>AF_2010_repII_A001DRAFT_10000060_pt1 | contig 16672 bp, 11 predicted proteins | sample AmaForreplIIA001_FD_9190 | JGI IMG/M metagenome (IMG submission 9190)
ATTCTAGCTTCGTATCCTTGGTTGTATTCGAGTTCGTCTGGCACGAGAGTCGCAGGATGAATGAATCCCTGGTTTCGCATTATCATAGCCCGTTCGGCTGCCCACGATCTTTGTAGATCCCAATCTGACGTGCCGAACCCATCGTGAGGGCCAGTCATTTTTCCATTGCGCATGCTGAATACCAAGCAAGACACTATTGGTAGCGAATAATTAACACTAGCCGCTGAATTTAATTTGACTGGCATAAGGGGCATATGATGGCTCCCTCTTGTATTTCCGGCGACAAAGTGAGGGTTATTAAATGCGCTGCCTGCCTCTTCGGTCGCTGGAAAATTCTTCTGAGTCCTGACGATCGCTATAGGGTCGTCCTTTCCCACATAGGTCCCCGCTATATTATGTAATCTGTCCGTAGATGCCGAAACAATATGTTCTCCATCAGAGGAAAGGACTGACTGTATAACGTACCTTCCAGGATACATCAGCGCTGCCTCGAGTTCCGGCTTGTCCTCCCACATTTTCAGTTCAGCTATTTTACCAGAAACTACATCCATTATCCTAAAATTAACTCCTTCAGCAAGTTTTTCGTTAATAAGTAGGCCAGTGTTGCTACCCGAATCGACAAAAGTACGCCACAGAGGAAAATTAAATGCGCCGGGCTCAGTTTTGTCCGCTGCAAAAACACAAAAAACTTCACTCGGGCGCTCCTCCAGTTCGATTTCGGCTACTCCTGGGCCCATACCTTTTACATTTCCTGAAAAAGAGTCTTTTAAAAGGTCCTGACCTGCACCGTACAAACCTTGTTCTTTGGCGACCTTCGTACCCTCCGTAAATGCATCCCACGTTAGTCGGTGTATCCGGTCGTTATCGACACCCGCAGTATGGCTCATTATAATGTGAATGTCGTCCCCTGTATAGCCTACATAAAAATCGACCAAAAGATCTCGTGATTTTCGCTCAACGAAGCTTCTGACCGTATCTAGGAGTTGATCACTTGGGCGAGTATGACCACCGATTCCTCCGATGTCTGCTTTAATTGCGGACAATGTAATTCGCATATCGAAATTTACATTTATCTAGCACTTAAAACCTTTCGTATGCTTGCCTTATCATCTTTATGACAGGGAGAGATGGGGTCTAAGAACTCGAGACATTAGGAAGCGCAGCACTGCTAAAAGTAGCGGAACCTGAATTAGACGCCAACGTTCAATATCGTATCACTGCTACGTGCTACGCTTCTCGCAAGAAATTAGATTCGGGATACAGAGAAACTGTAGAGGATTGAAATGGCGTTCCCTCATTTGCTGTACGGGGTAGTGTGCATATAACATAAATCGTGTCAACACAGATGCCACAAATTGAAGAATCTAGACCCAACCAAGTACTAAAAGGAGACTTTAACCAAAATTTGCAGGTAGTTAGAGGGAGTCGATGTAATACTTGTACCGCCGTTCAACTTCCCTGTTGGCGCCTTGAAGTACACCTTCAATCTCCTTTCTAAGGATTTCTCTGGTATACTCACGAAATCGGTCGATTTCTAGCCCATCGGGGAAAGCCGACAGCGTATACTCAAGATGTTTCATAAATTCGGAAACTTTGCTTCTAAACTCTTCTTTGGTAGGTCGTGTGTGGGGATGCACTAGCTTGAACCATGTGGTGGCACAAGCCGTAGAGTAAATTTTGGCCAGATCTTCCACCAGTCGATCAATTTCAAAATAATCTTCCACGCATTGCTACTAAGCCTCAAACTTTAAAACTATTCCCAGTCCAAACCACATTATATGGAGCTATCTTCGAACTTTTAGTGAAGAGGTTATTAGGCCTACCCCTTCAGGATGAGACAGTCATGAATGGTTCTCTCCCCGACACGTAGTTTTCTGTAATTTTTTAGTGACCTCGCAGAACTGAAAATGGAAAGCCATTGTACTGCTGAATCCGAGAATTTTGATCGAAGCAGGGTTTGACAAAAATAGAAAAGTACAAATCGAGCTTTTATTAAAGGCTATAAAAGAAACATATTGCCCATCACTGATGCAACTAAGAAGCAAATAGCCCAACAACGAAGACTCTTCTTTAAAATCTGTTTTAAATGTGGCGCCAAGAACGCTATCTCTTCAACCAGATGCAGAAAGTGTCACGGAAGTCATATGAGACTCAAAAATAGAACATTAGGAGTTAAGAAGTAGTTGTCCTTTTTGCTGCGATATTGGGATTGCACAATTATCGTTTGATAACAGTTGCAAAATGTCCTATAAGTGGCAAGCCAACTTATCTCATTGTGGCCACATCATCTTGCGTAAATCTTGCCCAACCCTTTCAACTTGATGGTTTTCAAGAACCTTCATGTATTGGACAAAGGAGTTCTTTCCTTCTTTCCTGTATGCGCTGACCCACTCCGCTGCAAATTGGCCGGATTGAATCTCTTTCAGAATTTCCCTCATTTTTCTTCTGGACTCTTCTTGGATTACCCTATTACCTCTCGTGAGTCCTCCGTATCTAGCTGTTTCGCTTACACGGTTGTACATTCCAGCGATCCCGTGTTTATGGATAAGATCTACTATGAGCTTTAGCTCGTGAAGGCACTCAAAGTATGCTACCTCAGGTTGGTATCCAGCTTCTACCAGCGTCTCAAAAGCATTTGTCACTAGGGCTTGTGCGCCCCCACAAAGGTCCACCTGTTCACCAAACCAGTCGGTTTCAACCTCTTCTTTGAAGGAGCTCTGTATCACACCTGGTTTGGTACTCCCTATCGCTTTGGCCATCCCCAAAACCCGTTTCCATGATAATTTAGTGTGATCTTGGTACACCGCGACTAAAGAGGGAACCCCGAACCCTTGTTGATATAATTCCCGAACGAGCTGGCCAGGACCCTTGGGTGCGAGCATTATCACGTCCACATTTTTCGGCGCTACGATCCACTTCCAATGAATCGCTGCTCCATGCGAAAAGCTCAGCGCTTTTCCTTCGGTCATTTTATGAGCTATGTTCTTGGTGTACGTGTCAGCCTGCTCCATATCCGGAATTAAAATATGGATTATGTCAGCGAGCTCTGAGGCTTCGGACACGCCCATTACTTTGTGACCATCTTTTTTAGCCAATTGCCACGTCTCACCGCTTCCTCTTAAGCCAACTATCACATTAATCCCAGAATCTTTCATATTACACGCCTGGGCACGGCCTTGGATTCCATAACCAATGACTGCTACGGTTTGATTTCTTACTGGATCAAGGCTTACCTGCGGATCAAGCCATCTCTTAGCAGACATACGCCTGTTGGAGGCGAAACTCTTCTATATATGCTGTGTCTGCTCAATCCTTAATAATGGTGCACCCTGTGTATTTGCTCACACATCAGTAGCGTGCTCTACACAAGTCTTTTAATATCTAATATTCCATTGTAAACCATTAGACCTCGATTGTCATCACAATGTGCGATATGTGGGTCCAAGTTCCCTAACAAGCGATGTTACTTCTGTCAAAATAAAATTTGTACTTCTTGCGCTGTCCCGGCTGATGTCACAGGAAGTTATTCGACTATTAAATGCATTACGTGTGACCGTAAAAAGATAAATAAAATAAGCTTCATTTCAGTTGTCAGGAGAAACAAGGTCATAATAGCTATTTTGGGCGGTTTCTGGGTCTTCACGGTTTACCCTCTGCCATTCTTGCAAATGATGGGCTACAAAATAGATGCCTCAGCATTTCAGCCCGTATTATTTGCAACAGCAGCTATGACTATTCCGTTTGTCTTCATGTTCATTGCCTGGCAGAAACGATCTCCACAAAGTGACGAGCCCACGCAAAGCGATTATCGCTAAGCGCTTACCCACCCGGGCGTTCGTACATGGAACTGGATAGTATCTTGGTAAATTCTGAAGTAGTAAGTTTCCCCCCAATATCTATAGTTTTTTTGTTTTGATTGAGCAGGTTAATCATGGATGCTTCTAGACGTTCCCCCTCGTCGTACGCAGCCTTATCGCCGTATTTTTGTGCTAGCCATTCCAACATCATTTTTATTGATAACAGGATTGAAGATGGATTAGCAATATTCTTGCCAGCTATGTCAAAGGCAGCTCCATGAACGGGTTCGAACAACGCATAGGAGTCGCCAATATTACCTGCCGGCCCCATCCCAAGCCCACCTACTACCTGCGCAGCTTCATCAGATAGGATGTCACCGAAGAGATTGGTTGTCACAATGACATCAAAATCTTGAGGGTTCCGTATTAGGTTCATTGCGCAGGCGTCCACATATGATTCGCTATAGAGAACCTCAGGATACTTCTGGGCGACAGATTTGCAGGTTCTCGCAAATAAACCGTCTCCTTTACGTAGGACATTGGCTTTATGTACGGCGACGACTTTCTTTTTCTTGTCTCTAAGCATAGCTGTATTAAAGCTGAATTCTGCAACCCGTCTTGATGCTTTTTTCGATGTTACCCTAAGTGCCACGACAGTGTTGTCATCCGCATCAAATTCCCACCCTAGATATAGATCTTCCGTGTTTTCGCGGACGATCACAAGATCTACGTCATTACGAAGACTCGGGATCTTAGGATAGGACTTCGCTGGCCTGACATTTGCAAAAAGGTCTAACTCATGTCGTAAAACGACGATTACATCTGCAGCGCTCTCCCCAACTGGTCCTTTCAAACACACCTGCGATCTTCGTATTATATCGGCACTAAAGTCAGGAAGGGCCTTCCCATATCTCGAGAGAGCGGCGTCACCGGCCTCAACCTCTTTTATGTCGAATTTGATTTTACTGTTGTCGTTTATAGTTTCCAGTATCGTTCTTGCGGATGAAGTTAGCTCAGGCCCTATTCCATCGCCGCGTACTAGTGCAACGTCATACCGTCCCAATTAACAATTAGATTTACAAATAGCGTATAAACTTTAATTCTTAGAATAGAGAACCTTTCGCAGCATTATTTTATTAATCGCATCTACCATTGCTTGGACTGAGGCGACTACGACATCCTCTCCTGCTCTTCTTGAAGAAACAACAGTGCCGTTCTTATCCTCAACCTTGACTGAAACTTCCGCTAGAGCATCCGAACCCCCTGTAATTGAGTCTAACCTGTATTCTCTAATCGCAATGTTAGCCATCTCACCTGCAATCTTTTGTATCGCCTTGAGAGCAGCATCTACAGGCCCAACCCCGATTTCGGAGGCAATGAAATCCTTACCGTTTGTGTTCAGCCTAACAACCGCAGTTGGTATTAAGTTCATCCCGGTAACTATGTGAAAATCGTAGAGCTTGAATTTCTCTTCAAATTTATCGCTATGCATAACGTCACCAGCAATGGACAAGAGATCTGCAGTTGTAATTGACCTCCCCTTATCGGCAAGATCCTTTTGTTTTTCTACAATCTCCTGCAGTTGCTTCTGTGTTGGTCTGATACCAAAATCCTCTAACATAGCCTTTATGCCGTGGGCACCGGCATGCTTTCCCGCTTGCATCCATCTCTTTCTGCCGACCAGATCCGGACTAATTGGTTCGTACGTGAGTGGATTATTAATGATACCGTGGGTATGGATGCCCGCCTCATGACCAAAAGCATTTTCGCCAATTATCGCTTTATTCGGTTGAACAATTATTCCCATCGTATTCGACACGAATCGCGACGCCTCATAAAGCAACTCGGTCTTGATATTGTGTTTTCTATTGTAGAGACACTGGAGTGCCATAACAAACTCCTCTAGCGAGGCGTTACCTGCCCGTTCACCCAACCCATTTATTGTAACGTGGGCACAAACTGCACCTGCATTTATCCCGGCAAGAGAATTAGCTACTGCCAAACCGAAATCGTCATGACAGTGCATGCTAATGGGAAGATTCGTTATTGCCTTTACCTCCTCTACAAGCTTGCTGATGTATAGCGGAGTGGAGTAGCCTACCGTGTCTGGGATGTCTAATCTGTCAGCACCAGCCTTTGTAACAGCCTGAAAAACTTGGTTCAAGAAGGCTCGATCGGAACGTGTCGCATCTTCAGCAGAAAATTCTGTTTGAAGTCCATGCTTTTTACAATATTCTACCGCCCAAATTGCCCTTTCCAACACTTGTTCCCGGCTCATTTTCAACTTAAATTGCAAATGGATATCGGATGTTGCTATAAATGTGTGGACATAGGTTAGTCCGCAATCTATAGCGGCGTCAATATCCGCCTTCACTGTACGAGCCAAACCACAGATTTCTGCCTTTAGGCCTTGTTTGACGATACTTCTTATTGCAACACTTTCGCCACGAGATACCACCGGAAATCCGGCCTCAATAGCATCAATCCCGAGCTCGTCGAGTTTGATAGCGATCTGTAGTTTCTGCTCTGCGGTCACTGAAACACCGGGAGTTTGTTCACCGTCTCTTAACGTCGTATCAAAAATTCTTACCTTTCTCTCAGGATCTATCATTTATTGCTCTCTACCCCTCGGGAGGGCCGAAACTCCCGTCCTAGCCAACTGCGCTATTCCAAAATGATCGACGAGATTTTTAAATGCGTCTATTTTGTCAGGAGTTCCTGTAAGCTCCACGGTAATTGTCTCTTTTCCGATGTCTAGTATGTTTGCTCTGAAGATAGAGGCAAAATTCGTAATCTCCATTCTCGTAGTTGGGTCCTCAGCTTTCATCTTTATCAAAGCAAGCTCACGATAAACAGTTTTCTCTGCATCAAGTACCTTCACTTCCACGACATCGATCAGCTTCCTAAGCTGCTTTATGAGTTGGTCAAGCGTCCTTTCGTCACTGATAAGTGTAATTGTCATCCTCGATAGATCCGGTTGTTCGGTCAGTCCTACAGTTATGCTTTCAATGTTAAAGTTCCTGGCCCGAAAAAGATTTGTCACCCTAAAAAGGACACCGGGCTTGTTTTCTAACATGGCTGACAGTATATGCCAACCATTGACTTTTTCAACAGCGCTATTTATTGGACTCGCCGTTTTTGGCATTGCTGAAGTTTTTGAGGATGCCAATGCTCTTTTTTTCACGATCCTGTAATCATATCTTTAAGACCAGTACCTGGTACTACGAAAGGATACACGTCCTCTTCGGGGTCTATAGTAATGTCTATCACTGTGGCGATCTCGCTCTTCAGTGCAGCCCTGACAGCAAGTTCCAATTCGGACAAAGACTGGGCTTTGATGCCTTGTGCACCGTAAGCTTGTGCGATTTTGGCATAGTCGGGGCAGCTATGTTGATGTACGCCCATATAACGCCTATTATAAAACGTCCTTTGCCATTGAGCAACCATGCCAAGCATATAATTATTCATTAAGAACACAATCACGGGAAGTTGGTCGAGCACAGAAACGGCAAGCGAATTTTCTGTCATGTTGAACGATGCATCGCCAGCGATATCGACCACATGTACGTCTGACTTGGCAGCCTTAGCGCCTATAGAAGCGGGGAAACCGAAGCCCATAGTGCCAAGGCCTGTTGAGCTAAAGAAAGTGCCAGGAGATATGACATCAAAGTGTAATGACGCCCACATCTGACATTGCCCTACTTCAGTGGTCACTATCGAATTGGCCGGCAAGATTTCTCTAAGTTTTTTTAACGCCTTTCTGGAAGTGAGATCCCTCGCATAATCCTTTATGGTCTCCGCGTAGTGATCGATTAGTTCTTTTCTTCTCTTCAACCAGGGGGTGTTCTCATCCCGTCTTACACTGACCTTTGAAAGCATTTTGACAAGTGTTCTAAGAGACGATTTTACATCCCCAACCACCGCGACGTCCACAGATTTGTTCTTCCCAATTTCAGCAGGGTCAACGTCCATGTGAATGATGTTCATGCCCCGTCCAAATTCATCGTACCTCCCGACAGATCTGTCAGAAAATCTAGCTCCCACTGCTAGTATGCAGTCAGCTTCTAAGATCATCTTATTGGCTTCCGCATGGCCGTGCATTCCAATAGGGCCCATAGCAAGCGGATGATTTTCGGGAAAAGATCCTTTGCCCTTAAAGGTAGTCACAACAGGGGCCATCAGTATTTCTGCAAGAGCCTGCAACTCAGAAAAAGCTCCCGATAGGATTACACCTCCTCCAGCCATTATTATAGGCCGTTCTGCATTATAGAGAATTTCAACTGCCCTCCCTAGCTGGGAAAGATCCGCGTCTATCACTGGGCTATATCCTCTCACTTTTATGAATTCTGGGAAACACATGTCTGCGCTTCCTTGTTGTACGTCCTTGGGGATATCTATGAGAACTGGTCCCGGTCTTCCGCTTTCTGCTATATAAAAAGCCTTCTTAACTGTCTCTGGGACTTCAATAGGCGATCTAGGTTGAAAGGCGTATTTTGTGCAAGGATTGGCAACGCCTATAATGTCAGTTTCTTGGAAAGCATCCTTGCCAATCATAGCAGTCGGGACCTGCCCTGTTACAGCTATCATTGGAGAAGAATCTGCATAAGCAGTAGCGATTCCCGTAATGAGATTAGTAGCACCTGGACCAGAAGTAGCAAAACACACTCCTGCTTTTCGCTTTATTCTTGCGTACCCGTCAGCCATGTGGGCCGCAGATTGTTCGTGTCGTACAAGTATATGTCTAAATTTTGCCTCAACTAATGCGTCGTAAATAGGCAAGTTTGCCCCTCCTGGCAGTCCGAACACTATGTCTACTCCTTCTTTTTCGAGGGCCTGAATCAGGGCCTTCGCGCCGATCATTTCTACCATTACATTATCACCTGTTTCTCAAATAACGCCCCGCCAAAACTACCTGCAGAGCCGTATTTATAGCAGCACAACAACTACCGAGCCGGTAAGATTTACTTGCGGGTGCGAAGAATCTACAAAATAGTCTTCAACGATAGCATGAAGCATTTTCGACGCAATTTGTGCATCGACACAACTAATAAAGATTATGTTGGCGTTAAGGGCAAATTATTAATCTTAACACTAGATTGACATTTGATCTAGCCCCTCGACTACGATCAGATACCTCCGCTACTCCTAGCCTACTAAAGCGTTTGGATACACCACGCATGGAAGAAATCTTGGGAATCTGCCAGATATAGATTAGGTCGACGTGGTACTGACGGCACTGGGCGTACGAATCTCCTTTTCAGTTGCGAGGATCTGATTAGCTTCTTTAACCTCATAATTATCATGTACTATTGCCCTAACCGCTTTAACCATACCAACAGGATGTTCTGATTGCCAGATGTTCCTTCCCATATCTACTCCCGCAGCACCATGATGGACGGCATTATAGGCCAATTGCAATGCATCTAGCTCGTTTGATAGTTTCTTGCCACCGGCAATGACCACGGGAACAGGACAACCCTCAACGACTTTTTCAAAGTTGTCGCAGTAGTATGTTTTCACAAGATGCGCTCCCAGCTCTGCGGCAATTCTGCATGCAAGTGCTAGGTATCTATAGTCTCTTGTCATCTCTTTTCCTACTGCTGTAACAGCAAGTATGGGGATACCAAATTTTTCGCCTTCATCAACGAGTTTTGCTAAACTCGTCAGTGTCTGAGATTCGTACTTGCTTCCTACGAAGATCGAGGTGGCAAGACAGGTGGCGTTGAGTCTCAGGGCGTCTTCAATGGAGGTGGTAGTGCTTTCATTGGATAGATCTTCACCGACGATACTACTTCCCCCGGAAATGCGTAACACAATAGGAATCTCAACACTCGGATTTACAGACGTTCGTAGAACCCCCCTCGTGATCATCAGTGAATCTATGTGGGGCAAAAGTGGCTTTATCACTCTACCGGCATTCTCAAGTTTCTCTGTCGGTCCAAGGAAATAACCATGATCCACGGCCAACATAACGCATCGGCCATCTTGAGGGCGAATAATCTTTGAGATCCTGTTTTTCATCCCCCAATCCATATTTCTAACTTCGAACTTAGTGCTCAATCTTTAATATTTATAGTTTGCATCTTTCTACTTCGACGTTACTATAACTTTGATTGCATCTTTTGCATCGTGAGCGCAGCGTAGTGCATCGCTCGTTCTTGTTATATCAAAACGATGCGTAATTAGCGAGTTTATTTTGATTTTTCTAGAGGATATTAGCCTGATAGCTTGGTTGATTTCTAATTCAGATGCTGCGTAACTTGGAATGATAGATAATTCCCGAGAATATATTTCTCCCAAATTGCATACCACCTTCGTTCCTTCGTTTGGAACCCCGAAGAGAACTATCCTACCGCCTTTTCGTGTCACAGTTAATGCCTGGAGAAACGCTCTTGAACTTCCTGTGGCGACAATAGTATTATCGACACCTCTAGATTCGGTGATATCCAGTACTTTCTGAATGACATTCTTGTCAGTGTCTGGGTTATAGCCGACAACCCCAAGATGTTTCTTAGCAAAATCCAATCTGAATTGGTTGATATCAATTACGACGGTATTTTTTGACCCGGCTAAATTTGCAAGGATCACGTGCATTAATCCAGCTGATCCTGCACCTATTATTGCGAAGTCGTCTCCGTTTTGAAGTTTACATTTCGCTAGACTCCTAATACAGCACGATAACGGTTCTATCAAACACGCTTCCTCAAACGTTATATTTTCTGGCAATTTCACAAGTCCGCCTCTGCCAACATTCCACGCTGGGACCAAAAATTGTTCAGACAGGCCACACGGTTCAATGTTACTTATCTGATACATATTACACATCGTGAAATCTCCATGCCAACAATAGTGACATGCATAACAGCTGACATGGTGATGGACAAAAACCTTATCGCCTACGTTGAATCCTTTCACTGACTTTCCCACCTTTATTAACTCGCCCGTAGGTTCATGTCCAAGCCTGCTAGAATGCATTCCGTAATTGCCGTAGACTTTTTCCAAGTCGGATCCGCATAATCCGCATGCTCTCATTCTCACCAAAACGTCTTGTTCGCCGACGTTTGGAGTACAAACATCCTCGACTGAAACCCCCTCTTTACCTCTTACAAAAACTGCCTTCACGAAGGCTGCTTAGTTTGTCAGTTATAAAAATGAATGAAAAAAAGGTCAGATATACACCAAATTGTTAAATCATTCGTGAAAAGGGACCAATCTGCTATACATATTTAGTGGGCTTTCTAATGAAGATTCTTTTACATCCTTCGCAGCAGAAATAGTAGATCGTTCCATGGTGCTCATAACGTGTGGCAAGTTGTTCATCCATTTCTATTCCACAGACGGGGTCGGTAGGCATCGCTCGTAGTAGGAACATCCAATATTTATTTATTGAATGTGCCTATACTTGTCGGTCAGATTCGGATCGACTAGCTCTCGAATCCATCATAGCCATCGAACTTCCCCTGTCTAAGAGTTTCGTGACCTATCTGGAGGTTTGCAACAGCTACGAACGCGTTGGAGGATTTTTGATCGTCGGGCCTAGAATTATTCTTAAGGATTTCGTCAATCCATCTTGACGCAAATTCTATTATCCTATCTACTACATTATACCGGTCTGCGCAATGTCTTATCCATCTATCGAGATAGTTTGTGGTAAATGTGGATCCGTAATTAACAGAATTATAAATTTGAAATCAATTAAGGATGTCTTAAGGCCTACGAACGGCCGCTGTAAAATCTGCGGAAATGCCCTGAACCCTTCCGAATTTACCATCGAGCTGGAAAAGCAATAGCGACTATTGATACGGCTTCACGAATATGAGCCAAATCAGATGTATAGGTCCAAAAAAAAGTTCATGGCTTACATCCGTAAGACCAGATCAAACCCACAACAAGCAGCATCTCGAAAGAATTCATCCCTCCTAACATTCAGCGAAAAATTAGCTTTCTAAAATCCAGAATGGTAGCTATATAATGTAAATTGAGTCCAGTTTGCAAGGGAGATTGACTTTGTAGATGAACAGTTTATAGGAGATTAAGCAATCTCAGTAACATGTCTTGGAGATAGCATGCAATCATTGGAAGCAAAAACCCCCGATTGCTAGATTCTCGGAAGTAATAATAATTTGTTGAAACCACGCCACATATTATTCAAGGATACTGTAACGGGTCTATCCCAAACGTTCTGTCAATATTGTTTCACATATGGTAATTTGACCTTTGGAGAGATCCATTTAGCGTGCTAGCTGTTTCTCTTACAGACATAGTGAGACATCTACAATTATGGTGGCTTTTCGGCGCATTCTGTGCTATAGGAGTCCTGGTAGTATGGGGAATAATCAAGAATAAATAAAATGAATTTTTAACGAGAAGCGAGTCTGAGCAATCAGGATCGCATTAGCTTCAGAGTAAAAAACTTGTTGTAAGAACTATTCCGGTAAGTCTAGAATATGCGACAGTTGAACCCATGACGCGAACGAATTTGCCGACCTGGCCGGAGTTGTTCATTCCCATAATCGCGATTATTGCGAAAGGTAGTGATACCAAGGACGCGAGGGAATAGATCTTTAGGTAACCCAGGAATGCTCCCGCTATAATCAGCGAGTAAGTGCAAAGAATCATTCCGGGAAAAATTCTAGCTGCTCTCTTCTTTCCTAAGAGGATAACCAGCGTTTTTCGTCCTCCTAAACGATCCGCCTCGTAGTCTGGAAAAGAGTTTACGAACAACACAGTTGCTGAGAGGATGCCCATAATTATACCCGCATAAACAGAGCTGATCCCGATCGATGACGTTTGAATATAGTAAGAGCCTACAACTATAAGAGTCCCCTTTATCGCAACAAAAGTCTCTCCTAAGCCCACGTTTACTATATTCGTTGTATAGAAGTATACGGCCAACACAGCAAATCCGACAAATGCAAGGATGATAATACCCCTCACTAATGCGAAGTAGGCTCCAACCAATGAACCAATTAAAAGTAGAATAATGCCCGCAAAGTACACGTGCTTAGGCTTTAAGAGATTTTGTGGTAATACTCCTGTTCCGCCACTGAATTTTGTCCTTCGGGTTATCGTATCTATGCCCTTCTTGTAATCCCAATAGTCATTTAACAAGTCTATACTTGCATGCAAACAGATAACCCCCGCAAAAGTCATAGAGGCGTAAAACAAGTCAATTTCTTTATACTTCCAGAATGCAATTGATAGGCCACAGGCGACTGCGATTATCGACGATAGAAGAAACCTTATTCTCACTGCTCGCATCCAAGCCGACATTATTTGAATACGAATTGTGGGCTGATATTTAAGGCTCAACATTCTAGGGTTCTAGTTATGCGTATTTCCTAAAGTGTAGTGCAAGTGACGTTAAGCACAAAATCCGTATAATTAGGGAGAACTAATCCTGTGGGGTTTCATTCAACCTATCCTCTTTTTTATCCAAGTTTGCTTTGTTCATTTGAGGCTAATACTCTTGTCACCGTGGTCGCGGATAGGCCCTAGACACGAAGGGAAGGGTGCACATGCACTAGGAGTCTCAACACTTTTCAATCGTGGAATCGATCGAGGAGGTGTTGTGTTGTGTAGAATTCCATCCATTAATGAGAATATTGCATAAGAGGAAATAATGAATGAAAAAGGAACTTAACATCCGATCCGGTCTTTGTTTGCCAAAAGAGTGTTTGCGGGATCTCTCGAAACTATAAATATATTCGAAAAGCCTAGTAACTGAGTAAGACTTTCTTTGACGGATAACTCGTGCGTCTTCTGTGATGTAATGAGCAAGAAATCGTTCTCTGCTGAGGTCTACAAGGACGATGGCTTTTTGGTATTAATGGACAGGTATCCTATAACCGAAGGACACACTCTTGTGATTCCTAGGAAGCACTATGATAATTTGCTTTTCATGCCCCATCGTGAAGTGGGGAAGTTATATTCACTCGTGCCAATTATTGCTAGAGCGGTTATCTCTGCTGTAAATGCAGATGGCTTCAATGTTGGCCAAAATAATGGCAAGGCGGCGAACCAAATTGTACCACATGTCCATGTCCACATTATTCCAAGGTTTAATGACGACAGCCAAAATGGGCGATGGCCAGCAAGACACGTTGCTTCACATGAAGAACTAACAAATGTCGCTGAGAGGATAAAGCGATTGTTGAATCCCAATCTGGTTAAGGAATTCACTTAGTTGTTCCTATACTTTTCATATGTATCTGGAACGATTATGAATTAGGTTTCTCGTGTATATATGCTTCTTTACATCAAGTGAAAAAATTTAGCCTAGATTACTTTTAAGGCTAAATCTACTGGTAACTTAGATGACTTCAATTCAGCTCGGTAAGAACTCCAAATACGACTGTACGGAATTAGTATACTCGATTATTAGAAACAATAGCGGCAAAGTCACTGGGAAGCAGCTTGAGCGGGAAATCGGAAATAGATATGATGTCCGATACGCCATTACCCGATTGACAAAAGAAGGCAGGATAAAAAGGATAAGGGGCTTCGGTGTCGACAGGATCGAATTTTATTACCTGGATATAGGATCAGCAGTACAAGAGTGCACGTAGCTCAATCTCTAGATCTCAGTGGATTTAGTTACTGCCTCAGTCTGAACTAACCATGATGTATGTTGACGACTGGCCAGGATTAGTCCAGTTTGTTTTCAAACCGATTCTCATGACGTATCACGAAGCGTGGTATGACTGTGGACGTAAATTTAGAAGATCTCCTCGTCGTTCCTTATCCCTGCCAATCTGGTCTTGACCCCAGAGGCACACTCAAGGCAAACACTACTCGAGAACGGGAAGCTCTTCATACAGTCTTTGCAGGCCGGTTTACCACAGGTAGGGCATGGCCTAGTAAGTTTCTCTGCATTACATAGGTAACAGAAATTCTTATACATGCCTAATTATACGACTTTATGCCGTAAAAGGTTATCGTATAACTGTGGGCACAGTACGGTTCTTTGATTAATACGTAATCCGTTATCACTCCACAAGTCCATTCCATTTTTCTAATTGAGATAGACCGACCATCCCACAGGTCCGAGACTATTTCAAAATGTAGCAATTCTATTCTGAACGTTCCGAAAATACTTTAAGCTCCTGCTCCTGATTCTTACTCCTTCGCTTGTACTCTATAAGGTAATCCAAGGCCTCTTTTTTGGAGTCGAATTTGGCCTCTCCTCTGAAAAATCCGTCCTTATCAATAAGGCTAACTGCGTTCCACATTCCATTCTTGCCAAGCTTCTTCACGATAAACATATCTTTAATTATGTATTATAACGACCCAGGATTAAAGCTAGATCGACCCTCGATCCATGGCTGATGGGAGTTACAAACCAGGGTGACAATAAGTTATATCAGAAAATTGCCTCGGCCTCGTGAACCTGGAATTCGTATCTTATGTTATCCAAGAAATAACCATATCTTGAATAACCATATCTTGACGCGGCATTAACAATATCAGCTGTTGCTGGGGGAAGAATCGTACAATAAAGAGGCCATTTAGAACTTTTTAGAACATCAACTCATTTTCTTAAAAGAGGGCTGTGATCGAGGGGACGGAGTCCTTTAACTTCTATATTGTTTCATGTAAGTAGTAGTAATCACCGTTCTGAGGTATTCGTAGACCTTCTCGTCATTACACTCGACGGGAAGCTCACGATATCAAGAAGTCTGTGCGATTGTGTTTTGTCCAGCTCTGGGTCTAAAGCGTAGGATTGCCCCTATTCGTCCGAGGCTAGATATCTGAGCTCCCTCTTCTGACTTAGAGGAGATAATCTCAAGCTTACTCGCTGTAACAGTGACTAGTTCTTCCAGATAGTCCACAATATCCCTTTCGCTACTTTCGTATTCAACGGATGCGCATGAGGGGCAAGGTCTAGATAACAGCTCTTGTTTGATCGAAATCAAATCGCTTCTATCGATAAATTTTTGTTGTACCGTCCCACATTTCTTGCATTTTATTTCCAAACTAACAAAATTCACATCATCAGTCACGATGACCATATCAACTATGCCATTGCGCAGCGATCCTATGACATCGTGAATGCCGTAGATACCTAGGCCTTTTCCAGAATGCACTTCGCTCATGAATCTCTTGACCACTCTCTTTTCTTCCATCAGTCTATATTCCGACATCACACCTTGATCATTAACTTTGTCTATGATTTCGCGGATGCCTTCGTCACCTGAATAAGAAGTATCCAACGTCGTGATAACATTGTTTTGTAGTCTGTAATCAAGATATTCTTCTTTAAGAAAATTGTCCTTTGTAGGACCAGGGCCTCCAACTATAAGCCCTTTTACGTTAAATTGATCTATAAATACTCTTTGAGCATGGTCTCGTACTCTGTTATAATATTCATTTAATTCATTCTCCCTAAGCCTTTCAAATCTCCTTGCAGATTGGCCTCCCTGCCTATGTTTGCCAGCAACGCCAGAGGTCATAGTATCTACAACTTCCCATCTATCACCAGTTAAGATCCCTAGTCCTGCTTCTTGTGTATCAATAGCAATGATACCTATCACCTTATCGTCTTTTAACATGTCTCTCAGGTGGTCCACCCAAAAATGATCATCGCATCGATACAATTGTATCTGCACCGGCTTTGGAGGTAAGACAGAATAGAGTTCTATCTTTTCAGTCCCAAATCCCTTGCCAGTTGGAATTGCACCGCAAAAAATGACCAACCCTTTCTCTGGAGTCTCCTTGAACAGCTTCAAATATTCTATCGTTCTGCTTAGTGCGTCTTGTACATGACTTCTTGTCAAATCAGATTTGATATTTGAAGCAGTACCTGCCTCATTTCTTAATTGCGCGATGACATCAAAGATTGGTCTCTTGGGGGGAATGTACACGGTTACTAGTTC
>AF_2010_repII_A001DRAFT_10000061_pt1 | contig 16533 bp, 19 predicted proteins | sample AmaForreplIIA001_FD_9190 | JGI IMG/M metagenome (IMG submission 9190)
CGGGCACGGCGAAGGAGAAGGCGAACTTTACCCTCGGGGCATGCACTGGCCTGTCTGAATGCCCAGGCTGATTCAACGTAGCCAGATCGACTAATGCAAACCCCGGGCAATTTCCTGGGGTTTTTCTTTTGCTAGGAGCCCAACTATGAATGTCTGCAAATGTCTGCTTTTGCGGGTAAAGACATGGATTATCAGACAGCGCTTTTTCGTGAATTGTCCCTAGAAGCTCTTCGGCGTAGGATTTCATCATGGCTCTCCATACGACGAGCTTTTCCTCGGACGTACTCGACGCCAAAAGGCAATTGGCCAGGGACAACGAGTGGCTGTGGAAAGTCACCGTTAGCTTACGTGAATCCAACGAGATCATTGAAAAGGCGCGGTGTTGCTGCAGGGAATCCAGAAATTGCATCGATTGGATAGTGAGAGCCGTTTGCACGACCGTTTGTGACCCGTGGTCGCTGTACTGCTGGTGGCAATTATCACCGTGGGAGCGTTGCGGCTGACGACGTAGTGAAATGCGTGGACCGCCTTCGTTTGCCTGACCCGTCTTTGGAAGACTTCATTCGTGGCGGTGATCATCCTGCATAGGCTGGCGCGGGGATCTGAAAAAGTTTTTGGATCGAGGATTCGCGACCGGCTGGGGACTTTTTTCCCATAAATCGTAACAATTTTGGGAAAGAATCTAACAAATTACCCCATCAATCTATGAGAATCACCCGATGCCCCAACGACTTCCCCATTCCGACCCGGAGGTAATTTGTAGGACAATACCATCTGACACCGCCGTCATTCTGAAGGGGCGCGGCTTGTGGATTGCTGTGGAGCAACCCAACGTAACAGCACCGTGAGTTTTTCGGTTTAAACGGAAACGTTATCGTTACGACATTCATCGCAAAGCGGAGTCACAAAAAATGTTTGACCACGCCGATGAAATTGCCGCCGTGTTGGTGCTTTGCTTGGCAGCCGGCTATTCCCTGGGGACCATTTCGGCGTGGCTAGGGGCGCGTAGGTTACGGCGCGACATTGACAACCTGGACTCGCAAGGTCGGCAGATTTTCGAATCCATCGTCAACGAAGACGGGACATCTCCATTGATCCCTACCGTTGAGCGTCAGCATGAAAGTCAGATCCTTGCGTGAAGCGGTGACGCTCGCAACCGTTGGGCTGATTCAGTACGACGGGTTCGTGACTGAGGGACCCGGAGGCCTGTAGGACCGGGGACCCGGTAGAAACTGCACCGAATTATGTCGCCGACACCATTCGCGCGCAGTTTCCGAGGCTCGATATTGTTGATGAATCCGCTGTGGTACCAATTAGCGAAAGGCCGCACTCCTCAACAGTGACCTGCCGGACGTCCCAAACCTCCAATAACCGCTGTTATCGGCGAAATGGCAAATTGATTGCCCACGATACTCAATTTATCGGAGCTAAAATATCGACCAAGGCGAGATAAGTCCCGCCTGCTAACTAATTGCCCCTTTTTGCGCAAGAGGCGACTGGATGAAATGGCGAAACCCCTTCAATAAAAAGCGAGCTTGTATCGCCTTGATCGGCCTGATGTTAGCTGCACTTCTGCCTTCATCTGCGAACGCAGAGCAGCCGCCGCATAAGGGCTGCGTTGCGGTTTCTAAGGGTGAATACCAGGGCGCCAAAAAGAAAAAGTTGCTGCGCGCTAAGTTTGGCACCTATGTAAGGACAGGTCGATTTTGGCAGCGTCACTATTGGTACTGTCGCTGATGGCAAGAACCGAGCGACTCGGTTGGTGGGAGTCCTGAATGAGTGTATGGCAGCGAGCCGGCGCGGTCATCTCGGCCCTCTGGTTGATCGGGATCCCTCTTTACTTGGTGGTTGATACAAACAGCGCCGCCAAGGCCGTGTACCAATCTTGCATAAGAAGCGCTGATTTAGCTTTCGAGCCAGGCGGGTTCGAAAAAAACAATCCAGACGAGTTGAAAGTGGCTGAACGGCGATGCGCTCGATCTTACTACAACATGCGTATGTCGCTGGAAAAGCTCGTGCGACTCCTCTTGGGGAAAGACGGTGAAGACACACTGACAGTGTGGTCGATTATCTTACTGCCGGTCTTGTTCTTTTGGATTCTTGCAGGTGCCGCGGCAGCCACAGCTCGTTGGATACGGCGAACGGGTAGAGCATAGGTGCCAAGCCAATGTCCGCTTCTGGCGAGTAAAGAGGAAGAGGACGCTTTTTTAAGAAGTGACTGTGCTCAGGTGTTTTCGGCAATTTTCCGGGTTTAAATAGCCGTACCGTCGCTTGCCAATATGATGCGCAATATTGTGCAAACGCTTTGCAGTAGCCAAGGTCATCGAATAGCGGACTCAGCATCGGGCTTTCAAGACATCCGGCAAGACCATCACGACACCATCGTCCGAGCGGGCAACGAAAAAACTTTCGATCTAGTGATTGAGATAGCGGTCAAGCCATCGCGCTTTGAATGAATTACGGGTCCGTTTGTCGGCGAATATTTGAACTCTACTCGTGGCAAAAAAAATATTCTCGACAATTGACAAAAGAGATTTCCAATTTGCTTCATCCATTAATCGAGCAACGCGCATGGACCATGGTTCCCGATCGCCGTGACAATTGATAATGAATTTAACGCTCGGTAAAATGCGCTTTCGCGCGCAATATGAACGCCGACACTAGGCAGCCTGCGGGGTAGGCCATGATAAAAGTGAGCGTAATGTATCCCAATACGCCTGGTGCTCGCTTCAATCACGAGTACTACCGAGATCGGCATTTGCCACTCGTAAAAGCTCGAATGGGTGATAGCTGCAAGTACTATACCGTCGATAAAGGCCTCGCAGGTGGAGCACCTGGCGTTCCCGCAACGTATGTTGGAATGTGCCACATCTTCTGCGATTCGATCGAGGCGTTTCAGGCTGGTTTTGGACCTCACGCCGCGGAAATCATGGCGGATATCCCGAACTACACTGACCAGACCCCGGTCATCCAGATCAGCGAAGTCGTCGTGGACAAATAACTATCTCTTCCGCCAGCAATGACCGCACTGATGCCTGCTGTAAACAGGTCGCATTGCGAATACCCGGTGTCTGCTTTGGGTCAGAAGCAGACATATGCAGCATCCAATGCGGGCCAAAGGGAGTCGATGCTTCTATCTGACCCGCGCACGCGCGTAAAGGATGACAGCCTCTCGCTGTGACTGGAGGCTGCGACAGGCTCGAGCGTTCAATTCCTAACTGGGAAACATCCCGTGACCCGGCGTCAGCACGTTCTTCGGGTCGAACTTCGTTTTTGCCGCCTGGACAACCTGCCAGGCAGGTCCATAATGGCGCTTCCAATCGTCCTGCGACATCTCAACCGCACTCGAGGTCATTCGGTAGCCACCCATGTCGCGCGCCCGCTCATAGAGTGTGCGATTGAGCGTGATCATGGACGTGGTGTCGGTCCCGGCCGGCAGTGTGCGTGAAAGCTGGAATCGGTAAATGATCTCTTCATCCGGCATGGGGGTGAGCGGACGTTTGATGGTGGCACGGCGCCATGCCGACATGCGCGGTACGAGAAACGCGGACTCCGTGGGCGATGACAGGATCCCCGAAGTGTACTCGACGTATCGCGACGCGGGAAGGCAGAGATAAACGAATGGCTTCTGGAGCGGCGTTGCGCACGCCGTACAAACTTCCTCGCGACGGAAATATTGCTCGTAGCTCATCACAGTGGCGGTCTTTTTCGCGAACTTGAGCCCCGCAGTCAGCTTCGCCTCGTCGGGATCGTTTGGTGCGTCATAGAAGGCGCCCCCTTCGACGTAGTATCCGACGCCACCGGTCGGCCGGGCGGCACCACGACCGTCGAGATGATGGAAGCGCCCATCCTTCGCGAGCAGCGCGAGGTCAGCAGACGCGCTCTGGAAGTCGTCGTAGTCCATTTTTATGAACAACACATGTGTGGGCGCAGCCACCAGCCGCATCACGACTTTCGTGATGATGCCGCATTGACCCAGACCCCCGAGCATCGCGTTGAAGAGATCACTGTTGCGCGCGTCGGAGCAGGTTACAATTTGACCATCGCCGGTCACCACCTCAAGCTCCTGCACGTGGTCGACCTGAAGACCAAGGTTGTACGTGGTTACGCCGAATCCGCCGGTGCTAATCGTTCCGCCGACTGACAGGAAGGTATCGGCAATCACCGGCACGGTGAGTTTCTGAGCGTTCGCGGCCATGAGGACAGGGTGCCATTTAGAGCCGGGACCGATCTCCGCGGTCCCGCCGGCGCCGGATTTGACGATGTGCACACCATTTAGGCTACTGGAGTCGACGACCAAGCCGCCCGCGACCTGGGTCTGCCCAAAAAATGAATGTCCCTGACCGCGCATCGCGACCTTGAGTTCTTGGCGGTTTGCTAGCTGCATGAGCTTCGCGATGTCCTGCGCATCGCCGGGCCGGAGCACGGCGATTGGCTTTTTGTGCACGACGTGTCCAAAGTCGTCCGCCGCCATTTGCAAGACGGCTTCTTCGAAGGACAACTCTCCGCTGAGGTCCTTTAAGTCATTGCGCAGCGACTGTCCTGCGGCTGCGTGGTTCCATGTCGGCTGCAGCGCAAGGAGTGCCGCACCGCTTGCGAGCCGTTTGCCGAAGTCGCGGCGAGAGATATTCCGCAGCATGATTGACCTCCCTAGTCCGACGTGGCGAACCCTTAGTCGACCTTCATAAGTTCGAACTCGGCGCTACTTGTGCACCAGTCATCGGAACAACTTCGATGCGCTTCGTGCACAAACTGGATGCCGATGACACTGCCTTGGCTGACTAGCGCTCGGCAAAGATCGATTTCGATACGATAGCTTACTGAGTCAAACGAGGACACCGTGTCTGCTTTGAGAAGGTGCGACAAAGAGAAAGACAATGCCAAATACGATCGAATAGGCGCCGATGGCCCAGATCAGCCCAAGTGCGCCGGCGTCTGGGCCAATCAGGACGATGGCGCCGAATAGTACCGACTGCACGCCGCCACTCATTGTCTATTTCCTTGTGCAGTTGGATCGCGCCCATGATCTCGAAGATGCCATGCACTATTGCCAAAGCACCGATGAACAGCACCGCAGGATCGCGCCAGGACACAGAAAGGTCATGGCACCAGCAGCTAATGCCCGAGAGGAAACCGCGACCAGCCGCCAGGTCGGGAGGAGAAGAACCAGCGTCACCAGGGTTAGTCCAGGCCGGAGGAATGCAAGACACCAAACGCAATCGCGGCGGTGCCGGACGTATTGGCTGTTAATTGACAATGTCTCTTAGACCTGAAAGCCACATCGGGTATAACCGACCTAGTCTTTGATCGCTATCATGCCCGGACTTAGCCATGCAGTTCTTGGCGAATCAGGCGCTCGCAGTGACCTTGATGGCCGCCACGCTAGCTCCCGTGGATGTCGGTGCCCAAATGATTGGCCAGACCGATTCCGGCCTCACCGTGGGCACAATTGCGCGATCGAATGAGGCCGAAAGACTCACTGGCAAGGAACGCCTCGGTGAGAAATGGAAAGACGATCAACGCGTAGATAATTGCAGGGTCCCGCTCGAGAAGCGCGGGACGAAGGTGCGGCCCGATAGCTGCGACCGCTTGCCAAAATATTGAACCGGCGTCGCCTCTAAGGCTTCTAAGAGTTTGGTTGTCCGTTGATATCGGCCTTACTTCCCGGAAGCGGATATCGGGACGGCGAGACGATTGGCAGACAAATTTTGCTCAAGAATTTGCCGCGCACAGTTCGGACGTCTGAAGTAAGCGCTCGAGCTTACACTCGAAGGTAGTACGTTACGGGATTTGTAGTCGGCGCTTTGGGCAGGTGATAGAACTAAATACCGCATTGTCGTGTGATCAAGCTTCGCCGTCTAACGCCTCTGTTGGGATTGTATGCACCGGTATCGCGATAGGCGCCTGCCTGCACACGATTGGAACCCGTTCGGGAAGGAAAAATAAAATCCTCTTTTCGTGATGGCCATCACACCCCCTGAGTGATGTGCGTCACTGTGGGCTGCCTCATTTGAGAGTAAAGGCTACTTACAGTTCACTCACAACATGGGGGCGCCCATGAAAAAGCAAATCTTAATTGTGGCTGTAGCAGCGCTGACTGCAGTAGTCGTCATCCTCAGTGGAACAAGCGCCGCTACTGCTCAGCAGGTCCCACAGTATCAAGCCGCGGGCTTCCCTATTACCCCGCTCCAGATGTCGGTGTTGCAGCCGTCCACCAAAATCACAGAGCGGCAGCGCCTTAGTGCGCAACGCACCATGGACGCCTCGAGACGTGCCGTGTATCCGGATCCGGGTCTCTCCACCTACGGCTACTAAGCCTGCCTTTCTTGATCTTCGGAGGGGTCAACCCGCGCACTCCGGAAGGCCAAGGCAGCTATTGATCGGCCGCAAGGGTCTTCAAGAAAGCAATCAGGTTTACTCTGCTCTCCGCCGATGCCAATCCGCCGTAGGGCTTCATGTTGTTGCCGGGCACTGTCTGGTCGGGGTTTGCGATGAAGCGTTCGAGGTTTTTCTCGTCCCAAACGAAGTTTGCGCCTTTCATAGCGCTGGAATACGAATAGCCTGGTAGCGACCCAGCTTTTCTTCCCACGATTCCTCGCACGTGAGGGCCGAGTCGATTATCTCCGTCCCTAATCGAGTGGCACGTTCGGCAAACGTTGTTAAACACCAGCTGACCCGATGTGACTTCTCCCTTCTGAGAGACCAGTTCCTCAGATGCAGAAAAGGTTGACAATACCACGTAGGCGATCCCGCTTAACAAGCCGAGACGTCCTAGCCCATTACGCTCAGACGACACTTTCGACACTATTTCGATTAGACCTTTCAAAAACCGAACGTTGATGATGGATATAGATCACGGGGCTTCGGTTGTCGGATCGATCATCTTCTTCACCGCTGTAATCTTTGTCGCCGGAAATCCGCTGATCGTAGCGTGTTCGCGAATAATCGATTCATCCTTGGCGAGATAGATACAGAACGTCTTATTGTCAGCGACGTAGCTCTCAACCCACTGAATATCGGGGCCCAGTTTACGCAACACTTCGTTCGATTTCGCTGCTGCTCCTCGGAGCTGTTCCCGTTCGAATTTGCCCACCGTTGGGATATCACGCTCAATGATGAACTTTTGTAGAGGCATCAGCTTTCCTCCAATGGCTGGATTACTACACTCTGGCAGGCTTAGCACACCCATCGCCGCGGTTGGAATGTCCGTTAGGCTGTAGTCTAGCCACGTGATGCTACGAAACTAGGCACGCCTTTTAGAGAGAACAGGGGGTGCGATGCCGTTATGTGAAGAAAATTAATTACCCGCCCGCTCCAGGGATAAAGCACCTGATCTGCGTCCTGCCTTCATAGTCCTTGTAGGGCCAGACCACGGCCAATCCGAACTTGTTTGATACGGTTACCAGCGCGTCGGGCGGTACTTCGACCCATTGGCCGTCGAGTCGCACTCTATATTTTCCGTCTTTCGTGTCCCAATCCACATCCTCAACGCTCTGGCCATCAGCGGTTGAGCAGCAAGGACCTCTTCGGCTTGCGAGACTTTCAAACCACTGCTTAAGAGGCGAGTTTGAATATTTTCCATCGAGGTCGCGGGCAAGAGCCAATTTGGAAAAAAACAGCAAGGACCATGCCGAGCAGTAAATCAGGAGCTTGACGAGAGAACGCGAGGCTTTCGTCATACGCATCGTCCGATTTTTTGATGCATGGGCGCCCAAGGCAAATTATTTGCTCTCGAACTCAAGAAATCGAGTTGGACCGTGGTCCAATTTTTTCCACCATTGACCGCCTTCGCTCATGGCGCTTGTCGGCCGCGCAATGTCTGCATGAGGTGGAATCGTTTGCGCCATGGGTGGCAGCGGAATGACGCATCTGCTCGATAAGCGGCACGACGGTTACTGTTGCGCACCACGGCGGCCAAATCGGGTCCCAAAGGGCAGACCCTGGTGTTCAAGATCGATATTCGTACGCCTTTTCAGCGCGTTCAGCCGCCGCCTGCGCGACGATGGCGTGCTGCGGTGACAGATGGCAAACCGGATCGGTAGCACGTGCATCGCCCGTCAGCAGGAAAGCCTGGCAGCGGCATCCACCGAAATCCTGCTCGCGCCGGGGACAGGATTGGCACGGCTCCCGCATCCAGTTTGTATCGCGGAATGCCAGGAACGCTGGCGAAGCGCGCCAGATGTCGGCAAGCGAATGCTCGCGCACATTCCAGAATTCAAGGCCGGGAATGACTTCAGCGGCGTGGCAGGGAAGCACCCGCCCGGCCGGCGTAACGTTGAGCGAGCGGCGGCCCCAGCCGCCGACGCACGGCTTGGGAAAGCGCGCATAGTAATCCGGCACCACAGCATCGATGACGATCTGTCCCCGATGCCTGTCGCGCAGCATCTCCACCGTGCGCACGGCGTCGTCCACCTGCTCGCCGGTCGGCATCAAGGCCGCCCGATTTTTCAGGGCCCAGCCGTAATACTGCACATGCGCAATTTCCACCCGGCTGGCGCCAAGCGAGAGCGACAAGTCCACCATCGCCTCGATACGGCCGATATTGGCGCGGTGCACGACCATGTTGATGGTGAGGGGCAGCCCAAGACGCACAACCTCCTTGGCCAAGGCGCGCTTACGCGCGAACGCGCTTTTGTAGCCGGCGATGTGATCGGCCGATGCCTCGTCGCTGTCCTGAATCGAAATCTGCACGTGGTCGAGGCCGGCAGCGGCGAGCGCAGCGAGTGTCTGCGGCGTCAAGCCAACCGCCGACGTAATGAGATTGCTGTAAAGGCCGGCTTCGCGCGCGGCCTTGACGATGTCCGGCAGATCGCGCCGCGCTGCAGGCTCCCCGCCGGAGAGATGCACCTGCAGCACGCCAAGCGCGGCCGCTTCGCGGCAAACACGCGCCCAGCTCGCGGTGTCGAGCTCGTCGACACGCTTGTCGAGCGCAAGCGGATTTGAGCAGTACGGGCAGCCGAGTGGGCAGCGATGGGTAAGCTCAGCAAGCAGGCCAAGCGGTGCGGGAATTATCGTTCCATTACTTGTCGCCAACAATGCGGTCCCTTGTTCGTTAGCCGCCGGACTTGTCCCGGCCCTCCACGCCTTTACGCGCTTAAATTGGAAAAGCAACAGCCGAGCGGGTGTTGATAGCCCGGCCGAGCAAAGGCGCCCTCGCCGCGTATTTAGCGGGTGCCGGTCGGCACAGCTCCGCTGTCGACAGCCCCCGAACGCAAGTGCGCATTTGAGCCTAACGCGCCTAGTTCAGGACCTCGGACAAAACGCGGCCTTCACAGCCGTTTGGCGGCCGGACATTCAGCAGGAAGGCGATCGTCCGCCCAAGGTCCCCGACTTCGGACTCGCCGTACTTGCCGGGCTTGATCCAATTTGGGCCTGGCACATTCGTGTCATACGACCATGGCGATCCGTGAGTCGAGCCATAGGTGTGCTGGCGCATCGTGAAGACAATGGGGTCCAAGATTACCGCGTCTCACGTCGATGCAAGGCTTCTGCGCGGAACCGGAGGCGCGGGGACGCTCTTCGCCTCCACCTGGCTTGGCATTCTCGTATCGACCACGGCGCACTTCTCCGGTCGATCATTGGGGTGGTCCGGCACGAAGGATTTCTTCAGTGCGCTGGATCGCAAACAATATTGTGGTGGCTTGGATCATTGCGATCCGGCGACGGCCACGATCGCCGCGACATGTTACGGACTCACATGGCTGATGGCTGCAACGCGATGTCGGGAGGAGTCTGCTTCACCCCTGAATGCGAACGCCCGTCGGCGTGAGAGAAATATTTTTTGTGAGGCAAAGTACCGCGCCCCCGAACGCCAAAACGTCCCGTATAGAATTGCAATTCGTTCCCCTTTAGGCTGGATTGGAAGGGCCGTTCGTAATGGGGATATATGGCAAAGGTCGTAGTTACTTTAGTCGCCGGTGCGGCACTTGTGGCGACTGCGATTGCGCCCCGCAGCGCTTCCGCGCAAACACCCATACAATTGCCCCCGATCGATGTCATCGCCACCACCCCCCTGTCGACAGCCCCCGGCGCCGGTGGGCCGATCGATATAACAAGCATCGATCGCGACAAGGTACCTGCCAACACTCAAACCTTGACGCCGCAAGACTTTGACCACGCCAAATCCAACAGCGTACCCGATAGCCTGCTTCAGCGTGTACCGAGCGTGTTCAACAATGATACTGCGGTAAATCCTTTCCAGCCCGACGTTCAGTATCGCGGCTTTGTTGCTTCACCCACGGTCGGGACGCCGCAGGGCCTTGCCGTCTACCAGAACGGCGTGCGCGTCAACGAGGTGTTCGGTGACACCGTCAACTGGGACTTCATCCCAAGCTATGCGGTCCATCGCCTGGATGTCGTGCCGAACGATCCCACTTACGGCCTGAACGCCTTGGGCGGCGCGATTTCTATCCAGATGAAAAACGGCTTCAACTACCAGGGCAGCGAAGCCGAGTTTCGCGGCGGGTCCTTCGGCCGCCGAGCTCTCACGCTGCAGTCGGGGCAGCAGTTCGGCAACGTCGCAGCCTATGTGGCGGCTGATGCTCTCAACGATGACGGTTGGCGCGACCAGTCACGGTCAAAGTTGCGTCGTGTTTTCGCCGATATCGGCGCCCGCAATGACACATCGGAATTCCACGTCAACTACATGGGGGCTCAAAACACCTTCGGCGCTTTGGCGAGCACACCCATCCAGCTTTTGGATCAGCGCTGGAGCGCGATTTACACATCGCCGCAGACCTACAACAATCGCTTGAATTTTGTGAACGCGATCGGCAGCCACAACTTCAGCGACACGCTGAATGTCAAGGCGAACACCTACTACCGCGGCTTCCGCCAGAAACATGTCGACGGCAATACCAGTGACGTTGAGGAGTGCAGCTTCGATCCGGCGATCCTTTGCCTCGATGACAGCCCGCTGAATGGCGGCGGCATCCCGACTTCAATTCTCAATGGAAGTCTGGCTGGCTCGGTGGATCGCACCCGGACCACCGCCGACGCCTACGGTGCATCGGCACAGTTGACCAGCACGAGCGAAGTCTGGGGACGACAAAATCACTTCGTTGTCGGCGCCAGCATCGATCGCGGCCGTGCCAATTTCCAGGCAGCGAGCGAACTTGGCACGGTGGGGAGCGACCTCTTCGTCACCGGCACGGGAGTAATTGTCAATCAGCCCGATGGTCTTGTTGCGCCGGTCGATCTCATCACACGCAACACCTACACCGGCCTCTACGTAACCGACACGTTTGACCTCACACGCCAGCTGTCAGTGACCGCAGGCGGTCGGTTCAATGTCGCCAACATCCAGCTCAACGACCAGCTCGGCACGGCGCTGAACGGGACCAGCAATTTTCAGCATTTCAACCCCGTCATCGGGGCGACTTACAAGATCACGCCGCAGGTCACCACCTACGCCGGATATTCGGAATCGAACCGCGCCCCCACCCCGTCGGAACTGGGCTGCGCCGATCCGGCCCGACCCTGCCTGCTGGATAATTTCCTGGTGTCCGACCCGCCGCTTCAGCAGGTGGTCGGGCGGACCTGGGAAGCTGGCTTTCGCGGGCAGCATGATCTAGGGAACAAAAGGAAAGTAAGCTGGAATGTCGGTGCCTATCTCACCGACACACAAAACGACATTCTGAGCGTGCCGAGCACGATCACGGGGCGTGGATTTTTCCAGAACGTCGGTGGCACGCGTCGCGAGGGCGTGGAGGCCGGCGTCACCTACGATCACGACATGTGGAAGCTGTTTGCGGGCTACGCTTTCATTAATGCCACATTCCGCGATGCGGTAACCCTGTCATCGCCCAATAACCCATTTGCTGACGCTGACGGTCTTATTCACGTCCAGCCCGGCGACCATCTGCCGGCAATTCCGCAGCACCGTTTTAAAGCAGGCGCAGAATACTCGATTTTGCCTCAATGGAAAGTTGGCGCGAATTTGGTCGCTTTTAGCGGGCAGTATCTCCATGGCGACGAGTCGAATCAGAACCCCAAGCTGCCTGGTTACTGGGTGCTCAATCTGCACACGACTTACCAAGTCACGAAAAACTTCGAAGCCTTCATGCTTGTTCAAAATCTGTTCAACAATCGATATTACACTTTCGGCACTTTCTTCGATACGACTGAGGTGCCATTCCTAAATTTGACCGATCCGCGCACGCTCAGCCCGGGTGCACCGTTGGCGATTTACGGGGGTTTGCGCGTGAAACTCTAACTTGCCCGGCTTCATTACAGGCTCCTGTTGACTCCCTCACATGCTCGGCGCGGCCGGCCAATCGGTACGATACGACCCGATTGTTGGCTTTCCCCGGTCGAGACGAATCATGATGCGTCAGAACAATACTCACGCGACTGCGCGCTTGGACGGCAGATACCGCTATTAACAACCGGTCCTTGCCGCGGCACCTTCCAGTGAATGCCGCTTTTGGGCGTTCTCAGCCCGATTGCCCTGAAGCCTGTTGAGGATCCCGCTCCGCTGCGGGCGATATCAGAATTCGGCGGGTAAATACCCGTTGATCTCAAGGCCAATGCAGATTTCGACGAGAGTAGGAGTCGTCCAGACCATGAGACTTTCCTCCGGTTCAAGCTTTCGATTATATCGCGTGCCCAATGATAGCGCCCAATCGGCAGGGTGACAACTGTTGCTGATTGTCGCGGTTTCATCTTGTTTGTGGATCCGCAGTGGTAGTTATGCCGATGTCAACACCCGACGGGGTCGTACAGTATCGGCATCGCCGTTTGCCATGGACCCGAGTATAGCGACGGCCGCGGCCGGTGCTACTGACGAAACTGGCGTGTGCACGCTGGGCGCTGCATCGATCAATGCCTCGAATCCAATGCAATCGCGCGAAAGGCGCCGTGCGACTTCGTGCAGTAAGCCGGCACCGATGCCCGCAGCAACAACCGGAGCGTCGGACGGCAGCTGCCCTCGCGAGAGCACAAGCAAGCCGCCGTCGGTAATCGCCCGGATCTGGGCTTCGGCAAAATACTGCGCCAATGCTATCCACGCCGGAGTATCGGCATCATCAACATCGCGCCCAACCATACGTGCAAGCCGCGCCTGCGACGCGGCGACGGTTTTGGCGCGGCCGTCGGCACTAGCCATCTGATCCGCTCCGTCCGGGAGACTGCCGAGGATCCGGTGTACGTCGGCCATGTTCGCGAAGTTTTCGTGGATCAGCTCAGTCCAGCCTCCCACGAAAGGCGCTCGGTCGGCAGTAGCCATAAGGACGCTGCGGACTAGTCCGGTATAGACAAGCTCGCCGGTGGCAAGCCGCTCGGCATCCGTGTAGCCACGATTGGCGATAGTGCCGTTTACAATCGGAACGATGTCTGTCGTAGTCGAACCTATATCCATGAACAAAGAGGAGCCAATCGCTTTGCTGACAACGGACGCACTGGCAAACCAGTTGGCGGACGCAATATCGCTGACATGCTTTGCTGCGTCTGCGGGTGCTACAAAGCCGGCGCGGCCGGCATAGATCATGACACGGCTGTGCGCCAATTCACGCACTGCCGCCGTAGTCAGCCCCGCAACCCCCTCCGCGCGCGATGAGAAGGTGTCCGCCAGTTCCCCCGTCATAGTGACGGCTTGGCAATCAGCTTGACCGATCAGTGCCTTGGCCTCTCCGAAGGCCTCAGCCAGGCGCTCAAGTCCAAGCCTTAGCGGCGCAGCGACCTGAATCGCCGCTGTTATGCGGCCGTTTTCGACGCGCGCCGCTTTGAGGTGCGCACCGCCGATATCCCAGCCCACGACCGCCATCGCACTCTCCTTTAAACTCAAGTGCTTTTAGTGAATCAACCTTGTCGGACCTGTATATCGGCCGATACGATAGAAATTGGCATGGAAATTATTCCCGTCATCGACCTTAAGAATGGAATAGTTGTTCACGCACGAATGGGTCGGCGAGAACTCTACCGCCCAATCCAGACCCCCCTTTCCCCCACAAGCAATCCGGTCGACGTCGTGGCTGGCCTCATGTCAATCTACTCATTCGCAGCCTTCTATATTGCCGACCTCGACGCAATCGGAGGCAGCGGAAGCAATCACGCCACCATTGTGAAACTCAAACAGGCATTTCCGCAAGTTACGTTCTGGCTCGATAACGGTATTGCCGATGCCGACCTGGCCGAGAAGTGGCTGCAGCAAGACCTTGGTTACTTGGTTCTGGGCAGTGAGACGCAAGTGGACACGACTGTTGTTGATCGCTTTTCAAAAGATCCTCGCTTTGTGCTGTCGCTCGATTTTCGCGAAGCCGAGTTCCAAGGCCCCTCAACTCTATTGACGCACGCTGACCGCTGGCCGCATCGAGTGATCGTCATGACGCTAGATCGAGTTGGCAGCCGCGCGGGACCGGACATGGAACGCCTTCGCGCCATTAAGGCGGCGACTAACGCGCGCGCAATCTATGCTGCGGGGGGCGTACGCGATGCCGGTGACCTGCACACTCTCGCGGCTGCGGGCATAGCTGGAACGCTCGTCGCGTCCAGCTTGCACGACGGACGAGTTACGACGGCCGACATTCAACAGCTGAAAAAATCAATCGAGAAGGGAGCTGCGTGTTGTAGCTCCCTTCTCTGATCGGTCTGACCACGCCGGTCCGTCTTCTACGCGGCGAAAGGATGCTTGACTTGGTCGCGCTTGGCGACGACTTCGGCGACCTTTGGCTCGCCAGCAACTGCGCGTGCAATGGCTTCCTTGGTGGCGCGATAATTGAAGTCTTGTATTTTCTTGTCGTCCGCCGCCTCCCAGTGGATGAAAACGCCGACACAGATAAACAAATTTTCGGCTTCATTCTGCGGGATCACGCCTTCCGCCACGCTGTCAGCCACCGCCTTGCCAACCGCATGCTGAGCTGGCCCGAACATTTGCACCGCTTGTTTGGCGCTTTTGATCGTGACCTTGTTAAACAGCACTGTTGCAGGTTTACACATTAGATTTGGCGCCACGAGCGCAAGTAGCGTTGTAAATCCGTCCTTGTTGTTTGTCAGGCAATTTGCAAACGCCGTTTCTGCAGCACTTCCCCGCGGCCCCATAATGAGATCGATGTGCGCGACCTCATTACCATCGCCGACGAGTGATTCACCAACGCATAGTCCACTAATTTTTGCCATCGCCATCTCCTCCCAACGAAATATTACACCTTCACCGGTCGCCATTGTAGGGCACCCGGCCGAACAGCTATCCTTGTTGTCAGCGTCCGAAACTCGGACCGGTTAACCAGATAGCGGCAAAGGTTTTCCGCAAGCGAAAGTCAATCACTGTTGCCCGCCGTCGGCAAGACGCTCCGCAGTCGATGCGCAAAAAGAGTCGCCACAGTCAGGTCGGCGCTTGTCCCGGGGTTGACGCTCGCGTGCTTTAGTGTGGCATCCCAGCCAAGAACGTCGGGAAGGACATCGTTGAGCCGGTTGGCCTTTCCGGCCTGTGCAGCTAGGTTTGCAGCTTCGCGGCGAATTTGATCCGCAACCGATAAGCCATGTACGCGGACGATATGGCTGTCTGGAAATGCTGAAAGAAAGCCGAGATAGGCAGTCAGTGTTGCCAGACGCCGATCGGAAGAGGCAGCAAGCGCGGTTGCGAATACCGGCTCGCCGAGGTCAAAAACGTCCGCAAAGTCGGTCACATATTGGCGAGCGATGCGATCGCGATCCGCTGCCTCGGCCATGGCCTCGCGCAAGGTTACCGTCGCAGGCTTAAACACATCGTAACGTTCGGCGCGTCCCAGCCCTCGCGGCGATGCCCGCACGATGGCACGGAACGTCAGGTCTGCATCCTCCCGATCAAGTCCTTGTAGAACCGCCGAAAGCGATGACTGCAGGTTATACGGCCGCGCCTCCGCTGCTACCGCAAGCGGAACGCAAAGTAGGATGATACCGAGATTAGTATTGCTCTTGACAGCTTCGAAGCTTGCTTCGACAGCTCCGAGAATTCGCGCTCCGACCCTTTGCCCCGTAGCTGCAAGTGGCCGTGTCGCAGCCGCCGCGCTGCGCTCGAAGTCGGTCACCGTCATACGGTGCCCATCGGCGAAGACATGAACGTTGCCGGGCTTTGGTGCGTCCAGCTCGTCCCGACATGCTTCTTCAAACGCGCGCGCGATCGGATTCGGCCAGTCGCGCGCTGGCGCTAACTCAGACATTGCCCTGGGCCCGCATTGCGAGCCCGGAGATGAGATCGCTCGCGAGTGTCTCGGCGATATCAATGGGTGTGGTTCGTTGCAAACCCGACCACGCCGGCATGCTATTTACTTCAAGGACTGTCGGCCGTTCGTCGCAATCGTAGACTATGTCGACGCCGGCAAAATTGGCCCCGACCGCGGCAGTCGCAGCAATGGCAAGGTCTCGCATAGTGCCATCTGCAACTGCGGCGACTGGCTTTCCGCCGCGCTTTACATTTGTCACCCAATGCGCGGAATGGCGCATCATGGCGGCGACGACCCGCCGTTGTGAGACGAGCACGCGAAAATCATGGAAGCCGTCCCGTTCGACCCCGACATATCGCTGCAGATAATAGACTCCCGATACTGTGGCAGGGGG
>AF_2010_repII_A001DRAFT_10000062_pt1 | contig 16526 bp, 15 predicted proteins | sample AmaForreplIIA001_FD_9190 | JGI IMG/M metagenome (IMG submission 9190)
TTTCGAAACTAGCTTCAGAGTTTTATCTTTACATCTACAGCAGAACCCACATCAGAGAATAGGCTATTACGTTGGCATTTTGGCTCGTTCACTTTCGTATAGACAGAGAGCGGCTATTCACCACGCCAGACTATGACTATCGTTGTGCCAGTTGCTGGAGATAGACCTTGTAATACAACTCAAGTATTCATTCCGTGTAATGTGCCATGTCAACATTTGCCATATTTCTCAGGTTTATGATTTCTAACTTGGTGATCTTTGCTTTCGGTGCTCAGTTAGTGCTCGGACTTACAGCTTCTTTGCATTCATGTCCTTCATCCTCAGATAACGTTGGACAACGCCAAGGTCCTTGTCTCCTCGTCCAGATAAAGTAACAATAATAGTTTCATTTCTATGCATACTCTTTGCAAGCTCTATAGCATATGATATCGCATGAGAGGGTTCAAGGGCAGGTATTATTCCTTCCAGCTTAGACAAAAGCAGGAACGCCTCTATAGCATCATCATCAATACGGGCTACGTACTTAACTCTTTTAAGGTCCTTCAATAATGCGTGTTCCGGCCCGACGCCGGGGTAGTCCAGACCAGCAGATATACTATGAGTTTCGGACACTTGCCCGACTTCATCCTGCAAAAGGTACGTAAACATTCCATGTATTATGCCGCGAGAGCCAGCCAACAAAGTGGCAGAGTGTCTACCCGAATGGATTCCTGTGCCGGCCGCTTCTACGCCGTGCAATGAAATATCAGAATCATCGATGAAAGGGTAGAAAGTTCCTATGGCATTGCTTCCTCCCCCAACGCAAGCGACAATTGCATCAGGCTTTTCTCCTAGTCCAAACAATTGTTTCGTTTGCTCTCTAATTTCACGACCTATTACACTTTGAAAGTCCCTAACAATCACAGGATAGGGATGAGGGCCCACGACAGAACCGATGAGGTAATAAGTGCTTTCAACGTTGGTAATCCAATCACGTAAAGCTTCATTAATTGCGTCCTTGAGAGTGCAGCTTCCTGAACGAACTCGATGGATCGCAGTGCCCAACAATTTCATTCGGGCCACATTCGCCTTCTGTCTTTTCATATCCTCAGAACCCATATAGATCTCAGCATCCAATCGTAACAAGGCAGCGGCGATGGCAGTTGCTACTCCATGTTGACCCGCACCCGTTTCCGCAATAATTCTTTTTTTGCCAATTCGTTTTGCTAAGAGACCTTGGCCAATTGCGTTATTAATCTTGTGGGCACCTCCGTGTAGAAGGTCTTCTCGCTTAAGATATATCCTGGCGCCCCCAACGTACTCTGTTAGATTCTTCGCAAAGTAAAGAGGGGTTGGTCTACCTGCATATTGTTCTAAATAATATTTGAATTCATTTTTGAAAGTTACGTCATCCTTGTACCTATCATACGCTCTCTCTAGCTCGCTAATCGCAGGAATAAGCGTTTCAGGAACGTATCTTCCACCATACCTACCGAATTTACCACCGGCGGCGCCATTACTCAGCATGCTCATCTCAAACAAGCATTCCTATCATATTAAGGCACACTGATACTTGCAGATTGAAGAGGTCTAAGTGACATCGACGAAAATAAAAATGCATTCTAACTTCACAAGGCAAGACATAATTCTGATACTTTGGAAGGTATGTTATCAGATTCCATTATACTAGTCCCTACCAAAAAAGCATCAGCTCCGGCCTTTTTCAACAATTGGATTTCTTCTGGCTTACTTATGCCGCTTTCACTGATAACCATATTCTTCCCCTTATCGTATTTTTTGAGCAAATTCGGGGTTGTCTCTATGTCTACCCTTAAGGTAAGCAGGTCACGGTTGTTTATTCCAACCAAAGTTCGTCTCGTGTCGATAGGTGACTTTAAGACCTCTTTAAATTCTTGTTCTGAATGCACCTCTAGAACAAGTTGTAGGCCTCTCTTGATTGTGTACTCAACAAATCTCTCCATACTTCCCTCTGTTAGATTGTTGTCGAACAGCGACTTGATGAGTAAGACGCAATCAGCCCCCAAACGTTTGGCAGAATCGATTTGAGTCTCGCTCACAATTATGTCCTTCATAAGCAGCGGCGCAGAAGTTGTCTTGCGAATCGCGCCCAGATAATCAGGAGATCCTCCAAATACATAAGGCTGGGTCAGGATGGATAATCCAATCGCCCCTGATTCAACCATCATGGACGCTAATCGGGGCAGATTGTCGATTTTTCGATCGCCTGATTCAACAATCTTCCCCTTCGAAGGAGACGCGAATTTTATTTCGGCGATAAGGGGAGCATGGGGGCTTGCAAGAATCGATTTTCTTAGGCCGATTGCCTCATGCCTACTATGATCGTATTCTACAGCATCATAAACACCTTCATTTAGAGCTCTGTAAGAATTGTTAGCCAGGTCGTTCAAGTGGTTGTGTGTCTTAAGGAATTTATTCATGTGTTAAGTTTTGATGATTATCTAAACAGCATTTCATATTAAAATACCGTGTTGCCATTATAGTTATAAACAGGAATCTAGTTGACTCAATTACGTTCTGACAAGATAAAATTGAATCGGCCCTGAAATTCTAAGTATAAATTTCTAGTTTCAGTTAGGAATTTAATATCATACAATATATATCTTGACTTGACAATATTCATACCGATAATGGAGTCTCAAAGCCCAATATTTCGCGACAGATCAAAATTATCTCCTAGGTATATACCGGCTGATCTCCCGCACAGAGAAAAACAGATCGAGCAGCTACAATTTGTTTTCAGGGGATCTTATTCTAACGCAGATGAATTTCCACTGACTGTCCTACAAATCATCGGGCCGGCGGGAATAGGAAAAACATCCACAGTTCTCAAATTTTCGAAACTGCTGGAAGAAGAGTTCGGGGCGAATAGGATAGCACTCATTACAGGGTATGTCAACCTGAAGTTGCAGGGCGGCAATAAATATGCAATTTATAGACTCTTGCTAGAAAGGGTGGCGCCCGAGTTGCCCGCCCAGGGATTAAGTGCTGAAGAAATGCTGCGGTGTATGTTACGTTACTTGCATGAAAAAAAGAAATATGCAATTATCATTCTGGATGAGATTGATTATCTCATAAGATTGGGTAAGGATAGTAGCGGCATAATTTATGATCTAACCCGCCTTAATGAATTCGAGCCTGACCAACCATGCAATGTGAAAGGGGTTTTATTTATCGCAAGAAAAACGGATTTCTATGGTCGACTCGATGAAGCCGAATTGAGCACGCTCGGAAGAGTTCCGATGGAATTTCCGGTTTACTCTGTCAATCAAGTATCTGATATACTAGTTAGCAGGTGTTCCGAAGCCTTCAGTACTAAGGCTATAGGTTCTGATATAATAGATGAAATATCAAGATTTACAACATCCCCCTCTGTCAGTGGCGACATCAGATACGCATTGGATCTTCTCCTATATGCGGGGAATCTTGCGGAATCGCAAGGGACTGGTAGGGTATTGCTTGACCAGGTCCGAAAGGTTCATGGCCAAATTCATCCCTCGGCAACTACACCAGACATAGAGGAGCTGCCGAAAGATCAAATGCTTACTCTGCTGGCGGTAACAAGGGCACTTAGGGCAAGCAAAAAACAGTATGTCGAACTGAAAGAAATTCGTCTTTATGCCTCAGAGCTGGCTGAGGAATTCAAGCTGAAAAAATTCGATATCGAAGATCATCTTCATGACTTGGACATTAAGAATATTATCGAAATCAGGTCACTAAAAGAGATCGGAATGCACACAAGATCCCTAAAGGATCTAGAACCGGTGTTACAAGCACGCATAAATCGCAGGGATGGTAAGAGTCGCGGTAAAGACGTTATCCGTGAAAATGCCGATTGAAGATACGGTGAGTTCCAAGGATATAGTAGAGGCAGGACTCGGCAGCATAGGCAAGATCAAGATAATAAAGGCCTTATCGGAAGATAACAAGATGGCAACTATTTACGCGCTTCACAAGAAAACAAATCTGAAAAGAGGGGATATCAAACGCAATCTAAACGATCTGATCAGGATAGGTTGGGTAAGAGAAACCAAATTAGGAAATGCCATGTATAGCGTAAACAGGGAAAACGAGTACGTGAATCATTTGACATCCTTTTTCACAGCAGTTGGTTACATTGGTGAAACAGAATGCTAAAAGACATGCAAGTAAAAGAGCCTGAACAATTATTAGAATAACAATGATCAGAATTCGCGAGTTTATGACAGACCTTGATAACTTTGTGGTTAGCAAATAACTGTCTTCGCCATTATGTCAGTAGCTAGTCTACAAATGGCATAGGGTGCCGATGAGATTCTAGAGAAACGAGCAGAGAGGTGTCTATCAAAACCAGCTATTTTCGACTATACGAATAAGGACGTCACCTATGGTCTTTCCCTTTAGAGCTCCCCTAGAATTACATCCAATCAAAGAGTGAGCATTAGAAGAGTGATCTAGTTCCCCTTAAAGAATAAAAAGGTGACTCCACAAAATTCAATGTGCAGTCGAAATGGACTAATCGAACTCTTGGCGATAACGTTGTTAGTTCCGTTCGGGGTAGAAGCCATCACGGCGATAATGTAAGGCGGAAATTTATTTTTATCACCGGCGGCGTCATGTCGGGCCTCGGCAAAGGGATCATAACCTCATCAACTGCTAAACTTTTACAGCTAGCAGGAATGAAGGTTTCTTGCGTGAAGATTGATCCTTATGTTAACTTCGACGCAGGAACAATGAATCCAATCGCGCACGGTGAGGTGTTTGTTACGGATGATGGTGGTGAGTGCGATATGGATGTGGGCAATTACGAACGTTTTCTAGGTCTTTCTCTGACGAAAGAACACAGTCTTACTACAGGGAGAGTGTATTCCGGCGTGATTCACGCCGAAAGAGAAGGCAAATACCTTGGCCAATGTGTCCAGATTATCCCACATGTAACTGATGCTATTAAGAGCCAACTACGGAAAATTGCTGAAGACGAAGACTTAGATATTACTGTAGTCGAATGTGGAGGAACTGTAGGCGATATCGAAAGCCTTCCGTTTCTAGAAGCACTAAGACAAATGGAATTAGAGGATGGGAAGTCTAACACATTATTCATACACGTCACGCTAGCGCCGGTACTGGATGTGGTAGGAGAACAAAAGACTAAACCCACGCAACACAGCGTGCAGGAGTTGCGAAGAATTGGGATCCAACCCGACATATTGGCCATTAGATGCAAAACACCTCTTACTCCAGAGGCTAGACGCAAAATTTCGTTATTTGGAAGCATGGATCAAGATTCTGTCATATCCTGTCATGATGCTCCGTCAATTTACAAAGTTCCTGAGGTTCTGGCGAGTCAAGGCATTCTTAAGGTTATCGCAAAAAAACTAATGTTACCAAGTCGTTCTCCTAGATGGGGAAACTGGAAATCGATTGCAAAATCATTTTACGAATCAAGAGGCTCAGTAAGGGTTGCAGTAGTTGGAAAATATGCATCACTACCGGACAGCTATGTAAGTGTATACCATGCTCTATCCCATGCCGCGGCTAATGCAGGAAAAAGGATCGAAGTAGAGTGGATCGAGTCAGAAAAATTTGAAACCGATCAGAATAATTTTACCGTTTGTGAAGGGGGTGCTAAAGATCGCGGCTATGCCGAAAAAATTGTAGCCGGAAGCAATAAGATAGCCTACCTTGAACGTTTTAATGGAGTTTTGATCCCGGGAGGATTTGGCAAGAGAGGCAGCGAAGGTATAATAGCGGCGGCAAATTATGCTCGTTTAAGGAATATTCCATACTTGGGGATTTGTTTTGGATTTCAACTTGCTATAGTAGCCTTTGCCAGGTACGCCTGTGGTTTAGAAAGCGCAAACTCTACTGAATTAGATCCAGCTGCCAACGACCCACTTATTGAGTTCATGCCTGAACAGAAGACGATACACGACGTCGGGGGCTCAATGCGACTTGGTAGGCACAAAATAACAATTCTTCGGAACACCAGGGCTGCAAGGATCTACCGATCCAATACGATTTACAGAAGACACAGACATAGATACGAATTTAATCGTGATTATATCAATCTGCTCGAGAAGCAGGGAGCAGTTTTTTCTGGCCATTCAGATAACGGGTTGAGAACTGAAATTTTCGAGATCCCGGATCACAAGTTTTATTATGCGGTGCAATATCATTCGGAATTCCATAGCAGACCAGGCAACCCGGAGGGGGCTTTTGATGCATTCGTTAGGGCCAGTATATAGTGGCTGCGAAGGATTCATGATCATATCCTAAGCTCGTAGGTCCTCTGTCGCGCGTCCCTAAGGGACGTCTTTCTTTTAACATAGCCGCGTCCCACTAAATGACTGAGAGAAAGTCTTATGGTCCTTTCAGGGAGCATGGTCCTTACAGACAAGTCCTTCTGACTCATTGCGCCTTCATATTCAAGAGTCTTTAGTATTAGTTTCGCACTCGGCGGCATGCTCAACATGTCCTCTGCCAATTTGACCTTCTTCGTAATTAATGATATTGCAGAAGAATCTCCCTTCAGTCTTGCGAATCTAGCAGCGCTAGGGTGTTTGCGGCACTCAAGTTCTTTTCGTATCGTGAATCTTGAACCTCCGTCAAGAACGACATCGCAATGGAATCTGCTCATGATGTTGGAAATCTTCAATACGGTATCGTTTGGCACAACAAGTGGGCGCCGAGTGTTATCTACAGAGTTTACAGATACTACCAAGAATACTGCCGATCTCTGAAGAACCATTGGACCACCTGCTGACATCGAGTAAGCCGTGGAACCTGTAGGAGTAGCAATTATTACTCCGTCGCTATTGTCGTGCCATACGTCTTTGTCGTCTATCTCAAGGACATGCTCCATAAGTATCGCACTTTTACTAGAAAATACTGCAACATCATTTAGAACGGGTTGGACCTCTCTACCGTCGACTCTAACAGCTAGACGAAATACTTCGTCGACTTGGAAATCACCCTTTTTTAACCGCAGTATAGCTGATTCCAACTCTCTAATGTCTAGCTGCGCGAGGAATCCAGTTGAATCTGATTCATACACTCCGATTACTGGAGCAGAGTCAGTTACTACTTTGTGAAAGTAATCAAGAAGACCTTTATCCCCACCAGCTGCCAGTACTAAGTCTACCTCCCTTGCCAGGTTATGGTTGGAATCGCCAATGACCTGGGCATCAATATTCAACGATTCCATTATTTTCTTGATTTGGAGTAGTAAAGTTCTATCTCTGGAATCTGCCGCAGATATAGCGATTTTCAAATCGACGCCCTAGGTGTAATAGGCTGAGCCTAATTTAACTTAAATTTAAATTTAGACAGCCCAGACTGGGCTATTTTCCTTTATGCATTCCCAACAACATAGTGTAGGAGTCCAGTTCGCTTCTATAGCGAAGTACATTACGGAGTAGGCCTGAGTCAGAACAGACGGGGTTCCTTTATCCTCACTTCAAAGAGAACCTCAAGCGTACCCGGCATACGTCGATGGCCCGAGCCCAAAATGAGGCTTTAGCCTGTAAAATTAGATGGTATATGAGCGTTTCTCCAGACACATCGGTAATACGTGACCCAATCAAATTTGGAAAGAATTTATTATTAACTGGACGGAAGTGCTAATTGGAGCGGGAGAGATTGCCGGCAGGAGTAAATCATTTTCAGAAAAAGGGTGATGAATCCCTAAAAACAGTTACTAGTATTCCAAATGAGCTTCTCGAATTTGTGCGTCGTGATACATATTCATTGCTGATCAAGGGCTGTGCGGGAACGGGGAAAACCACACTTTCACTTACTATTTTAAGGACTCTAAAGATAAGACACAACTTTTTTTACATATCTACAAGACTATCTCCAAGGCAACTTTTTCTCCACTATCAATGGCTTGGACGGTATGTCGATGCCACTCCAGATCAAGAAGAGCTGTCATCATCGAGGCAGCCAACAAATTATGACATATCAAGCTTCGAGGATGCCAGACTCGATGAGCCAGAATCNCTTTTTGAAAGAATTACAAATCAGTTAATGGACGTTAAAGCTCCTGTGATAATTATTGATAGTTGGGATGCGATTGCATCTTTTATGGACAAAGAAGCCCGTTTAAACAACGAGAGGGTCCTACAAACCTGGCGTGAAAGAGCGGGTGCGAAGTTGATTTTTATTAGCGAAGATCCCGTAGACCCTACTCTTGATTTCTTGGTAGATGGAATTGTACAATTAACCAATAAACTATTTGGGGACGTGAAAGTGAGGGAAATTGCCTTAACCAAATTACGAGGTATCCGCATAAGGAAGTCTTCTTACGTCTTTACGTTGGACAATGCTCTCTTCCAAAGTTACGACCCTTATGACCCGGGAGAATTCATGGCGGCTGATTCTCGTAAGAATGACCAGAATACCGACAGCCCGGCCGATCGCAGAAGAAAATCAATGGTACCCGTGACCAAATCGTCAGCTAACATTGATTTCGTTCCCAGTGGTTATGCACAGCTTGACGCGTCGTTCGGGGGAGGATTCCCGAAGAAGTCTGTAGTACTGATAGAGACTGATTCGAACATTCATGCAGGCGTTACAATGACACTGCTGACAAATATGATCGCAAACGTAACAAAAATCGGAAATCCTGTGATAATCGAGCCATTCATGACGATCGACGCAAAGACAATAATGAAATACCTTAAGCCTTTTCTGCAAACTGGACTCAAAAAAGATCTCCTAAGGATTTTCTGCGCAGATCGGCCCCGGAATGTAGGAGCCCTGTCTTCAGATTATGAGTCGTCGCGGAGAGATATGGCATCGATTTCCAGAAAGAATGTGCAATACTTTCGTGAGTTTGTTCTCAAAACAAGGCAAAAGTATCCGCATAGGCTTTTGCTTACGATAATGAGCCCCGAAATGTTTCGCACAATGTATCAATTGCGCGAAGGAAATACGGTTGATCTACTCTCGTTCCTAAATGCCAGCTCCGATTTGACCCTTATACCAGCAAGCTCCAGTCGCTGCGAAGAGCTAAATCTCTCAGAAATGGCCAATCTCCATCTCCGTCTGTCAACTATTAATGGAACTTTGATTCTTCGCTCTATAAGCCCCGAAACTTGTCCTTATGCAATAGTAACTCAAGGATATCCGAGACAGCCTTCCGTCAGACTGGATCCTCTAGTCTAGAGAGGATTGGGACTGATGCGATAATAACCTTCAGCTACGCTTTCTTCAATTCCAACTGGCAACAGCTCCTTCATCTGATCGTAATATGAAAGAAACAAGTTGCCCTTTTGTGTAATTCTATAGACTGTTTTATTACCTGCATATACTTCTTGAATTAACCCTCTTTCAAGNAGGGAATCAAGATATATTTTGCATTGATCATTGCTTAGCATTGCTTTGTACATTATCTTNGTNCGTGTTTCCTCTTTAGCNGCTGACTTCAAAATCGCGGCAATTACTTCGTAACGACTTCGATTCTTCATTTTGACCGACCATAAAATAGTACCTACATTCCATTTAACANGAGCGGAACTATTNGATAGAAACCTTCCTCAACGAATATGACATAGATATGAAATTTATATATGTTATTAATNACTTCATAACGGAATTANTCAAAATTATTTGAAGATATTATACTATAAACGCATNGAACACGATAAACAACTCTTCATTAGGGTTTATGTCTNTCGAACAAGGTCCTACAACTNNAACAAATGTTCGCGTTGCAATTATTTCATCGTGTTCACTATGGGATTGCAGCCTCGCATTATATTTTAAGAAAAGCAATTCATTCTGCTTGATAACAAGCTATTTAAATTGTTATGTACAGACACGTCACATCCTGACTTGCTTGAAGAGTTGGAAGAATCTTTGTTTGAACCGGGACCTCGAGAATTTATCGAAGCAATAGAGGCTGCCACTGCTATTCTAGAAAGAGAACGACATACCTGTTACATAAGGGGCGGCAAGCTCTACGGCCCAGTGGGAATTCTTGATGACCTTCCGGAAGATCTCGTGGTGATAGGAGACATTCATGGTGACCTGCAAACGCTGATAATGATTCTCAAGGACGTTGATTATGAGAGAACGTTGTCTAATCCACATAATAAGCTCATATTTCTAGGAGATTATGTGGACAGAGGAAGCAATTCAATTGGCGTTCTTTACACGGTCTGCTGTTTGAAATTGAAGTTCCCTAATTCAGTGTTATTAATGCGCGGTAATCACGAGGCTCCATTGGACTTTCCGTTCTTTTCACATAACCTGCCGAATGAACTCACTCGGCGATATGGCCGTAACCTGGGAAAACTGATCTACGATGACAAGATAATACCATTTTTCCAGATGCTGATTCTAATTATCCTCATAAAAAGGCAATTGTTAATTGTTCACGGAGGTCTGCCTACAGATAGAGAATTTTTAGGAAAGCTTCATTCTGAAAAAGAGTTGGAATTCGTAGCTCGACAGCAACTTTTTGGCAATGCTCTAACAGAGGAAATATTATGGAATGATCCAGTGGAATATATCCGAAGCGGACAGGATTGGGAGTATTCTAGAAGAGGATACGGTAAACACTTCGGTATGACCGTGTCAAAGAAATGGCTCGAAGCGACAGGAAGCAAGATCGTAGTTAGAGGACATGAACCATGTGCAGGTTTCAAAATAAACCATGGAGGAGCTGTTCTCACGTTATTTTCTTGTCATGAAGCCTATCCGGGATTTGAGGCAGCGTACTTGAAGGTATCTCAAAACCAACTGGCGCCTATTTCCCATTCCGATCAGCTGGCAGTTTATGTGAAGAAGATACGTTAACTGCCTAAATCTTATGCCCTAGATTTCTAGGGTCGCCTTGATGTCTTTGCATCTTTTTCTTAGAGAGACGGTGGATATGTCTGCTACTTGGCATATTTCCACTTGGCGGAGGAACTCGTTACAAGTTTGTGAAGCAAGGTAGATTACAGCGCCCGCCAGTGCTCTAGGGTTTTTGCCAATCGAAATTCGATTCTGTTGCACCCCAGAAAATATCTTGAGTGCTTCTCGTTTTGTTTTCTCACTCAGGTCTAGTCTATTAGCAATAAGGGTAACGTAATCTGGCCCGTGAAGTACAGGCATTTGCATCGAGAGCTCTCTTAAGATTAGTTTATAATGCGACATCACATCTTTGCTAGACAAATTACAAACGGCCGCTACGTCAGAAATTGTTTTCGGCGTGGCTGTCTCGCGACACGCGGCGTATAGTGCGGCGCCGACTAATCCAAGGGTGGATCTGCCTTTGGCAAGCTTTTTTATTGCGGCTTTCCGGTAGATATACGCAGCGCTTTCCATAACAGCTTGGCTTAGATAGAGTTTATCTCCAAAATTATTTAGAAATTTCAAAGCCTTCTCCAGGTTTCTCGAAATTGAATCATTTAACTGAGATCGGTTATTCCAAGTTCGCAATCTTTGCATTTTCATCCTCTGGGCCGGTTCGAGGGCTTTTCCCCTTGCATCCGTGTCTCCCATACCTATTAGTGTCGACAAGCCCTTGTGGTGGATGGCAAGTGACTCAGGCATGCCAGTTCTGGTCCTGTCGCTGTAGCCCGATTGACCAGGATAGCCGGCCGAGTGTTCGTTGTTATAAAATTTGTCATTCGCAACACAACCACAAGAGCTGCATACGTACTCGCTCGAGACCATGTCAAAAATAACGGTATAACTATTACAATGCTCGCAATAGGTTGCATCGTCACGTTCCTTCAATTTGCTCTCCGGTGACATCTATAGCTTGAAGCTCCAGAACAAACAAGTACAAAAGTATTTTTATCCTGTGTTTTTCTAGAAATTAGATAGTCATAATTCTTTCCCTTAGTTAGTTAGAAAGTCTAAGCATAATAGTTGGAAGGTAGACTTCCCTCCGCAATTGGTTTGGAAAAGTTATGGTTTAAGCGACTCTCATTCTGATTTTTCTAGAAAGAGTTTGTTTTATATTATGAATAATTTTTTCTCTAGATGTTGCTAGATGGCATTCTCGTTGGAGTCATGACTGCTGTATGGCTCACTAACGTCCCCATTGCGTTCATTTCGATTATCAGGTTTCTGAAAAACAGGGAAGCCTTTGTTGGAAAAGACCTACGGCGTATTCGAAATGACCCGATGATTATATTTCAGATCACAACTCGGTCTGCAACAAGAACACCTGTCGTAGAACGTGGCATCAACTCGATAATAAAATCTTGCCACAAAATAAAATATGTGTGCTACCAGATTTACGTGGTTACTGACGATCCAAACGATCTCACTAGCTTGCGCCACCTAGATTGCAAAGTCCTGCTAGTTGATAAGAATTTCCGCACTAACGCAATAAAGAAAGGAAGAGCATTACAATACGCGGTTGAACATAGGCGAAAAACCAAACAGAATCAGTCGGAACAATGGGTTTTTCATATGGACGACGAGAGCTACGTTACGCCACAGACTGTGCTTTCTCTTCTTAAAGCTATCAGAGAAATCCCCGGTTTAGCATTTGAAGGACCTATTTTTTATCCTTTGAAATTTGAGTCAGCCAACATCCTCACNGCTCTTGCTGAATCCATTAGGCCATTCACTTGCTACGATTGTGTATCCCAAATGAAAAATCAACAATACATGAAGACTTCACCTCTGCATATGCACGGAAGTAACTTATTGGTGAGATCTGATGTCGAGAACTCGATCGGCTGGAACTTTGGCCCTACTCTTGCAGAGGACCAGATGTTTGGTTATCAAGTATACCATCTATATGGCCCTTCTGCCATTGGGTGGCATGGTGGCATTCTTTTAGAACAGCCGCCACTCAACATGAAGGACCACTTCATGCAGAGGCGAAGGTGGGTACTAGGCAGCCTGCAAAATATAGATAAATTTCCTGCCATACACAAGCTCAAGCTCTTTTACAAGTTGCTGACGTATTTTATGGGATTTGCCTCTGGCTTTGTCTCAACGATGCTTTCGTTCCACATATACCTACCTCTCTTCTTTGCGATGTCGTACACCTTACTCAACTACAGAGTCGGAGACAATTCAATATCCGTGGTCGGGAACTTATTGAGAACTCTATATTCTGAGTCAACTGCACATTTTTTTGGGAATATGGGTGCATTTCAATTCGGAATTGGATCGATATTATTATTTTCCTCAATGGTATGGCTCCTTTCATATCAAGTCGGACTATTTCTGAATCTTAGATACTCGAAGATAGCTTGGTCAAAGAGAGTTGTTTTGCATTTCCAGACCCTTGTTCTTTGTCCTATTCTAGGATTGGTCGAGACTTTCCCCGCTTTTTGGACATTAATAGAATACTATGCCAAAACGCGAACGTCAAAATCTGGAAAGAACCTAGTCTACGACTTTTATGTTATTAATAAATAATTAGCAATATCATCCTACGGGTTGTGGGATGGATGATTGGCTAGTCTTTGTCGCCAAGAGGGAGTTCCCCTTCCGTAGTTGTGATTTCGTTCACAGCGCTTAAGCATCTCGTACACCAGTTTAACATCTTAGTTGATTTGTTGAATGGGTATACTGGTAGCCCGTATCTGTCGTTAGCCTCCCCACAATTAGGACATATTTTGCTTTGATTGGTGTTATCCGTATTGGGGTTATACCAAGTGCTGCCGCTCATAATAGTCGTGTGTATAGTTACTACTTACAGTTAAATAAAGATTTGACTCGAATCTACCTCCCTAACTATAACCTTCTTCCAAAGGATGAGGTAAACACAAAAGTATCAGAACGGTACTTATCGACAGCGGGGGGATGAATGGGAGATTGTTATGCGTTTCTAGTAAGGGGTCCATCATGATCCAAAAGGCCACAATTGCATATGATTAGATGTGTCTATATTCGTCTGTACGGGAATTTGTTGCTGATGTCTGCTGTATGTAAATGTTTTATCATTATGTACCTGGCAGTATATTATCGTAAGTAAATATTTAAGGCTTACTCTTTGGTAATAGAGTAGGGATTATATACGCAGGAGTACATATTTATTTTATGGCCGAGATAATGTTAAGAGGATTCCAGTGTGAAAGATGCGGTCACACGTGGGCGCCACGAGAGCATGAAAAACCAAAGGTATGTCCTAAATGTAAGTCTCCGTATTGGAACACTCCAAGAAAAAGGAGATTCGTTCCATGAAACCAAAAGAAGGAATTACATCTTAGTATTCTAGACGAAATGATATACCGGTAGCTCCTTCTCACATTATGGAATGCTAAATCAAACATGTTTTGACATTTGAGTTCACAACGAGGGCAAAAGTCATATATTGTTCCGTTCAGTACCGTACCTAAACTTATGCCGAAGCCAGGGTTTAAATCTATCACGGTAAGCGAAAACGTGTACAACAAATTTTTTGATATTTATGAAAAGAGCAAGAAGCAATTAGAATTAAGGGGTATAACCAGTTTCTCTGGATACCTCACTAGCCTAATGCAGGAGGCAATGGTAAGATCTGAGGCTTTTGCAAAACATGCTCCATTCATTTATAAGGTTGCCGTTGATGAAAATCGAATTATCCTGAAGGATAACAAATCTGACCGAATTGTAGAAGTTGTCCTGAGAGATCGAGAACTGCAATGCCTTCTCGATCGAAAATCGGACTGCGTTCATGTAGGATTCGTATATTCTCTGCCCGAAATGTACTCTATGATCAGCAACAGAGGAATAAAGATTCCTCGCCGAGTTCAATAGAATCCTAATAGCCCCTATCTATAGTATAGTACTCATCATGGGTATTGGAGGGGGTGGGATTCGAACCCACGAACCTCTGAAGGACGGGATTACACATCTTGATCTTGAGTCCTGCGCGTTTAACCAGGCTTCGCTACCCCTCCTCGGCCAGACTGGCGGTTCTCTCACTATACCGGCATGTGTAATGGTTGCCTCGTCCGAACGTTATCAATCTATCGAAAATGAGGGCAATTTGAATATTAGACTAGCCTAAAGGGATAGTTGTTTAAGTAGCTACGTAGAACCAAAAATGATGAGGGTGTAGTTCAGTCAGTTCCTTAAGGTTAGACATTAATAATTTCAATTTCTTGACGCGCTGTTATATTCTGTCTAAACCTGGAAAAACTCTCTAAGGCATGCATGAAATCCCACTAAAACGAAGTTCGCTAGGTTGCAAAAAGTCACCCAGCCCAGTCTTATTTGAACAGTGGAGATACTCAATAAATGCAGGGCAGTCCATAATCCGGAACCTTTATTATAATAGTAGAGTAAAGCATGGGGGTAAGAAATGAAGATCACGGAGCTAAAACCGGGAATGCGAGGGGTTAACATCGAAGGCAAAATCGACAGTATTACAGAACCGCGGACAGTAAATCTCAGGACTGGAGGAACCGCCCAAGTAGCTGACGCTTTGATCTCTGACGAGACTGGGCAGATAAAACTCTCGTTATGGGATGATCAGATTAACCTTGTAAAACAAGGAGACAGTGTTGCTATAGAAAACGGATATACCCAGGCATTTCGGGGGGAAAACAGCCTTAACATCGGAAGGTACGGCAAAATCAAGAGGCTATAGCTCACGCACGAGATTGTTTCCCATTTCCCGTCAATTACATTGGTGTCCGAAGCTTCACGTAGGGTTTAATGATTGAAATTCATCAAATTCTAGGACGAGGTCGGCGCATGCTAACTTATGTATCCCATGTCCGATGGCCTTGTTCCCGCTCCGCCTTGCTGTTGGTGTCCAGTCCTGCCTGCCATCTGTTGTTCGATTGTTTGAATCAACATCTCTGTATCTTTGGCCCTTTTCTCAAGATTTTGCATGTTAATGCTGATGCCTATGATTGAAAGTAGAACCTCTAAGATGGACTTGGAAGCCTTAGCGTCTACCACGTAACCTGATGTTTCTCCCAAAAGGCAGGTCCCTCTAATTCCCCGCAGTTTTGCACTGCCAATAAGGAGCCCGTTCATACCTGTGATGCTACCTCCGTCCATTGTCGAGATATTGCGCTCTCCGAAGGATCTTATTGTGTCTGTGTCTGTCGCGGTCCCAAAAATCCGAGGCTTCTCTACAAACACTCCTGTAATATATGCTGCAAGAGTGAAGACATGTGATGCATTGAATTTTGCGGCAATGTCCAAAATTTCATCCGCGAGGAGATATTCAGAATCGGGGTTCGACGGTTGGGAGTCACCTGTTAGTAGGAGTAAGCTGATATCAGTTGCACCTGCATCCTCTACATAGAACATTTTATTTTTCATCAGGTCAACAGTGCCATTGGATTGGATTAGCACCTGAGGAGGGAAAGATGTAGAGTAAATCTCTGCAAGACCCTTGGCGTGGAGCTCTTCAATCAGATGATCGACCGCCATTTTGCCAACATACCCGCTTCCAGGAAAACCACAAATTAGATAAGGAGACTTTAACTCCGGTAAAACGCTCGACGAATAAATAACATTTATTCCCGTCCGTGATGTTAGCATAAAGTTTCGAGGGACCCATACACTTTAAAACGTTGCTAGAAGGGTGTACCTCTTTGCTACAAGTATTACAAGAGCCTATATTATAAAAC
>AF_2010_repII_A001DRAFT_10000063_pt1 | contig 16499 bp, 17 predicted proteins | sample AmaForreplIIA001_FD_9190 | JGI IMG/M metagenome (IMG submission 9190)
CCCCGTTCGGACCAATCAGGCCGATGATATCGCCGTTATCGACGGTCAGATCGGCGCCCGCAACGGCGCGGAAACTGCCGAAAGCTTTTGAGACGTTTTTCGCCTCAAGCAGCATGACCCCGCCTCCAGCTTTTGGGCGCAATCCGGTCCCAGAGATCGAACAGGCCTCCCGGCTCAAAGCGNGCAATCAGGACAATGATGCCGCCGTAGAGAATGAAGGTCAGTCCCGAGCCTCCGCCGCCGAACCAGGTATTGGTTGCCGTCTGCAGCGGAATGAGGATCAGCGCGCCGACCACAGGTCCGAAGAGCGTGCCAGCGCCGCCCAGAGCGGCAATGATCACCATCTGCACCGAGACGAGAATGCCGAAGCCGCTTTCCGGATCGATGAAGCCAGTCTTGATTGAATAGAGCGAGCCGGCGATCGACGTGAACACGGCACTCAATGCCAGAGCCTTGATCTTTGTCTGCAGCACGGGAACACCAAGGCTGCGCGCGGCGCGCTCATTCGTCTTGATGGCGCGCAGGTAATAACCAAACTTGCGCTGCTCCATCAGCCAGGTGATGAGCAGTAGCAGGGCGAGCACGACAAGAAAGATGTAGTAGTACGGAAGCTCGCCACGGAACGTCAGGTCCCACCAGCCGCGCGCGACCGCCGGGCCCTGCAAACCGATCGCCGCGCCGACCAGGTCCCATGTGCCGGTGAAGATGCGGATAAGCTCCGCAACCGCAATCGTTGCCATGCTGAAATAGTGGCCACTCAGCCGGAAGGTCGGCAGGCCGATCAGAATGGCCACCGCGATGCTGAGTGCGATGCCGATCGGAATGCCCGCCATCGGCGGCCATCCGAACAGCTGATAGAACAACAGCGGGCAGTAGGCGCCGAAGCCGTAGAACATGCTGTGGCCCACCGAAACCTGCCCGGCATAGCCGCCGACGATATTCCACGCGGATGCCGAAATCGCGGCGAGCAGGAATGTCACGCCGATGTCGAGATAGAACGCCCCCGAAAAAATCATCGGGTAGACTAAAAGGCACGCGCCGAGCACGACGACGCCCCAGTTGGTCGGGACGTTTTTCACGCTTTACCCATCAAGCCTTGCGGCCGCAGCCAGAGCAGCGCGACGAACAATGAATAGACGATGATGTCCTTGTAGATCGGTCCGAACCAGAACGCCGACACCGCCTGGATCAGACCGATGATCAGCCCGGCATAAAGCGCGCCCGGCACGCTGCCAAAGCCCCCGAACGCGACCACGACGAAGGCGATCAGGCCGAAGGTCTCGCCAACCGAGGGTGACCANGGATAGGCCGTCGCCATCAGCGCGCCGGCGATGCCGGCAGCGCANCCCGCCAAGCCCCACGCGAGTGCCTGCATTCGGTCGGGCCGGATGCCCATCAGCATCGCGGCGCTGCGGTCTTCCGACACGGCCAGCAATCGGCTGCCGATATTCGTGCGGGTCAGCAACAGATGAAGCGCAATGGTGAAAGCGATGGCCACGACACCAGCGACAAGTTGCGCGACTGGCAGCAGGATGCCGCCGAGATTGATCGTGCCGGACAGCGAGGTCTCCGGCAGCGAGACAAAGTTCGCGGAAAAAATCCAGAACGCCGTGTAGCGCAGCAGCAGCGCAAGCCCGAATGTCGAGAGGATCTGCGCCAGCATCGGGCCGCGCATCACATGGCGGATCAGTCCGGCATAGACGACGACGCCGAGAACAAAAAGCGCGATGGCCGCCGCCGTGCCGAACGCGGCCGGACCGCCACCGAGCCACACGACGACCAGCAGCGCGACATACATTCCGAGCATGACGAATTCGCCGTGCGCGAAATTGATGACGTTCATCATGCCCCAGATCAGCGTCAGACCTGACGAAAACAAAGCGTAGATGGCCCCCAGCAAGAGGCCACCGACGACGACTTGCAGGAGTAGCATTGTCTATTTCGCCCAACCCGCCATCGGCCACTGCAGCTTGGCGTCGGCGGCCTTCTCCGGCCAGACCAGCTGGTAGTTTTTCCCGTGCAGCTGGATCAGGTAGGTCGCGGCCAGGATGTTCTGCCCTGTGTCATCAAATTTCACCCCTTGGTATCCCATCATCAGCTGCTCGGGCTTGAGATCGGTTTGCGTCAGGGCGACGCGGATCTTCTCAGGATCGGTCGAACCGGCGCGGTCGATCGCATCGATCAGCGCAAAGAAGCTCTGCATGTTGCGCGCACTGGTGTCGTCAAGATCGCGACCCGTCTTGGCCTTGTACATCTCGTTGATCTTGTAAGTGGTCGATCCCGGCTTGCCGACCGCCCAGGCGCTGCGATTCATCACGCCCTGTGCGACGTCGAACACCGCCGGGACGAAGGACGGATCAGAAAAACCGCTGTCGTCGCCGATCACCATCGGCGGCTTGTAGTCGAGATTCTTCATCGTCTTCATGTAAAGGATCGAATCCGCGGTGTAGCTGATGAAGATCACGACGTCGGGATTCTTATCCTTCAGCTGCAATACCTGTGCGGAGACATCCGTCGAGCTCGCGCTGTATGGAATGCGGATCGCGACCGCAATGCTCGCCTTCTTGGCTTCCTCAGTGATCGATTCCGCAACCGAGGTGCCATAGTCGGTATTCTCGTTAACGATCGCGATGGTATCGATCTTTTTGCCGGCCTTTTTCATGTCGTCGAAGAACCGCATGTAGGTGCGGGCGTAGTCGCTGGCGATCGGCGTGCCGCGGAACACCCATTTGAACCCGCGCCCGGTGATGTTGAGTGCGGCCGATTCCCCGACCATGAAAGGAATGCCGTAGCGCTCTGCAACCGCGGTCGCCGTGAAGCTGCACGATGACTGGTATGCGCCGAGCATCACGTGCACCTTGTCCTGCGTGATCAGGCGTGTGGTGAGCTGTTGTGCGAGCGAGGGATTGCCCTGGTGATCGGTAAGGATCAGCTCGAGTTTCGCGCCGTCGAGATTGGGCAGGCCCGCGCCCTTGGCGAGCGGCAAATCGCCCAATTCGGGATGCGGGTTGTTGACGATCTCGGCGACGAGCTCGGCCGCCGCTTTCGACGCCTGGCCTGCGGCGCCGGCATTGCCGGTCAGCGGCCACGTGATGCCAACCTTGACGGTCTCGGCGGCTGCGGCAGGATCGCCGACATGGAGCAACGTGGTGGCAGCCATTGCCGCGGCGAACAGGAACGGTTTGCGTTTCAAGGATCTCTCCCGACGGGTTTTGATTGGCTTGACCGGACCTGATGTTTTGCGTGTCAGGAAATTGCCCGGCATTGTATGGGCGAGCCGTCTCCATTAGCGTAGAAGTGGTCTGACCACGCTAGAAAGCCCTGTCTGGGCTGTCAATTGTGCAACACCGCAAGCGGCCGGAATGCGAGGAGCGAACGTGCCCAACCACTACGACGTGACGACGATCACCGTGCGCCCCAACACCCAGCCGAAAGCGCTGGCCGCCCTGAAGGACCAACTGGCGAACGCGCGCGGACTCGTGGCGTGCTGGTTCACCGATATCGGCGCGCTCAACCGGATCATGATCATCCGCGCCATCGATGATCTCGCTGCGAATTTGAGCGAGCATCGCGCACTGCTAGTGTCGCGCAATCCATTCGGCATTGGCGACCTGATCGACGAGATGACAATGGATATCTACTCCGCCCTTGACTTTGTTGCGCCAATAGCGCCGGGTGACATGGGGCCGTTCTACGAGGTGCGTACCTACGTGTTCAGGCCGGACGGCGTCGCGCCAACCGAGCAGCTGTGGCGCGAATGGCTGCCCAAGCGCGCGAAGGTGTCACCCATCTTGGTGGCAATGATGTCGGCGACTGGCCGGGTCGCACGCTTCATGCACATCTGGCCGTACAAAAGTCTCGACGAGCGCGTCCGTCTGCGCGCCAAGGCCGTCGCAGACAAAGTATGGCCGCCGCCGGGCGGGCCCGAGCAATTCGTCAGGATGCAGAACGACATCTACATGCCGGCTCCCTTTTCGCCGCTCCGCTGATGTGAAGGTCGCGGAAATTGCATTCCAGAGTTCGCGATAGGAATTTTTTTTAGGGAAAACCTTGCAGGTTGGGACTTCGGTTTCGCGCTGCTCTGGGTCAAAAGCATACGTGTGCAGCGCAAAAGCCAATGTCCGCTTTGGGCCAAAAGCAGACATCGACCTATCGGCTTTTACATCCGTGTCTAATACCGAAATCCTCCAAGAGGATCAGCTCATCACCGGTGAGCATGATCTGCAAAGGGGACGAGAGCATATCGTTACGAAACGGTAGGCTCACGCATCTGTCGCTGGCCTGTCAGAGTTTCGCCCTGGGCAATATCAGACTGAAAAATCATCGGCTTGTGTGAGCTAGCTCACGCGGCACTTGCTTGACCGAGCGTAATTATTTGGTGTCGGCGACTTTCATTGGACGTCGCTCATGCATAAAGCACTCTATGTTGTCCTAGTTCTAGCTGGCGTCCTGACCGTCGCAATTGCTGCGCCAAGGAAGCAAATCGCGACGAGAACCGACTTCCATAACCACGTTGTGGTTGATGGTCTTTACATCGTGTTGCCGCCAGAGATGAACGGCTTTCCGGTGGATTTGGTGGCAGAACCTTGATTAATTCACGGCTACCTTCAGTTAAAACCCTCGATGTAGGCGCCCGCGACAACGACATCGCCAGCCGCAGCGGCAAAGATGCCGATCGCATGGATTTCGTGAGGCACTTCGCAGTTCGGGTATTTCCGCATGTCCATCATCATCGAGGCGACCGCCTCGCGTATCCGGCCGACATTGAGGAGCGCGAGCGCGCGCTCCTTGCTCCGCTCAACGTGTTGTTCTCGCGTTAAGGACACGACGGTGCGCGCCCAGGTTGCCATTGGCTGCCCTCTGGCCGTCGCCCAAGCAAGTTAATCTGAATGAAATTCGTTGGGGGGTCTGTGAGCCACTTCACACTTGTTGGGGACTTTCGTCCGGGAATTTTTTCGAAGAGGACCGCCAACTCCACAAGGCGGTCGCCTGGGTGAGAAAGCAGCAGCGCGACGTGTGAGTCTAGTCTGGGTGTGTCTGTATCTGCACCAATTCACCCGGTTGAGCCGGCGTTCCGGTGGCGATGACCAGATAGCGCTTTTGCGCCACTCCGTCGCCTTGTGTCACCTGCCGTATCGGTCCGACCGTATTGACGATAGCCGCACCAGCAGGATTGGTCATGAATCCAGCGAGCGGCTCAAGACGGCCGCTACCGTTCGAATTGTCCGAGAGCGCGAGGACGAACGCCTGCTTGGGCGGCAGTCCGGTGACTGCAGCCTGCAGGATTTGCACGACGCCTTGGTCGAATAACGTGACCTGCGTCACCGGCTTTCCGTCCTGAGCGGCCAGCATGAGCTGGACCGATTTTGTAGCGGCGCCGAGTGGCTGAAGATTTTGCATCCCATCGCCCTGCGGCACTGCGTTAGGCACATAGGCCACGCCTTGCGGAGCTTGACCAAGCGGTATTGTAGCGACGACTTTGTTTTCGAGCGTGTCAATGGCGGCGGCCGCGTCAGCATTCTCTAAGCCAACATAGATGCGCGTCCCATCGCCCGAGGGCCACAATCCATGTGGCAGGGGCATCGTTGGGATCATCGTCACCTGCTCGAATGTGTCCGTCTTGAACACTTTCACTGCATTCAGTCCGCCAACTGTCACGTAAGCAAATTGACCGTTCGCGTTACGAGCAAAGTTGACGTGATTGGTGATCGGTCCCGTGTCGAGCACTTTGACGACGTCGAACGGTGGCCGTGCGTTAAACACCATNGTCTTGCCGACGTCCTTGAGCGTCAGCCAGACCTGCCTACCGTCTGGGCTCGCTGCGATGTCCGGGCAGAACGGACTTTCCTGTTTCACTTGCCCGACGATCTTATGCTCGGCGGTAGCAATGACGACAGTTTCCGGGCTGAAACTGGAGCAAACATATCCATATTTTCCGTCAGGCGAAAATATCGTCATACCCGGGCCGTTTGGCACGGTGATGCGGGTCTTTTCTTTAAAAGTCTGGCCATCGAGAACCGCGATATAGTTCTCGCCCCGAACACTGACCCAAACCTCTTTGCTGTCGGGCGTAAAGAACGCTTCGTGCGGTGAACGCCCGACGTAGGTGACATGCTTGATTGCATTTGTTGCCGTATCGATGAATGTCACGGAGTTGGAGCCGATGGAAATTACCGCGAGCGTCCGATGGTCGGGCGAAAAACCCATGCCGTGCACTAGCAATTGCCCTTTGTAGAGCGGACTGAGATTGGCCGGCGTTGCGTCGCCAAGCCGGATGACGCCGAGCAATTTATTATCGGCGGGGTCGATGACCGATACCGTGTTCGAGAATTGGTCAGACGTGTAGAAACGATCTTTGTGACTGACCGCGATGTCAGGCGAACCCGCGGCTCCGGGCGCCTGGCCGGCAAACGCAGGGATGACACTGGAAAGCAAAAATGCGGATATGAGGCGAAAATTCATGACTAATATCCTTGACGGTTGTTTCGCGTTTATTTGAGTAATCGGGGGCGGCATTCGTCACGGATGCGATGCGGACCGCTCGTTCAGCTTACGCTGCATCAGCTCAATTTCTTGCTGCTGTTCCACGATGATCCCCTCGGCAAGACGGCGCAAAACCGGATCGCGACCGGCAATTAATTCCGCTTTCGCCATATCGATCGCGCCTTGATGATGAGGGATCATCATCGCCGCGAAGTCGCGGTCAGGATCATCGGTTAGCTTTACGGCCATCATGCTCGAATCCATCCGGTCCATCGCCTGCATCATTTGCAATGCAAATGATGCATCCGCGGAATTTGTCCGGCCAGAATTCGCATCGTCGTGATGGTGGCTCTGCGCGAGCGCAATGCCGGCGATCGATGCAACCAGCATCAAGGTAAGGGCAACTATTCGGCGCATACGATCCTCCCTACTACCCAAGACGTACGGTTCGAGTCCCGTGACCGACGCCTCAAGGTGCACCAAGCCCTCGTCGGAAAGCTAAACGCGAACCGAATGTTGAGGGCCGCACAGGGTACTCTTAGCCAGATCAACTACCGGAGAAATTGCCCGAAAGGCCATAACGGCCGCGTAAAATGGAGAAGCTTCACGAGTTGTTCAGAAAGACAAAAGACGGCGCAGAGCCTTTTTATAAGGACTTAGGCAAATTGAATTGCGCTCGAGAGCAGAGATGTTTGCTTTGGGTTTAAGCAGACCCTTGCAGCGCGCATCGTCGATGTCTACTAAGGCCAAAAAGCGACACCGCTGATCGTCATTTATTTTGTGACTTCAGGTCGCGGAGAATGAAATCGGCAATTTCTCGGTCGTCGCCTTCGGCCCGCTGGCCTAAGCCTTTCGTAACGCCAAGCTGATCGTTCAACTCGCGGTTCTGGCTCATCTTCCACTTGCCTTCAATTCGGGTGATGACAAAGCGGAAACCTACTATGCCGCGCAGCAGCGCATCGACGTAAGGCTGAGGTGCGTCTGAAAGCGACCAAGGTCTGGCCTGAGTTTGCTCCTGCTGCACTGTAAGCTCGCCAACATGGCGCCGCAGCCAATCTTTGTTCTCCATCGTTTCAGGACGGCCGTATGCATGCACAATCGCATAGTTCCAAGTCGGGACGACTTTGCCGTGTTCGGCTTTAGAGGGATACCAATTGGGAGTGATATAGCCTTGGGGGCCTTGAAAGATCATAAGCGCCTCATTGCCGCTGGCGACGTCTTTCCAATGCGGGTTAGCCCGCGCGAGATGACACTCGATGACGCCGTATGATCCTCCATTTTTGAGCACAGTCGGCAGATGGCTAGCGTAGAGCCCGGCCGAGCCGTTCGAGACGAGTGACGCAAAAGGTCTGGCCCGCATGAGCGCGTGCATCCGGGCAACGTCTTCAACACGAAATTCGTCAGGTCTATACATCGCTACCCAAGAAGCCTGAAATTTTCGTTCATCTCCTCGTCTTACTCGATCAGGCGCCCCTCAATTCGCCAGGGAGGCGCGCCAAGTCCATTTCCGCGTCGCGGGTTTTGAAGCCGCGTTTCAACACAGCTTTGAATCGGTTTTGGGCTTCCGCCGTAGGCGGGGCCGCAATGTCCACGAACACCACGCCGTCTTCCTTATTCACTTTGAGCGTCTCAAAAATCATTGTTTGTCTGACGACCCAACGCGCTTTGCGTTCTGATAGCTCTCCATAACGGTCCGATAGTTCGGCGTGGTCACGGCATAGATGTTAGCGATTTCCGCTGCCTCCGGACGCCGCCAAGTGCGGTGAAGCTCACAGATCACCACGTTGGCCGAGGTCGGCACGATACCGGCTTGGGTGAAGCGCGCCAGCGTCGTGCGCGACACAAACTCTGTGGGATCGCCGGAGGCATCCATCACGGCATAAACATTGAAGCCTGCGGCCTTGGCATCGAGCGCCGGGAACATTACGCAAACGCCGGTCCAGACGCCGGCCATGATCAGCGTCTTCCTACCAGTCGCGCGAACTGTCTTGACATAGACCTCGTTGTCCCACGCATTGACCTCGCTCTGCCGCGGCACAAAGACCGCATGTGGCGCGAACTCGGCGATCTCCGGCATCAGCGGGCCGTTCGGCCCGTCCGGGACGGATGCGGTCGTGATAACCGGTATCTTCAGGAGCGTGGCGATCCGAGCGAGCGCGATCACATTGGCGCGCAGCTCGGCGACACTGATGTCCTTCACGGTCTGAAACAGACCCGTCTGATGATCGAGCAACAGCAGGGTCGCGTCGTCAACATTGATCAAAGCCCTGCCGCCCCCGCTGGGAAGAATGTGTGCCATCTGCTGATCCTTTCAGCGGACTGATGTTTAGTTCACAGGTTGGCAGAAGCCCCTTCGAGACAACTTCAATTGTATCCATTTTAGCTGGCAAGCCGAAAGCGCCATGTCCGCTTTGCCTGAAAGCGGGCGCCAGCCCGGCCTCGGAATCTCAAGGATTTGCTATCCACCACTACCGCGAAGCCGCCGAACGACGAGGCTGGCTAGGAGGATGATCAGACCTATGGCGGCGGCGGCGAAGACTAGGCTGTTGGCCACCTGATCGGCTGCCGCTGTGTGCGCGGAAAAATAGATAGCAATAAACACCCATACTCCAACCCAGAGCGCTGCCCCGATGGCATTGAATAGCAGGAAGCGCCACCAGGACATTCCTAATGCGCCTGCGACGATCCCGTTTAGTTGACGGAGAACGGGGAAAAACCGAGCGAACAGGACGGTGGCTGATCCGTAGCGCGAAAATGTTTCTTCAACGGTGCTGATGCGTGCATTGGTGAGACCAATCTTCCCACCGTAACGGGTAATCGTTCCGCGGCAGATCGTCTTGCCTATCAAATACCCAATATTGTCGCCTAAGACCGAACCCGCCCATGCGAAGATCAACAGCCCCGGCAAAGACATCTCGCCGCGGTGGGCTAGCACTGACGCAAAGATTAATAGTGTTTCGCCAGGCGCCGGCGCGCCGAGTGATTCGAACACGAGAACTAGCGAAACCGCGAATACGCCATAGTGCTGAATGAAGGGCTCTAAGTTTGCCGCTATTTGCCCGACATGTTCCAAATCATCANGTCTCCACTGATACCTCGAAATATATAGTCGCGCTGTATGGAATGTCCGCTTGGTCAATAGCGAACATCGCTAATACAGCGCTTCCTCACGATCGCTTACCGGGGATGCGCAGTCGAGAGGTCAGCGACAAGGAGAAAACCACCCACCAGCCCAAGAAGGTTTGTCTAAGCACCATCAAGCCTTGTGGGACCGCGCACCGCCAATGGAACGGGATACCCGTGCACGCAGGCGTTCGGCCACAATAAACAAGAGGGGGATCAAAAAAATCCCAACTACCGAGGCTGCGATCATGCCGCCAAACACAGGTGTACCTACGGCGTGGCGCGTCGCCGCTCCGGCGCCTTGCGCAATAACCAATGGGAACAATCCAAAAATAAAGGCAAAACTTGTCATCATGACGGGGCGAAATCGCAACTTCGCAGCGGTTATAGCGGCGTTGTTGATGTCTGCACCGAGCCGTCGTTGCTCGACTGCGAAGGCAACAATCAGAATCCCGTTTTTGGCGGCCAATGCGATCAGCGCGACGAGACCGATCTGCGCGTAAACGTCGAAGCTTAATCCTGCGATGGTTATCGCCACGATTGCGCCAAGAATGCCGACGCTGACCGACAGAAGAGCGGGTACGGGAACATTCCAGCTCTCATAAAGCGCAACGAGGAACAAATAGGCGAAAAGAAAGGCCAGCCCAAGAACAATCGAAGTTTGTCCACTCGCCGCCTTTTCCTGAAACGCCGTCCCGGTCCATTCGAAGGCGTAGCCGGACGGCAATGTTGCGGTGGAAATGCGTTCCATTGCAGCAAGCGCTTGGCCAGAACTGTATCCGGGCTTTGGCGCTCCATTGATTACAGCGGCACGATAGCCGTTGTAACGCACGACCGTCTGCGGCCCCTGCACGAGCTCGGCTTGCGCCAGCGCGCGTATCGGGACCATGCCTCCTTGGCCGTTGCGCACATAAATTCGGTCGATGTCAGCGATTTGATTACGGAACGACGTGTCCGCCTGTATGTTCACCTGCCAGGTACGTCCGAAAATATTGAAATCGTTAATGTAGAAACTGCCAAGCGTTGATTGCAGGGCGTTGAAAATATCGCTGATTTTGACTCCAAGAACTTGAGCCTTGTCGCGGTCGATATCCAGATAGATTTGCGGTGTGTCGGCACTGTAAGTGGCGAAAACGCCGGCAAGCTCGGGCTGAGAATTGGCGGCCACCGTCAGGCCACGCAGAACCGCAGCCAAATCGGTCGGCGACTGCCCCTGCAGCGCCTCGAGCACAAACTGGAAGCCGCCGGTGTTGCCCAATCCGAGTATGGGCGGCAGATTAAACGGAAACACGACCGCGCCCTCAATCGCCGCAAGTTGCGGTCGCAAGCGGGCGATGATGGCAGCGGCACTTTGCGCGGGGTCAGTGCGCTCTTCGTAAGGCTTTAGCCTGATGACGAAAAATGCCTGGTTGGAGGCTGCGACATAGTCGATGAAATTCAGCCCTACCACGGAAAGTACGCCTTGAACGCCGGGAATGGGCTTAACGATATCCTCTACTTGCTTGACCACCGCCGTTGTGCGGTTGATAGAGGCGCCCTCGGGGAGACGCAGCGCTGCAAAGATTGCGCCCTGGTCCTCATCGGGCAAAAAGCTTTGCGGTGTTCTGTGAAACAACAACACCGACGCTGCAATGACCGCGGCCACGGCAACGAGAGAAACAATTGCAACGCCCGCCAAGCGGGTCACCACTGCAACATAGCCATCGCGAGCTTTGTCGATGGCTCCGAGCACATGACGCATCAAGCCGCGTCCGCTGTCGCCACGCTTCAGTAGTACCCCGCACAATGCTGGACTGAGAGTGAGGGCGTTAAGCGCCGAAATGAGCATCGATACGGAAACGGCGACGGCGAACTGGCGAAAAAGTTGCCCGCTGATGCCTGGAATGAACGCCACAGGCACGAACACCGAAAGCAAAACGAAAGTAATGGCGAGAATAGGACCAGTAATTTCGGTCATGGCCTTCTTGCACGCCTCGGCAATCGTAAGTTCGGGTTCTTCCTCAATCACCCGTTCAATGTTCTCGACAACAACAATGGCATCATCGACGACGATCCCGATGGCGAGCACAAGCGCAAGCAAAGAGACCGTGTTGGCCGAGTATCCAATGAGAAGCAATACGGCAAATGTCCCGACAATGGATACCGGTACGGCGACCAGAGGGATGAGCGTCGTTCGCAATTTGCCAAGAAACAGGAACACCACGATCGCCACCAAAACAATGGCAATCACTAGCGTGCGGACAACTTCGTCGATTGTTGCGGTGACAAAGACGGTAGCATCAAAAAATACGTTATGGGCCAGATCACTGGGAAACCGGGCCGACAGCGTATTCATGGTCTCGCGGACATGCTTCGCAACCTCGACCGCGTTGGATCCCGGTAGCTGATAAATCCCGATCGCCGCCGCCGGCGCACCATTAAAGCGGCTAAATCGATCTTGTGACTTGGCACCGACCTCGACGCGAGCAACATCCCTGACGCGCACCACCGAACCGTCGGGATTCGAACGCAGGACAATTGCGGCAAATTCCTCTGGACGCGCCAGACGGCCTTTCGTCTTGATGTTGATTTGAACCTGCTGGTCACTCGTGATGGGTGCAGCGCCGATGCGACCAAGTGCAGCCTGCACGTTCTGACTTTGCACCGCCTGAATAACATCATTCGGTGTCAGGTTGCGTTCGGTCAGCCGATCAGGATCAAGCCAAATACGCAACGAATAATCGAGGGGCCCGAACAACGTGACTTGACCCACACCCCTTATGCGTGCCAGCGGATCGATGATGTTGATCGTTGCGTAATTGCTTAGATAGATGGAATCGAAAGTGTTTTTTGGCGAATAGATATTGATAACCTGAAGGAGCGCCGCAGATTTTTTTCGCACAGTGAGTCCGGCGTGAGCCACTTCCGCCGGAAGTAGAGGAATGGCAAGACTTGCTGCATTCTGTACGTTCACCGTGTTGATATCGGGATTGGTATCCAGAGCAAAGGTGACAGTGAGCAAAAAGCTGCCGTCGGAGCCGCTAGCTGACTGATAGTACAGAGCATTGTCGACACCGTTGATCTGCTCCTCGATCGGCTGCGCCACTGTGGTTTCGACCACTTCAGCATCAGCGCCGGGATAATTCGCTGTCAGCGTTACCTGTGGCGGGACGATATCCGGAAACTGAGCTATCGGTATTGCCGTAATCGCGATCGCACCGGCAAGGGTAATCACGATCGCAATAACGACTGCGAATCTCGGGCGATCGATGAAGATGCTCGAAAACATGCGGTGTTCAGTTTCCCGCCGCGACGCTTGTCGAAACGACCTGGCCCGGACGGACCTTCTGAACACCCTCCACGATTACGAGTTCGCCAGCCTTGAGCCCCTGCGTCACGACAATATCGCGCCCCTGTTCGGTGCCTGTGGTGACGCGTCGTTGCTCGACCTTTTTTGCGTCGTCGACCACCAGAACATAGTGGCCCGCCTGATCCAGCAGTACGGCAGACTGCGGCACGAGAAGTGATTCAACCGGCGTCCCGCGTTCCACAACTACGCCGACGACACCGCCCGGGATGAGCAACCCCTCGCTGTTTGGTAACTGCGCGCGCACCGTCACGGTGTCGGTGTCCGGCTGCACTTGAACGTCGAGAAAATTGGTCAGACCGGGATGAGGATAAATGGTGCCATCCGGCATTTTGATATGAATCGTCAAATGCGGGTTCTTGCGATCTGTCTGGGCAAGCCAACGCTTGTAGGCGAGAACATCCGCCTCGCTCGGTTGAAAGGTAACATAGATCGGGTCCTGGCTGACGATGGTCGCGATCGGCCCGGACGACGGCTGAACCAAATTTCCTACGGTGAACTTCGCGATGCCGATTTTTCCATCAATCGGAGCACGAATCTCTGTGTACGCAAGATTTATTTGGGCCTGCTCGAGCAGGGCCTGCGCTTGCAAAATGTCGGCCTTGGCGCTCTGCTCGGCGGCCGCGAGTTGATCGACAGTCGATTGCGGCACCGCCTGGCTCTTGATCAGCGCCTGATTGCGCTCCAACTGCAAATTCGCGTTGATTTCGTTTGCCTTGGCTTTGGCCAGATTGGCAGCCTGTTGGTCGACCGCTGCCTTATAGGTGTCCTGCTCAATCCGGAAGAGCAAATCACCTTTCTTTACGATTTGCCCTTCGGTGAAGTTGCGTTGTTCGACAAACCCGGGGACACGCGCGACGACTTCAACTTTGTCGATCGGCACCACGCGGCCAATGAACGTTCCCGTATCAGTTACCGAACGGCTGACGACCGGTTTCACCGTGACCGCTGGAGCTGGAACTCCTTGCGAATAGCTGTTTGTATCGAAGATGACCAGCGCGAGTATCGCAAACAGGCCCGCCCAGGGCCCTGATTTACCGCGGTCAGACATAATATCCGCCTTGCGTCGTGATTTTGGGATCTATCCTAGCTCATTATTCTCGACACCGCCCGTAGTCTGAGGCCGATGGCGCGACTAAGGGTTCGTTTTCGCGAGCTCTCCTCGCCCGGCTTTTTCAAGAGACCCGATTTCGACCAAGTCGATGGCTTCCAGTAGCGCAAAGCGAATAGGACCATCGCGATGAAGGTTCGAAGTGAGTGCTCGTCCTAACCATAACGCTGTCCATGTCTGGCCATGCAGGTTCCGTACTCCGCACACTGGTTCGAGAGCTGGGTGATAGGATTGAATTTATTTGCCGATAATGCAGTCGTGAATCGTGATTATCCTCGTCGACCCGATCACATCGCGGTCCTTTGCAAACGCCGGTGTCTCGGCGGCTTTGGCGACCACGCCTGACGCAATTGCGGCTGCAATAAATTTCAAAAAATCGGCACGCTTCCTCATCCGATATCTCCATAGGTCGAAATTATCGAGAACATTGTTTCCCGCGAATGCAGAATAGGGAGTTGGACTTACGTCCAATGCAAAGTCCGCTTTGGGTCACAAGCAGACATGTGCAGTGCAAACCTGAATGTCCGCTACATCTCAAAATTGACTAGATCCGGACGGCATTTACCGGCCGGAATCTAACCACTGCGATGAGCGCAATTATGATGAAGATCACCAACACGACGCCCTGCGTGATTGCGAACGGCGGTTCAGACTGCGTGGGAGCCAACGTATTGAGACCAGATACTTTCATAAAACTCTGCGCGACGAGAACGAAGACATTCAGATAGAGCGATACAATCGCGGTGATGACGTAGATCGGACGCCATGCGCCAACCAAGCGCTCTTTGTATAAAGCGAACAGCGCGAGTGCCAGGATTACACAGGCCACGATACCGACACCCAAAGCCGGCGTGAATCCGTGGATTGGAAAAAGAAACCCGGTCACGCTGGTGAGTGCCGTGGTAAAAAGAAATAGTGCGGTCGTGCCAGGAAGTTTATGCGAGGCGAACATTCCGCCGACAACGATCAATCCACTCCCTATCGCAATCAGAGTAATGACAACGTGCAGAAGGGTGAACGCGCCAACAGACATCCCCAAAATCATGGAAGCCCCCGCTATTGGACCAGTGCCTGCAAAATATATTCGGTCACGTTAGACCGCGACTGCAATTTACACTGATTTGGCGGCCGGCCCATTGTCATCGATCATGTCGTCGTCTGAAGCGAACGGCTTGTTTTGTTTACGTGAAGCAATTCACGCCGCGATCAGGCGCTCAAACATATCCACGTCCACGTTACCCCCGGACAGGATCCCGACAACAATCTTGCCCTTCACATCGATCTTTCCGGCGAGTAACGCTGCGAGGCCAATGACGCCCCCCGGCTCAACCACGAGCTTGAGCTCGTTGAACGCATAGCGGACCGCGCGCGCGACTTCCGCATCGGTGACTGTCGTGCCCTGCCCGATAAGTTCACGCGTAATTGGAAAGGTCAGTTCTCCCGGAGTGTTGCTCATCAGCGCATCGCAAATCGTACCGCTCATGCGTGCGTTTGCCTCGCGCTTGCCACTGACAAATGAGCGCAGCGTGTCGTCGAATCCTTCCGGCTCGACGACGTAGAATTTTGCCGATGGCACCTGCGCCTTGACGCCGAGCGAAATGCCGGCGGCCAAACCACCTCCTGAGGCACCCACAACGACCACGTCGGGCTTGAGTGACAGCTTCGCGAGTTCTTCGACAATTTCGGCACCGATGGTGCCCTGACCGGCGATGATCAACGGGTCGTCGTAAGGGGGGACAAGCGTCGCCCCGCGATCGGACATGATCTTTGTGGCAATGGCTGCCCGATCTTCGGTGTTTCGATCGTAGGGAACGACTTCAGCGCCGAGCGCGAGTGTGCGCTCGCGCTTCGCCTTCGGCGCATCGGCCGGCATGACGATGGTGGCACGCATGCCGAGCAGGCGCGCTGCGGCCGCCACGCCCTGCGCATGATTTCCGCTTGAATAGGCCACGACGCCGGCTGCCCGGCGCTCTTGCGGAATAGATGAGATCTTGTTGTAAGCGCCGCGGAACTTGAAGGAGCCCGTCCGCTGTAATGTTTCCGCCTTCAGAAAGACCCGGGCCCCGATCGCGTCATCGAGCACGGGCGCATTGATCAGCGGTGTGCGAACCGCGACGCCGGCAAGCCGTTGTGACGCGGCCCCAATATCTCCAGCGGTCGGTAGAATGGTATTGTCGATGGCTCCCATGACGCGAGCGTACCGCGACCTTGAGAGCCTGTCATGTGCGGTCCCGCACGATTGGACCTCGGCTCAGTTCTCGACGCCGGCACTCATATTGACGTGAAGCCCTGCGTCAATTGCTGAAGGCTTGCGTCCGGAGCGCGCTCCGTGTGTCACGTGCTCGAGAAATATTCGTGCGCTCGTCCCCCACGTCATGCCGAGCGCAAAATCCCGACAATCCTGTCGTGAGCATTCCAGAGCACCGAAGCAAGCAA
>AF_2010_repII_A001DRAFT_10000064_pt1 | contig 16456 bp, 19 predicted proteins | sample AmaForreplIIA001_FD_9190 | JGI IMG/M metagenome (IMG submission 9190)
CTTATTGAGCTAGGTCGTTCCGAGGACCTGGCTGCGGCAGCTACTGGCACCGCGATCTCAACGTCTTGCGTGGGTATGTACGCGGTGCCGATGGCCCGCCAAGCCATGCGGAAGCTGGAGGGAAGTTAATTGGACATTCAAAGGCCAATTCTGCAAAAGTGCCAAACCCGTGAACGAAGTGGCGCCAAACTCTGCCAAACAGCATTGATATTATTGGCAAAGTTGCAACCCAAACTAATTGAAAGATCTAGGGAGGAATAACATGCGTATAGTCAGGTGGCTTGGAACAGCCGCCATAGCTTTCGCCGTGGGCGGAATGGCCCAGGCGGAAACCATCAAGATCGGGGTGGTTCTTCCCTTCAGCGGGGCCAATGCCGACCTGGGCCATCAGGTCGACAAGGCCTTCGATCTTTACGTGAAGCTCCACGCTCAGGACATCGAGCCGAACAAAGTTGAGGTCATCAAGCGCGACGAGGGCCCGCCGACCGGCGCGCAGGCCAAGACCGTCGCGACGGAGCTCATCACCAACGACAAGGTGCAGATCCTCACTGGTTTCGTTTTCTCGCCATCGGCGATCGCGCTCGCTCCAGTGGTGACGCAGGCGAAGGTGCCTATGATCATTGCAAATGCCGGCACAGCCTGGATCACCAACCTCTCGCCTTACATCGCGCGGCTTTCGTTTAGCATGTGGCATCACGCTTACCCGATGGGTGCCTATGCTTTTAGCAAGATCGGTTGCAAGACCGCTGCGCTGGCCTACACCGACTTCCCGCCGGGTAAGGACTCGACGGAAGCCTTCAAGACCGGTTTCGAAAAAGCCGGCGGAAAGATCACCGAATCCATACCGATGGGCAGCCCGGTGCAGGTGCCGGATTTCACGCCGTTCTTCCAGCGCATCAAGGATGCCAAACCGGACTGCATGTATGTGTTCATTCCGTCCGGCGCACACGCGACCGGCGTTACGAAGGCCTATGGCGAACTCGGGATGCGCAAGGCAGGCGTCAAGCTCATCGGCCCGATGGACCTGATCCCGGATAACAAGCTGCAGGACATGGGTGACGCGGCTATCGGTACAGTCGTGATGGGCAACTACGCTGTCGACCTCGACAACGCCGATAACAAGGCATTCAACAAGGCCTGGCACGAAGCCTACGGCAAGGACTCCTATCCTGACTTCATGTCGGCGGCCGGTTGGGACACCATGCACGCCATCTTTGACTCCATCAAAAAACTCAATGGCAAAGTCGACGACGGCGCCAAGGTCATTGATGTGATGAAGGGCTGGACAGGCAATGGTCCGCGCGGCCAGGTCTCCATCGACGCCGCTACTCGCGACATCGTGCAGGATGAGCACGCCATGGAAGTCATCCGGAAGCCGGACGGCAAACTTGGCATCAAGGTTCTTGGTACAACCAAGGCCGTGAAAGACGAATGCAAAGAGCTGAAGGTCGGCCGCTGCGGCTCCTGAGCGTCTTCTGATTGACACTCTACGACGCCGCCGCGCATAAAGGCGCGGCGGCGTTTTCACAATCACGGGGTGGGGCTCGTGCCGCAGTTCGCCAATATCGCTGTCAGCATTCTCTTCGACGGCTTGGCCTATGCCATGTTCCTCTTCATTCCCTCCGTCGGCCTGTCGGTCACGATGGGGTTGATGGGGTTCGTGAACCTGGCGCATGGCGCGTTCGCCATGGCGGGCGGGTACATCGTTGTCACGTTGACGCGCTCATACGGCGTTGGCTTCGTGCCGTCCCTTGTGTTTGCCGCAGTCTTGGTTGGCGCGGTGAGCGTCGTATTCGAACGCTTTCTCTATCGCCGGTTGTACAAGTCGACCGATCTCGAACAGGTTTTACTGACGATCGGCCTGGCGTTCATGGCGATCGCCACCGCGACCTATCTCTACGGACCTATCCCGAAATCAGTGCCTTTGCCAGATTGGCTGCAGGGCGATGTCAATCTCGGCTTTCGCTATTTTCCAAGTTACCGGGCCTTTCTCATCGTTCTCGGCGCGGTGCTTATCTCCGTCCTCTGGTACGCATTCGAGCGGACGAATATCGGCGCGAAGATCCGCGCCGCCGTTGACAACCGGCGTATGGCAGAGTCGGTCGGCATCAATGTGGATCGGCTGTTCACGCTGACTTTTGCCGTAGGATCCGGTCTCGCTGCTCTCGGCGGCGGCCTTGCCATTCAGTTGCTTGGCCTCTCTCCGAGCTTTGCGGTGCTCTATCTGGTGCTGTTCCTGATCGTGGTGGCGGTCGGGGGTCTTGGCAGCCTGAAGGGAACACTGCTTGCGGCGCTGGTGCTCGGCATATTCGACACCGGCGGAAAATATCTATTGGCCGATGCGGGCGGCTTCTTCGTCTACGCGGTTACGGTCGTCGTTCTTCTCATAAAGCCGGCGGGATTCTATGGCCGCGAGTAAGACCACTGGCGCTCCCGCGCGCGAACGCGCGGCGAACTATCTGGCCAAGCGGCACCGCTTCCGCCTTGCCGAGGCGTTGCCATGGCTGATCGCCATAGCGGTCTTTTTCATATTCCCCACCCGCATGACATTCGGCAGCCAGGTGCTGGTGATGGTGATGTTTGCGCTCTCGCTCGATCTGATCCTCGGCTATGCCGGGATCGTTACGCTCGGGCATGCCGCGTTTTTCGGCGTCGGCGCCTACACGGTCGGACTTGCTGCGGCGCGCCTTGAATGGACGGAACCGATCAGCGGACTTTTCGCAGCCGCCATAGCCGCGGGGCTGGTCGGATTCATTACCGGATGGTTCCTGTTGCGCTATCGCGGGCTGACTTTACTCATGCTGACCCTGGCGACCGCAATTCTTTTGCAGGAAACAGGCAATCTGCGTTCCGATATTTCCGGCGGTTATGACGGCTTGCCAGGGCTGACGTTCAAGCCGCTGCTCGGCATGTTCGACTACGATCTCTACGGGCACACTTACTACCTGTATGTGCTCGCCGTGCTGGCGGTCGTGTTCTATCTCGTGCGACGGATCGTCTATTCCCCATTCGGGCAGGCGCTCACCGGGATTCGGGAGAACGTCAGACGCATGCACGCGATCGGTTCGCCGGTGCACCGGCGATTGGTCACGGTCTATACAATCGCTGCAGCAATCGCCGGCGTTGCCGGCGCGCTTTTCACGCAGACCAACGCCTACGTCACCCTGACCGTTTTCGATTTCGACAATTCCGCAAAGGTAATGGTCATGCTGATCCTCGGCGGGACGGGTCGACTTTACGGAGCCTTCGTCGGCGCCGCCATCTACATGGTGCTTGAAGACTATTTCTCGAAACTCAGCCCCACCTTCTGGCAGTTCGGGATCGGCCTGATGCTGGTGCTGGCGGTGCTGTTTGCGCCGCGCGGGATCCTCGGCGTATTCGAGCGTTTTGGTAACTATCTGTCCGAGAGGAAACGATCGTGACGGCCGCGTTGCAAGTCGAGAAATTGAAGCGCTCTTTCGGCGCCTTGCCGGTTACGCGCGACGTCGATCTCACGCTCGAACGCGGAGCACGCTGCGCGTTGATCGGCCCGAACGGGGCGGGGAAGACGACATTGGTCAACCTGATAACAGGGGCGCTGAAGCCACAATCCGGTCGGGTTCTCCTCAATGGCGAGGACATCACCGCATCGAGCCAGGCGGAGCGTGCGCGGCGAGGCCTCGCGCGCACATTCCAGATCAATCAGCTTTTCCGCGGACTGACCGTGCTTGAAAATCTTTGCATGACCGTCGGCGAGCGCGACGGTGACTGCAACAATTTGTGGCGCGCGGCCGGATCTAAACGCGGGGTGATCGACGAGGCCATTGGTTATCTCGAATCCCTTCGGCTTACGGACGACGCACTCAAGCTCGTGCGTGAACTGCCTTACGGGCGTCAGCGGCTGGTGGAAATAGCGATTGCGCTCGCGCAAAAGCCGCGCGTGCTCCTCCTGGACGAACCGGCGGCGGGTGTGCCGTCGTCCGAAAGCCATCTCATTCTCGATGTGGTTGCGGCGCTCGATCCCGACATCGCTGTTCTCATCATCGAGCACGATATGGACGTCGTGTTCCGCTTTGCAAAAGAGATCACCGTACTGGTGCAGGGTGCGGTCTTCACCCAGGGTACCCCCGCCGAAATCATGAATAACGAACAGGTGCGGGCGGTTTATCTTGGCCAGGAAGGCCATCGCGGAGGCCATCATGGCTGAGCGTGTGCTCGAGCTCGATAACGTCCGCGCCGGCTATGGCGAAACCGTCGTGCTCGAGGACATTCGCCTTGCGCTCGCGCCCAGCGAGACCGTGTCCATTATAGGCCGCAATGGNGTGGGCAAGACCACCCTGCTGGCGACGATCATGGGTCACACGACGCTACATAGCGGCCGCCTTTCCCTGCACGGAAAGGTCATCTCCAACCTCGCGACCTATCGGCGCGTCACGGCCGGGCTTGGCTATGTGCCCCAGGAGCGGGAGATTTTCCCCTCGCTGAGTTTGCGGGAAAATTTGGAGGTTGCCGCCAGACCCGGAACCTGGACAATGACGACAGTCTTCGAGCTGTTTCCGCGCCTTGCCGAGCGCGCCGAAAACCGCGGCAATCAATTGTCAGGCGGCGAGCAGCAGATGCTTGCGATCGGTCGTGCGCTGATCGGCAACCCGAGCGTTCTGCTGATGGACGAACCATCGGAAGGCCTTGCGCCTGTGATCGTTGAGGAACTGGCACGCGCGGTGAAGCGACTTGCTAAAAGCAGCGGTCTGGCCATCATTCTGGTTGAGCAGAATTCGCGTCTTGCCCTCGATATCGCGCCGCGCGCCCTGGTCATGGACCGCGGCCGGATCGTCTATGACGGACCAAGCGAAACGTTACGCAACGATCCGGCCAAGCTTGAGCAGTTCATCGGGGTCGTAAAGGCGTGATTGAAGGCTCGGCCGTTTGGCCGAAACGGGCGTCGTCCCACTCGCCTTTCATTCGTGCATGTTGACCATGCATTGCCTTCCCACCCTCCGGCGTGCATAGAGCGCCCATGAAACGCAGCAGCAATCGCATTCTCACGACGCATGTCGGGAGCCTGATCCGTCCACAATCTTTGCAAGATTTCCTGCGCAGCAAGCAGGCGGGAAAGCCGTACGACGAAAATGCCTATCAGAGATGTCTGACGACGTCGGTTGCCGATGTTGTGCGGGACCAGGCACAGGCCGACATCGACATTGTCAGCGATGGAGAATTTGGCAAGTCGATCAGCTGGGCGCAATACGCGCTCGAGCGGCTCTCAGGCTTTGAACGCAGGCCGATCAAAAAGGATGCCAATCCGTTCAAGCGCGGTGCCGACCGCACCAAATTCGCCGAATTCTATACCGAGCTCGATGCCAAAGAGGTCGTGGCGACGACGACCGAGGCCATTTGCGTCGGACCGATCAAGTACACCGGACAGGCCGAGCTGCAGCGCGACATCGACAATTTCAAAGCCGCGCTGAAGGGCGTGAAAGTGGAGGAGGCGTTCCTGCCTGTCGCCGCGCCGGCAAGCGTGATCCCCGATCGGAAGAACGAACACTACAAAGGCGACACTGAATTGCAGGCTGCGATCGCCGGGGCGATGCGCACGGAATACAAGATGATTGTCGACAGCGGCTTTTTGCTGCAGCTCGACGATGCACGCAGCGCTGTCACGTTCGACCGCATGGTGCCGCCAGCAAGCTTTGCCGATTACCGCAGCTGGCTGGGGGGTCAGGTCGATATCCTCAATCACGCCATTGAGGGGCTGCCGCCTGACCGTATCCGTTATCACGTCTGTTGGGGCAGCTGGCCGGGTCCGCACACCAGCGATGTGCCCCTCAAGGACATCGTGGATCTGATCCTGAAGGTGAAGGTCGGGGCCTATGTGATCGAGGGTGCCAATCCGCGTCACGAGCACGAGTGGCAGGTCTGGAAGAACGCAAAGCTTGCGCCCGGACAGGTCCTCATTCCGGGCGTTATCAGCCACGCGACCAACGTGGTCGAGCATCCCGAACTGGTCGCCGAACGCATCGTGCGACTGGCCAAGTTTGTCGGACGCGAGAACGTGATCGCCGGCACGGACTGCGGCTTTGCACAGGGCCCCTTCTATCGCCGCGTGCACCCCTCGGTCATGTGGGCAAAACTTGAAGCGCTCAGCGCCGGTGCCCGCCTTGCGAGCAAGGACCTCTGGTCATAGTCTCTGGTTCTCGTCAGCCGGAGTATCGATCATGAACGTCAACGCAAAGCCTGCGAGCGGACTAGCGATCCCATTCGATCATCACCGTCTCGATCGGCTGATGGAGGAGGCGGGCATCGACGTCGTGATCGCGACCTCCAAGCACAATGTTCAATATCTGCTTGGCGGCCATCGGGCAGATTTCTTCGACTACATGGATGCGACCGGCGTTACCCGCTATCTGCCGGTGCTGGTCTATCCGAAAGGCGCACCGGAAAAGGCTGCCTATATCGGCCACCGGCTGGAGAAGTTCCAGCGCGAGGTAAAGCCGATGTGGACGCCGGAGACCCAGACCAACACCTGGGGCTCGGTCGATGCGATGCAGAAGGCGGTCGACCATACGCGCAAGATTGGCCTCAATCCGAAGCGTATCGCGGCCGAATTCGGATTTCTTCCTTACGACGCGTCGCAGGTTCTGCGGGCCGCTTTTCCCGAAGCGGAATGGGTCGACGCGCTCTTCGTGCTCGAACGCCAGCGGGTCAAGAAGTCAGCGAAAGAGCTTCAGTTGCTGAAATATGCCTCGGAGGCCGTGATTGAATCCATGCAGGCGGTGATCGCCTCAAGCAAGCCCGGTATCACCAAAGCTGAGGTGGTTGAGGCGCTACGCCGCGAAGAGACCAATCGCGGTCTGACGTTCGAATATTGTCTGATCACGGCCGGCACCGGCATGAACCGCGCGCCCTCCAACAAGAAATGGGAGAGGGGCGAGATCATGTCGATCGACTCCGGCGGAAACTATGAGGGCTACATCGGTGACGTGTGCCGCATGGCCATTCACGGCGAGCCGGATGCCGAGCTTGAGGAACTACTCGGCGAGATCGAAAGCATCCAGCGCGCAGCAATGAAAACGATCCGCCCTGGGGTCAATGGCGGCGAAATCTACGCCGTCGCCGCGCCGCTCGTGCAGAAATCGAGACACCACAACCACATGGAATTTCTAGCGCACGGCATGGGCATGGTGAGCCATGAGGCGCCGCGCCTCACTGACCGCGGTCCGGTCCCTTATCCGGCCGAATACGCGGCGCAGCCGCTTGAATCGGGCATGGTGGTTTCAGTGGAGACGACGCTGATGCATCCCTCACGCGGGTTCGTCAAGCTCGAGGACACGGTGGTGATTACAGACCAGGGCTATGAAGTCTACGGCGAAGGCGCGCGCGGCTGGAACAGGGCGGGCGTCGGCTAGCGCTGCTGCCGTGCCTTGTGCGGGACACAACGGCATTACCTGCGCGCTGTCTTGTCGACTTGCGCCGCTAGCGTTTTCAGTTTGTCAGACACCCGGACCGCATAGTCCTCGGCCTTCTCAAGACGTCGGAGTGCGTCAGGTAAGCGCGCGAGTTCTCGCGTGGCGCGCTCGCGGATCTGTCCCAGGGTTGGCGCCGCGCCAATGCGCTTGCCTTTGCGCATCACCGGCACGATCAACGTCTCGCCCGCCTGGGTGTCGCCCTCGAGAGATAGAACATCTCCACTCATTCGCCCGTCGGCGCCATAGCCGCGCCAGACTTGCTTGCTTCCGGGCCAGGTGGCTTTGCCTTCGGAGAGTTTGCGGCGTGGTTCGCCAGCGTATTCCTGAAGTTTGTAGGCACAATCAAGTGACGGCGCATCGATCGACGCATCGAGGTTGACGCCGATGCCATAGCCGTCGATAGGCGCCTTCGATGCCGTCATGGTTTGCAGCACGGCTTCATTGATCCCGCCGCTCACCACGATGATGACATCGGACAGTCCACCCCCGTCGAGAATTCCGCGCACTTTCCTGGCCATGGCGCCAAGGTCGCCGCTGTCGATGCGTACGCCGCGAATATTGATGCCATCGGCTTTCAACTTCGGCGCCAGCTGCACGACCTTTCGCACGCCTGCCTCGGTGTCGTACGTATCGATCAGAAGAACCACTCCCTCGGGGCGCGACCGTGCAAAGTTTTCGAAAGCGGCAATCTCATCTCCATGCACCTGCACGAACGAATGCGCCATGGTCCCCACAATCGGGATGCCGTAGCGCTCGCCCGCAAGCACATTGGCGGCATTCGTAAACCCGGCGAGGTAGCTGGCGCGCGCGGAGAACAGTCCTGCCTCGGCGCCGTGCGCCGTACGCAAACCAAAATCTGAAAGGATCTTTCCGGGCGCCGCGAGAACCATTCGCGCCGCCTTCGAGGCGATCATAGTCTGGAAATGCATGATGTTGATCAATCGCGTCTCGACCAACTGCGCCTCTGGAAGCGGGGCGGTGATGCGCACGAGAGGTTCGTTGGGAAAGCAGACCGTGCCTTCCGGAATTGCATGAACGTCGCCGGTGAATCGGAATTCGGCGAGGTAATCGATCAGGTTGTCACGAAATCGTCGCGTGCTTTTGAGCCAATCGATTTCGGCAGCTGAAAAGCGTAGTGCCTCAAGGTAGGAGAGGGTATCCGCTAGCCCTGCAGCGAGCAGGAAATTGCGTCGCGCCGGCAGCCGCCGCACGAAGAATTCAAATACGGCCGTCTTGTTCTCGCCGCGATCCAGGTAGGCCTGGATCATATTGAGTTCATAAAGGTCGGTGGTGAGCGGGCTTGTCGTTGGCGTCATGTCGGCCTGGGCGGACGAATGTGAGTGGCCCTTTTGCCCGGCCTGTGAAGACGGGTCAAATGCGAACGTTGAGCCTTGCGTACCTCTGATAAAATCAGCATTTTGCGGCCGGGTGAGAATGCGACCGCATTCCGCGTTGCCTTGAAACAGCCTCATGCGGACGCAATTTTCGGATTGTGTGAACAGCTGACCGCCCCAGGCTTTGGCGGGCAACAACGACGTTGACTCCAGTACCGTAACTAGCCCGCCATCACGTTGGCGGCGACAGCTTTACTGACAGACGCGACGTGTCAATAAAAACATCCGCGAGTCACGCGTGGCATGACTTGGCACGGCAACTTCAATTCTGCTAGAGGGGTCGCTCAATATTCCAATGAAAGGACTGCCATGTCGATGAGACTCTTTGTTAGCTGTGCCTTTGTCGCTGCGTTTTTTGGTCTTGCCCTGACGGCAACGACGCCCGCTCACGCCTATGTCGAGGCGGGCAGTTTGAATTGCCGAAGCCCGGGGCCGGCAGGCTTTATTGTTGTATCAGCACGCGTGTTCGATTGTGTCTTTGCTCCCGCATCAGGCGCACCGCCGCAGTACTACCGTGGCACTGTCAGTCGCTTCGGAGCGCAAATCGGATTTACCAATGATGTGGCGCTGGGCTGGATTGTGTTGGCGGCAACATCGCGCCTTGGCCCGGGCGCGCTGGCCGGCGGTTATGTCGGCGTTTCCGGTGGGGCCGCGATCGGCGTCGGCGTCGGAGGCAACGGCCTTGTCGGCGGGCTGAACAATTCGTTCGCCCTACAGCCGGTGAGCGTTGAAGCCCAGACCGGACTCAACGTGATTGCAACCGTCACCGGGCTTGATCTGCAGCCCGTTCGGCCGGTCCGTCATTATCGCCGTCATCGCCGCTAGGGCGCACTTCGACGAAACAAGAACCCCGGGCTTTGCCCGGGGTTTTTTATCGTCCAACCGCTCTGAAAAACGACACGTGATGTCAGATCGGCTCCTTGAAGCGCGCGCACCATTTCGGGCGATATTTTTCCGCGACCTTCGGAGAGCAATTGATTCTGCAGGACTCAGTCACGCAGTCCATCAATTCGCCGGGTGCTTCGGTCACCTCCGCAGGTGCTGCAGCGCTGGCAGCGGGAGAGAGATTGCTTCTGTTTGGAGTTGCCTGCTGCGGAACTGTCCCGGGCGCGGGCTGGTTCGCCAGCGGCACGGGCTTGGGTTCCTCCTGCTGGAACAAACCTCCCGATGTCGAACACCCTGCAAGAGCGAGCAGGAACAGCAGTTTAGCGAACTGTCTCATTGACCTTTTCTCATTAAAGCCGTGACGCTCGACAAGTTGCGTGCGACATCTCTATGCTCGCATAGTGCGGACTAGAACGCCACCATTGCGACCATACGATGTCCGCTTTTGACGAGAAGCCCGACGACGGTAGAATAGTCGCGCTCAGGAAACGTGCGATGCCCCGCTTTGGAATACCTCGTCGGGAATTCGACGAGCAGGATAGCAACGTCCTAAAAGTAAACTGGCGGCGCGGATTGTTACGCGTGTGGCTGCTTCTCTCGGCCGCGTGGATCATGGGGTGGATCGTCTATCTGATCATCTACGGGATACAGAGCGGCTTCCAACGCTCCGGTGATTTGCTTGCAATCTTGGTTCTGCTGATCGGCCCACCCATCGCGCTGCTCCTGTTCGGATTGGTCGCGGGATGGGCATTCCGTGGTTTCAAGCCTGAATAGCGGCACTTCTTGAGTGTTGGACCTCAGGCCAATCGAATCTGGCGCGGTTTCCTGTGAAGCTGTTTTCGGGAGTTCATCCCGCTATTTCAGCATCAGGAGCAGGGACTAACATGAGATTCCGACTAATTGGCCTGGCACTGGCCATCTGGGTCATACCAATGGCCGCCAACGCGCAGTTGACCATCGACATGGCCAACATTCGCTGCGATCAGTATCTCGCGATGGAACCGTCGCAATCGAGAGACTTCTCGTCATGGATGAGCGGGTGGTTCAGTTACCAGCTGGGCAAGACCACGATCGATCTTGTCACGCACCAGAAGAATATCGCGAACGTAAAAGCCTGGTGCCAATACCATCCCCAAGAAACCGTCATGTCCGGTCTGAAAAACGCGACCGGCCAGTAATAACGGAACCCATTCGGGAGAAGTCATCATGACACGTATCATTTGTTTCGCATGCGCGATCATTATCGGTGCCGCCGCAATGCCCGTGTTCGCTCAGGTCAATCTGGACATGAACAAGATCACTTGTGGCGATTGGCTTGGATACGATCCGACCGGCAAGGAGTTCGTGCGGTTCTGGCTGAGCGGCTATTACAATGCAGCTCAGAACAGCAACGTGCTCGATGTGAATCGTCTGCAGCGGAATTCGGCGAAGGTGGTCGACTATTGCAAGAAACACAAATCGCAGTCGCTGCCGACCGCGATAAAGAATGCTGCGAGCTGACCGGTAGTTCGCACTCGAAGATGAACGTCTTTTTGGCCCGCGGGGTCGTCCGGAGAGGGCGCTCGGCGGGCGGTATTTCTTGCAGTTGCGCCAATTCGTCCGATGCATGGTATTGTGTGAAACCCTTTTGGTATCACCAAGGCTTATTGNTCGCTAGACTGCACTAGGACGGACGATTTCCGGGGCCGCCCATGTTCAAGGATCTGCGTGCGGGGACAAAGTTTCTGATTTTGTGCGGCGTGTCCTTGGCGCTCACGAGCGTTGCGACCTATGCCCTTCTGACTGAGAAACAGATCGCGATAAGCTTCGTGAACAGCGAGCTCGTGGGCAGCAAGTATCTCGCCATGCTGCGCCCGATCTATCGCGCGGTTCTTGACACACAGTCCGAGGCTAATCCGGCCGGCCGTCAGATTGCATCACCGACGGATGCCGTGGCATCGCTGTCGCGTGCTGACTTAGACACGGGATTTCTGCAAATAGGAAATACCGTGCATGTGCTCTCAGCATCGTTGCGCGATCTGGAAGGCACCAATGCCGCGGGCGTTTCCGGCGAGGCCTATCTGTCCGCTTTGAAGAATTTGCGGGAGATCGCCGCGCGCATCGGCGATGATTCGAAGCTCACGCTCGATCCGGTGCTCGACACCTATTACGTACAGGACATCGTGGTGATACGTCTGCCGACGGCGCTTGAAGAGATCGGCCAGGCGCAATTGTTGACATCGCAAACGGCCGCAGGCGATTCCGTTGATCGAAAAGGGCGTCTCATTGCCCTCGAAACGCTGCTGCGCACAAACACCGATGCGATCGGGAATGATCTGCGTGTCGCGCAGCGCGGAAACGCCGATTACGTTCTACAACAGACTGTCGAGCCTGCTACGGTGAATTTTGCGACGAACGCAAATGCCTTCCTTGATGCGTTGCGGGCATTTGTCCAGTCTGATCCGGAAGCGACCAGACGCACTGCCTCAACATATGCCGCAGCGGTCAACGGTGCTCTCGATGCCTGGGAAGCCACGCAGAAACGTCTCGATCAGCTTCTGATGCAACGCATAGATACTCTGCGCCGCCAGCGTCTGATCAGTCTTCTATTGATAGGGAGTCTTGGGCTGCTCGGGTTGCTCGTGGCTTTTTTGACTTACCGGGACATGATCGTGCCTATCAAACGGCTTGCCGATCTTGCGAATACGATCCGCACCACCAAAAATTACGGTTTGCGCTTTGACTACGAGAGCCGCGACGAAATTGGCCGGTTGGGGGGAGCCTTCAATGAAATGCTGGGCGAGCTTGCGGTTGCGCGGGACCGTGAAATCATGGGCCAGGCCGAAATCGCCCGGGTCTCGCGGCTTGCCACGATGGGTGCGATGGTTGCCTCAATTGCGCATGAGATCAGGCAACCACTCGCGGCCGTTGTTGCCAATTCACACGCCGGCACGCGTTGGCTCGAAAAAGAACAGCCTAACCTGAGCGAAGCGCGAGCCGCGCTCAAGAGCATCGGAGAGGATGGGCACCGCGCAAACGAGGTGATTGCCAGCATAAGCGCGATGTTCAAGAAGAACGCCAACAGACGCGTTCCCGTCGACCTCAATGAGCTCGTGAATGACGTGCTCAATCTGTCGCGTGGTGAATTACGTTCGCGCAAGATTGCGCTCAGCACGAACCTGGCTGCCGATCTGCCGCCCATTTCGGCCGACCCGGTCCAGTTGCGGGAGGTGCTTCTCAATCTGGTCATGAACGGTGCCGAAGCCATGAGCACGACGGCGGAAAATCTGCGCGCTCTGGTGATTGCATCAAGGCTTGAGTCGGATGAGATTACGATCACTGTCGAGGATTCCGGCGCGGGGATCGACTCTAAAGACAGCGACCAAATCTTCGAGGCATTCTTCACTACCAAGCCGACCGGGATGGGAATGGGACTTGCGATCTGCCGGTCGATTGTTGCGGCCCACAACGGGCGTCTCTGGGCTTCGCCCGGGACCTCACGTGGCACGGTTTTCTACGTTGTTTTGCCGCTCGATGCGGGGGAGACGCGCACAGTCGCGCTGAGAAATACGGGCCGCTATGTGAGCTAGCTCACAAGCGTCTTGCGAGATGGAAGCAAATATGGGGATGCAGAGGGCTGTCCGCCCGGAAGGTGAGCCGATCGGATGAAACGGGGAAATCTCTTTGCTGTTTTTGGAGCTTGCATTTGTGCGGCTGGCTTGATGCTGGTCGCATTTCCCGACGCATCTGCGAGCGCAAACGATCCCCCCGCTCCGGGATGCCAGGCCGTTACCAAACAGGAGTACGACAGCGCCAAGAAACAACGGCTTCTGCGGACGCGGTACAGCACGTACGTGCGAACGGGCGGAATAGGACGGCGTCGCTACTGGTATTGCAACGCATGACGCTTCAATTGGCGCTCTGAACAAGAGGGTCGAGACGATGGATGAAATCAGACGCGAACGGAAGGATGAACACGTTCTGCAGTTCGATGCCTGCGGCGAAGCGTTGGAATCCGCTGCTGCGGGTACGTAGGGGGCAGATACGGTCACCCAATGGATATGTACCGCACTGTATGTCAGTCCCGGGCTATAATGTTTACCGAATCCTCCACTCACCTCGTGTGACCGTTTTGCCACGCCGGTCCGGTTCTTAATTGCCTGAAGCATTTCGGTATTTTTCTGCCTCCGCCCACTGTTGTTTCTGGCCTATCTCAGGCCTGCGATGGTGGTTGGGTCGTTTGTCGCAGGTCGAAGCGGATGCGTAGAACAGTGGCCGTGATTGCGATGGCATTGGCGCTCGCTGGATGCGCGAATGGGCGGCAAGATCGTGTACTGGGGGGCGCCGTGATCGGTGGCGGCACCGGTGCGCTGATTGGCGGGCTGGCCGGCCGTACGGCAGGCGCCGCGGTTGCGGGCGGCCTGATTGGCGCCGCGGCAGGGGCAATAATCGCTGACGCCACGAGACCCGGATGGTGCTATTATTGGCGGAATCACCGCCGCCACTATGTACGTTGCTGATTCGGTTCGGACTGAAAAACCGCTTCCGTACACGGTTGCGTGCCAGCAAAAGCTCTCAGAAGAGTGCCAGTGCGACATAACGAATGTGACTGAGTGCTATCCGCCTATCCGACTCACGCCTAGGAGGAGAAACATGAAGGTCGCCGCACTTGCTGCTTTCGGTGTGCTGCTCATTGCATTTTCCGCCGGGGCTGCCCAACGCCAATCCATTTCGCCGGCAACCACTTGCGACAATGATGGTCATTGCAAGACGGCCAGTGCAGACGCGGCGTCGGCGGTTCATCGGATTCGTCCGAAACCTCAAAAGACAATAGCAAAAGTCGTGCAGCCGTTGCCGCAACCGCGCCCGTCACAGACGGACTCGCAATTGCAGCAAGATCAGCCGTCAGAACAGCAATCGCAGGAAACGCAGCAGGCTCAGCCGCAGGCGGAACAAGCTCAGGATCCGCAGCAAGCGAAGAAGGAGCGGCCGCCAGAACAGCCGCAACAGATACAACAGGCGCAGCGACCGCAGCTGCAGTCACAGCAGGTGCATGCGCTTGATGCCAATGGGAACAAAGGCATCGTCATTTCTCACAAGACCGGCGCGCGTGCACGCGTCGGTGTCGCCTATGCTGCGCGGTTTCAGGCTTACATCGACGATCTGGAAAACAATCATGGCGCGCGCGTGCTGTTCATGAATGGCATTCGGCCGGGACGGTGCTCGCCCGCGAGCGAACATCCGTGCGGCAAGGCTTTGGACGTGTGCCAACGGCGGCGCGGCGTGGTCGACCCGCGCTGCAATCTGCCGGGGCGGGTCGCTCTCGGCCATATCGCTTCGGTGCACGGCCTCTTTGAGGGCGGTCGCTGGTGCAATTCGGATTACGGCCACGCGCAGGTCGGGGTTACCGCGGCCGCATGCGGGGATCGTTTCCGTCTTGTTCAGCGGCAGAACAGCGTTCCTGCGCTGCAGGGGCCGACCTTATCGGCAGCAGGCCCATAGCGCCGACGACTTCCGGGTCGCTACCTTCGTATAGGTACCAGAGTCCTTTCGTTGGTGTGCACCACCCCATGTACAATTGGGGCATCGACGCCCGTGCACCCATACTCCGCGCGCTCATGCGAGGAGGTGCCGATGCGTATGCCAGTGTTAAGTTATTTCGTGGTCGTCGGATCGGTGCTGCTCGGATTGCTGTATTGGGCGGGCGACAAGGGAGCCTCAGAGGGCTCAGCGTTTAAGACATCGCAGACCGTCGGTATTCCGAAATCTTTCAGCCCGCAAGCGCAGCAACAGCAGCCCTTGCCTGAAGTAACGACGGTCAATTTTGCCTCCGAAAATGACCAGCCGGAGCCAAAGGCCGCGAAGCCTGTCGAAGCAAAGCCTGCGAAGAGCGCGGAGACCAAACGCAAGAACAAGACGACGGCGGGGTATCGCCCGACGTGGAAACGGTTTGTTGAATATCCGCACGACAATCTCAGCATCCATTAGAGCCGCATCCAGGATCGACAAGCGACACTTGCGGGAACCGCACAAGTTCCGGCCCGGAACGATGCTCTGCGACAGGCGTTTTGCCTCCATACGCTTTGATGGAGGTGATCATGGGCAAATATTTCGCGCTTTCGGTTGGCTGCTTTCTGGCGACAGCGCTCGTTTCCGTCGCATCGGCGGCGGATTGGCGCCAACCCTACATTTATCGTGAGACGAGCGGCAGCTGGACCAACGTGGAATATAACGATGGCACCTGCCACTACTACTATTCGTTCAACTCGTACGACCAGAACATGAAGATCAACCGGTACGGCGACTGCTCGCACGTCGCAATCGGTCCGGACGGCGTTGCCAGGCCGGTGGTGTTCATGGCGCCGGTTGCGGAACAGCGGGTGAGGGTGCGCTAGGCGTCCCAGCAATCAGCCAGAGAGAACGTCTGGGCAAACGAGAGACCGGTGTCTGCGCCGTTTCTAATCATCGCCCAGACTTGCCCCGGCGCGGAGGAATTTCTGCGGATCGACCGGTTGACCGTTCACGCGCGTCTCATAGTGTAGATGCGGTCCGGTCGAAAAGCCGGTCGATCCGATGTTGCCGACGATCTCGCCGATCCGCACGACTTGGCCGACCTTCACGCCGATTGAGGACAGATGACCAAAGCGGGTCGCAAGTCCATTGCCATGACTGATCTCGACCATGTTGCCGTAACCACCTTGCCGGCCGGCTATCGTCACCTTGCCCGTTGCCGTCGCGCGCACCGGCTCCCCC
>AF_2010_repII_A001DRAFT_10000065_pt1 | contig 16434 bp, 19 predicted proteins | sample AmaForreplIIA001_FD_9190 | JGI IMG/M metagenome (IMG submission 9190)
CGGACATCGGTTGTCTTTTATGGGAAATCGCTTCGAAATCCGGTCGAAAGATGACAAGCCTCTCTACACGGGGACGGTTCAAATGAACCCAGGCGCGAAGCCGGCGACCATTGATTTCCAGCAACATAAAGGAGCCCTAAGCGGAAAGGCTTGGAAGGGGATTTATGCGGTGGATGGCGACACGCTCACAACTTGCGACAATGCGGCGGACCTGAAGAAGAGGCGGCCCGCCGTGTTCGAGGCAAAAACCGGGTCCGGGTATGTTCTTATTACGTTCAAGCGCGCAAAGCCCTGAGATCACTTTGGTCATTCGCGGACATTCGCTCGTAGAATTGACCGGCTTGGCATGCCTGCTTCGCAAAACGAGATTCACCGCTCCGCGGACTTGCCCTCTCCTCCGTCAATCTGTCGACCAATAAGTGCTATGGCGCGCTGATAAACCGGGGCCGCATTCCATGCCTGGATGGCCGCAAAATTGGCTTCCCCCGGTTGGTATCCCGCACCGGCGCGCCAGCCATGAGCCTTAAGGAAATTTGCTGTTGAGGTCAGCGCGTTTGCCGCGACGTCGAGATTGCCAGTGCCGTAATTCAAGATGTTCTTCGGCAAGAACTGTGTCTGGCCGATTTCACCGTGCATCGAGCCCCGTGTGCTTGCTGAGAGGACACCGCGGTCGATCAACGTCAGCGTTGCATTAAGTTGGTCGGTAAAATAGGCCGACCGACGGCAATCGTAGGCGAGAGTAGCCACGGCCGACAGAGTGTTTTGATTGCCGCGTTGGCTTCCGAATGCCGTCTCCATACCCCAAATGGCCAGTAGCGGCCCAGGCGGCACGCCATAGCGCTGCTGGATTGATGCAAAGAGCGCTGCATGGGACTGCTTGAGTCCACGTCCGCGCGCGACAATGGTCGTACCGCCGCGTTTGGCGAGAAACTGATCGAGCGATAGGTTGAAACTTCTTTGGCCGCGGTCAGCGGCGATGGTGGCGGTCGCATAGTTCGTCGCGCCCAAAGCTGCAAGGGTTGAAGCGCTCACGCCCCTCCCCCTCGCCTCAGCGGCGAACTGCTGCTTCCACGCCGCAAAGCCCGCGGCTGTGCTGCCGCACTGTGCGCCACTCGCTTCGCCGAGCGCCCACATAAGCCCGATCAAGGCTACAAAAGGGGCTGTGTTGAAGCGACTACCTTTGATCATTCGAACTCGCATTCGACATCGTTTGCATATGACTGCACTCACGCCGTCGCGCGGGGATGAGCATCGTGCCTCGCATCCTCCATGCAGTTTCGATCACTGCAACTTCATCAGCCGGATTGCGGGTGACGACGCGGAATTTCACGCAGCGCTCTCCCGCGGAATTCCATCGTGGACTGTGTAGGTTTTTAGTTTCGGGGTCGAGTTGGACTGAGGTCCAATGTCCGCTTCGGGCCAAAGCTGACGTCACACTGGGCCATCATTGCAGTCGAACTAGCGCTGCCTTTCAGTCTTTGGTATGGAGCCCAGATCGTCGGTCCAATGTTGGGCCGAGCGAAACCAGTACTGCAGTTTGGGTGCAAATTCGTTGCGTTGGCGCAAAGTGCCCACGCGAATGCTGTGAACCTTTGGTCCGTCACCGACCGTCGACGGCGCGTTCAATTTCGGCGGCGTCGCGCATGTTGATCGGAATAACCTCCACGCCGCGGGACGGTGCTACGGACTGTATGACGGCGAATTAGCCGGTCCCCGCGGCAATCGCTGGATCTCGAAGGACCGCCGCCCGCGTTAGATTTGGCGCAATCTCTTTAAGAAGCTCCAGCCATTTTCCGCTCAGACTGTATGCGAACATCATAAAGCCGGTTGCGTTGCCGCCCGGCCGCGACAGGTTCTCGACGAACCCTGAGCCGAGTGGATCGGGGACGACCGCGAACACAATCGGCACGGTTCGCGTCGCTTGAAGCAACCGCTCTACGGCCACGGCGCCGCTACACAAGATGACGTCCGGCGCAAGCGCGGCCAATTCCGCCGCATGTCTGCGCCCCATGTCGGCATCGCCCGCGCCCCAGCGATACTCGATCAGCACGTTGCTGCCTTCCGTCCACCCCAGCTTCGCGAGCGTCCCCCGGAACGCCGCAACCATAGGCTGCGCAGCCGGATCACTCTCCGCTAAGCCTGTGAAAATGACGATGCGCCACATGCGCTCGGCCTGCTGCGCCCGTGCCGCAACTGGCCATGTCGCAGCTGCGCCGCCAATGACCATGATGAAATCGCGCCGTCTCATCGCCTCCCCCGAAGGCTCAGAACAAGGCATCGTAGCGGCTTAAACTACCACTGGAAGCGGCGGGGCCTGGGGGAGCCCATGTCCGCTTTGAGTCAAAAGCGGACTCATGCAGTGCAGCAACGCATGTTCGCTAAGGGCCAATAGCGGACATTCGCCGGCGGTTAGGCGATCACCTCGCAGCAGCGACGAGCAGCGCTGTCACACAAAATGACGCCTGTTGTGATCCCGTTTTGTCAAAATGAGCGGCAGATTGGATCGCCAGTCTCGTGGTAATCTTGAAAGGCTTCATGACGTTATCTGCCGCCCCCCTTTGACAAATGGATTCCGACCATGCTGCAGCGCGCTGTGACCCTCAGCAGATATGTGGTTTTTGTCGCAGTTGTTGCCGCGCTGGCGGCATCGGTTGCACTAATTCTGTACGAAGCTGCCGTCGTCGCCGATGTGATTTTTAATGCGATCAAGCAGGGAGGGTTTCAGCTCCAATCGGGTAGGGCCCTTGCCGTCGGATTGATCGAAGCGATCGACGTTTTCCTGATCGCTATAGTCGCGCTTGTCATTGGGCTCGGTCTGCACCGGTTGTTCGTCGATGAGGCTATGCCGCTACCACGCTGGCTTAAGATCGACGATCTCGAAGATCTTAAGGGGTATCTTGTCAGCATCGTGATCGCAGTGCTTGCCGTTCTCTTTCTCCGCCAGGCGGTGGAACGAGCCGGTGACCTCGATCTGCTTAGTTTGGCCGTGGCATTGGCGATAATGATTGCTGCTCTGGTTTTCTTTCTATCTAGGGGAATACGCAGAAAAGAATGAGTTGATTGCACTCGTTGAACGAATGAATGTAATTATCTTGTGGCACCGAATGTCCCGCTTTGGGTCAGAAGCAGACATGTGCAGCGCACAAGCTCATGTCCGCTTTACCCGCGAAAGCGACATCAAATGCGACATAATGGAACTTTGGGCCAAAAGCGGACCTTCGATCAATTGATCTATCTCAATGCGCTGCCACGTTTGACCGGGAAATTGAGGACATAAAGGGGGGTCTAAAATGATTGGCGATCCCTTCCTGAACTATTTTGCTCTAGGCCTTCTTATTTTTGTCGTGGTCGTGATCTTCTACGGGATCATCGCGATCCATGACATTCCGGCCCGGATCGCGGAAAAGCGCCATCATCCTCACGCTGATGCTATTCACGCGGCAGGCTGGGTCAGCCTGTTCACGCTCCATGTGTTGTGGCCGTTTCTCTGGATCTGGGCGATGGCTTATCAACCGGAACGTGGCTGGGGATTTTCGCACGGCACACAATCCCACAACGCAAACGAATTAGAAGATTTGCGCCGAAGAGTTATCGAGCTTGAAAAAAGGAATAACGCCGGGGCCTGACCATGGAAATTCTGCTTGTGCTCATTTACGTTTCAATTTGCGTTGCCATCTTTAAGATCTTCAGAATCCCGGTCAACCAATGGTCGCTTTCGACGGCGGCCTTGGGGGGTATAGTTGGCATTTTTTTGCTGCTTCTTGTCATGAACTACAATCATCCTTTCACAAAAAATGCGCGGATCTATTTTCCCGTAACGCCAATATTGTCCAATGTTAAGGGGCGCGTGATTGATGTGCCGGTCCACACAAATTCACCGCTCAAAGAAGGCGACGTGCTCTTCAAAATCGACCCGAAGCCGTACGAGTATGTCGTTGCCGAGAAGAAAGCTTTGCTCGCCGAGGCCGAACAAAACGTCAAGCAACTGAAAGCATCATTGGACCAAGTAAGCGCCCAAGCGGAAAGAGCCGACGCCCAATTCCAGTTGGCGCAGCAGAACTATGATCGCCAGGCCCAGTTATTCAAGTCGAACGTCGTGGCTCAAGCAACGCTCGACACCGCCACCCGCAATCTCGACGCGGCAAAGCAATCTCTCGCAGCGGCCAAAGCCGAAGAAGAACGCGCAAGGTTGGCCTACACGTCAAACATTGACGGCGTTAATACATCCGTTGCAAAGCTTCGTGCCGAACTTTCCGACGCAGAGTTCGATCTCGATCAAACTACAGTACGAGCGGCAGGTCCGGGCTTCGTGACACAGGTCTCATTGCGTCCGGGCATGTACGTCATCCCCACGCAACTTCGCACGGCGATGCTTTTCGTCAATACAGGACATCGGGATCGAGAGCTTGGCGCAGCGTTCCAGCAGAACTCCTTGCAGCGGGTCGATGCCGGAGATGAGGCAGAGGTTGCTTTTGAGGCGGTGCCGGGTCGCGTATTCAAGGCCAAGGTGCGGACCGTCGTCGACGCTATCGCGTCTGGTCAACTAGCAACCACCCCGACACTCGTTGAGCCGGAGACCCGAACCACCGCTGGTCGGGCACTCGCGATCATCGATGTCACCGACAGCATGCGTGACTATCAGATTCCGCTCGGCTCCACGGCTCAAGTCGCCATCTACACGAAGCACTGGCACCATCTCTCACTGCTGCGAAAGATCCTTCTGCGGATGCGCAGCTGGGAAAATTACGTATTCTTAGAGGGACATTAGCGCGACCCGATGAATCGCGTTCACGAACTCCGCTGCCTACATGCTGTTAGTATTGGTGCTGCTAACTATTTTTCTTTCTTGGTCTACGGCAGTGCCTCTATTGGTGGCGGCGCTTTCAGGCAAGCGAGAAAAATGACGCTACGCAGCGTGAGTTCGTTGCCAGTGCACCATGTCCGGCTTTACCCCGAAAGCGGACACGTGCAGTGCTAGCGCATGTCCGCTTAGGGCCAATAGCGGACATGGCCCACATCGCGCACCTCTATGCGTGCGCCGCATTTGCCTGGCTTACTTGTCGACCGCAATGAGCACAAATACTGTGATCGCGACGATAGCGATCCCCACCGATCCCACGACTCTTGCCCACCACAACGTATTAGTTGCGAGGGGCGGTCGTCGCTTAAAAGGCGGCAATCGAAATGCCACCCACGCCACCGCGCAGGCGACCCAAGCTTCGACAAAAATAGGGTTAGTAAATTCGACTTCACCCGCCAACAAAAACATAAGTGCATATGCCGCTTGCCATAAAATGAACGCCACACCGATTCCTCGTGCGGGACGCTCTTCCATAATTGCGGTATGCGCGATTATCGCCAATGACATACCACCGACGCTGCCAAGGCCGGCAGCAATCACACCCACAACGGTTTGGTTGTTGCCGCCAAAAGGATCGATCAGCTTATGAGCGACTGGGTTATCGACAGCATAAATAGCAATCACTCCAACGGCAGGCTTAATGACCATATAAAGGACGACGAACAATAGAAATGCGCCAATACCCCGCCAACTCATAACGTCCCCAAACCCTTTATCAGCCTGCCTTTTTATAACCTTCACTGAGTCGGTCGCACGACAAGCGTCTACGATTCGGCGACGTGCTGAGCTATCAGGAAACCCAGCACAAGAAGGAGCAGCCCGCCGCCGAGAAACAGCGCGGTGCGAGCGCGGGCGACATGGCGGCCGCGACCGACAAAAGCGCCGGCAAGCAGGTAAAGTCCGACCGGCAGGCAGGTGATGGTGGCCCAGAACACTGGCAAGTACGAAAAGCCGTCTTCGTTCGGATCACCCCAAGCCTTGATCGGCGGGATCAAGCTCAAACCCCACAGCACGAACATTGTAATGGAGACGACGAGAAAGATGGCACGCAGCTTCGGCGATGCCTTGATTTCCGTTTGGTCCACGCGGCGCCCCCTGCGGAATGAACGTGCATCTAGCCTACCAGAGCGTCCGAGACATCGTAGCTGTTTAAACTTACACCCTCAAAGCCCCGCCCGCGTCCGCTTTGGCTGAGTAAGAACCACAGTAAACGATTTAAAAGCGCAAGGATTAGAGCGGGTAGAGTGAGCGCCAGGAAAATTAGCCCAAGCGCAACGAGCCCGACGCAACCAAGGATGGTGCGCCGCACCTACGCTCTTCGTTGTGCTGATTGCCTAGTCGAATGTGCCCTCACATGGAATCTTAGTTCAGCTCGATGTCCAGTGTCGCCTGGAATTGACCTCCGGCGGCCATCCCCGCTGATTGTCACGGTTGACAACTCGCTGGTCCAACGGATGAAGATTGATCGCGGGATTGGAAAACATTCAGTACGAAAACTAATTATCTAATTCATGCGGCACGATGTCCGGGCCTTTGTTTGAGCGCCTCGAGCTGGGCATTGAGCTCGATAAGCTCCACTTTCAACTCGTCGCGCTCGATTTTTAGCCGATTGATTACGCCTGCTCTTTTGTCCAGCTCGACAACCTGGTCAGTACTCTTGCGCTTAAGTTGTTCGAGGCTCTTCTCGACGCGACATGTGGATATAGCGAATTCCGCGCGCAGCGAGTTCTTGTCGGCTTTGAGCGCCTCGAGCAGAGCGTTGGTCTCGGCAAGCTCCACTTTCAGCGTGCCGCGGTCGATTTTTAGGCGATTGATTACATCGGCTCTCTTGCCCAGCTCGACAAGCTGGTCGGCACTCTTGCGCTTAAGCTGTTCGAGGCTCTTCTCGACGCGACATGTGGACATAGCGAATTCCGCGCGCAGCAAATCTGTGTTGGCTTCGATTTCCTCCATCGACTGCGGGAGTGTCGCTCGAAGTCGGGACGTGGTCAGCCGCACGGCGCGGTCGTGAATACTGGGAATGACAGCCACTAAGGTGAGAGCTGCAAATAGAAAACCGATCCCCATGTACATCAGCGATACGATCATTTGAGGGAACCCGTTCGCTTCCTCACAAAAAACGAGGCGCGCGCATGAACCTGGTCGGAAATCGTATAAATTGTGGTCACCGTTTCCCAATTGGACCGTAGTCCAACACGACAACACGTCTGTGTGAGGTCGTGCTTGATTTATTTAGATACCGGACAAGCCTAGCTGTCCGCCATATCGGTTCTGGCGTAAGAAACGCAAATCGCGACCACCAGGCGAGCACGATACTCATTCGCCACGCGGCGAAGACAATACATAAGCATCCATGATAGTCCGCTTTGGTTCATAAGCAGACATGTGCAGTGCACTAGCGGATGTCTGCTTTGGGCCACTAGCGGACATGTGCAAGTGCGGTCGCCCCATGACCTACACGACGAGAGACCTTGCGGATATTCCGCTAAACCTTCGTTGCAGCAATCAGATCGTCCACCTTTGGTTGCTTATCGATGTCCCGGATTAGCTCGAGCAGTTGATCCACCTGAGCGGCTTGTAGGTGACGTTGCGCCATTTGGCGAAATTTTTGCTCTACCTCGAAATCAGTCATCGGGTTCTTAAAGTGTCCGCGATGATACTCAACNCGATATGTTTTGCGCGCGCCGTTCATGAGAACGACTTCGAGTAGGCATAAGTTATTTAAGTCTGGTTGTTCAGCCTCCTCGGTTGGCTGCACCTTAATGCGACTGACGAGATCGAGCAGCTTCGCGTCGTGCAAATAGCGGTCCTGGTAATATTCTGGTTCTATTTTGCCATACATCAGGACAAGCCCGGCGGCGTACGGAACGCTGTGGTCCGCCGTCTCCGAGGTCTCTGGGCGCCACTTGTCAGGGCCGTCCGCCATAATCTTGATGGCCGAACGCGAGAGACTGATATTGATTTCTTTAACATTCTCAGGGGTCATTGCGAACGCGCGGGCTTCGATTGCTGCCTGCGCGACGGTCTGGGCGAATTGGCCGAGCGGAAAACGCTTTTTAAAGTGCGGTGAATTCCTAGTGGTTCACCTAGTTGTACCGGCTCAACCGGTTTGCGACCCATAACTTTAAAATAGCCGTAGCTGCCTTCGAAGATTGTGGTCGGCCCCGTCATGCCCCGCGTGACAAGTTCTGTCGCGAATATTGCCTTTCGGCACGCATCAGCCGCTGCGTATGCTTTCCAATTCGACAGCGAGTCCGAGCGGCCCTGACGAGTGGCAGTATTCCCGCCAACAGTTATGCCAATCGCATAAAGCATCTGTTCGCGGCTGAGGCCCATCAACAAGCCCTGCGCCAACTACGGCCCCCATACCCGTGATCGTCGTGTGATCTATACCGTTGCCGAGGTAGTCAAAAACGTCCCCAATCTTGCAGAACACTTCATAAGACAGGACAATTCCGAGGATCAGGTCGCGGCCACTGCGTCCGTTGATTTCCGCTGCCGACAGAAGCGCCGCGATCATGTCACTGGGATGACCCGCTCCGCCGGTGCGACTTACGTAAGCGTCATTAAAGTCGAGATAGCGAAACATAACGCCATTTGCGAACGTAGCGAGATCAGGGCTGCTCTTGCTCCCCCTCAATAGTACGGTCGCAGGCCGTCGCGCGGTTACCTGTTCGGCAAGTTCGATGGCGATCTTGCTGGGGCGCGCCGAAAACGCACCAAACGCACAACCTATCGTGTCGAGTAGAGCCAGCTTGGCCAGGTGGACGACATCTTCGGATAACGCTTCGAATCGGAGGCCCGTCGCAGATTGGGTTAAGACCTCACTTAGATTGACAGGCTTGTTTCCGTGAATCTGCGCCAACGCCGAGAAAGACGTCAGACTGCTTGAAATGCCTAAGCTAGTTGCTGTTTGGACAAAGTTACGCCGTGTCACACGCGGCATGAACCGTTGCACTTCGGACGTCTTGTTCATTGAACCTGCCCGTGTAACTCCAAGAGCGACACACTGAGAACTGTTCTGATAAAGGATTTTGGTTGAAGGATGCGTCTTTAACCAAGCGCCACACGTTAAGTGATGTAAGAATTCAAAAAAAATAACTTCCGTATCAAATCAGCCGCATTCTGGGGTTGAGCCAGCTGCAAACCGCACAAGCCAGTCCGCTTTGGGTCAAATTTCGAATTGCGATCGTCATGTCCGCTTTACCCCGATAGCGGACATAAGCCTACTTTTCGGATCCGGTACGTAACTTCGATCAGTTATTTGCTGCCGTTCTTTTGTTTCATCTGGACGCGTCACAACGCCATCGCGTTTGCCGGGGTAGGAAATGCGCCAGATGGTGCCGCCCGTATCACGAGGTCACAAGTCCCCTCTCAAGCTAGCACACTGGAGGAGTTTGCGGAGTGGAACTCACGTGCCGCCCCGGTCATTCGCTTTCGGCACAATGCCCGCTTTGGGTCAAAAGCTGACATATGCAGTGCAAAAATGCAGTGCAAAAAGCCATGTCCGCTAAGGGCCAAAGCAGACGTGCCGTCTTTTATTCGATGACGTCGTAGGCACGATGGTGGAAGGAACTTTATTGTCCAAGATCCGGTTGACTCTCCGTCAATGACGTAGGGAGGCAATCATGATTGATGTGACAAAACTAAAGATGGATAAGATCGAACATCCTGCGACATTTTACGCCTCGCCTGATGATATTGTGAATGACAAAGACCTCTCTGCCGAAGAAAAGAAGGAGGCGCTTAATAGCTGGGAGCAGGACGCACGTCAGAAACTTACTGCAAGCAACGAGGGGATGGCTGCCAGCAAGGAAGGCATCGATCCCGGTAATCACTCTCGCCTTGGCGAAATACAGCGCGCCAAGGATAAAATCCGCGAGAAGCCGAAGCACAAACCCTCTCAGTAGGCCATGGTAAATCGGGATTGTTGAGCTACAGTTGGCCATTGTCCGCTTTGCTTTTGAAAGCGGACATATGCGGCGCAAACACCTAAGGGCTAAAAGCGGACATTTATCAGAAAAGCCAAAACGAGATGGCTTTTACAAGCACATAGAAAATACCACCCCAAATTACGATCACGGCAGCGGCGACCATGACAGCGGCATCCACGTCCGCTCCTGTAGGAACTTTTATTCTCAACTGCATGAAAAGAACGGCAGAAGGAAGCGTGGCGCTCTTCGCCATTGCCAGTCTTGTTCTGGGCGCTTACATCGCGACCAAAGCTTTTGCCAGTGAATGGAGTCGCGTAGTTGACTGATATAGTAACGGCCGGCGACCGCGATGTCTTTCTTGTGGTCGACGTGCAGAATGACTTTTGTCCGGGCGGCAATCTCGCTGTGCCACGCGGCAACGAGGTAATACCGTTAATCAATAGGATTGCGAAAACATTTCGGCACGTGGTGCTCACGCAGGATTGGCACCCGCGCGATCACCAGTCATTCGCGTCTTCGCATGGCAAGCAGCACTTTCAGACCATCGACGTTAGCTATGGCAAGCAAATTCTTTGGCCCGATCATTGCGTGCAGCACACAGCTGGCGCCGATTTTCACAGTGAGCTGCAAATTCCCCATGCCGAATTGGTGTTGCGGAAAGGTTATCATCGTGAGATAGATTCTTATTCGGCGTTCTACGAAAATGATCGCAAAACGGTGACCGGGCTAAGCGGGTATTTACGTGAACGCGGCTTTAGGCGAATTTTTATAGCCGGCCTTGCCTTCGATTTTTGCGTGCGCTACTCGGCCGAAGACGCGCAACGCGAGGGTTTCGATGTGATCGTAATCGAAGATGCGTGTCGTAGTATCGACATGAATGGCTCAGAAGACGCAACAAGACATTACTTCAAGTCGCTGGGCATTCGCTGCGTCCTGGCCGACTATGTGCGTGGCGAAGTGGTGCGTTGATCTAAAGCGAATTCGAATTGTGCGTTACTTTGCCCGCTTTCGGCCACGACCCGGCGATGAGCTGTCGGCCGCACTAACAGGAAAGCCGACTTCTACGGATTTGCCACCCCGAACAACCTCTTCAGCGTTTGCGTCACAGGATCATTCTCATTGGATTTGGCGTTGGTTGGAGCGGGCTGGCTTGGCTCTGCCTGAGAGGGATTCGCTTTGTCGCTGTACTCGGTTTTTCGGCGATGCATCGGACGCTTCCGCTCCAGCCCTTTCAAATAGGCCGCAATGGTGGCGGCTGATTCAGGAGTATCGGCATAGTGCAGCTCGGCCAAAAAAGTTTCGAGAGCCACCCCACCGTGAAACGCTGTCACGCCTTGCGGCGATTTGTGACACCTTTCACACTGAGATGCGTAAAGGGTCTTGCCCCGCTCCTGCGCCCCCGCAGGGCTTGCGAAAGACAGCACCAATGAACCAACTGCTAGTCGAATACAGCGACTTACCATCTCCGATGGTCGAGGCCAAAAGCAACTCGCCATTACATCTCGAGTCCGTTGATGGGCACCTTGGCACCGTCAGAGGGCACACTAGGTCTGACGGGTGGCGTCGGAACGAATGCACCTCGATGGGAGTCGGCCGGGGGATTTACTTGCGCGGAAGTGACTCGTTTGGACGTAGTTTTCGCAGGTAGCTTCGCAGATTGTCTCGGCTCGGATCGTTTAAGTCCCCAAGAGTCAGCAATTGAGGGTCCCGCTGTGTAGCCGATGACAGCACCAGCAACCGCTCCGACGGGGCCCAAAACGACAGCTCCGGATAACGCGCCTAACGCGGCATCGCCAACACGTTCGCCAGCGAACGTGGCAGACGGCACGCACCAAATTGCGATCAGAGAAGCGACCACAGTCTTTTTCATGTTGCGCCTCCTGCATCCATGCGCGTGATGAATTCGGACTTCTTCATTTCCGCGTAAGAAACGCTTCCTGCTCCCTATCTTCGGCAAAAATTGGAGCGGTTCGAGACGGCCTAGGGCACGTGAATACCACTAGCGTCCACTAGAGGGTGTGAGGTGGAGTAAGCCAGTCGGCACAAAATCGTCGTCCGTCAGGAACTGTGTGGGACGTTCGCCTCAATTTCACAAGAAAACCCCGCCGACGCATACTCCATGCGTGTTTTTGCGAATGTTGCTTTCAATAGCGTACTGCCAAAGCCTTCTCTCGTCGGTACGATAACGGGCGGCCCTCCGTGTCCTTCCCAACGAAATTTCAATTCGTGGCCACTTCCATTTGCTGAAATGGACGAAGCAATCTTTACGCCTCCGGTTGGCGCGGACAGCGCACCATATTTCACTGCATTGATCGTTAGCTCATGGACGGCAAGAGAAAATTTTTGGGCTTGCTGGTACTCAAGGAAAATCTCATCGCCATCGATTTTCATTTGCGAAGGAAAAGCATCAAACTCCGATCTAATAATCTCCTCAAGACTTACCGTGTCCCTCTTGGTGCTTGTTAGTTGACGCTGCGTTCGAGCTAAAGCTTGTAGGCGGGCCTCAAAAATTTCTCTCCCCTGCGCAAGAGATAAATCACCTGTCAAACTTCGGTGGGCGATGGACTGAATGACCGTCAATAGGTTGCCGGTCCGATTGTAGTTCTTTCGCTAGTAATTTTGTTTCTTGTTCTTAAGCCGCAATTTTTCTAATTGCAGCGTGTAATGAGGTCACCACCGCGATAATAAGAGGCGAGATTGTAAGGAAGGCTACCAGCGCGATGATCCCGTGAGGACCTGCTTCAAAGGTGCCGCGCGGCGGTACAAAAAAGTACAAAGCAGTAATGCCCGAAATAGCCACCGCGAAGATTGCAGGCCACAAGCCGCAATGAAGGCGATAAGCAAAACGGCAGTGTAGTAAGTGAAGAACGCGCTGGCGGCAGAATAAATGGATCAAGTGCAAATCGAAGACTGTTGCAATAGCAAAAATCGCAATTGCAATCCCGTATGCCAGAAAAGGATTTTCAGCCGTAAAATTGGCGGCCCTGATAAAATGAAATTTGTGCGTGAACAAACATCACCCAGGCGCAAAAAGACACCTATTTATTTATTCTGCACATCGAAAGCTCGGGGGCACAACTAATTTTGTTGCCGGTGTCCAATGTCGGCTATCTGACTCAATTTGGGGTGGATCAAGTATCGCAACGGCTTTGGTCATTAGCGCACACTTTCTGATGTCCGCCTTTTCCAAACGAGGAGTTCGGCTCTCGCCCAAAAAAAGCCCCAGGACATCGCCCGGGGCTTTGATGTGGCAACATCGTTTTCAGAGCACGCGATTAGAACTCCGACCAATGTTTGTAGGGTCGCCGGTAGTAGTAGCGTGGACTACCGTAGTAGTAGCGGCCTCCACCATGATAGCCACCACCGAAATCGTTTGTGTAGGGCCCACCAGGTGCTTGTGCATATGCGTTTGCGCCACCTTGGTTGGGAACAATGTTGCCGCTGCCAACGTCGGGATCGAACGACTGGGCGAATGACGGCACTGCCATCAGACTCAGTAAGGTCGCGATTGCTAGCGTCTTCTTCATTTCATTCTCCGTTTATTTGTCGGAGCCCATCCTCGCGTTTTCCCGTGATATATCGCCTTTCTTTTGCACTCGTGGCGACATTCCGCGTCAACTCAGGGTGCCGATCATCCGTTCCGTGACGTTCGCCTATTTGCTAAGGCGGACGGGACCCGAAACATTTTTGCGCATGGGTGTAGGTGATTAATGCATAGCCCACGGCAAATAGTGGGGATAGGAACTGACTAAAAATCATAATGTCCGTTTTGTGTCGCAAGCGGACATGTGCGCGCCGCAAGGTGGGCTTCGACCTTTTCGCGCCTGCAATTTCGGAAGCGGCCATCTGCTTCGTTTGCACAACCGCTTTGAGTCTAAAGTGGACCTTACTGCACCAAGAGCGACATCGGGGTGATCACGACAGGACGTTAACAGTTCGGTTCTAGAGGAACTCGAGCAAGATGAATCTGTACAAAAGTTCACGATGCTTTGCCGTATCCGTCGGAACATCCAATTCAGCGAGTGATTGGCACACGGCGACAAAAGCACGGAGTGAGTACATGCAATCGAGCAGCAAGCAGACTATTTTTATCGCGGTGTGCGCCGAGACGCTTATGGCGACAAGCGCCTCTGGATTTCTACATTCAGTGGCCATAAAACGTCCCCGGGTAATTGTAATTCATGTGCCTACGGTCGATCGCGCTCCTTTGATTGAGGTAGAGCATCATTAACAACATCGTTTTGTGAATAGCCCTGGGTTTGGGCCAAGCGCAGGTAGGCCCATGCTATGTCTTCAAGACCCGCGCTGATCGTGACCACTTTTTCGGCCTCGGCCATCGCGAGCAAAAATGCCGCATTCATTAGATAGATATCGCGCTGGATCATCCCGTCCCACTTGCGCGCCGGTCCCACCTAACCCCTCAATGTGTTATTTGACACTTGGTTCCCAGACGTTGCGCAAATCAGCCGGAAGCAGTGTCATTATCCGTCGACTGTCCGACACAGGAACCCACTTATCATTTCCCTGCCTTTTCAAAAAATTTGATTCCAAATTTCGGTCGACGTCCAAAAAGGGCTGATGTCCGCTTTGGGTCAAAAGCAGACATGTGCGGCGCAAAAAGTCTGTGCCCAAAGCGGACACCATGTTTAGCGACCGCTACCGTCCGTTCTGCGGTGACGCTGGAATGGTCCTATGTGGGGCGTTTGGGCTATAGTGATCACACTGGCAATCTGCCTCGGTTTGTCAGCAGTCGCGCTTTGTCTTTCCGAATAGCCCGATGAATTAAAGGCCTTTATTTTTTCGAGCCCCGAGGCGAGAACAGCTATCGTGCTTGTTCGGTGTTCCGCAATTTTGTGAGATTAGTTTATCCTGGCTGCGCAGCGAATAGTATCGACTTACCAAAATGGAACTTGGGTCATAAACAGAGATTTCAGAAGTTCGCGCGCTGGTGGTCCAGCGATCTCATCGAGTAGCTAGATTTGATAGGCGCATTTTGGCCACACCGGCGCGAGATGCTGAAAAGGTGTGTAAAATGTGCGTCGGCTTTTGCCTTCCCCGTCGCAAGGCTCTGTAATGGCAGGCGCAGGGACCGACCAAGAAAAGATCCACGCGATTGGCAGCGTCAAAAACGCTGCACTTTTTATCATTGAGTTTTTGACAATCGCAGCGCTTTTCTTCGGACTTGTCGAAGTTGGTCTGTCGTTTTCGCCAAACTCGGTGACCGCACTCGTCTGGCCGCCAAGCAGCTTCGCTTTGGCCGTCATCCTCTTACGAGGGAGTCGGATTTGGCCAGCAGTCTTTGCAGGTTCCTTTACTCCGTATGTTTTCGCTGGTTACCCAATATTGGAGGCGAGCTTAATCGCTATTGGCACACTCATTGCTGGATTGACAGGAGCATTTTTAACGAAGCGCTGGTCCACGCCTGCCAGTCTTTTCACAACAGCTCGTAGCGTGGCTATATTTTCGTTTATCGCTTTTCTTCCGGTCGCGGTCATTAGTTCTGCTGCTGCGCTCGGAGCCTCCCTTGTTGCAAAGGAGTCCGATTTAGCTAGCTCTCTCATCCAATGGGCAAAACTGTGGCTCGCTGATGGAACAGCAACGCTAATCATCACGCCAGTTATCCTGCTCTGGGTAGACGTGCTCTCAGCTTCTTTTACTAAACGCGTTTTTTTCGAAGCACTCGCAGGCTTTATTTTGGCCGCCGTAATCGGCCTCATTGCCTTCAGTCCAGTTTTTGCCCCGGCGCGAGTCCTGAGCGATCTCAATTTCCTTGCTTATCGCGGCTTCCTTGGTTTTTTCATTCTAGTGCCGTTGTTAGTCGCTGGCTTAGAGGGCAATCGACGCAATGCAGTAATGGTCGCGTTTATTTTTTGGGCAATGGCCATCTGGGGTCTGTCAGAGTCAACTTTCCCACTTAGTCAAAAAGATCTAACTGCCGCGCAACTACTGTTGCTCGCGATTTCAATCAGCATTTCATTGCCACCACTCATTTTGTCCAATGCAATTGCCACACATCAAAATTGCGAGGCGCAACTGATTGACAACCGGAAACTGCTCGAACGGCAGCTCGAAAGCACAGGTTCGGAGCTCAGGATTGCAAGACGTCATTTTGATATACTAACAGAGGGCGTTGCCGAGTACGCCATATTCGTGCTGGATACTGGCGGGCACATTGCTAGTTGGAATAGCTCCGCACAGAAGATCATGGGCTACACGACCGAGGAGGTTATCGGAAAGCATTTTGGAATATTTTTTCGGCCCGACGAACGCCGTACAGGTGAACCAAACCGCGCCCTAGAAAGAGCCATCGAAAGCGGCAAACACGAAGTCGAGGGATGGCGCGTGAGGAAGAATGGCACGCCATTTTTTGTGACGGGGTTAATCTCTTCCATCCACGATGACTCAGGAAGTCTTCTCGGTTTCGCAAACGTGTTGCGGGACGCAACCGAGCGACGGGACGCGCAGGAGAAATTGGTCGAGGCACGTGAACAACTTGCCACAGCTCAGAAAATGGAAGCTATTGGCAAGCTAACCGGCGGCATCGCACACGACTTCAATAATCTACTGATGATCATTGGAGGAAATGCGCAGATCTTTCAACGTCTGCTTGATCCAAAACTGCCGAGAGCGATTGAAGCA
>AF_2010_repII_A001DRAFT_10000066_pt1 | contig 16178 bp, 18 predicted proteins | sample AmaForreplIIA001_FD_9190 | JGI IMG/M metagenome (IMG submission 9190)
GTTATATTTGTAGGGTTTGCGCATCTATCCGCCATAACAGGTAGAAGCTATTGTGGCTCGCGGATTATCTACTGTAGGGTTGTCTTAGACCAACCATTTGTCTATTGACTATGTTTTGTAGTCAGCAACAGAAATATTATCTACACTTTCTACTTTCCTTGATTTTTATTCTCCACTAAAACTATACTCTAAATTGACGTTGCGATTAGATTGACATCTGCTTTTACCGACTTAAAATTGGAAGGTCTGATCGCTATATTGAGATTGAAGTAAATCTGAAAAAGTAGCTTTTGGATATATACGGTAAGAATTGAATTGGATGTGCCAACTTATGGAATGCTTACAAACCCTTTACATAAAATATTGAATGAAATAAGTAAAATATATGAGCTAAAATTTGAATATGCCGAGGTAGGCATTGAGGGACCTGAAGGTAATCCACAATTAATTAACAAGAAGAAGAATGAGATAACACGGCTGCTTCACAACTTTAAACATGAACCTATCGGTCACACAGCCTTTTGGATAGATTTGTGTTCAGACTTCTACTATGTTAGGCATGCGTGGATCCTAGAAGCAATGAGAGAAATTGGGACAGCAAAAAAGATAGGGATAGATCTTATAAATTTTCATGCTAATCTCAATGGCATGTTTTACGGTGAAAAGAGAAAACTCCTTTTGGAAAATTTGGTAGAGAGTCTCAGGGAAATTGTAAAGTATGCATATAAGTGTAATATGCGTGTTATGTTAGAGAATGTACCACTTTCGAATAGCATACATGATGTGGTTGAATTTAAATATATCATCGAAAATGTTGATTCGTTGTTTGTTCATTTAGATATCCCTCATGCTTTCACTTCTGGAGGGATGGATTCGGTATTTGGCTATATTAATACATTTAGAGACAGAATTATCCACATTCACTGGCACGACAATCACGGTAGAACAGACGAGCATCTCCCGATAGGGGATGACCTAATAAACCACAAAAAAATAATCAAAGTACTTAAGAATATTGAATATAATAGAACAATTACTTTGGAAGTTTTTACGAATAATAATGATGCTAAAACATCTGCAGATAAACTCCCCTTCCGTTATTTTTGAATTCTTTTTACTGTCAAAAAATAATCTCTAACGCTTACCTGAGAAGTACAAACACAGGCCTCCATACTTGAACACGTTGATTTCTCAATAAACGATACATGATATTTCTTTATTACTATGCTTTAAAAAGACAATGGGTACAAATAGACTGAGGTAAAGTAATTAAAGTAGCAAGAACGATCACATCACCTATTACCAAATAACCTGTTATCCGATGTGAGAAGGAGCTAAGACGGTTGACCATTTTTTACGTAGAGAACATTATTTATCGGATCATAGCCAAGCTGATCTAAAGTCAGCACTTTGAATCCATTATCGTGTAGGTATTTCATCTCTTGGTCAAAAAGGTTTATTGTAATTTCGGCAGCATCTTTGCTGAAGCTTACATCAGGATATGTAACAAGATTATGATATATGACTATCGGAATAGCATTTATGATTCTGTTGTTATTATATTGAAGTTGACTATTCACTTCCGCTACAAATTTTTGAAACATTTGTTCATTGTTGTAAGAATGACAAATACTTGCACATACACCTTCTTCTGAATCATAGCTACCGTCAATATGTCTATGAGTCCAACTCTTAATAGAGTATCTATTATCAAAAGTCAATTTACCTCCATTACCAGCATAGGTTTTACAATCGGTTTGCGGATGATTTTTTAATCCATCGCAATGCAAAAATGTAAGTGGATAGCCACTATCAGTCCTTGCCAGATCATAGTTTTTCGCAACGATCTCAACTACTGTATTGTTTTGTGAACCTTCACTATAGGGGTAGGCAAAGATCGGAGTAATAAACCCGTGATTAAGAAAGCACTGTTTTGATTGACCTATTTGATAATTTAGATCGGTAGTTGATAAAGTGTTAAGATGTGCATGAGTCATAGTATGTGATTCTATATCCATCCCATCTTGTTTTAATGCTGCAATGTCCTGCCAGTTCTCCTTATTTTTGGGCAATGATCCTATCCAATTGCAAACTTCGAAAAATGTTGCTTTAAATCCATATTTGTCCAGGATTGGTTTAGCATACAAGGATTGACTCTTAAACGAATCATCAAAATTTATGATTACCACTTTATTATTTATGCCATCATTAGCCCTGCTAGCACTTGTATTGTCATTAGGAACAGTCTTACCACTGGACACTTTTGGAGTCGAGTGGGAAGGTGCATCTAGTTTGACCTCACTATTACCAGAAATATGTGATTTTCTATTATGAGACGATAAGGGTTTACTATCTACCGGCTGTAGAAGAGGTAATAAACCACCAACGATCATTAGGGCTATGGCCATCCCCACTATAGTAGCAACAGAGATTCTGGGATTCCTAACCTTAGGTCCGTATTTCAAGCTTACAACTGTATAAAGAGACTTATCTATATTTGTTATCGACTAAGAACCCCTCAAAGCTCGCAATCTACTCCAAATTCGCCTATAGTTAGTTAAAGATTAGCGCCTAAATGTACTTTGTCACATCGTCGATTATGGTACCAAATGAGATAAGTTCACTGTACCATGGGATACATGCTAAAAAGAAGTAGAAATGAATATAATTTGTTGTAACTGTGGTTATGATAAACGAAGATAGGCCAAAAACAATTATGAAGATACTTGAGACGGCACTTGTGAGCAACGCAGCTACTCATAAAGTTAATGAACAAATAAGAGAAGCGAATTATCATACAATTTAAAAATGTACCTGGAAATTTGATTTGGTATTATGGGAAGGGAATATTTACTACCTTGAGCTTGTACTTATTCTTGCTTTCAAGACTATGTTGATTGTGTTTGTTATGTTGTTGATAATTATCATTGATGCCGTCAATCCCACTAACATCATTATGGTTATGATCGTTCTCGCTGTTTGAACTGGTATCGTGTATAGAAGTATCTAGACCTCCGCCATCATTTTGATCAGATGATTCAGACTCCTTAGAAGATTATTATTAGTGTTGTTCTATATGTTTTATTAATCAATGATGGAACTATCTACAAAATTGTAGCGTCGTCTCCTAATGATTTTGGTTTCTTTGTTGATTTGGTGTAGAGGAGCTGAAATTGAGTTATCTTGCTTCCTTTTAGCGCTAATAATCTCTCCTTTAATTACTGTTGGCTTTGGTATATTACCACCAAATACTTTTACTCTTAATAATGATCGTTAGAAGTGATGTCTGGATTTACGATATGACAAAATGTGGTAATGTCCTAATGAAATGGAGGTTGTTTTCGTATAAATTCTGTGCCATCAAATATAAATTCAGTGTCATTATCAAATTTCATTCCTCGTCTAAATAACATTTCATTGAAATCCTCTCTTGTTACGATTTTAGCATCTCTTGGTTTATCATTTTCGACCAGTTCAGCACAGAACACACATCCATCTCTATTGTCAGCGCCAAGAAGTTTTTCACCTTCATGGTTTTTATATAGTCTAGTTTCACCTACTCTGTATGTCACTTTGAGATTAATGATAATCGTAACTATTTAATTTTCCTTGAATTTCTTGGTAAAACCCAGATTCGATCTGCCTTACATTTAATAACTCTAATGCTAACGACAAATTGCATTCTAATGTATGATGAATATTTGAGCCTCCATCTCAGAAATCCAAGAAATTATCTCATAATTCTAAACGTACCAACCATCATTTCTACAGTTGGTAGAAATTTGTCAAAATCTTGATTTCCAGAACAATAGGTTATGACAATTTCTTGATTTTGTACAGAAATGATTTTCATTCCCTTTTTGTACATGTTATTGTCTAATGGATCAGTATAAGTGTATACCAATTTTGAACACTCGAATTCTCCCATCTTTTTATCATAAGATTTTTCTAGTAAGTTGACATTATCAAAGCAAATATCCAGTAGGTGCATCTCATAATTTGTGATTTCTTGTAATGTATCAAAAGTGTCTTGACTAGGTATGGCTCTTTTAATACTAACTACCACTGAAGTAATGCATTCATTAAATAGCATATCCCTTATCTTTTGAAGCATTATTTTTGATTCTACTTTGCTTGAAAAAATTGGGTTAGTGAGAGCAAGAAACATTACGACCAATGTAAGATCAGTACTTCGCATCTCATGTTTAATCCACTCTGAGGGATATTGTATTGATGCCCCAACGGTCACATTCTTGTAAACTGAAAAGCCCTTGACGGTGTTTGATAGTATTACAGATGATGTGGTTTTCATGGATTGAGCTATCGGTGATAACATAGGTAGTTTTTCTAATCACATTGTTTTATCATTTGCTCACTTATGAGCCATATTTTGAGGACTCTTCTGAAGTGAGGAATGCTTATTTTTATCATGTATAAAATGTAAATTAATGGTGGCGATTCTGTCTAAATGCCTGTTCAGGAACCAACTATACTGAACCCGTTCATCTTATTGAATCAATCTGTCGCATTTCCAGCCAGTCTTCTGATTACAACTGCATCCATTTCTTTGTGCTGCATAATCGCATTTTACTTTTTTAGATCATACAAGTTCTCTGGGTTTAGATACCTTCTTGGAATACCGATCGGCTTTGCAATCCTTGGGGCATCATTTGTATTCGAACACTTGAGCTTGATCAATTATAGTAATTATCTATTGTATCATATATCCTTGTGGATGCAACTATCACTACAATCCGAAGCATTGGCTTTAATAGCTTTATCATATATGTTAAAAAATCGTATTGGCAATAGCGGTAGAGGCGATCATACTACCGCTGAACTGATCTTCACAAAAGTACTGATTCATTATAACATGTCTTCTAAAGTGAGAGGGTTTTTGGTTGGTGTATTACCTATAATTGTAATTTTGCTTCCGCTAATCATCACAATATCTACACTTTTCATACGACCGTTTCTTAATGATGTTGAACTTTCGGATCTGAGCATCTATACGAAAATTTTTGATATGATAGTTCTTGGCTACGTTTTCAAAAGCACGATTGAATCCTTGGTGAAAGGAGCCAACATTAAATTACTCTACGTGCCAGCTGCATTTGCATTACTTTGGCTTGGACAGTATTCGTTGATGATTAACTACTTTGATAATGACTCAATTCCATTTATTGGATCAATAGTTGCACGACTTGCAGGACTAGCTTTATTTGTCTATGCTATATATTATGCAATGTCTGGTGGAATAAGGAGGGAAATGGAGATTGAGGCAAGAAAAAAGACATAAACTTCAACTCTTTTATGAAATACTATGTGCAATAGAAGAGAACACTATCGATAATGAGGCCGCAAGGCCTACTCGCGTTCAACATAGCTCAAGGTTGTCCTATGATAAGATGATGAACCATTTCGATGAGCTTGAGAGAACGGGAATGATATGTCGGTTGAATGGTGGACTGATATCAATAACCAGCAAAGGTAGGGAATTCAGCAAACAGTATAGTCAACTGACAAATCTAATTAAGAGTGTTGGTTTGTAGTCTATAAGGATTTGGAGTTTTGATACACAAAGTTGAAATAACATATTCTAATAGCTGGATATATATTTCATAGGGGACTTGAAAGTTCAGCGGACTGAATTATTCTGTAGCCATGGATCACCCATGGGCCTAGCGTAGATCAAATTTTACCACAATCTTTCATGTGTGCAGCAAATAGATGCGCCAAATAACACATAGTTTTGCTAACTCTTCCGTTATCAATAGCGGTTTATTCAAGTTCCATCATGTTAGGCTGATGCAATAAACAGAAACCTACTAATCACCTAAAGATATGTAGATACTGCTGCCTGGAACTGGACATTTATATTTTCCTAGCTTACTTGTTGGCCTAAGAACGGATCTTTAAATAGCGCAAGTAGATCAATTATCTGTGGTTAGAGACAAATCTAGACTTCCGTTTGAAGTCACAAAAGATGAAGGAAAGCAGCTAAAGCAAGAACGGCAACGCAAAGAGAACAGTAAAAAAAGGATAGAGGTGTTGGTAAATCCAGAGAAAGCTGTTGCGGTGTTGTCAGCACTAAGGAAAATGAATCTGGAAGCTACACTTTATGATTCAAAAGGTTATGGAAAAGAAAGGCAAATGGTATCTGGGGGAGGAAGAGGCACAACTAGCATAGAATTGCCTTCCACAAGACATACAGTAATGACAATAATAGATTCAGAGAGACTAAAAGAAGTGATAGGTGCAATTAAAACTACTACAACCAAAAGTAGGCCTGGTGGAATAATAGTAGTTTCTTCTATTGAGTATTTGGAATATATGTAGGAATATAAGTAGGTTAGAGGTAAAGATCTGTGTTCCAGTAAATTTCTCTGGATCTCATCTGAAAAGATATGAGCGTTCTTAGAGATATGAAAGGATTACCTTACCTATATCGTCTAGTAGGGCAGTGAATACATTCATTCTCTTAGATTCTATTAATATTATTGCAAGTATTTCCTAATCGGAAGATCAGGATCTTGTTATGCAATGCCATTAGAAACATGTTCCATCCTTTCTTTGTCGTGTTGACTATCTGAAATGACAGAATAGAATTGTTCTGCCCATATCTAAAGGATCAAATCACTGGTAGGCGTCATGAGTTACATACAATCATTAAATCCTTTTCCCGAAGGCTAAAGTTGCTATGATGTTGCTGTTTTTCAGATTTGTTACTTATCGCGTTTATGTCTAATATGGAATAACAGTAGTCGGCCTCTTTTTCTATTGTGATTTCAATATATTTATCAAATCGTGGAAAAAGGGTTTTACAATATGTAAGAGATTGATTATTATTATGGTGATGAGGTAAAGATATCAGAAATAAGATACTGTTATTATTAAGAAATGAAGTTTTCTTTATCGAATTTGCTATCTCCCTTAGAATCACTTTTGCTTCATTAGCATTTAGCTGTGGATCTTCTAAAAACATTTTGAGCAAATTAGAAATCACAACAAGCTTGGTGTTAAATTTTTGTATTATATTTGGAAGTTCATTTATTATTAAATGAGCTAACTGATATATTGTAAAGGATCTACTCACAATTATTCTCTGTAAGACATTTCTGATATCCAATCCATATTGTCTAGCAAAACTTATACACTGGTAGATATCAGAGCAGTTTCCTGCATCAATAGTTATAACACTGGGAGAATTAAGCCCACCATGTCTTTCAGATAACAAAGCACGAACATACAGTCTTGTAAGAAATAACTGGACATGTCTTGCAGAACCAAGAATCACTATCGTCTCACCAACTTTAAGGTTCAAGATGGGATCTATTTTATCAATATTGAAAGTTAATCGGCTACTGATTTCATCGGCTGTTTGGAAACTTGGTAATGTAAATGGTGATGATGAAGAAGACGATAAATAAACAGAAGATTGTTGTAGGTGTTGTTGTTGTTGTTTTAGTAATAGTTTTGTTGTTGCTGGTTTCCGTTCTCTTTTCAGAGTTCCCTCTGAAATTAAAGACCCACATTCCGGACATTCTTCTGAAATAGACGATAAATAAACAATCCTATGTAACTGCCGTGGCTCCTCCTCACCGCCTGTTTGCTTTAAAACAAATCCACAACATGAGCACGAATATTCGTAAAGCTCATAGGAATAGTCAACAATAAACTGCGTTTGAAATCTACAAATTGTACGGTAATGTACCTAATAAAGACAAAAGTGAATAGTCTCACAGAACAAAATGATATAAAATAACTCTAATTTCCTACGAGAGAAAAGCTGGAATTTCAACGTGTGCTAATGTCACATTTATTGTTCTTTGGTAGCTAGAAAATACTGCACATAACACAACTAGCAATAACATGTAACGTAAAGTAATCATTTACACATACTAATAATAATTATTGTGTAGCTATGAGCGGTCGACACTAGAACAATACTACAGGTGTTCTTGACATAATAGAAGGTAGAATTAGAGAAGCCTATTTGCAGATCCAATCCAATATGCCAACATCTTGTTTAAAGACGAACTTTTTTTTATCTTACCATTAGCTTGAAATATATCCCTACACATCGTTTATTATTTAGGAGCCATGATATTTACGACTAGATTGACGTTTAGAATTATAGAAAAGTTCAATTTGTTAGATGTTCATTTGGTCAAATACATAAGTAGACAATAGATACAATAGGATGAGATTAACAGAATTTCGAAAAACCTGGATAATAAGACAAGTACGAAAATATGCTGACCAGATTGGGATACCCCAAAACGAAATTCCGTATACCATTCTCACAAGAAAAGAATGGCTTGAACTACCAAAAGAGATAACAAAAGGGAAAAGGACAATAACGCATAGAATTTACGGGACGATTCAATCTCCCGATTACACCCCAATGTTCCTAAACGTACGCAAACACAAAAACCTGAATGAGATAAAAAAGACAATAATTCGTCAGTTATGGCTTTGTAGATTTAGTAACATTCAAAATGGCAAGAATGTCACAGACAAGAATATCGAGCAAATATTGAAAGGTAAGCGTTTCCCCCGGAAAGGAGCTAACACAGACTTAACTAGCTATAACTAATGAAAATCAACATATTTTTGACTGACTTAACGACAAAGTTTTTCTTCATAGTTTTCTTTCAGCTATGACAGATACAATTAATATCAACAATTGATATGCAGCAGTGGTTTCCTAACATAGTATTCAAGACTTTTGTATAACATAGTATTCAGTCACTATTAGAAATGCAAAAAAAGGTTACAACGACTTGCAGACAATATTTTAGATGTAACTAAGATCGAAAGCCAACTTTTGCAATTGAACAAGGAATTGATCATCTAAATGAAATAATTTCCAATGTAGTCCAGGATTATAGAAACCAAATTATTGAATCAAGAAAACGAATCAAACCGGTATTTAATGATCCTTGACCGGCGTGATCATCGAGGCAGACAAGGATAGGATCACCCAGGTTATTTCCAACCTTTTGAGTAACGTGATAAAGTTTACCAAAGACGGAGAGATATATCCACTCAAATACAGGAGGGTAAGATTTATGCAGGTCATTTAATTACGAGATCTTTAGACCTAGGAGAAAGCAGGACTGCTTTAGTAGCTGTAAAATAAAGATACAGATATAGGAATAGATCAAGAGATTTTTCCCAACTTATTTAAGAAATTTACTTCGAAATCAGGAACAGGATTAGGATTATTTATCTCGAAATATATTATTGATGCCCATAACGGCAAAATATGGGCTGAGAATAACCCCGATGGAATCGGAGCTACATTCGTCTTTAGTCTTTCCCTAAGTCAACATACATAGTTAATTGTTAGTTCATATTTCGGTATTCAAAACCAGCATGGCCAGTATGAAGTTTCAGCGAATTCTATTGTATCGCTTGCTTCGGTTGCTATTCTAAGTTAGCCATATAAGGACTTGATATCTAACTTCCAATATTCAAATTGATTTGCTCGCCATCCCTAAGAATAATGTTGCTAAAATTAGAGACTGGATGACCATTAACAGTTGCTCTTACTGTCTTACCAGTTGTATCTAAGCCTCCCCATATATTTAGAAATTCGCCTAGTGTGTATGTTCTGTTTACTATTGATTCTACATGGATGATGCCACTAGAATCATGAGTATGCAGTGGTGCAAACCCAGCTGTACCATATTGATCGAGAGAATGATCCTTCCACAAAGATGAATCAATTCCTATCTGTGATGGAACGGTAACCGGACTACCATCAACTGTAACATTAAGCCGCGGATGGATGTGTACTACTAATGGTTTAGGTCCCTGTAAGGAATAGAGGGAAGTAGACGCGATTCCAAATATTATAACGGCTGCAACAATAGGAATTATTATCATTATCATATTTCGTCTTCTTCTACGTCTACTAATTGCGACGTAACTATCATCTCTTTTCTTCTGTTGATTTTTTTTATTACCCACTTCTCAGCTCAGTTATGATTAATCTTGAGGTCTTATATTAATTCCTATAGTTTAAAACAAGATTCTTGATGTGAAACCAAGGTCGGCGTCTAGCTACACGTTCCTATTGTAGAACACGCTTGATAAGCTAAATAGAATGCTGATAAAAGCTTGATCCCCATCCTAGAAATGCTTCTAACAGCTCATAGTATTAGAGGGGCCAGAACAGCTTTATATTTTATCTCATTTATAGTGCACCTGGCTGGTCATTTTTCTGGAAGAATGGGAGATAGGAGTGTTTAGAAAATTCAAAAAAATAATTTGTGAAACCATGAATTTTCGCAAAATGGCCATTTTTGGGCCAAACAGAGTTTAGCACTAGTCAAATCTAATCTAATCTAATATATGAGAGTCACAGGCTGCCTACTCACATGTTGATATACGGTATCATAGCTGTCACCTACATATGAATAATTCCTTAATTTGACAAAATACTTCTAAGATGAGATAACAAACCTTTCCCCAATTATCCATTTGTGAGGTCCGTGTTCAATTTAATCGATCTTGATTATTCCACTTAATACAAAAACTTCATATCTATTCTTGTCCCAATGGGACGTGTCGTTTTGATCATTCTATTTTCTCTCCTCAAATTAGGTTATTCAACTTGATTATGGATTATATGTAATCATGTTTGTTGGGGATATAGTCCTTATTGAAGTGAATTTGTGCTTTATCCATTTCATTCTGCTGGAGTAATTTATTATATATCTAGTTATATGTGGTACATCCTGCTCCATTTTTTCCAGTCCAACTAGTAACGTATTTCTATCCGGTAAAGGGAAAACAAGAGCATGCAAATTCTCAAAATCCAGGTATAGATGACGTAACATTCCAAGTTTTGGTAAGAATTTGTAAAATGGGTGATGAAGAAAGGTTGATGACCTTACCAATTCTCCCATCTCTTGTGTATTAAGCAAAAGAGTAATATCTTCTCTCATTCTGAACTGGCGGAGCGTTCCCAAAGGTGTTATTAGGCTCACAGAACCCATAGTTTCGGTGAACGACTCGCCAATGAGAGTGAGGACCATATGCTCAAGATAGTTAGATCGATGGACGACTTGTCGATTGAGGCTATGCTTTGGAAGCTACGGAACTTAAAACATGCATCCCAAAGATTTGAAGAAATAATACGTGAAGAGCGCTAGCTAAGAGAGAAAACAAAAGATAACTTCTACCCTATTTGATAGGGAAAATAAGAATTGAACTGAAGGGTTCATCTTCAAGTTCAAGGCGCGCTAAATCATTATCTAGTTACCACAAAATCATTAAGGAGGGGTCGACTTATTTTCTCGGGAATGGTACATTAACTGCTGCATTCCTATTGAAAAAAGATATATAACATTATATGATACACCCATGTGATGTATAATAGAATAGCATTTCTCATTACAGCGACGATACTTTTGACAGCCATAGTATCGATTGCTCTCTTTAATTCCAAAGCAGCCAATGCGCAAAGTAGCAGGCAAAACCAGACTGGAATGATGAGCACTAACCTCACAAGCTCTATCCCGTTAAATCCTAGTCTAAGCCCCAAAGCCATCATATCACAAGTACATGTCAGTTTAGTCAACGCTTCAACAACTGCAGAAAAATCGGTAGGAACCAATGCCCATTCAATTTCAATTAGATTAGGAACTGTTAATGGACACCTCGTATACACGGCATTGGTGTATGATATGAACACTGGCACCCTCCATGGGGCACTTGTGGATCCTGGAAACGGAAAATTGCTAGCTTCTACTCAAATTCCGATGATGGGTCCAGGTATGACGGGAAATGGAAGTAGGCATCCATAGCCTCCACATATTATATGAAGAGTCTGAGCTTAGGACAGATAAAATAATACTAAACTAAATTAAATTAGATTAAATTATATCGAATTGAATTGAATTGATTTGAGTAGTTCGAGCTCAAGTTCGTCTATGGATGGCTGTCCTGGCTTTGGGTGTCCCTATGGTTACAATGGCGAATGTATCGACTTGAAAATACTCAATTCCATGTTCATATATCGAAAGATAGGTCTAGGTTCGCCTTCAGATGCTACTCGTATTAAAGAAAGATAAGCACGTAATATCTAGGAATTCGTCAGGGGACGCTGGAAATTGCACGGACGGAGTCGACCATCCATGCATGCGAACCGAACCGTTGACGTAGGAATCAGTCATCTTGCTGAACCTCTACAGTGGAGGTTCCTTTGCGGTAAGCGTTGCTTTGCTCTCGCTCCCCGAATCATGAGTGCGGTCTTGATCAGAGTAACTGCTAAGATGCATAAAACATAAGGTTCAATAGGTTCATTATCTCACATTATCTACTATCCTACTACACTCGCTATTGTGCGTATGTGATACATCTCACTCCTTCATTTCCTTGGCTTGTTCCAATACGGTGCATTTTTCAAGACAGTTATATGATACTATCTTAAAGATAATACAGAACGTGACAGCGATACAATGGCTTACGACCCCAAAGAAGTGGAAAAATGGCAAAAGATAACGGGTTCTAAAAATCCGCTTAATGATTTAAGGAGAGAGTTTAGAATGGGGAAATTGAATAGTGGTGATATTCCCTTGATTAAGCTTATTATTCGCTATACGAGGGAGGAAAAAGAGGGGAATAAAGAATCGATGGAATCACTAATCAAGGAACTAGAGGACATGATAAAATCATTAGATAGAGATGAATGATTAGTAATAATAATCAAGAAATTGTACTATGGAGAAACTTGGGTGCAGGATCAGAGGAAATCGAAAGAAGACAGCATTATTTTGAACACGGGGATGATATTTCTGAAATTTTTCTACTGTATTCCAAAGTAAATATAACTTTAATCGGATTAGAGTCGTTATTATGTTAGGGTCTTAACTCAAGAGATCACTAAGATGGAGCTACGCACATGTGCAATACCTTTCGATTTGGCGATACCGAGAAGTGTCAATCCGTCGTTTATGACTCAGAGTCGGAGAGGGTGAAAGGAGGTGTAGGTGGTATAGGTGGTGGTGTAGGTGGTGGTGTAGGTGGTGGTGGTTTAGTTTATCTTTCTTACTTTACTTCACTATAACCTTCCCAGTCATCCACGGATGCAGCTGACATAAGTAATTGTAAGTACCTGCTTTTTGGAAAGTCACAGTAAATGTATTCGAGGAGCCAGGAAATGCTTTCTCTTGGCCTTTTGGAACTAACCAACCAGAATTAACATATTTTTCATTACCCGTCATAGTATACACTGCAGTTGGAGGTGGCAAGTGTTTTGTATTACCTTGTGAATCAATCACAGTTGGGACATAAGACCTCGCGTTTACTGCGATTATTACATTATTTTTACCTGGAACTTTGAGTGGTTCACTATTCGAACCAGGGGGTATCACTGTAAACTGAGTCGAGTTAGGTACAGCAAATGGCGAAACTATATCTGTCGCAGTTTTGTTATCTAATACGAATGTAACAGTATGTGGTTCTGCAACTATTGAAGGATTATCCCATATAACACTCTGGCCTACTCCTATTTGGAGCTGTTGTGGTACAAATGCAGTTAACGGAGAAGTGATATTTCCTCCACCAGCATGTACTATTTTTCTTACACTCTCGACTGCATTTACTACCTGCAGATTTGACAGTAATGATGTTGCGGTCAAAGTGACAGTTGTTACTACTACCGTTATCAGAAGAACAGCAATAACTATTCCCTTATTTTGTTCCATATCTTGAAAAACAATACTAGAGCAGCCGATATAATAGTTGTTAGCTACTTTTAGTAACAATATTCTTTTCTGGAAAAAAATGATGGAAAGAGTAGGGTACACGTGAAGAAATGACGAACTCATTGTAACAAGGGACGTTAGCTTTTAATCTATAGCTACACCATTAGTATAAATGCACTAACACTAATTTAACCTGATTGCTAATTACGATTGGATTATTGTTATCATGTTATTGTATGGATTATTCAAATTTATGTCAAACAATAATGGATCTCGATCCAGGGATCCGGTATGTAGCTATCTGCAACGACATCAGAATGTACATGAGACGGTCCTCTAGCCATCACGTCATGAAAATCTGATATTTCTGAGCATTTCCAAGGTCAATTTCTGATCTGTAACGAATAGTGTTCCATTCTCATAGATTGCAAGGACCATTCCTTTTTTCTCAAAAATGTATTTCTTTGCTGTTTCAGAATTGATATCTCTCTTAGTAAAGACTTCAACCATATAGATTGGAGCAGCACTAGGATTTTTTTGTAATCTTCTCAGTAAATCATGAATCAAAGATGGATCTGATTTTGGAAAATAAGCGTGGTATAATGTTTCTAATTCTGCATAAACTCTGATTTCCGAAAAGTGTAAACTTTCGTTAGTGATTTCAATGGTAAAGAAAGGTGTACTTTAATCTAAGCTCTCAGCAATCAAGATGATTGCCTTCTCCACCTCGACATTGCAACAATGAAGTTGATGTGTCCAGGCACCTTCGGATCTTATTACATATGTAGAAATTCCATCCACCTTATACCCCAAATTTCCTCTTGCTCTAAGTAACGCTGCACTATGTCATTCAGCTCAATAGTTAGCTCCTTTTCACTAGGTGGGGCCGAGTCTTCTGGTGGATGCATCTGTCTAACGTATTCGACAAGTTTCTGGTACACATCGTCGTAAAGTTCTAACTTCATTCGATAATTCGCTCACCTCCTGCTAAGTTTATAATCTAATGTTGTTACTTTACCACATATATCCTCATAGCTGTCTTTAGTGATATTGGCTTGACTTTACATCTTCCTCTTCTTGCTCTACTTATTGTATAAATATATTTAGCTGCTATTATCTGAGTTTTTCCCGTTCATTATAGTCATTTGGTTCAAACAAAACAGATCACTACTTTAACTTGATGTATCTGCTGTGAGCCAGTTATAGTGTGTCTGTTGTTGTGGGTATTGCCGCAGTTAAATGATACATGCAGTACGTAATAAACAGGATTTTCCATCTAATATTGACAATAAGTTTGTCCTACGGGATCTTATGACAGAGAGCGTAGAGAAAAAGGTTGGGATTTTTTGGTAGTACCTGCCCACCTACTTTGATGGTAGCGTGAAGTTCAGTGAGAATGATATGCACTTCTGATCAACCTCTGACCACCTTTCGATTCCGGGGCAAGGATGATTGCTTTGTTCTTGTATGCAATGTGCCTTAACCGCTGCTTTCTGGGCCACAAGTGTTTGTTCGAAGGCTGGTGTACCATTGACATTAACCAGAAAACTCGTGAATCTAGGATCGGAGCAAGACTTAACGTATTGGCCTATATCCTGGCAGAAGAACTTCATTGTATCTAACATTGATGCACAACCCATCGTGTTATGAATTACATCAGTGACGTTATCGTGGCTATGATAAGAGTAGGGCGTGCATGCATCAAGTACTGAATAATAATATTGATCTGTTCCTGAATCGTTAGAGTCTAAAACCACTCTACTTTTGGAACTTATCGTATAGGGGACGGAAATAAGAAGAATAAATGAAGCAAAAGTCAGCACGATAAGTAACACTTGCAGCTTTGAAGGAAAATTTGTACTCAATTCACTTCCTTATCTATCTTGAGTCTGACATTTATAAAATAAATACAAAAAAGTGGCCTATAAGGAACGCTATTTCTGTCGAAAGGGATTTGATTAGTGACAGATAAAGAAAATTAATATATCAAAATATGGATATCGAGATTTAATTTCGAAGGCGAATATCCTTGTGTTTACAAGGCTTTTATGATTCATTCATTTCTGTTAGTCATCCAAATCCTTTAACAACAAACTTGCACCTGAAGAGGATATGTTTTTTCCCTGGATTAATGGTGTATTAATTTCATTCACTAACATGGCCTTTTAGCTGTTCGCGGATCTCTGATAAAAGCTCCACTATTATCCACGTTTGTCGCCGGGGTAGGTCCGGGTTTGTGTGTCCAATAATCATTTCTTCCCTTACGATACCAGTGAAAGTCGTTGCCGTCAGGGATTATCACCAATGCTACCAAATGTCCTTCTTTTGGACATTTATTATTCGCGTTAGGAATATCAATGAGGTCATCGGCAACAGCAGCTGGCCCTACGGAATCGCAAGAATAAGGTCCATCTACTCCACCGGGCTGCGCGAAAGTATCTGTACGATAGTTAGTGG
>AF_2010_repII_A001DRAFT_10000067_pt1 | contig 16172 bp, 17 predicted proteins | sample AmaForreplIIA001_FD_9190 | JGI IMG/M metagenome (IMG submission 9190)
GCCGCCGTTAACGTTGCCAAAAGTCCGTTGCGCATTCCCGACCTCGCTTTCCAGGATTCGGCGGGCAAGCCCCTGACGCTGGCGAACTGGCATGGGCGCACCGTCCTGCTCAACCTGTGGGCCACGTGGTGTGTGCCCTGTCGCAAGGAGATGCCCGCGCTCGACGCGCTTGAGCAGCGGCTGGGTGGACCCCGGTTCGAAGTTGTGACGGTCAATATTGATACACGCGACTCCGACAAGCCGAAGGCCTGGCTGAACGAAGTCGGCGTGCAGACGCTCACCTACTTCGCCGATCCGACCGCGCGTGTGTTTCAGGATCTCAAGGTCATCGGCCGTGCATTCGGTATGCCCACGACGTTATTGATCGATCCGCAGGGTTGTGAGATCGCCACAATCGCCGGACCGGCTGAATGGGCGAGCGAAGATGCGATCAAGCTCATCAAGTTGGCGCTCGGGCAATAACAGCACCGTTCCGCTCTAGGCAGTGATGTTGAGATTCTGTCCGACACCAGCGGCAACGTTGGCGAGGCTCGCGATATTGCGTTGCGCGGCGTTGAGCATTTCGATGATGGACGCGGCGTTGTCGGCGTTCATCCGCACCATCTTCGCGGCAACGGCCATCGGCGCGCTGCTCATCTGGGCGCCGGCGAGTTTGCGAGAGATATGGGAACCATCTCCGGCTACCTCTAATCCCAACGAAAGATAATGCCGATCGCCTTGACAACGAAACGCATGAGCCTATACTTAACCAAATGGTTTACTATTCAAAACCAAACCTCGATCGCACTTTTGCCGCGCTGGCAGATCCCACGCGACGCGCATTGCTCGCCCGGTTGAGTGAAGAGGACAGTCTTTCGGTCAGCGAACTTGCCAAGCCGTTTTCGATGTCGTTGCCGGCAGTCATGAAACATCTCGACGTTCTCTCGGGTGCCGGACTTGTCGGGCGCGAGAAGAGCGGCCGCATCGTGAGCTGCCGCCTGCGGGCGGAACCAATGCGCGACGCTAATGATTGGCTCAATCGATATCAGAAATTCTGGACGGATCGGTTGGACCAGCTTGCTGCCTTTTTGGAGGAAGAAACATGGCCACCACCCTTACAGTCAAACCCAGCCTCACCATCAAGAGACGCTTCAACGCGCCGGCGGAACAAGTCTTCGCGGCCTGGACGGACCCGAAAAAAGTAATGCGCTGGATGGGTCCGGGCGAAATCAAGGCCCTGCACGCAGAGAGCGATCTTCGCATCGGCGGTCGCTATCGTTGGGTCATGAGAGCACCGGACGGCGAAGATCACGACGTCAGCGGCGTCTATCGGGAGATCATTCCGAACGAGAAACTTGTTTTCACCTGGGCGTGGAAATCCACACCGGAACGCGAATCACTCGTCACGCTGACCTTCAAGCGCGATGGCGACGGCACGCTCATGACGCTGCTGCACGAGAAATTCTTCGACGAGGATGCGCGCGACAGGCACCAGGTCGGCTGGAGCAGCGCGATGGAGAAACTCGACAAGTATCTCTCCGCGTAATCACAGGAGTTGCCTATGCCACACGAATGGTCACACGGACGTTTCTACTGGAACGAGCTGATGACACGCGACGCCGAGAAGGCGAAGAAGTTCTACAGCTCCACCGTCGGATGGACCTTTGATCCCATGCCGATGCCGGACGGCACGTACTGGGTCGCCAAGATGGGCGGCGAATATGTCGGAGGACTGTTCCCTTTGACCAGCCCGCAATTCGACGGCGTCCCGGAAAGTTGGATGTCTTATCTCGCGGTCGACGACGTCGATGCGCGAGTCAAAAAAGCCCAGTCAGCCGGCGCGACACTCATGCGACCGATCTTCGACATTCCCGGTGTCGGTCGCATCGCGATTCTCAAAGAGCCTGGCGGAGCCGGTGTCGGTTGGATGACCCCGGCCCAAGCCTGACTGTGATGCGGAGATAAGCCATGCAACACGCAATCGTTTCACAAAATGAATGGCTGGCAGCGCGCAAAGCGCTGCTTGCCAAGGAAAAGGAGTTCACCAGGGCCCGTGACCAGCTGAGCGAAGCGCGACGTGCGCTGCCATGGGTCAAGGTGGAAAAAAACTACGTTTTCGAAGGGCCGAACGGTCGGGCAACACTGTCCGACCTGTTCGACGGCAAGAGCCAGTTGATCATCTATCACTTCATGCTTGGCCCAGGCTGGGTGCAAGGCTGCCCCAGCTGCTCATTCCTCGCCGATCATTTCGACGGCGCCGCCATTCATCTCGCGCAGCGTGATGTGGCGTTCGTGGTCGTCTCGCGCGCGCCGTTCGGCGAGATTGAAGCTTACAAGAAGCGCATGGGCTGGAAATTCAAATGGGTGTCTTCATACGGCAACGACTTCAATCGCGACTTTCACGTGTCGTTCACGGCGGAGGAGAAGGCTCGCGGCAAGGTCGAGTACAATTACGAAATGACGGAGTTTCCAAGCGAAGAAGCGCCGGGACTGAGTGCGTTCATCAAGACCGACACCGGCCAGGTGCTGCACACCTACTCATCTTACGCGCGCGGCCTCGACATTCTGATCGGCACTTACAATTTCCTCGATTTTGCGCCGAAGGGCCGAGACGAAGGCGCGTTACCATGGAGCATGGCATGGGTGCGCCGCCACGATGAATACGAAGCCATGCCCGTGAAAGCGGGTTGCTGCGGTTAGTTCGCAACCAACAGCCCCAACACATGGAGCGTCTCGATGATCAAAGTTAGTGCTTTCCGCTGGGTCCCACCTTTCGCGCGCGGCCTGGTTCGCGACTTGCGCGTTCGATGGGCGCTGGAAGAGGCCGGTCTGCCCTACCAGGCACGACTGATCGGCCCGGATGACCAGAAGTCAAAAAGCTACCGCGCGATGCAGCCATTCGGACAAGTGCCAGCCTTCGAGAACGACAATCTCGTCCTGTTCGAATCCGGAGCCATTCTGTTGCACATTGCCGAACAATCGGACGTCCTGATGCCGTCCGATCCGAAGGCCCGTGCTCGGACGACCGCATGGATGTTCGCCGCGTTGAATTCGGTCGAACCACATATTCAGAACCTGACGGCGATCGACTTGTTTCACGCAGACCAAGAATGGGCCAAGCAACGCCGGCCAGCGGCACTCGAGCTCGCGCGAACGCGTCTGACGGGCCTATCCGATTGGCTGGACGGCCGCGACTACCTGGAGGATCGCTTCACCGTCGCCGATCTTCTGATGACGACTGTGCTGAGAATTCCACGCCAAACTGATCTGATAGCAAAAATGCCGACGCTCGAAGCCTATCGCCTGCGTTGCGAAGCACGGCCTGCGTTCAAGAAGGCATTGGCGGCGCAAATGGCGGATTTCACCGACGAGGCCTCGGCGGCGTAGCCGTCTAGCGCGTGGGAACCGGCTTCTCGCCGCGATAGTCGTAGAAACCGCGTTGGGTTTTGCGGCCGAGCCAGCCGGCTTCGACGTACTTCACCAAAAGCGGACATGGCCGATACTTTGAATCGGCCAGTCCCTCGTGAAGCACCTGCATGACCGACAGGCAGGTGTCGAGACCGATGAAATCGGCAAGCTCGAGCGGCCCCATGGGATGATGCGCGCCCAGCCGCATGGCGGTGTCGATTGCCTCGACGTTTCCTACGCCCTCATAAAGCGTATATATCGCTTCATTGATCATCGGCAGCAGAATGCGATTGACGATGAATGCCGGGAAGTCCTCCGACACCGCAATCGTCTTGCCGAGCTTCATGACAAACGCTTTGCTCGATTCGAAGGTCGCATCATCGGTCGCAATGCCGCGGATCAACTCGACCAATTCCATGAGCGGCACAGGATTCATGAAGTGAATGCCGATGAAGCGCTCCGGACGATCGGTCGACGAGGCCAATCGGGTAATTGAAATTGAGGAGGTGTTCGTCGCGAGAATGGCTTCGGGTTTCAGCGACGCGCATACGTCGGAAAAGATCTTGCGCTTGACCTCTTCTTTTTCGGTTGCGGTCTCGATCACCAGATCGCACTCCGCAAGCGCGTCGTACTTTTCCGCCGGCTTGATGAGCGCCAGCGCGCCCTTGCGAGCATCCTCGGTGATCGATTTTTTGCCGACCTGGCGGGCCATATTACCGTTGATCGTCGCCATTCCGGCCTTGATGCGATCAGCCGATACATCGTTCAGCAGAACTGTATATCCGGCCAGCGCGCAGACATGGGCGATACCGTTGCCCATCTGGCCGGCGCCGATCACTCCGACAGTTTGAATTTTGACCGCCATGTTCTCGTCCGATCGATGCGAAGTCTCGGCTCTTTGCTTCGGTTTCGGTTAGAGTTTGTCACTTCCCGGTAATTTTACGACGTAGGGCCACATGATGCCATTGGCGAAACAGAAATTTGCAATCGTAGTCAACGCTTGACCTTGTCCAGTTCCGCGGACAGCTCCGGCAGCGCCTGATAGAGATCGGCCACCAGGCCGTAGTCGGCGACCTGGAAGATAGGCGCCTCCTCGTCCTTATTGATAGCAACAATCACCTTGGAGTCTTTCATCCCGGCCAGATGCTGAATCGCGCCGGAAATACCGACAGCGATATAGAGCTCGGGCGCTACGACCTTGCCGGTCTGACCGACCTGCCAGTCGTTCGGCGCATAGCCAGCATCGACTGCGGCGCGCGAAGCGCCGACGGCGGCGCCAAGCTTGTCGGCCACCGGCTCGATGTACTTGGTGAAGTTCTCGCGGCTCTGCATCGCGCGCCCGCCGGAGATGATGATTTTTGCCGAGGTCAATTCGGGGCGGTCCGATTTCGACAATTGCTCACCGACGAACGATGAGAGATTGGGATCGGCGGCTGCCGCGACATTTTCAACCCTTGCCGACCCGCCCGCGCCGGCCGACTGGAAAGTCGACGTCCGAACGGTGATCACTTTCTTTGCGTCGGATGACTTGACGGTCTGGATTGCGTTGCCGGCGTAGATTGGGCGCTCGAACGTATCGGGTGCGACAACCTTCGTGATGTCTGAAATCTGCATAACGTCGAGCAGCGCCGCGACGCGCGGCATGACATTTTTTCCGGTCGTCGTCGCCGGCGCAATGATCGCCTCGTACTTCGGGGCTAGCGAAACGACCAGCGCGGCAAGCGGCTCCGCGAGTTGATGCTCATAAATTGGGGCATCAGCCACCAATACTTTTCTCACGCTGTCGAGTTTGGCGGCAGCATCGGCCGCGCCTTTGCAGTCTTTGCCGGCTATCAGCACGTCGACACCAGTGCCGCCCAACCCTTTCGCCGCGGTCAGCGCCTTGGTCGTGGCATCCTTGAGCGTTTTGTTATCGTGCTCTGCGACAAGAAGCGTGGCCATGTCAGAGGACCCCCGCTTCATCTTTGAGCTTGCTGACCAGCTCGGCCGCCGACGCAACTTTCACTCCGGATTTGCGTCCCGACGGCTCGGCCGTCTTCAGCACCTGCAGCCGCGGTTTCACATCCACGCCGTAAGCATCCGGGGTCTTTTCTTCGATCGGCTTTTTCTTCGCCTTCATGATATTCGGCAGCGATGCATAGCGCGGCTCGTTGAGCCGCAGATCGGTCGTGACGATGGCCGGCATTTTTAGTTTGACCGTCTGCAAGCCGCCGTCAACTTCGCGCGTCACATCGAGTGCGTCGCCTTCAATAGCGAGTTTGGATGCAAAGGTCCCCTGCGACCAGTTCAACAACGCCGCCAGCATCTGGCCGGTCTGATTGCAGTCATCATCGATCGCCTGCTTGCCCATGATCACCAGGCCGGGCTTTTCCGCGTCGACAATCGCTTTGAGAATCTTCGCAACGGCGAGCGGCTCGACCGGACCTTCGGTCTTCACCAGGATGCCGCGATCGGCACCCATGGCAAGCGCGGTACGGATGGTCTCGGAAGCTTGCGCCGGCCCAATGGACACCGCGACGATCTCCGTCGCCTTGCCGCCCTCCTTCAAACGGATCGCTTCCTCAACCGCGATCTCGTCGAAGGGGTTCATCGACATCTTGATGTTGGCAAGCTCAACGCCGGAGCCATCCGGCTTGACGCGAATTTTGACGTTGAAATCGACCACCCGCTTTACGGGCACCAGAATCTTCATGTTCTCCCATCCGGGTGGGCGCTTATGCAGAGCGGCGGAAGCTAAAGGCCGCCCCGTTCGCCTGTCAACGCTTATGCTGCGACGCACGCGGCCGACAGCATCCCACCCGAAAGTCCCTATTTCCGGGCAATGCTACCTAGCGATTTTGCCCCGGCGCCCACAAAATGTCCGCCGCCCCCTTATCGTTGGCATAGCGACCGGCGACAAAGAGATAGTCCGACAAACGGTTTACGTATTTGAGCGAAGGGGCTGATACCTCCTCGCCCGGCAGGTCTTTAAGCTCGACCATGATCCGTTCGGCACGACGGCAGACCGTCCGCGCCAGATGCAGATAGGCGGACGTAGGACTGCCACCCGGTAAAATGAAAGATTTCAAGGGAGCAAGGTCGGCATTAAGCCGGTCGATCTCGCCTTCGAGCCAAGTGACCTGTGCATCGGTCACCGTCAGCCTCGCGCCCCCAGGTCCCTTTTCCGCCAAACAAAGGTCGGCCTCGACGTCGAAAAGATCGTTTTGAATGCGGGCAAGCGCAGCATCGAGCGCCTTGTCGCCGGCCGTGTGCAATCTCACCAGGCCGATAACGGCATTGACTTCGTCCAGGGTGCCATAGGCTTCAACGCGAAGGTCGTACTTCTTGCGCCGCGCGCCCGTTCCAAGGGACGTCGTGCCGTCGTCACCTGTCCGGGTATAGATACGGTTGAGCACGACCATATCGACCTCGCTTAGCCTTTCTCTCTACCAAGGATTCGGGGTAGCCTTATCCTATCTGGTTTCAAAAAATGGGGTACTACTCATGCGTATTCTGACGATTGCCCTTTCCGCCGCATTCCTCGCCTTGCCATTTGCCGCGCCTGTGCACGCCTGCGAAGCCGGCCTTCACGCCAAAACCGCCGTCACCGACTACTCCGCTACAAAAAAGAAAAAGGCAAAAAAATCGAAAGAGAAAGTGGAGTATATGCGCGCGGCACCGATGAAGTGAGACTGCGGCGCCTGCTCTGATCTAGCGTCCCATCACCCAGATCGTCGCCATGATAATGATGATGGCGATGAACTGAAAAAGCACGCGCAGACGCATGAGTTTCTGCGAGCGGTTCGGCGAGCCGCCACGCATCATGTTGATCAAACCAAGCATCAGCACAATCGCCACCGCGATGATGGCGGCTGGCACCAGGTAGTGCGACATGAATTCCGACATAGATCTGCCTTCTAACACCAGCACCTGAATCAAGCCATCGCGACCACTCGCGCGGCAGGCATGTCTCAGCATTCCGAAGGAAGCGCTCGCGGACCATGCGGACCACCACAGTCATCCATTATTTTGGGACTAATGGCGCGGTCGTCTAGCCGTCGGGCGCTCAAGTTATTTAAGTGGTCCACGGTCCGAAGCAAATGTCCGCTATGGGTCATAAGCGGATATATGCAGTGCAAAACGGCATGTCCGCTTTAACCCCGTAAGCAGATCGAAGCGACATATTGGAATGTCCGTTTTGGGCCAATGGCGGACATTAGTGTCGTCAATCGGACTCAGGAACGTCAGCGGGGTCGATGACGTTGTTGATGGCGGCTCCGAAACGTGACGCCGCATCATCGAGTGCAGAGCGCGAATAGAATTAACCGGATAAGTGACAAAATGTTCTTGTCGAAGAATCGATTCTACCTTTCCATTAGTTTGGGGAAGGGGTGATTGTCGCAATGCGCCTTCGGGCTTGCTGCGCGCTGGTTTTTATCGCGCTATTTTCCACAGCTGTCCGCGCTGAGACAGTGTGCATCGATCCGCCGTTACTGGCGCGCTCGGCTGTTAGCATCACGAGATATTTCGACGACGCCGAGCGTAGCGCACAGTCCAGCATCGTCGCCACACGCGCTACCGCGTGGTTTCAGTCTCCGGCGACGATTGTCACTGCTGCGCATGTTGCCTCCGGGATGAAACTCTCCACCCAGGAGTGGAAGCCGGTTAGGATTGAGGGTGACGCTGGCGGTCGGTTGATATCCGTCCGCATCCAGCGCGTGGTGGGAAGCCACAGCGAGAAATTGGCCGTACTTGAATTGGAAGCGCCCGTTCCCAATGTCAGAAGCGCTACAATCCGGGTGGCGCCCCTCGTGCCCGAAGATCATGTCGTGACCGTCGCTTACCCAGACAACCATCTACAGGTCGTGGCGGGCCGGTTCGTGCAATACGCGGATAGCGGCCGGCTTGCAGGCAGTGCGCTTCTTGAAATCTACGACGGGGACAACCGGCTGGTCATCGATTACGGCGCTTCCGGAGCGCCGGTGTTTGACTGCGAGGGCCGGGTCGCAGCGGTCATCAGCATTGTGATGACGCAAACTCTCTCAACGCCGTTTGGCGTTATGCGAATATCGACGGCGTGGGGATCGCCGAACGTAGTGTCGGTGCCGATCCAGCAGCTGACGGAATTTTCGAAGGTCCAGTAGGAACTTTTTGAGCGGGACGCAGAGGCAGATCCGGTTAGCCTGGAAGACATCAGGCAGCCTGTGCAAGTCTGCTGGGCGCCACAGGCAAAAATGATGTCAGCAGTTGCGGGCGGTCCCGATTACGCACTTTTGTGTGCATACATCGAGTCTGTTCGGTGACCAACCCATCCTAGCCTGCCAGCGTCTACAGCATTTGTAACAAGCCCTCTCCGATTTCGGACTTTTATACCCGGTGTACCCCGTTTGAGCGAATGAGATGCCGGTGTGCAGCGTGAAGAAAAACGCGGCGCAAATTCCGAAAACTAATGACGAGCGCATTTTATCACCTCATGGCCCGGAATTTTTTTGGAAAGCCGCTGCGGGCGCTCATTGCGGGGCGCCCGCGACGCCTCGGCCATTATTCGCCTGCGTGACTGGACGCCTTCATTTCTTTGACCTGCTGCATGACCTGATCGAGATTGTAACTCGCCGGATTTTGCAGTGGCGGGTAGTTGATGTAGGTCTCCAGCTCCTTCAGCCACAGCGCCTGGCCGATCGGCAGCATGTTCCAGTCATATTGGTAAGCGGTGGCCGGCGCAGCAATCGCTCCACCCACTCCCATGAGTGTCTTGATTTGCTGGCCAATCGAAATCTCGAAGGGATCACGCTTGACGTTGACCACCTGGGTCCAGTGGTACGGGATCACACCCGTCACGAAGCCAGACGGCGCGTCGGATACCATCGAGAAATACATTTTCCAGTTCTTGTAGCGGACCGCCGAAGGATCCTTGCCGGAATAGTAGAAGAATGTGTCACGCGCTGACTTTTGTGACTTGCCTTCCAGGTAGTCGCGCTGGTCAACGCCATCGAGCGTTGTCTTGAGGATACCCGGGTATTGGCCGGCCTCGATCTGCTTCTTCAGTCCGTCGCCCTTCGGGCCGCCAGCGATGTCGACAAACGTTGGCACCCAATCGAGCGAGGCAAAGATGTCGTTCCTGACAGTGCCCGGTTTGATCACGCCCGGCCAACGGATCACCATCGGGGCACGCATGCCGCCCTCCCAGGTGGTCAGCTTGCCGCCCTTGAACGGGGTGGTGCCACCGTCTGGGAAAGTGATGGTCTCGGCGCCGTTGTCGGTGGTGAACACGACGATGGTGTTGTTGGTCTGACCCATGTCGTCGATCTTCTTGAGCACGAGGCCGATATTGTCGTCCATCTGCTTCATGCCCGCTTCGTTGACGCCCCAGTCCTTGCCACCCGGCTCACCGACCATCGCTAGGTACTTGTCCGACAGCACGGTGGTGATGTGCATGCGGGCCGGGTTGTACCAGACGAAGAACGGCTTGTTGGTGCGGCGCGGATCGTTGCGGTCGAGGAAATCTATGACCTTGGCTGAGATCTCCTCATCCACGGTCTTTGATCGCTCCAAAGTGAGCGGGCCCTCGTCCTTGCATGTCATGTTCTTGGAGCTGCCATCAGACGATTTGCAGGCCAGGACCGGACGCGGTGGCATCAAGCAGATCGTGGTTTTTTGATCGACAGCACCCGGCACCTCTGCCAGGCCAGGGACCGGTGTGTTCTTGCACGGCGGCGCGACGGTCTGTTGGGTGGGCGTCTTGTTGATGTCAGGGAAGCTCACCCCTTGCATGGCGTCCAGGTGGTACAGATAGCCCCAGAACTCCTGGAAGCCGTGCGCGGTCGGCAATGCATCGGTGTGATCGCCGAGGTGGTTCTTGCCAAACTCGCCCGTGGTGTAGCCGAGATCGTAGAGAAACTGGGCAAGCGCCGGCGTGCCGGGCTTCAGATATGTTGGGCTGCCCGGCAATTGAGGGGGGATCATCCCCGTGCGTAGCGGATGCATGCCGGTGAAGAAGGCGTTGCGTCCTGCCGTGCAGCTCTGCTCCGCGTAGTAGTCAGTGAACATCGCGCCTTCCTGGCCGATGCGATCGATATTTGGTGTCTCTCCGACCATCAGGCCGCGATGATAGATGCTCGGTTGCATCCAGCCGATGTCGTCGCCCATGATGAAGAGGATGTTTGGTTTCTGTGTTTGTTGCGCGATAGCTGGGGCACTCGTCATCATCGCGACAGCGAATAATCCGATCGCACCGAGCCAGAGCCTTCTGACGACGATCATTGCTGGACTCCTTCCCTCTTTGCTTGTTTCAAATTGCGTTGTTTCAAGCGCAAACGCAGGCACCCGTGCCCATCTATCGCGGGTGTCGCGTTTGCAATCACAATTCTCTGCTACACGTCGAGAACGTCCATTGGCCTTAGGGGCACCGATGCAAACAAGTACGGTGCGCAATTACCGAACTAACAACAGAAATATGATTGTCCGCTTTGGGTCAAAAGCAGACATATGGAGTGCAAACCGACATGTCTGCTTTACCCCCAAAAGCAGACATGCGCGGTGCAACAGCCGATGTCCGCTGGCCAATAGCGGACGTGATCAGCTTGGTGTCGCTGTCTGCTTGCTCAGCAAGCCGAATAAAAGCGGCAGCCAAGTTTTCAAACTCCACAGAACTTCGCGGGAGAGAAGCAACGCGCGCTCTTCGCTCGAACTCGAGCGCCTTCTTGGCGATTTGAAACGGCGCGGCGAACTCGCGCAGATCCAGGACTAGAGGTAGCGTTTCAGATCGGCGGCAGCTTCCTCCGGGCGCCGCTTGAGGTTGAATGGGGCAACAAAGCGGCCCTGCTTATCCATCAGATAAACTAGGGCTGTGTGATCCATGCTGTACTCCCCGTTGTCGGCCGGAACTTTCTTGGCGTAGACGCGAAACGCCTTCTCCACCGCGTCAATCGAGGCGCGGTCACCGGTCGCGCCGCGCAAGTGCGGATCGAAACTAGACAAATAATCCTTCATCACTGCCTGTGTGTCGCGTTCGGGATCAACTGTCACGAAGAGCGCGCCCGTGCGATCCGCATCCTTTCCAAGCGCTCGCAACACTTCGGACACATCGAACAACGTGGTTGGACACACGTCCGGGCAATGCGTGTAGCCGAAGAACACGAGAAATGGCCTGCCCTTGATATCGGTGTCAGTGATCGAGTTTCCGTTCTGATCGATTAGCTTGAAAGGCCCGCCTATCGCCGACGACCCCGTACCCGCGGAGCCAAAGTTCCCGCTCGCATAGAGAAACACGACCGAAAACACGACCAGTCCGGTCACGAATGCGGAAATGATCAACAGAATCTGCGATGTTCGCGCGGTCATAGTTCGTAGCTCTTTCAGAAGCACGCGGCCCAGCCGGCTCGCACCATTTCGAGAAACACGGCAGTTCCGTAATAGGCCCAAAGGCCCAAGGCTGCGGCCAAAAGCATCCCGCTCGCGAGCGCAACCAACACCAATGGCCGGAACAGCGCAGTATTCGAAACAACCGCCGACATAACCACCTCGAAATCGCGATTATCAGTCAGATAAGCCTGTTCCAAGCCTGAAGCAACGCACAGCGGTTTTTCGTCGCCTTAGATAAACCATGCTACATTCAATATAATGCCGGGGATTCGGCGGTATCGGGGCTCGGCGTTGACTAGTTGAGTCAAAGCCTTGGTGTATAGTGTTTACGAAAATGAACATCTACTTCGCATGGAGAACATGATGCGCAGTGCTTTGGTGATCGCCTTGGCGATCTCTATATCGGCGGCCACCACCGCATGGGCCCAGAATGCGCCGGCGGCGGCCGCCAAGTGCGACAATCCGAACGCGCTCGGTGTGGCACGTGTCGTCGAAATCGACACCACCGGCGGACCCGGTTTTGGGTTCGAGCACTTCAAGGCCTACGACTTTCTCAAAGACAAGGAAGTCGTGCTGACGTTCGATGACGGTCCGTGGCCTGGACATACGCCGGCAGTGCTGAAGGCGCTCGCAGATCAATGCACCAAGGCCGTGTTTTTCCCGATCGGCAAACATGCCGGGTGGCATCCGGAAATCATGAAGCAGGTGGCGGCGGCCGGCCACACAGTTGGCTCGCATACTTGGTCGCACAAGGATCTGTCGAAGGTGAATGAACAGGAAGGCAAGGACGAAATCGAAAAAGGCTTCGCGGCCGTGAGCATTGCACTCGGCAACAAGCCTGTCGGTCCTTTCTTCCGCTTCCCGGCACTGCGGCATCCGCCCGAACTCGTGAAGTATCTGGGCGATCGCAATGTCGGCATTTTCTCTACCGACATGGACTCCTTCGACTTCAAGATGCGCAAACCCGAGCAGGTCGTCCAATCGGTGATGAAGAAGCTCGAGAAACACGGCAAAGGCATCATTCTGATGCACGACTTCCAGCAGGCGACCGCGAAGGCGGCGCCGGACATCCTCCAGAAACTAAAGGACGGCGGCTATAAGGTCGTGCAGGTTGTCGGCAAGACCCCGGTCGAGCCGAAGAAGGAATACGTTGACGCGGTCCTCAAGGAGATGGGCGGCGGCCTCGAAGCGTCGCGGCCGATGTCGAGCGTCATCAAGACCATCGACGGCAACTGACCTTACCTTAAGATTAAATTTGGGCCGGCCGCGCTCCACAGTGCGGCCGGCTTTTTTTCGCCGCATATTCTTCCGCTCACTCGATATGCTAGGCTTGAGCAGACGGAATTCGTCAGTCAGGGGGTCACAATGAGCGTGCTGCTCATCGCCTTTGGGGTCTTGGCGGCATTATGGATTCTTGTTTTGTTGGGATCGCCGTTTTTCGGTCCACGGGATCACTAGACCCTCGATCCGACACCCTCATCGACCGTATTGGCGTGGTCGTAAGCGATGCGGCTAGCCACCACGAACAATCGTTGCAAGCACAAGCTTGAGCGCGCGCTCGGCAACACGAACCGCGAAATAGCTCCCGACCAAAATCCCGGGAAGCGGACAGGCTAACAGCGAACCCATAATGTTGCCAATCGACAGACCCCATCATCCAGTGGCACGCGCCGGCAATCAGGTCAGCGGCACCGCTCTGAGCCCACGATCTTTGCCATGGGCAGGCGCGGATAGAGCATGATCAACGCGATTACGCCGAGCGCACCGGCTCCGACCGAAGAGATCGATACAAGCGTCCCGAGGACGATGCCGACGAGAATCGTATTCCTGGCGGTGCGCTGGGGATCGAGTTCACCCACGCGCGCGATAGGCCGCCACGATCGGATTGCCGAGCACCAGGACGAATGGCGGGATGAACCCCGAACAGCAGAATAAGAATCGGCGTCATCAATGAGCCGCCACCGACTCCGATCATACCCACCAGCAGGCCAACGGCAAAGCCCGAAAGCGAATAGAGCGGATCAATCATTCAGGACAGCCTCGTCGCGACGAGCGGGCGACCGCCAATCTAAGCATGGCTGCGCGCAGCCCGTCATGACGAAAGGAGAAAACGCCCAAATGGCATAGCTGTTCCGCGGATTTCTTTGATTGGCGGGGTTGGATCGCAACCAAATGATACCCAATTCGTTCGCTAAGTTGGCGTGATAACGACGCCGCCTCTTAAGGAAACGGACGGGTTTACGTGCCGGATATCGTCACTCTCACGATCAACCCCGCCATCGACATTTTCGTAAATGTCGGACGCGTCGAGCCGACCCGCAAAATGCGGGCTTCCGCACCAAAGCGGGACCCCGGCGGGGGCGGTATAAACGTGGCACGCGTGGCGCATCGGCTCGGCAGCACCGTCGCCGCGATCTATCCGACCGGTGGCGCAATCGGAAAATTGCTGCACCGACTTGTGGAGCGCGAAGGCATCCCCAGCCTAGTGACCCCCTCGCATGTCGAAACGCGCGAGAATTTTACGGCCTACGAAGAATCAACCGGGGAGCAATATCGCTTCGTTCTGCCGGGCTCCGCTCTCCACCGTGCTGAATGGGAAGCAATCCTCGACAAGCTGTCGACGCTGACTGACAAACCGAAGTTCGTTGTCGCGAGCGGAAGCGTCCCGCCCAGCGTACCGGAGGATTTCTTCGCGCGTGTCGTCCGCTGCGCCAGTCAGCTCGGCGCGCAAAGCGTGATCGATACCTCAGGCCCGGCCCTCAAGACTGCGCTTGCGCAGGGAGCGTCGATCATCAAACCGAATTTGGCAGAGCTCTCGGATCTTCTCGAGACTACTCTCGATACCGATAAGGCGCGCATCGCCGCATGTCGAAAGCTTACGTGCGACGGACACGCAAAGATCGTTGCTCTCACGCTTGGCGAACAGGGTGCCTTGTTGGTGACCGGTGACAGGATTTTCCGTTCGCAGCCGCTGGCGATCGACGCGGTGAGCACGGTCGGAGCCGGTGACAGTTTTCTCGGAGGCTTTGTTGCGACGCTCGCAGCGGGCAAATCGCTGGAACACGCGTTTAGTGTGGCGGCGGCGGCCGGCTCCGCCGCCGTGATGTCTCCCGGCACCGAGCTCTGCCGCAAGGAAGACGTGCAGCGATTGCTGCCGCAGGTCGCAATCAGCGAAGTGGCACACGCACCCGCGTGATCTTGTCTAACGTTGCGTCGCCGTCCGCGTCTTGACCCTGACGGGAACGCGCATCTCGTCCTGCGCAATTTCCATCAAGCCCATCCACACGATGAACGGAAAATAGAACAACAGCGGCATTTTCTTGTTTCCTCGCGTCGGTTCAAGATGCCAACGCGAGTCGCACGGCCGAAGTTCCGGCCTTCACGCGGGCGTGTTGACGCCCGGGCATCGGAGCACCGCTGCTGTCTTCTATTCTTTACCTTGCCGCGATGGGGCTGATCGGACGCCTTCCCATGGATCAGCCGATTTTTTCTTTTTTTTCAATCGCCGATCTGGAGGCATCGTCGATTGCTTTTGCTTTTCCTTTTCCTCTTTGCTTGGCGGGGGCTTTGCCTTTCATAAGGTTCAGTCCGGGCCGCATGCTCTGGCCAGGGCAGTTCCGCCCAGCAACATGACGACTGCGGCGCCGGAGCCGAGCAGACCTGTAAACCGATAGCGTGTCCTCATGGCGACACCAAAATTTGGACTTGAGCTCTAGTCTATGAGCTCATCAGCAATTGCCAGCACAGTTGGCGGGATGGTGAGTCCCAATGTTTTCGCGGTGCCCAGATTGAGAGCCAGCTCAAATTTCGTCGGCCGTATGACAGGCAAGTCCGCGATGTTGGCGCCCTTGAGAATGCGTCCGGCGAGAACCCCCATTTGGTTGTACGCATCCACCAGGTTCGTCCCGTAGCTCATCAGACCTCCGGCCAGGGGAAATTCGCGAATGTGATAGATCGCCGGAATCGAGCGCTGGGCTGTTAACTGAATAAGGCGCACGCGCCGGGAGTCGAAAAACGGATCGTTTTCGACGACCAGTCCGCCAACTTTTTTCTGAGTGAGCATCGTAAAGCTGCTGTCGATTTCCGCGTCGTCGCTGGCTCCAACAACAACCGATTCCCGGCCCATTGCCGCTACCGCCAGTTCAAAGTCGTTTGCATGCAGGCTGCTTTGAACACCCTTCTTGTTGGTGAGAAATCCAACAGGCGTGCCGGGCGGGAGAAGTTGTGCCAGCAAACCGAGCCGCTTTCCGGTGAGCTCGCCGCTCATCAGGTCGACGCCCGTGATATTCGCGCCGGGCTGGTTGAGACTCGCGACAATTCCCTCGGTCACGGAATCGCCGGCCACAAAAGTAATGGGGATGGTTGTCGTGACTGACTTCGCGGCCCGCGCGGACGGTGCGCCGCCGGCGGCGGCAATCATGGCAGGTTGCAGCGCAGCCAATTCG
>AF_2010_repII_A001DRAFT_10000068_pt1 | contig 16029 bp, 13 predicted proteins | sample AmaForreplIIA001_FD_9190 | JGI IMG/M metagenome (IMG submission 9190)
ATATATTGGAAGTAAAGTTAGCCATCGAAGCAATTCATGATACAACCGAGAGCTCTGGGAGGGAAGTACCAATAATTGCAAATGTGACCCTAGATCAGTACGGCAAGATGCTTCTTGGAACGAATATTCAAGCTGCCTATACTGCGGTTTCTGATATGGGTATTGCTGTATTTGGTTTGAATTGTTCAACAGGGCCTTTTGAAATGGCCCAAAGTATTCAATGGCTAAGCGAACAGAACGAATTACCCATACTGGTCATGCCAAATGCTGGAATGCCCAGAAATGAAAATGGGAAGGCAGTTTACACTATGACCCCTACAGTGATGTGTAGAAAACTACAAGAATTCGTTGAAAGCTACAGTCTTCTTCGTATAATAGGAGGCTGCTGCGGTACGAATCCCATGCACATTGCAGAAATGCGCGATATGCTAAAAAATATCGGATCCTTTCGCTGATCTGAATTCGTCGAGAGGATAATGTCGGATATTGCTTTTGAGTTATTTCCTATTTAGCAGATCGATACAAAACTAGCAGCTCAACATCAAACGTAAGGTATTAGAAAGGAACAAGAGCAGTGAGTCCGTCTTATAGGATCGATGAGGCATATACCTAGAATCAGTTCAGCACTGAAAGCAGTTGATTTGAAGCAAGTACCCCCGCCCCTAATGGTAGGTGAACGCCTTAATACTCAAGGCTCAAGGAAAGCCAAAGAGATGGTGCTTGGAGATGACTTCGACGGACTAGTCGGATTGGCCAGGACGCAAGTCGAGGACGGTGCCCATTGTCTAGATATTTGTGTTGCTACAACTGAGCGGTCAGATGAGATTGACTTAATGAGAAATCTAGTTAAAAGATTAAGCTCTGAAATAGATGCACCATTATTCATTGATTCAACCGATCCTAAGGTTATAGAAGCAGCCTTACAACAGATACCAGGAAGACCAGTCATAAATTCTATTAACCTCGAGGGTGATGGAAACAGATTTCATACATTGGCCCCTTTAATGGCAAAATATGGAGTTCCTGCGATAGCCATGTGCATTGGGCCTGGCGGAATGGCTAAAACGCCAAGAGAAAAGCTAGATACGGCACTGCTGCTCTTCGAAACGGGCAAAAAATATGGATTAAAGCCTTGGCAGTACATTTTTGATGTTCTCACTTTCACATTGGCGACTGGAGAGGAAGAATACTTAGACTCGGCTAAGGCTACCCTAGAAGGAATAAGATTAGTTAAACAAGCAATTCCAGAGTGTCTCACAGTACTTGGATTAAGCAATGTTAGCTTTGGTCTAGCTCCCAACATTAGAAAAATAGTAAATTCAATATTCTTACATCACGCTTTACTTGCAGGACTTGATGCTGTGATAGTCAATGCTAAGGACATTATTCCTTACCATGATATCGATTCCCAACATAGAACAGTAGCTGAAGATTTAATTTTTAACAGATCTCCAAATGCTCTTGCTAAATTGATCTCGTATTTCGAACGAGTAAGCACGGGATCTGATATCGCATCTAAGAAAGTTGAACTGGACCCAAGCTGGCAAGCTAGTACGCGATGTCATTTCAGAATTTTGCATAGGTTAAAGGACGGAATAGAATCCGATGTCCGAGAGTCAATAAATGACGGGATCTACGCAAAACTTGTACAAATCAATAGTGCCGAACCAAACAAAATAATAAAGAAAAGACTAACGGACGATGCCCCAAAACAACTTGTACACGAGGCCGCGGTAGATACCTTAAATTCAGTATTGTTGCCAGCAATGAAAGAAGTAGGAGACAAATTTGGGGCGGGTCAACTAATTCTGCCATTTGTTTTAAAATCAGCTGAGTGTATGAAGGCTGCGGTAGGTGAACTTGAAAAGTATCTGATCAAACAAGAAGGTGTAAGCAAAGGCAAGCTAGTACTCTGTACTGTTTATGGAGATGTTCACGATATTGGCAAGAACCTCGTGAAGACAATACTTTCAAACAACGGATATTCGGTGTATGACTTGGGTAAACAGGTTCCCTTACAGCGGATTTTTGAAAAGATTAAGGAAGTGGATGCTGACGCGGTTGGACTTTCTGCTCTCTTAGTCTCAACCTCCAAACAAATGCAGTATTTTGTTGAGCAGTCCAGGCTGAATAGTATAAAAATACCTGTATTATGCGGTGGAGCGGCTATTAACAGTGATTACATAAATAGAATCGCCAAGGATGGAGGTACTTACCAGCCAGGTGTTTTTTATTGTAAAACAGCATTTGAGGGACTAAATGTCATGAATGCGTTGATGTCTAGTGGGAAAAAAGCGTATATTTCCGCCTGGCACGAAAAACTGGAAAAATGGCATGATAGACAAATGCCTGCTACAGTTACAACAAAGCTGCCACGCAGTGCAATAAAGCCTGTGCCTGCACCTAAGCCTCCTCATATAGCCAAAAGAGTCAGGCTCGAACCAGATCAAATCGATTTGAGAATTGTATGGGAATTTATTAATAAGAAATCACTCTTTGTTCTCTCTTGGGGATTTCGTGGGTTAGGTGCAAAGGATTTGGACGGCGAAGCAGAAAAACTTTTCAAGGCATGGAAAGATAGGGTAGTTGAAGAAAAGTTATTCGAGCCTAAAGTTGTATATGCCTATTTTAAATGTCATCCTAGAGAAAATGATTTGGTAGTAGAATCACAGAACGGAAGTGAATTATCTTTTCAATTTCCAAGGTCGTCAAAAGAAAAAAATTTGTGCATTTCAGATTATTTTGGCAATGATGACATCGTTGCTTTTCAGGCAGTTACAGTTGGAGATAAGGTGACCAAGACAATCGACGCTTGGAACCAAGAAAACAAATATACTGATGCATATTACCTACATGGGCTGGCAGTTGAAACAGCGGAGGCCTTGGCCGAATGGATCAATTTGCGTATAAAAAATGAACTCAACTTGGATAAGGGCGGACTCAGGTACAGTTGGGGCTACCCGAGCTGTCCAGACATATCACAACATCATCTGGTATGGACACTCTTAGATCCTACTCGCTCAGGGATGTGTTTGACTGATGCGGGGCAAATAAGTCCGGATCAGTCCACTGCTGCATTGGTGGTGCATCACCCTGAGGCTGAATATTTTGTCCTGTAAATGCCAAATAATTAGACTTTTAAATCGAGTTCGTTCAAAAAATGGCCTGCTCGGGATTGAAATGCGACCAGTTTATAGCTTTGATCATCCCAAGCTAGCTTCGGCCACATGCCTTAGGACATGACAATCAATGATTTTGCCTTCGCCTGTGCCGTAGATGAATCCCCTGCATATTTCACCTATGAAAAAGAAACAATGCTGGTGATACAATCCAAAGTTCATTCCAAATCGGGGATGAGCGATTTTGAAAAAATCCAGCCCTTCATGGAAGGTTTGATCTCACACGAGACCATACACGTAGTAACAAAAAAACTAGAGGGAGCAGCAACATCAGATTCAATTGACGACTTAGAAATAATTGTAAGAAGAGACGGAGGCAACTATCAGGTTACTTTAAATAATATATTGTTCGCAGAGGATGCCTCGGGGATAGTTACTCCATAATTCGATCAAATGTTATACAAGCTTCGAATCACATTTACGTATGTAGTCAGTTATTTTGAAATTTTGCGTGAGCTCAATTAGCTGTTTCAATTCCTTCCGCTCTTGTGGCGGTTTCAACTCCGCTAACTTCTGAAGAAAACTCAATTCCTCACTGTCAAATACTGGTTCATGACCCAGTAGCTGGTTAAAAATGAGTTTTTGATAGATGCATTGAATTTTCTGTAAGCAGCGATACACACCCGAGTGTCTCTCAATTCCGTACTCCAGTAAAAGACCGGCTAGCTTCCTACTGTCAAGTTCGAGCACGCTAGTAGCTATGAATCTCTTGAAAACCGAAATTACCTCGAAATAGTCTTCTCGACCAGTGTACGATATGATGGTAGCAGGTATTAGATAACCATATCGTCTATCTTTCGCTCTATCTCCATGTTTCTTATCTAATACAAGAATTGCCCTACCGAACGTTAGAATTGCATTCAGAATCTGGTTTGGTAGACGTTCATCAATTACATCATCGTCAGATTTCAATTCTACAGGAAAAAACTTAATCAGGTCTATTCTGCATTTTTCCCTATGAGCGAATTGAGATAGTTGGCCTGTCCTAAGCAAAATGTTAAGATAATTCTCGTAAGAATCTATCGAATCCAACTGAATAATGGAACTAGGTCTATTTTGAATTATTGCAACCACAAGATCAAAGCCCCTAAAATACACTTCATCCTTGATTTTAATAGTGATACTTGGATCCTTGGATGAAAATAAGTCGAAACCACAAACATGGTCCGAGTAGATTGATTTTATGAAGAGATATTTCAGATCTTTTTCTTTCATACTGATCCTTGTAGAAATCGTATTTGATATACGTAGTATTTATTTTTGACCTGAAGTTTAAGTGCGCAGGTTTTGAAGTTTTTTAACATGATAAACGTGAGTTGAATAGTGAATATCAAAGTCACACTCAATTTCATAAATCCCCGTTACTTAGGCTGTAACAATTGTTGATATTGGGAGCTTGAGAATTAAAGGAAATTACTTAAAGCAAATATAAAATGAAGTCCTCATGATCAGAAAAATCTGAAAATTCCCAAGGCGAAACTTATTAGCATTGTAACTAATTTATCATTATTGAATGCAGCAGGTTTGATGCCCTGTACTTGAACCAAAAAATCAAATTAAAGAATATCAATTCACAAGTCCAATCCTCATCTGCACAATTATTTGATTGAGGACTCAGTTAGGCTATTCTTTTTTCTTTATCTTTATTTCCTTTTAGTGCTATATACTTCTGCATCACTTCGACATCCTTATCACCGCGCCCTGACAAAGTTACAATGATGGTTTCATTTCGCCTCATTCCCTCTGCAAGTTTCATAGAATAAGATATAGCATGTGAAGACTCGAGCGCAGGAATTATTCCCTCTAACTTTGAGAGAAGTAGAAAGCCTTCTGCTGCATCCACATCGTTGCAGTGCACATACTTTACCCTCTTAGCATCCTTTAAAAATGCATGCTCCGGTCCTACTGCCGGGTAATCTAGCCCTGCAGAAATACTGTGCGTGTTCGACACTTGTCCAAACTTATCCTGTAAAAGATAGGTAAACATTCCATGGATAATTCCAGGCGAGCCTTCGGACAAAGTTGCGGAATGCTTCCCCGATTTGATTCCCTTACCAGCTGCTTCCACACCGTACAATTTAACGTTTGATTCATCTATGAAAGGATAGAACGTTCCAATTGCGTTGCTACCTCCTCCTACACATGCAACGATAGCGTCAGGCAATATGGGCCTATTGTATAATTCCTTTAGCTGCAATTTAATTTCCTTGCCAATCACACTCTGGAAATCCCTGACCATTTCAGGATAAGGATGTGGTCCGACTGCAGAACCAATGAGATAATAAGTGTATCTAACATTAGTGATCCAATCACGCAACGCTTCGTTTATGGCGTCCTTAAGTGTACGACTTCCACTGTGAACAGGATGGATCTTTGCACCGAATAAACGCATACGAGTGAGATTTGGCTTTTGTCTTCGCATATCTTTAGAACCCATATAAATCTCTGCGTTTAGCCCCAAAACTGCACATGCTATGGCTGTGCCTACACCATGTTGACCTGCACCTGTTTCCGCAATGACTCTTTTCTTTCGTAATCGCAGTGCCAAGAGGGCTTGACCTAATGTATTATTAATTTTATGAGCGCCTCCGTGCAAAAGATCCTCCCTCTTAAGAAAAATTTTTGCGCCACCACAATATTTGGTGAGATTCTCGGCAAAAAACAATGGAGTCGGCCGACCAGCGTAATTCTCCAGATAGTACTTGAGTTCTTTTTGGAACAATGATTCGCCCTTAAACCTATTATAAGCCTGCTCAAGCTCATCCAATGCTGGGACTAAGGTCTCCGGAACATATCTTCCACCGTATTCACCGAACCTGTTATTGATGGGATAGCTACTCAGCAACGTCGACTAAAAATTTGGTCCTTGGCTTATTAAGATGTTGGGAATATACTGGATGCCGTTCCGAGATATCTGTCGTAGATGATAGGATGCACTCATCAACAGAGATGATCTGGCATTTGGGATTTATCAGGTTGATTGAGACAGATCGGTGATCTTGGATCTGATATCTGCAGATTCCATGATACTAGTACCTATCAGAAATGCATCTGCACCTACCCTTTTAAGTTGTTCAATTTCTTCAGCTCTAGATATCCCGCTTTCACTGATTATGGTGTTAGTTAGCTTGTCGTATTTCTTCAACAAGTTATATGTAGTATTTATGTCTACGTTCAAACTTTCGAGATCCCTATTATTTATGCCTACTAGATTCTGCTTTGGGTTCCTATTCAACTTCAATATTTCCTTGTATTCATGTTCTTTGTGCGCTTCGAAGACAACTTGAAGTCCCCTTCTGTTAGCGTAATCAGCGAATTTTTCTATACTTCCCTCCGCAAGGTTGTTATCAAAAATTGACATGATCAACAATATGCAGTCGGCTCCCATCCGCTTGGCGGAATCGATTTGAACATCACTAACTACGATGTCTTTCATCAGAATGGGTACGGCGACTGTCCTCCTTATCTCAGATAAATAGTCAGGGGATCCGTTGAACAAAAAGGGCTGCGTTACAATGGATAACGCAATTGATCCTGCTTCTACCATAGTGGTCGCGATATCTTTTATAGTGGATGCAGCAATGTCCTGATTATAAATTGTTCCTCGAGATGGAGAGGCAAATTTAATCTCTGTGATTAAGGGTGTATGAGTGCATGTAAGAATTGATTTTTTTAGACTTAGCTGATCGTGAGTACCATAGTCATGAGTTGTTCCAGAGTAAACGCCGGCATCGATTGCTTTATATGAATTCTGAGCCAACTTGCTGAGATAATTATGTCTTCCTAAAAATTTGCTCATATTCCAGCTTTTAGTTACGTACTACGTAAGATTGCTTATTAACATTCGATCGGCCACGAAAATAAAATGGCATAAAGTTCAGGCATGTCGGTTCAATTTTGGATTACTAAAAGAATGAAACGATCTGGCTTTTTGCAGACAAATAGTGTTTGTAAACTCTTCCTACTTAGGGCCATTACATGTAATGCAATATATATCTTGATTACATCTTCTGTTTGGGATAACAATGGAGGACATTAGTTTGATATTTCGTGACAGATCAAAATTGTCCCCTCGTTACATGCCTTCAGAACTCCCACACAGAGAAAAGCAAATACTACAGATCCAAGGTGTTCTGAGGGTTTCATACGATAATCTAGATGAGTTCCCACTAACTGTGTTACAGATAATCGGTCCAGCAGGTATTGGAAAAACATCCACTATTCTGAAATATTCGAGATTATTTGAAGAAGAGTTTAGGAAGAACAGACTCAGACTATCAACAGCCTACGTGAATCTGAAATTGCAGGGTGGTAATAAATATACAATATACAGACTGTTATTGGAAAGAATTGCCCCTGATTTACCTGCTCAGGGGATGAGTGCAGAAGAAATGCTAAGGTACTTGTTACGATACTTGCGTGAAAACAAAATATTCGTGATTATTATTTTGGATGAAATTGATTATCTAATTAAAACTAGTAAAGAAAGCAGCGGCATTATTTATGACCTAACTCGTCTCAACGAGTTTGATCCTGGAAAACCATGCAATGTGAAGGGAGTCATATTCATCGCCAGAAGCACAGATTTCTATGCCAGACTTGATCACGCTGAACTGAGCACCTTGGGACGTATCCCAATAGAATTTAAGCCGTACTCAATTGGTCAAGTAAGCGATATTCTGGTGAGCAGAACGCAAGAAGCGTTTAAGGCAAACGCCATCGGCACAGATATAGTAGATGAAGTGTCAAAGTTTACGACATCTGGCCCCATAAATGGGGATATTAGATACGCTCTGGACCTTCTTCTGTTTGCGGGAAATATTGCTGAATCTACAGGAACAGGAAGGGTACTACTAGACCAGATCCGGAAAGTTCATGGTCAGATGCATCCTTCTGTTACTACTCAAGATTTAGACGAGCTTCCAAAGAATCAAATAATCGCTCTTATGGCAGTGGTAAGGGCACTCAGATCTAAGAAGAAGCAGTACGTTCATTTGAAGGAAATTCGTCTTCATGTTTCGGAGCTTGTCGAAGAATTTGGTGTAAAGAAATTGGATGTGGAGGATCAACTTCATGATCTAAATATCAAAAATATCATTGAAATTAGATCACTTCGAGAGATCGGAATGCACTCGAGATCTCTAAATGATCTTGAGCCGATATTGCAAAGGCAGATCGCGTTAAAGGGTACTCAGAAGAGTCGCCATGGTGAAAAGAGCAATTGAGCACGATCACCAACAAAGAAATAGTGGAGATCGGACTAGGGAGTATAGGAAAAATAAAGTTAATCAAGGCATTATCTGAGGCCAACAAAATGGCAACAGTGTATGCTCTCCATAAAAAGACTAATTTGAAACGAGAAGACATAAAACGCAATCTGAGAGATCTTGTCCAAATTGATTGGGTGAGGGAAACAAAGCTCGCCAACAAGATGTATATGGCGAATAAAGAGAACGAGTATGTGAACCAACTTATGACATTTTTTCGGGCAGTTGGATACATTGGTCAGCCGGAGTGCTGATTTGCAGGAGCTAATGAGAAATTAATTGAAAAATTAATTTGAAATTACCATTCGACACTTTTGCCAAACTTCGGACTAAGTCGAGATGTTATGTCCTAAGTATAGAAGACATCCTAATTAAAAAGTGGAATTTAAATAGTGTAGAATTTGATGGTATCGCCGACAAAGAATAAAAAGGTGATACTTCAAACTCAAGCGTGCAGTCGAGGATTGGACATCGTAATTTAGGTAGGAAAGATGTATTATGAATAGCGATGTTACACCCAATCGTAAGATCGATTCGTCACACAAGTTTATTTTTCTGACGGGTGGTGTTATGTCTGGCCTAGGAAAGGGAGTCATAGCGTCATCTGTTGCAAAATTACTGCAATTATCTGGGTTTAGGGTTTCCTGCATAAAAATTGACCCCTACGTAAATTACGATGCGGGAACTATGAATCCAATGGCCCATGGCGAGGTGTTTGTAACTGATGATGGCGGAGAGTGTGATATGGATGTGGGAAATTATGAACGCTTTCTTGACCTGTCATTAAACAGAAATCACAGTCTCACAACAGGAAGAGTGTACTCCGGTGTGATCAATGCAGAAAGGGCAGGTGCGTATCTTGGTCAATGTGTTCAAATTATTCCACACATCACAGACGCCATTAAAGGGCAATTGCGAAATATTGCTATAAAGGAAGATCTGGACTTTACGGTAGTTGAGTGCGGCGGCACGGTAGGAGATATAGAAAGTCTCCCTTTTCTTGAAGCATTAAGACAAATGGAGTTAGAGGATGGAAAGTACAATACTTTGTTCATACATGTCACACTTGCACCTGTCCTTGACGTTGTTGGAGAACAAAAAACCAAGCCAACTCAGCACAGTGTCCAGGAATTGCGACGAATAGGTATCCAACCTGATATTTTAGCAGTTAGATGCAAAAATCCATTAAACTCTGAAACCAGACGAAAGATTTCGCTTTTTGCTAGTGTGGAAGAAGCTTGTGTTGTTTCATGCCATGATGCTCCGTCGGTCTACGTGGTTCCAGAAGTCCTCGCCAAGCAGGGGCTGATCAAAGTTATTGCTAGGAAGATGAAGTTGAAGAATCGCTATCCTAAATGGGGTGAATGGAAGAGGATCGCCAAATCCTTCTGTAGTACTAAAGGGTGCCTGCGCATAGCAGTAGTAGGAAAATATGTCACTCTGCCAGACAGTTACGTTAGCGTTTACCATGCACTTTCCCACGCCGCAGCACATTTGGGAAGGAAGATAGAAATCGAATGGATAGAATCGGAAAGGTTTGAGAACAGCTTGAATTATCGATCAAAAAAGGATCTGGAATTTGATTTGATAAATGGAACTAATAAAAACAAGGAACTGTTCAGAGAATTATCCTATCTCGAGGTATTTGACGGTATTTTGGTTCCTGGCGGATTTGGGAAGAGAGGGAGTGAGGGCATTATCAATGTAGCAAACTACGCTCGGGAACAAAATATTCCATATTTTGGTATCTGCTTTGGATTTCAGTTGGCAATAGTTGGTTTTGGAAGATACGCTTGTGGCTTGGAACGAGCGAACTCAACCGAACTAGATTCCGACACGGTTGACCCCATAGTTGAGTTTATGCCAGAACAAAAAACTATGCAAGATGCAGGGGCTTCGATGAGGCTCGGTAGCCATCAAATAACGATACTTTCAAACACGATCGCAGAAAAAATCTATGGATCCAACTCTATATCTAGAAGACACAGACACCGGTACGAATTTAATAAGAACTATAGCAAGTTGCTAGAAGCTAACGGGATGATTTTTTCTGCTTATTCGGACGGTGGCCAACGGATGGAAATTCTTGAGATCCCTGGGCATAAGTTCTACTATGCAGTTCAATATCATTCGGAATTTAATAGCAGGCCAGGAAATCCAGAACAATCCTTTGAAGCCTTCCTCAGAGCATGTGCTGCTACCACGACTAAAGATGAAAACCTCAAAATTTGAGCTCATATATTCTCTGTCTTGCGTCCCTGAGGGATGTTTTTCTCCTAACGTAGCCTCGGCCAAGAAGGTGACTGAGAGAAAGCCTAACTGTTCTTTCAGGTAGAAGAGTTCTTGTAGTGAGGTCTCGTTGACTGAGTGCTCCCTCATATTCAAGAGTTTTCAGGATTAGTTTGGCGCTAGGTGGCATACTCAACAAATCTTCTGCTAATTTCACCTTTTTAGTGATGAGTGATACAGCAGATGAATCTGCCATGAATCTCACGAATTTCGCTGGAAAGGGATGCTTTTCACATTCGAGCTCTCTTCGAATATGAAACCTTGAGCCGCCGTCTAGCACAACTTCACAGTGGTACCTACTCATAATATTTGAAATCTTTAACAGCATCTCATTCGGAACAACCAGGGGGCGGCGTGTGTTGTCAACTGAATTCACAGAGACTACTATAAAAACTCGTGACTTCTGCAGTACCATCGGTCCACCAGCGGACATTGAATAAGCAGTTGACCCAGTTGGTGTGGCTATTATCACTCCGTCACTGTTGTCATGCCACACATCCTTGTCGTCAATTCTAAGTACATGTTCCATTAGTATTGCACTTTTACTTGGGAACACGGCCACATCATTTACTACAGGTGCAACTTCTCTGCCGTCGATCTTAACAGCTAATCGAAATACTTCGTCAATTTCGTAGTCATTTTTCTTTAACCTTGAGGCCGCTTCCTCCAAATCTTTAACATCAAGTTGAGCAAGAAATCCGGTTGAATCAGATTCGTAGACGCCTAATACCGGGGCAGAATCGGTTACGACTTTGTGGAAATAGTCAAGAATTCCTCTATCGCCTCCCGCAGCTAGGACAAGATCGACTTCATTTGCTAATTCGTGATTAGAGTCTTTCATAACTTCGGAGTTAATATTTAACAGATCTAGGGTATGTTTTATTTTTAACAGCAACCCGGTATCCCTGGAATCTGACGCAGAAATGGCGACTTTCATGCTAATGTGCTTGATACTAAGTTGGCCTATTTAATTTAAGTTTGAACCTTAAAAATTCTGTGGGACTATAAGAAAAATTTAAGCCTAAAATCGGCTCATTAAACCACCAATCGATACTCTTTCGGTCTTATCTTACTTTCTAAGATCAAATTAGTGATCCCACGAGATGAGAGTGGGGGGTGCCTACTTAGATTAAGCCTATAGGAAAAGAAAATCTGTAAAAAATGTCAATCTTTCCCCTAAACTTTATGGAGATAATGATTATCTTCGACATGCAACATACTGCCAAAAGGTGCTTGTTTTTACTAAAGTGAGGATTGGGGAAAGAATGAACAACTTATACTAAATATTGGATTTCCAGTCTTACGATATTCTTGCCTTCAGTCGTCGGGGATTTGACAATCTGGTCGCGTTTCTAGGGTGCAGCTAGCAGGTTTTAGGCCACTATTTGGTGATTTGGTTATGGCTCCATTGCATTTGAGAAAGGGGTTTCCTGCATAAACTTAAATGGTTAGGATTGTTCCCTCATGAAATTGAAAAAGAATTATCCCAAATAGTGGATCCATTGGTTTTATAGAAAGCTATAACCTTTGGAAGTTAATCGAATTGTAAAAATAAGAAGCGCTTTCCTCTATCAATGTTCTTGAAGGAACTTTGTCCAATCCGATATGCCTTGTCTCTAAGGCTGCTCGGATGGCACCGGCACCAAAAGAAATCGCCCATAGTGGATCCTTCTCTCTTATGTAAGAGCAACAGAATGCGGATGACAAGATATCGCCAACACCTGTTGAATCCGGATAATCATTTTCTTCGAAGTCTATCCAATAATGAATCCCATTACAAACAAGATGTATTCTGGAATATTCTGTAGAGATGACAAATTTTATACCCACGTGTGATTGAAGGTACTGCATTGCTTGGACTCCGATTAGACCGTTTGTTAGCGTTTTCAGCTCCGTCTGATCGGCTTTGATTGCGCTCGCTCCTGATAGGTCCAGTGTGACACTATCCACTGATACGATCGAGCCCACTGCATCAACGCTTCTTGTATATCCCTGCGGATCTATCATGACAAAACCATTCTTGCCACAGCGACTTATAGCAGCTCTTAGTACAGGCTCTGGTACCTCATCTAGAACAGGACTTACAAGCCAATAATCCGTATTTATGTTCTCTAGGTCTGCCGTGGAGAGGGGTGCTCCCCTAGCCGATAAAAACAAGCTCCTTGAATTTAGCCTTTCACCTCGACCTAAAATCAGTTGGAATTTCGTTGTGGGAAGGCTGTAGCTCAATTGAGCTTCACCTATCGTTATCTTTTCAGCAAGTAAAAGCCGCTTATATTGTTGAGGAAAATCAGCACCCACCTTGGTTACTAGGCTTACATCGAAATTAAAGCGGCGTGCAATAAGACTACAATAGGATGCAGGCCCTCCAAGACTTTTAAAGACGTTTCCGCTTGCATCTTGAATTGAATCTAAAACTAAGTGTGAAACTATTGCTATTTTCATGCCTTCCTAGATTAAACTGCCATTTTCGATTAGATATAGTGTGTGTTTGGTGCAAGGGACATTGATTTTTTAGGTATCTGCCAAAATTTGCTGCTGCGAAAGTGAAGTATAATACTAACAATCAAACCAAGCAATAAACTTCGCTTGCGCAAAAAGTGGTGCATGTGTTCTAGATTGTGGTAAAGATCTTTAAATTCAACTTGCCAGCTCACTCTCATTCTGGTCCGAATTGTATATCGTCATATTTAGAATAAGATGAACTGTTCGCACGCAAACTGGTTGGGACATATATGCTGTTAACGGCCTCTCTTAACGGATTAACAGTATTTTTACGGATTTTGAGGATTTTTTGTTAACGATTTTCTCTCTCATTTTATTTCTTGAGAAGTGATAAAATCGTCAGTATGCACCTACACCCACTCTCAACACCCAGAAAAGGGGTATTTTAGGCCTATTTTGAGAATAATTTTGAGAAAATATATTTTCGCAAGTGTTTGTTAACAATGTTGTTTCAAGAAATCAGCCCTATTGGGAATCAAGACAATAGCTAAAATAGTTTATGCAGACATATTAAAAACTGTTCGAATTGATACATTATAACTATGTCATTATGTACATCAACAAAGAAATTAAACCAATTTTTTACATGTTCTAGCCTTCAGTAATCTTGACACGCAAAATAGTCATCAAGGTAAGTCCTAACCATAGCAGCATCTTCATATTTGCAAGTGAAGAGCTTCTTGACTTACAAAATATTAATATACTGCCTCTATAATAAAGTGGTAATGGCTGAAGCTGGTTGGTCAATATATATCGCGACTGCTGTTTCATTGGCTATCGTTACTGCAATACAGTTTGCAGAACGTTCGTACCGATACCGTAGATTGAGGGAAAAGAAGTACGCTGGAACTATGGGATTCGAGTATGATGAGGCTCACAAATAGCTCGCTTCCTGATTATGGGGGCGAATTGTTTCCGTTTTTTATTTACGATTGTATGAAATCAGCTGCTTTCCTGTTCATTTAAGTCTAAGTCACCTTAATACGGCTATGAGGGTCAATCTGGAGCTTGATGAATACATAGTCGCGGCCCTGCCCAAAGTGTGGGGAAATGAATTGGGCCTATTGGGTTTTTTCAGTAAGACTAAAGAGGGTGTTTTAGCTCTTACTAATAAGCAATTAGTATTCATTCCTGAATGGATGTTTGTTACTCCTCGAGAAAGAGAACAAAAGTATTTCACCAACGATGAAGCAAAAATTACACGAATAGAAGGTCTTTCAGAATCCGACCTTGATGAATACATAAGCAAATATTCTAGGAGCCTACTAGTACCTTTAGGTTCAGTTGTCAACGTTAGTAGTGTTACTTTGCGTAAAGTAAATTTTCTACGAGTACAATTTAAGATTGGTGGACGAGGTAAAACCCGGGCCTACGATTTTGGGATTGCCAAAACAATAACGAGTTATCCTATTAGGCAGCCTCTTCAATTTTACAATTTGGACTGGAGCGCATGGGTAAAATTGATCACGGCCTATCTGCCTACATAGCTGCCAGGACCATTCCTGTTCCAACGAGGGTCTTGGAGCTGTCGTTGACTTTTGATTATATTTTTATATTCGAGGACTACAGCGTCTTGCGTTTCGTTGTGCGGCTCGTTCAAGAATAATACATCAGATACCCTCTTCTGATAATCAAATAATTCAAGTTCGTAGGAATTTTTCTTGGGTCTATAGAGTGCAAGACGTAAATGAGCTGCCCCGTCGTAATCATTCTTGAAGGTCTCGAAATGTTGGGAGACGTTCAGAGTCTTCAGAAAAACCCAAACAAAGCCCAAAAGAGTAGTATCACTATACATTATGAATTCGTATAGATCTTGAGTCTCTAAAAATCTCATTTTTATTGTGTCGTCCGGCCACCATTTTATTACTTTATTCCATGCATTAAGGAGTACTTTACGACTATTGAAGATCAAAATTACCTTTGTGCGGACATCGTAAAACTCGTAGCCTAATCCTAAGAATGCGTCGAACCATCTAATGGTTTTGTTTATCAAGGCTTTTTTTGTGACTTACTGCTCGCCCTATTTAATGATTGAAGCTCATATCCCTTACCACGGGTTTCTAATCAGTTGGAGATAAAATTACCCAAACACTACTAGACAGCTGCCTGTAATGACTTAATCCCAAGATCGCCTTATTGTTTTCACCGGCTTTAAGCTTCCAATTTTAAAGTTCGTCTAGAACATGACTTATATTTTGGTGATGGGGTCTAGATTTCATGGTCAAAGGCGGTAAGCGAGGTGGACGAGTTCGAGACAAATGGCGAGACAAACAATGGGTAATAGTAAGGTCGCCATCAGCGTTTGGAGAAAATAATCTTAACTATTTACCGATTACAATTGCTGAAGCTGCAAAAGGGCGTGTTATCGAAAACACTATGTTTGATATCTTAAAACAGGATCCGACTCAGCATCAAACAAAGGTATTTTTACAAATAGAAAGTGTGAGTGAAGGAAATGCAAAGACGATCTTTAAGGGTCACGAATATGCAAAAGAATTCTTAAGGAGTTTGATACGACGTGGAAGCTCTATGATAAATCACGTTCATGACTACACGACTGTCGATGGCTTTACATTTAGGGTAGTGCTAATTGCGCTCAGTCAAAAGAGACTTAACGCTTCCAAAAAACATGAGATTAGAATGATCGCTCATAAGGTGCTGGGAGAAAAAATTCCGAAGCTAAACGTCGACCAGTTCGTTCAAGAAGCAACGATGGGCAAGATGAGCGGGGATTTGTTAGCCGAAGCTAAAAAAATCGCGCCTCTCAGACATATAGGGATTAAGAAAAC
>AF_2010_repII_A001DRAFT_10000069_pt1 | contig 16020 bp, 15 predicted proteins | sample AmaForreplIIA001_FD_9190 | JGI IMG/M metagenome (IMG submission 9190)
AGAGGTCGAGATAACAAGAAGGTGTTATCAACCCTCCTTCACACACCTTTACCCCTTGTCAGCAAAAGCATCCATTAATTGGTCACCCTATATCCACTGGCTCACAATCAGATAATCCTCTAAAAAATTCCTAAAGTAATTAGTACTATAGACTAGACTAAACACATTATATTAGCTTCTGCCTTCTTTCGAGTTCCTGTAATCTTACTGACAATACCACAAGTTGATCTGATAGTTGCGATATGACATCATCCTTTAGCTTGTCACGATTTCTTAGTGATTGATTCACTTTAGCTAGACATCTTAATGCCGCTACGGCTTGGTCCAAAAATAGAGAGAATCATCCCAATACTAGCGACACATTACCTTCATGCATAGGAATAAATTTGATGGGTCGTCCTAAACTTACCCCAATGAGAACACGATTTGTTTTTGCAATAACCGTAATATTTGCGGCAGCGATAATAATTCAATTCAGTGGGTTTATAGTTCTGTCTGCAGTTGTCGCACAACAACAACAGCAGATAAATTCAAATACTTCATCTTCCCAAGATAATAATTCTTCTCCTAATCCCTTATCCCTTAACACTATAGCTGAAATCCTCCTGGGTACAACACTAGGGATATCCTTACCGCTTTTATTTTATGTCTGGAAAAAAGAACGACAAGATATTTTAATGGACCTTAAGAAGAACGAGATATTACAAATTAATTCAGCTATAATGGTCGGTGTCTTGATTCTGCTTACCTTAGGATCTAACCTCACACATATCCACAAGTCTGGCCTTATCACTGCATCTATCATAATTCCATTTGCGGCATCGTCAATAATGATAATAATATCACAACCACCAGAAACGGATGAAAAAGGCCACACTCGAAAAAGCTTTCAAGATAAAAGGCTAAAGCTGTTCCCGGCAGGTATAATGGCGATGATGGTAGGGTTTGTATATATTATAGCAGCAGTAATTACGATAACTTTAATTGCATGAAAGTAATTTTCTCATTTCAAAATGATGGGCACAATCTCCTTAAAATGTAGATTTGGTTTAGACTCTAGTTGTGCTCTAATTTGTGTGATTGATACTATTACTAACTTTCTCGTTTTGAAGGTTAGTAATATTTTGGTCTTCGGGTTCATATATCGCTCAGGAGCTGACATTGACAAACCCGGACAAGGTTAGCAATCTTATACGCTTCAGGATGTGGTGGCATAGTGAAGTGTATTCGAGTCGAGTTCGAAAATTATTCGAAAATTATTCGAGAAAAGATATTTATTTTTCCGAAATTCGGAATTCCACATAGCGAAAAAATGTTTGAAAATCAATCAATCAAGTCAAGTTAACTAAGTAACTAAGTCCAATTTGCTTAGAATCTTTGAAATCATGCTAATTATTTGCTGTGACCCTTCTATGGTGTCTATTTGATAATCTGGGTCTGATGGGTTGGAATTGGCTTCTTCTCTTGTCATTACAGTAGAAATATTATTTTCATATGCATTTCTTGAATCTTCCAAACATATCTTGATTAATTTTACTTCTTGTTCAGTCAAACCAAAATCGGTTACGTGTAGTACTCTATCTTTCATATCATATCATATCATGTATCTTCTGGGGGCTTCAAATGATGTTCCTTACTCCATTCCCTAACTATTTGCTGAACACGTAAAAGATACGATTTTTCTGCTCTCATATATTCCTCTCAAGTGAGTCCCTAAAGGGAGTATCTGTCAAGTTATGTTAACTAGTGTACATAGTGTACCTATTGCCACAACATAACATAACATAAAATAATTTAATTTCCAATGGAAACACTGCTAATTTTCTATGAATGGGCCCGATTATTAGACTTCAAAAACCGGCCTAAATAAACGAGACATTTTTAAACAAATGCGCTATTTCGATAAAGGTCTACAAGAATACAATGGATACCTCAAAAGACACTTAAAACATCAGATTAAGGGCATTGATAAGGTTTTTTCAAAAGTGAGTTTGCTGGATAATGACGCAAAGACTAAGGCAATCCGCATACTTTCTAATAGTTTCGAGAACGAAACCGATAAACTAAGCCCCCTAAAATCCATTTTGTCAGAACTCATGAAATCTGAAGGTAATCGGTACGTTTCTAGCAGAAACGATTCCTATCGTCATCTCTATAATTACGCTAGTATTAACTACGACCAAGTAATCTGGTTAAATCTCCCCCTCCCCTTATTTTGGGCTCCATGAATAGGATAAAATATTTTATTTTAGGCTTGGACTCATACGATAACTATCTTAGAAAAAAGCTCAAGCTTGGAATAAAGAATATTGATATCTATTCCAAAATTATATCTGATTCCACTCTAGATAAAGATGAAGTAATAAGATTAACAGCCGAAGCGTTCGAAAGGTCCAATACAATGCCCTTAATACACAGTTCAAAAAGTACTTCTCACTACATCCAATCCGCTCTACCTTTTATGTCAATCAGGAGCTTGCCACCTTCTCAACAGATTGTGCTCCTTGCAACAATTGAGAAGCCTGGGTTTGTGTGAGTCTACCTACTGGGGCCTATGCTGTGCTACTTTGGCCTGAAGTCGATAGAAATGTATTCATTATTGAAGCACCATTAATTATGTGCAAAGAGGTGAAATTAAGATGAATGCGGGCACCCAACCTAGTCATTCATATAGCCATAATCACATGCTTATGGAACGATTGCTTATAAGTCTTGTCAAAAGATGGGCTGCAGGTAGTACGGTGGAGGATGCTATTGTGGCTGCCAAAAACTGCAACCTGAGAGGACAAAGAGCAATTCTGAATCGACTTGGTGAAGAGTATATAGAAGAAGGTAAAATCAATCAAGCAATGAAGGAATATTCTAAACTACTTGAAAGGCTTTGTTTAGATAACATTGATGGTTCCATCTCTGTCAAGCTGTCACAACTTGGGCTATCCATTAGTTATGAGCAGTGTTTGGGGAATTTGAAATATATTGTAATGAGAGCAAAAGAATTTGACAGATTCGTTTGGATTGATATGGAAAGTTCCAAGTATACTGATGACACATTAAAGATCTATCTTGAGATACTTGGCGATCACAAGAAAACAGGGGTTGTTCTTCAATCTGCACTTAAACGTAGTGCTAGTGATCTCTTGCATCTGATTGAAGTAGGGGGTATTGTAAGAATAGTAAAAGGTGCTTATCACGAGAGTGAGCAGGTTGCCTTTGAATCACATAGTGAGATCAACACAAATTATAGAAAATTGCTGGACATACTATTCAATAGTAGCTACATACATCCCAATAATAGCATAAAATTTGCAGTTGCAACTCATGATTCTTATCTAGTGAAGTATGCGATTAAGCTGTCGAGAATTTTAGATTTCCCTGAAAAAAACTTCGAATTTGAATTTCTAAAAGGTATACGTGATGATTTGAAGAGTGAATTAGTTCGCCAGGGATTCGAAGTAGCAGAGTACGTACCATATGGTGATGAATGGCTTTCGTATTCAATTAGACGATTGAGAGAAAGAAAGAGAAACTTGTTCTTGTTGGCCCGGTCATTGGTTCAGTCATAATTAAGGATTTATTGGATTTTCGGATGCCCAATTGTTGTTGGTTCGTCTCTTAGTACTCATTAATCCTTCTTTCATACCCTTAACGCAAAATGTGTTATCAATTGGAGAATGAAGAAGGAGAAGTTGGATAGGCTGTTATTTTGCTAGAATATTCTTGCTCAATAAAATCCCCTTTTTAGGTACTTCGTTTGTTGCCAATAGTTTGGCTCTGCTCGTGCATGAATTGAGTCAAATAGTAAGGTCCACCTGAGCCTAAGCCGGTCGTGCCAGATGTCTTCCAACCAACAAATGATTGACAGCCCACCATCGCTCCTGTGGTTGCACTTCGAGCCCGATTAACATAGATTACTCCTGACTCGATCTCCTCTACAAATTTTTCAATCTCTTCCTTACTGTTGGAATAGATTCCAGCCGTAAGTCCGTACTTGGAATTATTACTCGCTCTGATGGCGTCTTCAAGCTCATCATATTCTATCAAGCACAATATAGGCACGAAAAGCTCATTTATGAGCAACCAATGACCCACAGGCAATCCATCAATGATTGTAGGCTCTGCGTAGAAACCATGGCTCAGATCACCACTCTTGTGGACACGGCCTCCAATCAATAATCTTCCATCCCTAGAAGCTAATTTTACATAGTTTTGATATTTTCTAAGCGCTTCACTGCTTATCAGCGGACCAACGAAGGTATTACGTTCGAGGGGGTTTCCAACTTTCAGGGCCTTGCTTTTTTCTACAAGTTCTTCAAGAAATTGTTTTTTGATGTTTTTATGAACGTACGATATCGAACAAGCGCTACACTTCTGTCCTGAATACCCAAATGCTGCATTGAATATCCCGTGTGCAGCTTCGGATATATCTGCGCTTTCGGTGACTATTGCTGGATTTTTTCCGCCCAATTCTGTGATAGCTGGCCTTGGGGTGACTCTGTTGAATCGCCTAAGGATCTCATGTCCTGCTTTCAATGACCCAGTGAAGGCAATGCCAGCCACGTCCTCATTTCGAGCTATATCTCGACCAAATTCCGCACCAGGTCCAGTAATAAAATTCAACACTCCATCCGGCAACCCCGCATCCCTCATAATTTCTACAAATTTATATCCGCTAATTGGAGTGGTACTCGCAGGTTTTAGTATAACTGTATTCCCGGTTATCACAGCCCCAACACTCATCCCAACTAGTATTGCTGCCGGAAAATTAAATGGAGCTATCACAGCCCATACCCCATATGGCTTCATAACACTTTTAGTGATTTCTATGCTGTTTGCACTCTTGGTGGGTATTATAAATCCCCTATTAGTCTCCATACTTACGCAGTAATATCTTATGAAATCTATTGCTTCATCCACATCTGCCATTGCCTCGTACCTATTCTTGCCATTTTCGTACGATAGCCATGCAGCGATCTCGAACTTACGCCGGCTCAATCTTTCGGCTGCAGCTATACAAATTCTTGTTCGCTTTTGGTAATCATATTTACGCCATATTTCGAACGAGTCTCTGGCTTCGTTGATGGCATTTGATGTATTCTTGGATGTCGCTCGTGAAAAACGACCCAAGGTTATCCGAGTATCAATAGGTGAGAGATGAACAATTTTGGTTCTAGTCATTATTTCTTTGCCGCCAATAATCAAAGGATACTCCTTGCCAAATTCACGTTTTACATTCTGAATTGCCCGCTCATAACGAACGTGAAATGAATCCTCTCTTTTTGAAAGCACAAATTTGTGAAAAGTCTGTTCGTTTTCAAAATTCACAAATCAGAAGTATTGTTCGAAGCTTAAAAAATTATCATGTCCAGAGCTAATTTGTGAACACAGGTGTGCTTACACGCCAAGGAACTGATTTTGCTTTCTTCTCACCTTATATAAAAGGGCGCAGGTACTTTAGGCTCTTCTCCTACTCTGAGTACTATGGATGTTGTTATCAATAAAGTATTAGGAACAAGCACACTGTCACCTGTATCCATACGGAGTCCGGAATATAACAAGCCTATATCAGCGACTCTGCCGGTCTGACCGGTCGGCCCCAGGACTGTAATATTATCCTCTATCTTGAATGGTCTAGCTAATGTCAAATACATTCCAGCAATCAAATTACCAATCACATTTTGTGCAGCAAAACCAATGACTACCCCGGTTATAGTACCAATTGCTGCTGCTAACGCAGGATTTTCGCTAAGATAAGATATGATGATAGCAGTTATTATCAAGGTACCAAGAATTCTAATAAGGCTCTTTATTGACTTCGCAGCCTGTTTAGATTGCCGAGCAATTGTTGCTAGCTTGAAAGCTGAATTGCTGATAACTTCCATCACAATATATCCGATCAGAGCGAACTGTGCTATCTGGGCGTAGATCAAAAATTCACGGGGGATAAGAGGTCCTATTAGTACAGTGGTGAGGCTTAGTGCTATCACAAGTATTATCCCTAGTAGAATTATTTTTTTCAAGACCGATTGTTTGGTCTTTTTTTCGATTTCGGTATTTGCCACTCGCTCAGCTAAATTGGTACTAGTCATTGACGAGAAATTATACGTATAATTTCAGATAAACTTATCGTTAGTATTTGTATCGGTATATAGGAATTCAACATTTGTGCATCTACTTCGCCAAAGGACTTACTCCAACAAGACTTTTTTTCGTGGCATATAATAGCTATAAAAAAGAAGCTAGATTGAAGTCCTGGGTCAAACTTTTGATTATATGATCTAATTACCCAACATAGTTTTGAACAACAGTGAATACTTGTTATTTACACCAATTAAGGTCTGGCTGATATGTCAGCTCATTATTATATGTTTTATAGTACCCCGGTATTTGTCGTACTAGTATCCTATATAAATCTAAATATATTATTTCTTGATATATGATGCTTATATCCTTAAGGGAAGTTGATAGGTCCATTCATTTTTGCAGAGCACGCATATATAAGTCGTGAATAATAATTCAAGTGTAGTTATTTAAAGGCAATATCGTGTTTCCTATCCTAAATTTAATAGGTCTATGTCTCTGGGTTTAACAATTGATGCAGGTACTTGGATGGAATGTTATAGCCTAACAGAAACCGGATTTAAGGACTATTCGGTTACAAGATCCTTCTTTGGACATGACTGATCTTATAAATCCTTAAATAATACTACTCTACAATTAAATAATACTCAATGGCGGTTTGTTGTAGATAATGACAGGAGATATCAGGACATTCATAGCCGTATCAATTCCAACAATGCTTTTCTTTGGGATGAGACATGGAGTTGATGTTGACCACATTACCGCAATAGATAATCTTGTAAGGATGCACAACGCTAGGGGAAGAGCCAGATGGGTGGGCACAGGTTTTAGTATAGGTCATATGACCTCGGTACTAGGTGAGATGCTTCTAATTATATTTACAATAGGTAGCGCTTCGAGCGGGAAAGTGGACCAGCTTTCATTTTGGGGAGGTGTAATAGGAGCAATTGCATTAGCAACAATTGGTGCAGTAAATATTTATTCAATGAAAAAATGGGGTAAAACAGGCTCAGCTATCCTTGCTAGTAAAGTGGTACATAGAACACATGTCTTAGGGCCATTTGGTTCTGCTCTGATTACAGGCCTTGTATTTGGGTTAGGGTTCGATACCGCTACTCAAATAGCTGCATTAACACTAACTGTGGCTGCATCTGCAACGCTCGGAGTACAAGTTGCACTTATTCTTGCTGGATTTTTTGCAATCGGAATGATCCCAATAGATACATTGGATAGTGTCGTCCTTCGCTCAGCGTTTTCGAAAATACTCCGCACCAAAGGTTTTAATTACATGTCATATGCATTGAGTGGTCTAGCTTTGACTATTGCCGCTATGGAATCATATTCTGTTATAACCAGAACCAACATGCTGCCTCCTTTGATAGGTCCAGTTTTAGCAGTTGTAATTATTTCTGGAGCATTTGGATATGGGTTTGCTACCAGGAATCGGATTAATACTACGACAGCTACTAGTACAAGCTCAATAAGAAATCCTAAGGAAGATACAATATAGAATGTTCGAGTTTGCTTATACATCGATCGATCGTCAAATCTTATAACGGCTTTAGATAGATACGTTCCTATATTGTATGGATTATGCTCTTCTCAGCTATAAATTCGTTAATTCAAGTTAGAAGCAATTGATAATGGAGAATGAATAGTCAAACGTTCTGTAGTGAAGCCGTAATCAATCAAGAGCTTCTTCAGCCAGCCGCAATCGGCATATCTTCGATCCGTGGATCGTAATATAGGCTCAAGGTATTAATTTACTAAGAAACACAATGTACATGACCATATAGAAATTACGATGGATTAGTTTGCTACCAAAACTAGTGCAAATAAAATGGGGATTTTTTTTAAACAAAACTGGCACCTCTCAAATTATGATTTGAGTTCCTACTTAAGTCTTGGTGCCGGCTCCCACTCTGCTATCGTATTCTTTTGAAATTTCCTTTGAAGTACGTTCGAAAGTTTTTGCGGTATTTAGTCCAATTTTTGAAAGTTCTTTTGTGTCCTCTTTCTCACGTTGAATGAATGTTCTGAGTGCTTCCATGTTCGCTATCATCGCGTTGTTGCCTATTTTTGCCGTCGTTACGGCGTTATCTGCAAAGCTACTTACTGATCTTGCATAAAGTTCAGCTATCCTCAGCGGAGACACCCAATTATGCCAAAAAATGCCATATGTGTTTTCTACATATGGGATCCATATTGACTGGAATGACTTTATGATCTCCCTTTGAGAGTCTAAATAACTATCTGTAATTTCTCTCGTTGCCTGAAGGGATTGTTCCTGATAATCATTTATCGCTTGTGTGTTACGGGGGATTTCCTTTCTTGCTTCTTCGATACTTCTTTTAATGTTCTCCTTTGTTTCATCCAAAGCTTTATCTACCGATTGATAATGCTCTGACAATGCTGATGTCGAAGACCTTGGATGCCTTAACCTTTCTTCTTCGATCGGTGTAGGGGCTATTTTCTCAGATTCTCTTTTTGTAGACATCGTTTGTAAGTGTATATCATAGTATATACATGTTGGTGTGAAATGGCGTCTTTTGCCATTATAAGCCAATATTGACTGAATATTACTTTTCGTACGTAGAGTAAAAATGTAATATTCAAATTCTGTTGCTTGCGTTATTAGTATAATAATAATCTTGGAAACACATCAGATGTTCTAACTAGGTGGTTGGATTTGAATACGGGAACCAATGATAATTTGCGATCCAACATTCGAGTTTTTCGAATGATAATCAGTTTTGATTAGCTCGCATTAAACTGGTATGATGTGTCTATACTTCATAGCTACAGGAAGATAAATCCAAACTATTGGCTTTGAGTTGCCTCACAACACACCTCAATTAGATGCATTATAAGGGCTACACTTTCACGCCTGTTTTTGAATATTGACAATGGGTTTGCCATGTCTGTGCATTTGATATCCACACCACCCTAAGATCTGGAACCAAATACGTGATTATCCTACCTATTTATTCAATAGATTTGAAACTCGATGAGTTCCGGTCCCGTTAAGATTTCCCTTCGGCCGCATTTGAAAAACATAAGTCTCATCTTTCGTGTGATACTTTCTCAAGCAGGTTCACTTTGAGCTTCCTTTTCCTTAGCTATATCTTAATTAACTGATGTCTCAAAAACTGCCAATCCTAGTTAACAAATAGCCTGTCCGATACACGAAACAAAAAGTATAATTGTCAAAAAGAAGGTAAGTAAACGAAGTTATGAAATGTTCTGTTAGCGGATGTAATCATCAAGGAGGCTTGACTATAGATCCTAAAAATATCGAGAAGGGCTCTATCCGTTTATGTTTTCACCACATGATGGAGTCGTTTAACAACTACATGAGGAGTTATTATAAGATGGAATATCCATAATCTCATCTCTTTTTTTCAGTATTAGTATGTATCATTCATTCATTCATTTCTTAATAACAGAATCCAGATACAAACGTATGTCAGCAATATTGTATTATTGAGATACAGTGCCGTGTGAGTTACTATGGCAATTGTTTTGAAATAGTTATTAAAAATGAGGGTTTTGTCTATCGTATAGGAAAAGGATAGCGTCAATGACAAAAATAAGTATTCAGGCAGCTCACGAACAAGTGAATCCAATTGATCTATTAAATGACGTAGTTAACATGGATCAAAATGGGATCAGTAGATGTTGGACTAGTGACCATTATATGCCATGGTGGGATACTGGCGCATCTGGTGGTGCAGCTTGGCCCTGGCTTGGTGCAGCACTGACCAAGACCAAAAATATTGTAATAGGTACCGGAGTAACTTGTCCCATACTGCGATACCATCCATCCATAGTGGCTCAAGTATTTTCTACACTGGGGTATATGTTTCCAGGTAGGGTTTTTCTGGGGCTTGGGAAAGGCGAAGCTCTTAACGAAGTAAGCTCAGGTCATACCTGGCCGTCGAATGTAGAAAGATTCCAAAGACTAAAAGAAGCGATACAGTTGATCAAGAGGTTATGGACAGAGGATTGGGTTAATTTCAAAGGAAGATATTATTGGGTTAAAGACTCTAAATTGTATACCAAGCCCACGAAGCCTATTCCTCTTTACATCTCTGGAATTGGTGAACGAACTGCAAGGCTTGCTGGCCAAGAAGGAGATGGGTTTGTTACGAATGAACTAGATATCGAGGCGATTAGGAACAAGTTGTTCCCAGCAGTGGAAAAGGGTTCTAGAGAGTCGAAAAAAGATTATGATTCTGTAGATAAAATACTCTTTCTTCCAGCATCATATAATCAAGACAAACAAAAGGCAGTAGAATCAATTAGATTTTGGAGAGGGTCTATGATAAAAGCTTTTTTTGATGTGGATGTTCATGATCCCAGAAAAATAGAAGAAAATGGCCAGATCATTGGTGATGATACTTTAGAAAAAAAATTTCTTGTAGTATCAAGCGCAGAGGAGGCAATAAAGAAACTCAAGAAGTATGCAGAATTAGGGTTCAATGAAATTGTCCTAACCAACTCAAGCCCTAAGAGAAATGAGCTAGTAGATCTGGTTGCCCAAAAAATATCGCCACACCTAAATTGATTTTATTGTCCACTGCGTATTAACCACCATGCTTATAAATGACTTTTTCTTTTGCAAAGTAGTCAAGATCTTTTGAAGAATATCTCACATGTTTTTTTGAACTGTTCTTTGTTCATAGGCGGAATGTCTGATATCCTAAGGTTTTGCTCAACATGTTCGGATTTTTTCTGGCCTATTAAAGGCGCGATTATAGAAGGACTTGAACGAATCAATTGGATTATTTTTGCGACCTGATCGGTAAGTCCTTCATACTCCGGAATTTTAGCTTCCATTAGGCGTCCTTGAAATAATGGAATACTTGTAAAGATTCCTATGTTCAATCTTGCAGCAGCTTCTAGTATCGTCAAGTTCTTTTCGAGACCAACGCTTTGATTCTGCAAAATTAATGCCTCGTTGTATGCTAAATTAAAGGGAAGTTGTATAAATCGAAAACCATGTTGCTTTCCTCCGACCTTTTCAGCTAATTTTACAACTTCTTCCAATGATAAATATTCCTTTTCATTAGGTCGTACTCGAAAACAGGTCCAGGTGGCCATTCCATAATAACGTATTTTGTTTTTTACCCGATATTTTTCATAAATTTCAAAAACCCTTTCCAACATATGCATAAATTCATCCCTACTAACATCCTCATACCAGCTCTCAAATGCATTATGGATGTACACCAAATCGATGGTGTCTAGATGCATGTTAAGTAGTGATTTGTCTATGCATCTCTCAAGATAATCCGGATTTAGAACATTATATCCAGAACTAATGTCTTCTGCGTTGATGATTCCTGTGGAGATGTACATTCTCTGTACGTATTCCATTACATCGATCGCAGGAAAATCTCCGTCATTCGTAATATACCCATTCTTGGTGCAAATAAATACTTGATCTCTTGAAATTACATTATCGTTTATTAGACGAGACAATCCACGGCCTATACTTCTCTCTGATTTCATGGCTCTATAATTTATTGCAGTATCTATTATGTTGATGGCGCCTGAGCTAACAGATTTATAGATCGCATTTTCAAGAGCTTTATCATCTTCTTGGGTCGTGTTACCTAGATAAGTTCCTATTCCAATACTTGAGAAGGACAAACCATCAAACAGGCGAAAGTGAGAAGATGGTTTGCCTTTATTATGTACCGCATGATTTGCATACTCAGTTGTGCCGGTTGGAGTCGCATAACCTTGGAGGATTTCAAATGTTTTAGACATCATTATTGAAACCAGTGACATCATCTAAAAACCTACCTGATACCATAAGAAATGGACCGGTAATATTGGATATTACTTAACAGATTGAACTTATGGGCCTAGATGAGTTATGATAGTGAGTAAATAAGGAAAACCAACGCCTATTTTTGATCCAGTATTATCAATTTGTAAATGCATTGTTTGCAATGCCATATTAGTAGCACCTCTTATTTGAATTCTTCAATGAATCTGTAAGTGCTATTGCAACTTTGTTTGCAGGGAGTTAAATAACCATTTGTTGATTTTTTATTAATTAAATAGATTAATTAGATAAATTAGTATCATCTACATTAGGCGCCAACAGCAACCTGACACATCCCACCAGAATGACAACTAGCAATCCTAAATTCAGATCTTTTATCTAAAAAAATTTCATTTTCTAAATAGCTTAACAATTTTGAATGCAGCTAAATTGATCAATATAAAGGAAACCACCGATGCGGTCAATGAGCCAAACATAGATGCTTGGTAGGGTAGCGCTCCAAGCTGAAGAAACTGGTAAGTTAAAGAAACTTTCGAAAGTGAATAGGCAATTTCAGAAATAAGAAACGCAGTAAAAAGTTTCTTCAGATCTTTTTTTAATATCTTATTATCTTTTTTCCCAGTTAACGGATCAAAATATCTATACCTGTTGTCGATATAAAAAAGAGAAATAAAAATCGGGATATAAACACTATATTCCGTTAATAAAGAAAGCACAGAGGTATAAAGATCGCTTTTGTTGTAATGAGTGTGATATATTTGGGTAACATAAGCAGCTGTTAAGAATGAACAAACTCCAGCAATAATGATATTTTTGTTAAATAAAATAAGATCCTTATACTTGTTGTATACGCTATCTCTATCAGTTCTAATTTTACTTCAACCATCCCTTAGTTTCTATGCCAGATATTTAAACGGCTGTAGGAAGAACAGAACTATATCGGTATTGTAAGAATCTTAAAGAAGATAAACATCGGGCTATTCATAAGAAATATCAAAAAACTCAATCTTGGTTTTTTTTATTTTTATTTCTGGTAACGAGGAACGGTTGAATCTGCGATGATTAATATTCTTTGATTAAGGTCACCTCCATTAAGAGTCATTACGCCTTAAACCATGTCAAGTCCTTTAAAAACTTAAAGAGGATTTCTTAATTGATGTTGCTTGGTTTTTTTTGAACTTCCGGTAAATTCGTATAGGCCAAATTACACATAGGATGTAATTAAAACTTTGTTTAATCCATAGGTTCAACTTGTTATAGAAAATGCAGACATAGCTATTACCCTCGACCCATAAATAATTCCTCAGAATATATTGTATATTTTAGGGTATAGTTATAGAGTGCAGGCCATACACAACTGCCCAAGTACGAGAGAATTTTCTTAATGAATCAGTATCAAGAGTCTATCGTGCATCAGCTCTTTACCTTATAGTGAACCAATGCATAAACACGTGGAGGGTATTTTATGTCCCCTATTGCAGTAAACTTGATATCTATTACCTCGATCTCTGGATCAGCAAGAAATTCATTTATTTCCTCTTCAAAAATCCTTCTGGCCTCCTCAAAGTCTCTCTTCTCTTGCCGAAGTCCAACTGCAGAGCCTCTAAAGAGTTTCACAGGCATATGTTGTTATAATCCTCTTTACAATATCCAGAAGGGTTATACTAAAGTTTTTGTTTTATAATATGATTGAGCCAATCCCACCTTTAGCATACAAATGACCGATGGAGACAGATTTCCTCATGCCAATACGTTTTTAGAGAGCATTTCAAGAAATTATACGCACTCCAAAAACTCATTTCGAAGTGGCCTAATCCATTTGCAGAAATTTAGCAGAATGCTATCGTGAACACATGCATACTATCTTTGAACTTCTCAAGGAAAATAATCTTGATGTATACCAATTGTTCGATAATCTCCTTTCCTATTCGGCGTCTGATTCAAACAATAAACAAAACAATCAAATGATTACACCTACCCAGTATCCAGATTTACTTAGTGAGTATCAGATCTTACGTTGCATATCAAGACAAGAAGGCTAATCTTACATACTTTGACTCCCTCAATAAGTGTAGAGTATAACGCTCCTAGAAAGCTTTGACTGAATAATCAGATAAAAAATCTGATTCCTACAGGATGCATAACAATCGTGGGTTGAAATCCTACTTTTAATTCTTGCTAGTGGTGGTATGAGAGCCGTGGAAGGTATAGCGATAAGGGTAAAAGTTGTGGATTTTTCATTAGCCCGACTAAAATACACATAAATAAAGAATTTGCCGAAGACCGGCGGATCCAGAGATATTTACGTGTATGATGAAGCAACACACTACTTAAAACAGTGGATAGATTGGAAATATAACAACAATGAAAGTTCTAGAGACAAAAATGATAATGATTTAGTATTTACTGCACGACTAATCCGAATATTTTATATGTAAGGGGTACTAAAAGGATTCCAAAAAATTGCTTAAATTATCGGAACTACGATTGTTTCTTTAATTGTATAGAATTGGCAATCCTGCATTTAGTGCTTGCGAATATGCTGCTATGTATCGAATTATTTGGCCACAACAAAAGATGTACCTTATGTTCGAATGTAGCTTTGTCTTGATTGATAAGAAAAAATTGCTATCAGACAGGTCTAACATCTCTTACTAGGTATTATCTTCTAAACTTTTGATTGTTGCCGCTTTCCTATAATCGAAGAATTTCTCAAGCCGCCTACTTACATAACCTTCAAACACCTTTCCAACGGGGTTATATGGAAGTTCAAATTCAACTTCGTCGATTATCTCGGTTTGCCTTTGAATGTTATTGTTAAAGTTAATATCATTAAATTTGTGTAAGTGCCTCCACTTTTTTAATGGGCCAGTTAACATTTCATCTAAATATTGATATGGCATTATGGACTTTATTACGGACTGCCATCTACTCTTGACAATCATTAATTTACCCTCAAGCCAAAATTCTGATCCTCGGGTGAGCTTTTGACTTGTCGCACCAGTAATTTTGAGTTCTATCTCGGTAGGGGTAATTATATCAAGATGTTTGATATCTGTATAAAATTCCCAAACTCTATCTATGGGACAGTTCACAATGAAACTATGTTTGAAAGTCCGCAAATATCATACAATATTTATGTATTATATATTAAATATCTATAAGTAATTACCAATTCCGAGCAAGCTGAGGAGTTGCCTCTTCATTTGCGCTCCAAGGTTTAGTTGTTTTGTTGTCAAGGAGTATGGGAAATCTGTAGAAACAACTGAATTTAATGTAAACAATCTGATATTCTGCAAATAGTACTGCAGCATATACCCTGTCCGCCCACCCAAATAGACATGGATCGCTCCTAATACCGGCTGACTCGAAGGGGATATTGCTTGAAACACTGAAGTTCGAGTTGTTCTTCTAATAATTTAAACTATTTTTGGATATAAGCCTCCTTTGTTGTATCGCTCTAATTATACCTGAACCCATTATTATGTATCCAATTATACTCACTGTCAAAAATGTTGCTATCCATCCGGCTCTATCCATTACAGATGCTCCTAACGCGGTCGTTCCGATAAGTGCACCACCCACTATAATTAGAGTTGTTGTTACGTTTGATGTGTTTTTCCTCAGTATATGGATCGCAAAAGCTAGGAAGAACAATATTATTGATAATATACCAATATTAGATATGCCAAGTGGGTTTTTATCAATACTCGCTGGTAAAAATCCATGTTTGTTGGTACGTTCCATAGATCCATCTGCAATATGGATGAGTAATAAAGTCATCGCGGCTATAGCAAACATTTCAGATATTTGGAGCTTGCATATCTCTATCTGATTCTCTCCCAACATCAAGCGTAACACCACATTTTGTGATACCTGAATCACATAGTAGCAGCAGGATATAAAAGGAAAATGGATAATTCCAGTTTTGGAATCCAAAGATGGAATCCGCTCTTGGAATTCGTGTTCTTGTTTATAACATCGTTAGGTAAAAGTGATCTTGAAAAAAATGAATAACAAACAAACAATGACGAAAAAACTTTCAACAATAATAGCGGCTGCGACTATCATAGCAGTAGTTTCATCTGCTGTTATTGTTCTTAGTATGCAGAGCATAACATCGCACAATGCATTAGGACAAAGTA
>AF_2010_repII_A001DRAFT_10000072_pt1 | contig 15753 bp, 17 predicted proteins | sample AmaForreplIIA001_FD_9190 | JGI IMG/M metagenome (IMG submission 9190)
ATATACAATGTTTATCTGGACAGGTGGGGTTTCTGCACACTCTCTCTTAAGAAAGACAGGATTGAAGATTGGTGAAAAAGGAAGAGTTGTTGTTAGTAAATATCTACAGGCTGAGGCAAGGCAGGATGTTTTTGTCATTGGAGATGCTGCTCTAGTATTTGATGATAAAGGTAAGGCATTACCAACAAGCGCATACGTTGCTGAACAACAGGGACGAATAGTAGCACAAAATATCTTTAGTCTCTTAACAGGTGGACAAGAAAAAAAATTACGAGAATATAGACCTGAACAACCCGGGTCCACTTTTGCTATCTCCATTGGGAAAGACTTTGCTGTCTCAAGAGCAGAAGGATTAGATCTTTTTGGTTATTCTGCTAGCGCGCTTAAGAAACTGATTAAAATGAAATATCTAAAAGACATAGCTGGTTCTTCTTTGGCAGCAAAGGAATTTTATAAATTTTAATCCTTTCCGGCAAGTTCTCATACATACTTTCGATGCTATTTTAAGCATTGGAAGCTAGAAACGTTCAATTCAACCATAATGGAAGGTCAGTTCAATGATAGTATATGGTAAGCGGGTCTATGCGGGATGCCAATTAGAAGTGCTTCTTGGAGTAGAATATTGCAGAAGACTACACTAGATTTTCGTTAGAACGTTATCCCAGAGGCAGTCGGAAATCAAAGTCATAATATGAGGCCCTCTCAATTGCTGGATGATGCTAATTCACCCAAGAAGTGACTTCAAGGTTGATGGGTGCCTAAGAAACAGGAAAGCAAATCATGTGTATTATAATCTTCAACAAATATGCTGTAAATTAACCCCCTGCGTGGAATAATGTTCTAACCGAGTTGCATAATAATCGTATAGAAGCAAATGACATTTACAATCACTAGGAATCCAAAATAGTAAATAGAATGTCCCTGTAATATAATGTAGTTGATATGTCTCTTCCATATTCCGAATCCGAGGCTGAGGGATACACATGCAAGGTTTGTGGGCGTACTTTCTTGAAAGCACAATCTCTTGCAGCACATATAGAATCAGAACATCCTGAAGCAGAGCAGCCAGAGATATTTTAGTGTAGTTAGGGCATTTAGTCTAGAAACAGCATAGTATATCTACCAAGCGAGAACAGTGTGTATGTATGCCAACTTGACCGGACAGCAGCATACACACATGTCCTAATGATCATCTACCTATCTCTCCTTAATCTTGAGGACTTGGATAACTAGCGACAAAACAGCACATGCTACAATTATGCTCATAACAACGTACCAGAAGAGATCAGGAACCATACAACATAGACATTAATTCTCAGCAGCTAAAGTTTTTTCTTCGATGGACTTGCATGTTTCAGCCCCTCCACACGCTCAGGCCCAGGTCCAGGGTTGAAGTCTAGCCATACAGGAGACCCTTTTAATGGTGAAGTATGACTGATAGCACCGTGGATGAAGTGCCAGTTTGGCAAATCCTCTTGGAAGCTGTGTATACCATAATACAGTCTACAATCTATACTTTGATAAAAAGACTAAAGGCAACTACCATGTAGTGTTACTATGATTTGAGAGAAGCCATATCGATGGAGAAGCGATACTTTACATCTGATTTGAGCAGTCTCTCGTAAGCCTCATTGATTTTCTGAATTGGGATGACTTCCACATCAGCAGTGATATTATTTCTGCCGCAAAAGTCGAGCATCTCCTGAGTTTCGGTAATACCCCCGATGTTTGAGCCAGAGAGGCTGCATCTCTTGAATATAAGGCTAAAGGCCGCTACGGCATGGGGCTTGGCCGGTGCGCCAACTAGGGTCATGTTGCCATCGCGGCGGAGTAATTGTAAATATAAGTTAATATTGTGCTCTGCAGAGACCGCATCGAGAATAAAGTCGAAGCTGCCTTTATGCTTGTTCATTTGATCGGTATTTCCTGAAATGATCACCTCGTCTGCACCTAGGCGAAGCGCGTCTTCTTTTTTGTTAGGTGAAGTGGTAAAAACTACAACATGGGCTCCAAGTGCACGAGCAACCTTCACTGCCATATGACCCAGTCCACCCAGACCAACCACACCTATCTTCTTACCTTTAGTGACACCCCAATGCCGCATTGGAGAGTATGTTGTAATCCCGGCACATAAGAGAGGCGCTGCTCCTGCGAGATTCAGGTTCGAAGGAACCCGTAAGACAAAATGATCTTTGACCACAATACTGTCAGAATAACCGCCATAGGTCACGCCTCCAAGGTGTACGTCTGGAAAGTTGTAGGTGAGGGTCATATGCGGACAGAACTGCTCAAGGCCGGCCCGGCACTCGGCGCAGTTGCCATCTGAGTCAACCATGCAGCCGACTGCAGCAATGTCACCGGGCTTAAACTTGGTAACTGCAGAGCCGACCTTACTTACACGGCCAACGATCTCATGTCCAGGAACACATGGATAGACTGTAGGCATCGTCGCATTCCACTCGCTACGAACGGTGTGGAGGTCAGAGTGGCAGATACCGCAGAAGAGGATTTCGATTTGAACATCATGTTCGCCCGGATCACGCCGCGGGATAATGGTTGGGGCAAGCGGCGATTCCGCACTCGTAGCGGCATAAGCCTTCGCTTTATATTGACTACGCGATTCAGAGCTTAATTGTGTCGTCGATGACATGACAGTCTCAGTGCGATATGATATAAAGGGATTTAACCAAAGATCCTTGCCTTTTGATTATCAATAAATCAGCCTAGTTCCTGTCTTCTTTCATTCTCCTGCAACCTTGTTGATAAAGCTACAAGTTGATCTGATAATTGCGAAATAGCGTCATCCTTTAGTTTGTCACGATTTCTTTAATTTTCTGCTGTTCTAATTTTTCTACCCTTCTCTCATTTGAACGTAACTTCCTGTACTTATGAATGGGTTTACGGTTAATGTATAAGCGTTAATGAAAATACCTTACTTTAGAAATAAAGATAATCATCGATATTAAAAGAATAGCCAATATTAGAAAAAATACATCTCTTGACATCATTTTATATGTATCAGATTGAATTACTGTTATTAAGAATTGAGGTTGTACCCGATGGAAATTGTCGAGACTTTTCGTGAAAACAAATTAGTCAATGGTTAGATATTATTATTAATATTTGCTAATCTTTTTCATACATCAATAAGAGTATTATAGAAGATTGTATTGGACTTCACATAACAATCCTATAGAAGTGAATTGAGTGTTGCTAATTTAAGCCATAGGTACAAGTCAAAGATTAATCAAGTCGAATCAAAGTCCTTTTGTTTTTTTTTCCATCTCTCGGACGTTCCTCACCATCTCTTTTTGTGCCTCAGTTAGTTTAATAGGTGTTTCCTGTTCACTAGACTTTAAGATATGCTCCTTTGTTTGGTTTGTTGGCCACAACTTCCACAAATCCATCCTCTTATTGGAGTGATTAGATGTACATTAACCAAGCTGGTCAGTCTGGTTTGACAACTATTGCAAAAATAAATCTTCTTTAATGGGTGACTTATCCCATAGAACAAGTGTGGCCGATTGCCTCTTTTCGTATCTTAAATGTTAACCTAGCGATATCTATGTTAGGTATATTATTGAAAGATTATTTGTTGTGATGACTGTTAGGAGGTTTTCGAGGGAGATAACAAGGACATTATTATTTAGAGATTATGATACTAGGTGTTAAGATTCTAGCACACTATATCCTACTAGTAGGATGGTAAGGAGGGTCGAAATGAAAGTGCGATATTTTTAAGAATTATTATTTTTTAGGGGCACGCACCCATAGTGGTGTACAAACTTAAATACCAGGAAAAAACACGGGTACTTATGTCGAAAGAGATAGAGATAACTCAGATCTCTCTCTAAAAGCCAAAAAGAGATCTGTTATTAGAGTAGGTAATAGATTTTTTAGCAAAAATAATACTGATTGCAATAGTATTATCACCTGTCATAGTTGGTAACACACCAGCATTACTAAAACACGAAAACTTAACTCCTACGCCACAAGCATGGGAAGATGGCATTAGAACCGATCCAATGGTTGGTACTTATGAGTGGTAGTACTATCAGTTACAGGCAACAGATGGAACTTCTGCTCAGTTTGTCTTTTACACAAAGCCATGGTTTGAGACTCCGCTACCTTTTTATCCATTAGTGACTGCGACCATTATGTCTCCTAATGGTACAAGTCATAATGAACTTGTTTTTTACAACACTAACGATTTCTCAGCTTCACGAAATCAAAATAACGTAACCATTGGCAAAAATTAGCTACACGGAGAAGTATTGCACTTTGATTCTCATGAAAAGGGATTAGGTGCTGATCTAGTTTTTACTTGTTGCCAGCATTCACGATTATAGATCCTAAACAGTGCAATTAATTGATAGGTATCGAAGTAAAAGGTCTAGATGAAAAAGCAGAAACAAGTCGATTGGAACTTAAAACAAAGTTCATCAATCAACACTTTATAAATGAAATGAATAAAATCGGTTTACAGTTGATAAATATTCGAGGGTCATGGATTGGAATACTTATCTTATTATTGGACAAAGAAATTTGAATTCGACTCCAGCCTAATAATTGAACGTCACTGCTATAGATAGAACAGACTGTCGAATGATTTGTTTTTCCCTATCCCTGTCTGCACTCATTACCACATGATAGATAGACTAGATTGATTTAACTTCTGCCACCTAATGCATACAATATTACAAAGGTCTTGCTTATTCCCATGGATCCTGTGGTCAGCTTTGGCAGGAACAAAAATGCATTTCCTGGCCTGATTTCATGATCTTTTCCATTAAGTTTGATAAAACCACTTCCTTCAATACCATAATAGACCTCATCAACTGAATGTGGTTCTTGGGTATCCCTTTTACCAGGATGTAATCATATGATACCAGCCTAGATACCCCTGATCTCAATTAGAAAGAATTATCTCATCTCAGCATTTGTACTAGCTCCTAACGTCGATGTAGGAGTAGCAATATAGGGATGTGAAAGACCAGGATGAGATTCAAGCCATGAGTAAAGATCTGCTACAACATAAGGTTCAATCGGTCCGATTCCAGTGAACCACTGGGATGAAAGGTAGAACTCGTGTCCCAGATGGGGGTATGTTATCAAGGTATGGAAAGCAGTTGGCTGCCGTCTGTAATTCGGTCTTACCAAAGCTACTATCTATTTTTTAATCAAGCATTGCATAGGCCGCCACGTCAAGGTCTACTAGACTACTAAAGGCAACTATCTTTTGATGTTCGCAACCATGCGTTAGACCATCGGATTTTGATATATTGCTTATTATGTAATATTACCGGTGCAAAATCTTACCATTTTCCAAATCTTAAATAATTCCTTCAACCTATTTAAAAGAATTGCTGAAATCTCAGTAGAACCAAAGTTATAAGAGCTACTGACTATATTAACCACAACAGCCTTAAATCTGACCCATATCTACTTTAATCAATGAATATCTTTCCTTCGCCTCAACAAAAACTCGATCCATTCAATTTTTATGCAATGATGAGATTATCAAATCCTATAGCCTATGATGAGAAAAACAATGTTTGGGGTGTTTTTAGATATTATGATGTTCAATCGATATTGGGCGATTACACACATTTCTCTTCAGAACCTGTTTATCCTCAGCAATCTAGACAGTCACAGAAGCCAAGTAGACCTACGGCATTTTCTCGGCCTAGCTTGCTCAAATCTGATCCTCCATATCATAGGGTCTTGCGTGGAGTGATTGCCTCCGGCTTCACACCTATGGCAATTGCACAACTGGAACCCAGGATTGAAGATGTAGCAAATTATTTGGTGGACAGGGTGATTAAGAACGGGAAGATGGATCTCATAAGAGATATGGCATATCCCTTACCAGTAACAGTAATCGCGGAACTCCTAGGTGTCCCGGTTGAGGATCGTAATATTTTTCAAGTCTGGGCAGACAGATTAGTCTCATCGGGAGGAGAGGATCGAAGTGAACAGTCAGAATCTACAAAAACCCTGATCACGATTCAATCTGAAATGGATGAATATTTTGGACCTATAATTGATAAGAGGTCTAAAGATCCGCAGCAGGATCTTATGAGCAGTTTGATAAATGCCGAAGCAGACGGAACTCACCTGACCAAAGAAGAAATACTTGCTTTTTGTTCCCTATTACTTCTCGCTGGCCATATAACTACTGTGAACTTGATAGGAAATGCAGTTCTTTCTCTTTTACAATATCAGGAACAGCTCAGAATTTTAAAAGCAGATACGTCGCTCTCCTTAATCCCTTATGTAGTAGAAGAAACCCTACGCTTTCGTTCTCCAGTTCAGGCCGTATATCGAACCACAAAGGAGGGAGCTAAGGTTGCAGATCAACCTATAGAGTCAGGACAGGGCATTATCAGCTGGCTTGGATCTGCAAATCATGATGAAAAGGTCTTTCCTAATCCTGACAAATTTGATATAACCAGAAGTCCGCACGGACATTCCCACGTAGGTTTTGGTCACGGTATCCATTTCTGTCTAGGTGCGCCCCTAGCAAGACTTGAGGGTAAGATAGCCTTAAAAGTAATTCTTAAACGATTAAAGGATCTCCGATTCGAGTATGAAGAAGGTAGCGAACTAGTAGAAGGTTTGCCGCAGAACATTAAACCATTGCATAGCATATTCTTCCATGGAGTATCTTCTTTGCCTCTAAAATTTGGCTAAGGCGTTGGAATTGAAATAGTTTCATGTTCTCATATCCCATCGATAGCATTGTCTATTAGATTGGTCCAAGCTTGATTTGGCTCATTTCCATAAACATTGATATGCGCCAATTTAGAGTCATACTCTCGAATTATTGTTACATCTGCTGCATCTGCAGAACTACCTGTGGATCAACGTCCACAGTAAAAAACTGGTCTCATATACTCAATTCGATAATAGGCTTTGGCATACTGCTGAGACATAAAATAATATTATCTAATGGTTTCAATTTTAGTGCTGCTTAGAATGAAATTCTGGCTTATCTTATCTTATGTATCACATCAGATTGAAATAAATACTGTAGTGTAATGTATCTGGTAGTAGCCTTGGGTTAATTTCTTTTTGTTATAAAAAATGTGGAATCTATTACTTTAATTCCCAAGTTTTCTCAGAAATTTCCCTCAAAGTCTACTTCTGCTTCAAAAATTCCGACCATGTCGTTCAGGAAGGCTAATTTGCCAGTTGGTCCTGCCTTCAAAGATAACGCTGGCAAAGACACTGACAGGTGGGATTGGTCTAATGATTGGGTAGAATTATGATAAATATCAGATGGTAAAAGAGGAGCCATAATTTACTTTAGTCTTCCATTAAGTAGTGATGAATCCAAATGCAGCTCCTACCGGTAAACCTGCTGCCTCTATTGTACTTGAATGTGTTGCAAATTACTATGCTGTATTCTTTAACGCTTGTCCTACTTGTCATGCCACACTTGTTAATGTAGATCTTTGTTGCATTCTCCATTTCCATCCATATTACATTTATCCATCCTTTGTATGATAGATATGAAAGACTAATCACAAACAATCTCATAACTATTGCTTCTACCTTCATGACTTTCTTGATGGCATACCCAGCTATTGCGCCAAATAGGAATCCACTACCTGCTGAAAATACAAGTTTTTTATTGACAAATTATCGGATACCCCCTTTCAAATCTGGCCTTTTGAGATGATTCGAAGTCAATCTGTCCTCGCTTTTTGTTTATTCATATTGAGACTTGAGTAATGCCTTAGCTTTAGCTTTTGCGGTTGTGACTCATATCATAAATAGTGGAGCTAAAATGTCCTATTTACGGTCATCTGGTCAGGAACAATGTGAACATATTCTTGCAAACTTCGATAGACAAGTAGCAAAAAAAAGCGCAGAAATTGGGCAACTCATGTATGATCTCTCCATGAAAGACCAACAACTACAGCAATATGAAAACAACCTAGAAAATATGGCTCGGCAGATTGAATTTCTTGCGGGCTAGAAGAGTTAGTCATAGAGAAATCCTTATACTTTAAAAGATTATCTGAAAAATGATGTGACCTGGCAATAGAAAATCGAATATACGACAGGAAGATATTAGTATATTTCACTTGTGCAATTATTTTTGCGATCATTGCTGCCAATTCCATAATAATTTTCTCAAATTCACACAACAAACCGTCGTTTACATTTGTGGTTCTAAATGTAACAGCAGCTGTTGCTTCTAGTTTAGGCATAATGGTAGTCTGTCTTTCCGGGATCCACGGAGCCCATGGTTGGTCATATCTATTTTTAACACTGGGTATTATTTCCTGGTTCACTGCAGATTTGACTCTTGCCTATTACTATTTTGTATTGGGTATAGAAGAACAGATACAAGTATCTGTTACAGATATTTTATGGTTCATAGGATATCTATTCCTTGCAGCACATTTGTTTACTGTTCTTAAGTTCATACGAGGTAGGATCAAATTGGTGACTATCATCATAACATCTATACTTTCATTGTTGTTTATTACTTACATTGCACTTAATCTATCCAATTCATCACGATCTTTTGTAATAGGTGATTATACAGCTTTTGTGGTTACTATTGCCTATCCAATTTTAGATTTAATGTTTTTTGTTCCCTCATTGATAATATTGATTAGCTTGCGAAAGGATGATTTACAATCTATTCCATGGATCATTTTATCCCTCTCTTTATTAATTAATGCTGTAGCAGATGAGGGATACGTAATTGATTACGTGAAAGGTCATTTACACAATCTATTGTTTTGGAATATATTTTATGTCATCGATTTCATAATTATGACGGGTGCTCTATTTTGGTATTATAAGTTTCATATCTCGCCTGAACGAAAAAAGATGAAAGTTACTGGCTAAGCAACACATGACCTTTGACTAGCGAATTAGGAGGAAAAATATTTTTGTGGATATTCCCATTCCCGTAGACTTAAGGACCGAAATAACCAGAGAAGATGCGATCTAACTCCATTAGATCTGAACCGATCGAAATAAAGCCATTGTGAGTGTTGACTGCAGTTACAGCTATGATTTTCGTGTGTTGTTACCTCAATTTGTATAAATTTTTCTGAATGGTCCTTATTTTTGGAGTCAATAAATTTGGGCCCCACAGGCTTTATTGCATTTTATTTTACGAGGATAAATGTGGTCTCAATAGGTATTGAATTCCATGTTGAAAGTCTATAGGCCATGTGTGATCCCGTAGTCAATACACATGGCCCGGTCTGGATTATGCCTCGCGAGTATAATACAATCAAGCAGACTATGATGTGTGAATATGAACTAAGTCATAGTTCTCACTATTTCAATATGCCAATTTGCTTGTAGAAGCAAGGCTTTATTGATTTGTCATGTATCTTGCAGGCTGTAAAGTGCCAAGTTGATTCCAACGCAAAGAACACTGCCGCAAATCCAAGACCCACGTATATTATGTTTTCAAACATGTTTGCTTCTATTGTACTTAGAGAATATAAGGGTGTTGAAGACAATAATGAATAGGTGAAACTTTGTGCTATATTGTCCCACGTCTCATACAGAAATGATAAGGACATGATATCATGATATATTATCTATACCCTATCTTGTGCTTATGTTTTCTGTATCTGTAATCACAAGCAGCTGTTGAGTCTGATATTGCAAATTGTGCAGGTTGAGAAAAAGAACGACTTTAATTCTAATCTAATCTCCAATTCACTAACTATATTCGTGTCATCAGCAAGAGTTGTAGACTAAAAGAATCAATTGGTTGACCTTGCCGCATTCCAAATTCATTTCTTGATTCAAATTGGTTTTTGGCAACACTTTTTACTGACTTGGATCGAACTGAGCAGGTCTTACGAGAATGCAATCAAAGCTTATGAATATTGGTTAAAAGTGCTAAGGGATTCCTGGCTCATAAAAGACAAACTCAGACAACAAGAAAGAGGAAAGGCAGAACAATTAAGTTTGTCGATAAATATTATCTTGGCTAAAAGGTACATACCTTCTATCTTTTTGCTACATGTTTTAGTTTCTTATGTCGTTCCAGCTCTTATCCGTTTTGAATTTTTCCTCACAAAGATCAAATTTGACCTTGTTTCTGGTAAGAAAGTTGAATTTCATTGATTATTCACTATTTTGATATACCCCATGTTGCATATATAAAGAGATTACAAAGAGGAATTTCTGCTTAGTACTATACGTCAACCACTAAGTATCACTATGCAAGCAACAGCTTCTTAATCTATGTCGTGATATATTTATTGAAATGGAAGAACAACAATCATCTGAGAAAAGAAATGAAAAGAATAACGACGGAGATTCGTCAAATACAGAATTCAGCTTCAAATATACAGAAGTAGGTGGTATATCGACAAACCATTATCTGATTATTTCATATAATTCAAAGAAGAATACTATCACATCCTCTAAAGATGTGAGTGGTAGTAATGCAATGCAAAAACAACCCTCTGAATCAGATGAACAAGAACTAAAAGAGATAGGTAAAGCACACGAATTCTTTAGAACTAAAAGTGATTACCCTCCTGAGAAAGAAGATGAGAACCTAATGGCACATACTCTAACCATTACAGTGGGTGGAAATATTCATACAACAACTTGGACAGATGCTTCCAAAGACATACCAGAGAGCATAATTAATATTGTAAACAGAATTAAGAGAATTGTATCAAAGGAGAAGATCGTTTAATTTTTTGTTGATTGACTGAATGTTGATCCACCAGAAACAAATCCCGTCGAGCTAAACAATCAATCTACAATGAAGTGGTGACACCATGGGGAATGGCTGCTCTGTTAATCCCACATTCGTCATTCTTGATGTGCCACTTATTTTTCCTTATTTTTCCAATTAATTCGTTAATCATTTTTTGCTGTTCTAGGATCAGGATCAAAAGCAAACACTCAGTAGAGAAATTCTCATCCTTCGCGTTTATGCTATCGATATATCCCCCTCTTTCGACATTTATCTAGCATATGATGAAACAGGATTCTGTTCTCCCCGTAATGCAAAATCATAGTGATCCCGTGATTCAATTTCTTTAGTAATTATGTCTTCATTGGACAAAGAAAGATTCAATCACCCGTTTAGTATTGTTGCTATTAAGAACTGTAGGAGCAAGAGGAGAGGGACCGCAGTCAATAGATCTAGGATGGACGGCTATAGAACTGAGATATTAGGTCAAAGCAATCTCATAGATCCATCCCAAACACTTCGTGGAGATACCGACCGGTTATATCCGAGCCCTACAAATATTACAAAGGCTTTTCCCTTTTATATCTGTGTCAAGTATCGAATTACTAAAATGCATGACACATATAGGGTTATTACAATGATTCAACCCAAAAGCATGTCCTAATTCATGTACTGCTTCCTTGATTATTCTTTGATAGAATAGAGACTTATCGGATTTCAACCCATAGAATTCTTGTCTTAACCTTGACAGATAAATTGCTGATACTTTTCCATTAATATGGGCTTTTCCAAATAATATACAAAGTTTAGGCCATTCGAATATGCTTAAGTCACAGATTGCCAACAATTTGCTTTTATCTTCGTCGTTCTTATTTCTGTCTAGCAGCCATTCTAATATTGCTATCTGAATTCCATTGCCTTCTCCTCTTATCAAAATTGCTGAATGGCGGATTGTCATTTTTTGATGATGCTATTTTAATTGCGGAATCGAATTCCCCTGATAAATGCTTCTGTAATGGAGAGGCAAGATCACTAGTTATCTGAAATAAGATTGGTTGGATAATGATAATTGCTGATTTCATGGATACTTTACTTTGGAATGGTTAAAATGTTCTTTTTGACTAGTCTTGTATGTGCGTTATCTTGTTAAATGCAAATTAAATCCAGATGGAAAAGACAGGTTAGCTAAGGACATAAAATCTGACTCTTTGGCCAGAGGAAAGATCTTCTACGAAGGGATGCAGTCTGCCTTAAGAAAAGCCACAATAGATGAAAATAATGAGGTGCATTTCATTGAAATTTGCTATTGCCTAGAAGGAGGACTATATCCTATGGCAATGGAAATTCCAGTTTTAAACCAATACTTTGCAAGTGTATCAGAGGTAAAAGATGCACGCTTTAGAGATCAGTGTACTATGGAATGTGAATTCTGTGATTGTACAAGAAATACAAAACTACCTGGAAAACCATTGATGGAAGAACTAAATATCATTTCAAAGGAAGGATACTTCATAGATATGGGCAGATTAAAGCTTAATCGAAAGAAGCAGCAAGAGGGTATTGTTGCTTTGAAAAGCCTATATGATAATAACAGGGGTAATCTTAAAGCTATATTTGCTGGTGCTGCCATTTCTGGTCTTTTTACAATCTTCCATGATGGTACTGATTACTTTAGAATAAAAAATATACCAGATACTAATGAGTCTCGGTTGTTACTGCAAGACTTAGGATTAGAAGTCTATAGTAGTGTTGATTCTATTAAATCAACCGCTAAGAACTCTTCACTTGCTGCCAACGATAATCGGTCTAATGTAGTTTAGAATAGCTAGTGCCGAGGACTTGACTGTTCATAACTAGCCTTTTTCAGTTGTGTTAGTTCAGTATAACCATTCGACTCATACTTTAACAGTTAAAAGAAATGGCTTTATAGCATCTATGGAAAATTATTTATTACATATGGTCATATATATCTCCAATAACAATCAAAGTATGATCCCTTGGACATTTATTCCTGCTTTTATTACAGTGTTGATATTTTCTGCAGCATCACTAGCATATTCTTCATTTATCGTATCTTCTATTTCGCTTTATAAGCCATCAATAGCTCTTGCACAAACAATGCAGGGAAATGCAACACTAAAGTTGACTAATCTAATTAAAAAAGGTCAACCTTATCAGGGAAGCACCTCAGCCCCTATCACATTAATTGATTTTAGTGATCTGCAGTGTACTCTATGTGACAGATTCGTGAAATCCACAGAACCACAGCTAAATTCAACTTATGTACAAGCAGGTAAAGTTGCACTTGTATTCGAACACTTACCTAATCGTGGCTTCGATTCCCTACCAGCAGCACTAGCTGCCCAATGCACTAACGATCAGGGAAAGTTTTGGCAATATCATAATTTATTGTATAAAAATCAAGGGCCTATTGATTCAGGATGGGCTAGTAAAGACAATTTAAAGAAGTTTGCATCACAAGTACCAGGACTTGATATCCAGAAGTTTAACTCATGCTTTGATAGTCTAAAATATAAGCCTCTTGTTGAAGCTGACCTTGCTTTAGCCCATTCACTTGGATTTACACAGACACCTTCCTTTGTAATAGTGAAAAGTGATGGCTCAAATCCTCAGCAGCTACTAGGACCACAACCTTTTCCAGAGTTCGGGGCAATTATAGATAAAGAGATTGGAGGATAAAAAATGGGTAGAGCTAGAGGGAGACATACTAAAGATGAATCTAATATCAGCAAAAAGCGACAATTGGTAACAACAAACTTGAAGGTTAAAGTACCTTTAGCACTTAAGATGGTATTCAGTAATCCTTTTTATATCGCAATATCTGTTGCAATATTTGTTTTTTTTGGAAAAGGTTGTGGTCCTAGTAGCTGCTGAGGATTCTGCTTAATGTTTTTGACCAGCTTCTGTTTTTTTCACCAGTACTAGTATTTTATCTACCTGACGACGCAGTAGCAGGATTCATTATAACAAATATAACTTCAATATTAATGGGATTACTGATTGCAATGAATGTCTATGTGGTTAGAAATTCGAAGATAAGATTAGATAAATCGTTATTTTCAGGTTCAATTTTAGGTATTGCCTCTACCGCTTGCGCCAGCTGTTCGTCAATTGGGTTTCTAGTCATATCTACATTTGGAGGATTTGGCATAATTGCCACAGACTTCCTTACAAATTATCAGACTCCCCTAAGAATAATATCGATAGGTATACTCATGTGGGCATTATATTCTGTTCATAATAAGATTACTAGGCCCTGTATATTCAATAACACATCCAAAAAGGAATGGCCAACAAAAACTTCTGGATGATTCAAAAATGCATGTAGGTTTAAGCAGATGGACGAATGAATCATATCAATATAATAAACTACTGGACTTGGCAACAAGACAATGTTGCATATACGTTCCTGTATTCATGATATCAATCTAAAGCTAAGCCACTTAATTATACATCGAAATGTAAATCATGCAAATAAGCTTTGTTGATTGCGAGTTTCTACCAGAGGAATGTAAATCTAGCAAATCCCTTAGAAAATGTCCTGATTGCAATCTTAAATTTGAAGAAGAAGGTTGTTGTTGCTGGGCTAGTATAAAAGTAGCTTCAAATTGCTAATTCATTAGAAGTGAGTCATAACATCGCATAACAAATGCATCACACTTTCTGTCGAATCCCTTGACTTCTTGTTGCTCCTCTTGCCTGCTAAACTTAAACGACATAACATCAGTGCATTTGAACTTTTGCTTCGCTAGCAATTTAAGTTGGTATACAGCGGAAGCTTTTCCCTTTTGAGCCTCTCTAATTAATTGTGCTTGTACTGGTTGTCCTTGTCTTTGTCCTTGTGCTTTTGATTCTGGATTTCTCCTAATCAGTATGTTATCATTCTCAACTCTTCATAAACTGATAGTGTAGTATCTGCTGGCGGATTTCTAACCTATCCTGTTCTCACGTCAAATTTAGAGCCATGCCACGGACATTCTAATTCATAGCCTTCAAGTTTGCCTTCTTCAAGAGGACCACCTTCATGTGAGCAAACTGCATCGATTGCATATACCTCACCATTAACCATCGATAAAACTATGGGATTTCCATCAGATTCTACCTTCAGGACACCACTTTGTTGTAAATCTTGCTTGTCTGCTACCTTTTCATCTCCTTCTGTTCGTTTTGTCCTTTTATTCACTTTTCACTTTCTATTATTTCGGTAAACATGTTATTTCATATTGTTAATTTATCTCTCTACATGTCTATTTTCCTGTCTTTTCCGTTCGTTTCTTAGTGACTATTCTAACTGCAGCCATTGCTATGGCAGAAGCTACCACTAAATACATATGATTTTTTGAAGTAACAGCTCTTAACCTAGTATTTATAATCATTGTTCCAAAACAGATCTAAATTAAAAGAAAACCGAAGTTGAGAAGGGTTTTACAGCTCCATCCAGTCGACCAGATATTGCTAGGATAGTTATGTATCAAGGAAACATAGTATTTTCTACGTTCCGACACTGATGTAAGTGATGCAGCAGAGACGTTTTAAATCCAGAAAATATGTGCTTAAATATTTGTGTTTACGATTATTTTTCATCATTGACAATACACTCGGCGCCAAACAGTGCTGAAAGAATACAGGTACAATATGGGACTGAAAATGTAATTGACAAAGAATTACAATTTTTCTCTCAAACAAAGAGCCGAATTGATACCTACATGGACCATACACGACCGGCGTTGGCCATTCAGATCGAATCAATAAAAATGGCCTTTCTTGATGCAAAAAGCAGAGGGTTGAAGTTAAGGTACCTTACAGAGATCACAACTGCTAACATTTCTTACTGTAAGGAATTGATGTCAATTGTAGGTGAGCTTCGCCATCTTGATGGAATCAAAGGCAATTTCATGATAAGTGAAACAGAATATCTTGCTCCAGCAACTTCACATGAAGAAATAAAACCTGCTTCGCTAATTGTCTGTAGTAGTATCAAAGAGATAGTAGAACATCAGCAATATGTTTTTGAAACTCTTTGGAACAAGTCG
>AF_2010_repII_A001DRAFT_10000073_pt1 | contig 15655 bp, 13 predicted proteins | sample AmaForreplIIA001_FD_9190 | JGI IMG/M metagenome (IMG submission 9190)
CTCCGAATGTCATGCCCCCAAGACAAAGCTCAGATACTCTTAGACCACTTTTTCCAAATAGTTTGTATCTCATTATTGAGTATTATAGTGGATAACATAGATTAAAATACTAAATCATTTAGAAATCTTGCAAAATCAAAAACTTCAATTACAGGCTACTAATTGTGATGCCAATATGAGTCAGAGAGGTTCATTCTTTATCTTGGCTAAAAAAACATAATACTTCATACGAGACCATTACTATCAAGTGAAAAGCCAGCAGAGCTAGAAGTTCTATCTGTCCATTACATTTTGCAAGTCTTAATAGTTGAACGATTTTTTTTCACCTGCGTACTCGATTTAACAATCTAGATCGGCTACGGTTGGCTGGAGGAGGCTATTGATTAGTATTTTCTTCAGCTTGTTCATTCCATAGCCAGTGTTAGAAGATATAGCAATTGGGTTAGGGATGTTCAGATCTTTTGCCACGGCGTCAATTTTCTCTTGTGTAACGTTGTCTGATTTGGTCAACACTACAAGCACGTTGGTAGGATTTACTCTTAATTCATTTAGCACTTTCCAGCAGCTCGCATGCTTTATTCTAATATCTCTAATCTTATCCTCAGAACAATCTATTAAAAGCAGAATCAAGTCTGCATTTACAGATTCTTCTAGTGTTGATTTGAAAGCTTCGATCATGTATGCAGGAAGTCTACTAATGAAGCCGATGGTGTCTGTAAGTAATATTGTTCCGTGCTCTATATCACTCGAGCTGATTGACCTAGTCGTAGTCGAGAGAGTTGTGAATAGGCTGCTAGAGGTTTCTTTTCGCTCATTTGTGAGAAAGTTGAAAAGGGTCGTTTTTCCTGAGCTGGTGTATCCGAGAAGTGAAACAACAGGCATCCCAGTCTTGATTCTTTGCTGCTGATATAGATCGCGTTTTCGTTTCGCATTGTCTAGCTTTTCATTAATATATGATATACGTCGTTTTAAATCTCGGAACTTTACGTCAACCGAATATTCACCCATGCCCCCCTTTCCAGGCCTTTCCCCGCTTCCCGGTGTGAACCTTGCATTTTCTCGAACTCGTGGCATTTCGTATCTAATTTCAGCCAACTGAATCTGCAGCTTTGCCTCGGTAGTAGTTGCTCTGGAGGTAAAAATGTCAAGTATAAGCCTTTCCCTGTCAATTACAGGCACCTTGGTCAACTTTTCTAGATTATGAATTTGTTTAGAGCTGAGGCGCTCATCTACGATCAATCTTTCTGCTTCGGATAATCTGACAAATTGCTTTATCTCGTCAGCCTTGCCAGAACCTATGCCATACTTTGATCGGTTCAAAAATTTTTGAGTAAATATCTTTGTGATTTCGTAACTATGCATTGTAGGTGCTATTCCAGATTCAACCAAACTTTTTGCCTCTTCAAATCTGAAAGTATCAGGGTATGTTACTAGAACAACTTTAATTTTCGATTGACTCACGCTTAAGATCTACCCAGATGATTTTGTACCAAGACTAGCTTACATAATACTGTCAGATTTCGGAAGGCCATGCGTTAATCGCGTGATACTTTATCCCTCAATAATATAAAACCTATGGAAATTGTGCTCTGTACCTATCCAAGTGACAGCCGTTGCAACAAAAGCACCATTTTCCTGACTTGGTGGCTAGGTGCGAGATATTCAACAATTTGCGACTACTTGTATATTAAAAAACTGAACTAATGGTGGAATTGACTGAGACTAACAAAAGTACCACCTCTATACGTAATTTTAAACATAATGTGAAATTAACGTAATTTTACATAATATAATATAAACGATTAGTTCTCACAATAATTAAATCTCTGAGCTACCTATTTGATGAATAATCCAGGTGAAATGAGATAAGGTCAACTCTTAAACCCAAACAGACCCAAGAGAAAAATCCAAGAAAACTAGCTACCAACAAAACACAAATACACCAAAAAATGCAATTGTGGTCAAATTCTTCAGGAACTGAATTTGCTCTTCGGTTAGCAATAGCTCCAGCTGATGATGACGGCGAAGCATTTTTCCTCGCGAAGACTGATCCCAACACAAAATATGGTCATGTGGTTGCAGAAACAGACTATCTGATTGATCTAAAGGAAGGTTGGGAATATGCTCTTAGAAATTTTATTAAACAGTACAAATTAACGATTCAACAACGTCCACAAGAATCATATTTAAAGAATCAGTCATTACCATCAGACAATTCATCATCACCAAAAATAAAATCCAAAGATGACACGATTAAAAGGATTCAATACACTATCAGGCTAGTTCCATATTTGAAATGTCACTATTGTAATCTGGAGTTTCATGACGTTAATTTCAGAAGAGAGCATGAATTGGAATGGCATATTTAGTTCTAGTTCCATTTATCATTCTCAGTAGCCAGCGTATCCTATTTCAAAACCCATGAAGAAGGTCAAGCTTGGAACGCGATTTAAATTGATTTAGGCAAGGAGAAACGCATATAACAAATTTGTGGAGCTTTTTGCACGGGAGATGTCAGTTATTCGAAGGTTCAGACAGTTGTAATAGTTCTGACTTACTTAAGAGTCGCTTCCGGTCTAACATATCTTAATTTTCGCTCAATACATTCCGAATACCAATTGTTCTAAGCATTCGTGCCGATGACGAAGCTGTTCGACAAAGTCGATTACAGCATGAGCCATGAATTTACAAGTTACTGTCGTTCAATACAGCAATTGCCCCTTTGTCTGTCTATTTTTGAGCTTAACTAATATTTTTTCTAATCCAACCTAATTTGTTTTTATTTTGGGAGAACCTCTTTAGCCTTCAATTCACCATACTCCGAATCCCGTATGGTCACTAGAATAATCAGTATTCTCATACAACCGCGGTATGCGTTCTTCCCTAGTAATACGAAATATATCCTTTATTTCACACCTCGTTCGTACTTCAGCTTCTTATAAGTATGTTTAATCGCTTCAAGATGTTTTTTATCAATTTTTAACAAATCAAGGTTGTTCTCGATGACTTGATAGAGTTTCTCAATCGTGTATTTTAGGTGCCGTGTGATCATCCTAGACATCCCAATACTGGATTTGTCAAAGAACATGATGTCTCTTGTTCTGATGCACTCAGACAGACTGTCAGGTAACTTTTCATTTTATTGTGCCTTTAATAGTGGTATAACTTAGTTAGGATCCCGCGCTTGGCATACCCAATCGCTTTTGCTGATTTTCTCATCACTATTTACCATCGTCTCGTCAAACTGGGTAGTGGGGATCATTATAGTTATTAGCTATATTTTCTTGTTAATACCATGGAAGGAGAAACAAATCAGCTTTCTGAACCAGTTACCCGACTCATGAAGGGAAAAAATTTAGCGTTTGTCGCAACAATTATGAAAGATGGCTCACCACAAATTACTCCTACTTGGGTTGATTTGAATGACAATGAAATTGTTATTAATACTGCCAGAGGGAGAATAAAGGAGAAGAATCTATCCAGAGATCCGAGAATAGCTATCTCCATTGCTGATCAAAATAATCCATATCACATGGTGACAATCAGAGGTACTGTCCTTGATATAACCGCCCAAGGTGCAGATGATCATATAGACAAACTTGCGAAGAAATATCTGGGTGTAGACAAATATCCTTTCCATTCCCCAACAGAAAAGAGAGTAATTATTAGAGTAAGGCCGGTTAAAATTTTCTATCAGCGTCCTCAGAGATAATCCATTCTGCCGAGAAATTGTATGCTTTCAAATGCTAGACTTGCCAAGGCAATTGTACAATTAGAAGCTAATATGCAAAAGATTAAGAAAGCTTGGTATTAATAAATGAAGCCGATTAGGCTGAGACCTTAGAACAGCTCTTGCCATGTCGTGCTTTGATTCTCGCGTTCGTATTTATTAATGGATTGGCTGAAAAATACTTGACCTGCTAACCCAACCACCACAGTAATACAAAGCAAATTGCTAAAATGCAATGAAATAGTTAGATACACTAGTAGATACCCTTCAGGGCGGTAACAAAAATAGTATCAAGTCAGCCAGTGATTACTGCTGGATTTAAATAAATTTGGATCTGTTATCTATTTGAATATTAAACAGGTGTTTATAATAATGGGGCTAAAAGAATACGAAAATGTACCAAGAAGTCAATATTCAGGAATAATATTTTTTTGTTTTCGACAAGCTGAATGTAGGATGGATGAGTGATTATAATGGATAGTTCTAATAACGGTGAGCATAGTCTTAATGGCCAAGAACAAGACAAAGTGCGACAGCCCACATCATCCTCTAAATCAGAGGCATCTAAACCTACTGAGAAGATCGGACCTTCCGCATGGATAACCCTTGCGGTTTTAGGATGCACACTATTGGTAACATTCTACGGAGAGACCATGCTATTGCCGGCAATTCGTGATATCATATCAGATTTTCATATTTCATATAGCACTTCTTCTTGGATACTTACAGCATATCTTATTTCAGGTGCAGTGGCGACTCCTATTGCGGGGAAGTTATCTGATATTTACGGCAGGAAAAAAATGGTATTAGTGATATTCGTTATATATATAATTGGAATATCTGTTGGAGGATTGTCCAGTAATATCAATATTCTTGTTATTGCAAGAGTTATTCAGGGAATAGGTATATCCATGTTTCCAATAGCGTTCGGAATTATAAGAGATCAACTGCCTAAGGACAAACTCGCCATAGGTGTTGGAATTTTTAGCTCTATGTTCGCCGCGGGATCGGTAGTTGGTTTGGCAATAGGTGGCACCGTAGTCAAAAACTTCGGATGGCACGCCACGTTTCTGTCAATAATACCTGCGGCTATTGTTTTATGGGTGGTAATCAATAGAGTTATTGTAGATAGTGGAGCAAAGTTAGGCTCCTCTAATGACTTGGCCAATACCGATACCTCTAAGAGCACAAAAGTTGTAAGGAAGACTACTACTGCCAAGTGTATCGATATAAAAGGGGGTGTCGCATTAGCAGCAACAATAGCATCATTTTTGCTAGCAATTACATTTATTGGTAATAGCAATCATTTAGATTCCTATGCGCAACTGGCTGTAGTCTTGTTGGCCATATTATCAGTGGGCTCATTAGCCTTGTTTATCAAAATTGAAAGAAAATCGACCTCGCCGCTGATCGAACTTGGTTTAATGAAACACAGAGTGCTACTTCCTGCGAATATTATCATCTTGATTTTTGGCATTACTATGTTCATGGTCTACCAGACTATTCCTATAATGGTAAGAAGTCCCAATCCTCTCGGTTTTGGCGGGGATGCCGTGACAACTGCCATGGTACAGTTGCCATTTATGATTGTCATTCTGATTTTTGCTCCATCTTCAGGTTTCATTGTATCTAAAATAGGTAACCTTAAACCCACAATAATAGGCACTATAATTATGACATTAGGATTCTTCTGTCTTTTTATGTTTCACTCTACGGAAGTAGCAGTTTCCCTAAACTTGGCAATTATAGCAGTAGGAATTTCTTTGATCCAAGTAGGTGCATTCAATATTACAATGGAATATACCCCTATACAATTTAGCGGAGTATCGTTGGGCATGTCAGTCGTACTTTTCCTTATTGGAAGCTCAATTGGACCCGCAATTGCAGGAATTTATATGCAAATAAATCAAGAATTTGCAAAAGGGACGACTTCAACTTTTCCCTCGCAAGCAGCCTATAACCTTATATTTTTAACAGCAGCCTCAATTTCGGTATTATCGGTTATCCTTGCTGCATATTTAAGAAGACTGAAACAGTTCGATCCGAAGCCGAATCTGGACTCGAATCATCGAGTAATGAAAGGAACTTGAAAAGGCACATGCGGCAGGTTTGTTTACTAATTAGCGCACTTAAAATAACAAGCAAAGTACCTATCACAACCATTACAGACTACAATCGGTTTTCTAATATCTTCCTCCTCGAGATGGAAAATTAATTTATAACATTTCATTTCCGACTACAATGTCGTTAGGCCTTCTAGCTCCTCCATACTAAACCAAGCAAGAAGATATTCAGAATCTTTCAATAGTCACATCTAATATCGATAGTATTTATATTATTAAATGCATATAATATTAATATGAGCGAGATAGGGAAAAATGTTGAAGAATTAACAGAAGAAGAAGCTCGCCACCAACGTCCATCTGCCAGGTTTAGACAAAAGGAGGTACACGAAGTGAGGAGAGCGTCGGCAGAAAAAATTACGGAAGATTAGAGTACTTCATATCACTCTAGAGGATATTAATCAACACTATTACTGGGAAAAAGCTGTGTTGTTTGATTCTGCAGTTACTAGCATTAGTACTCAGCTATGTCTCTGATTTTTCTTAGTCATCTTTAAAAAATCCATACTTGATTTTTGGAAAGTGTCTGCTAGTGTTACTATTACCATAGACGAATCAGTAATAGGCTTTGGCAGTATGCAGTCTATCTGGAAGAATCCAAATATATTTGTACGAGATCCTGACTTTTCCCCCAACAAAATCTATATTTAAATTCAGACATAATTGGTTCAGTAAGTCTTCATTTCAAAGTGTACAGCCTTTAATATCTATTAATCGAACCAATGTATCACTGCTAAAACCGAGCAAATTGAAATTTGGGTATAAGGAGAAGATTTGGCGATAGAATAATAAATCTAAAGGATCACTCACTCTAGTGTTTGTTTGTCACGACCAACTGCCTAATTTTGGCTCAATGAATGAGTCTGAGTGTTCTGTCTCCTGTCTCTTTTAAAAAACTATCGATGTCTGTAATAATACTCGAAAATCTATTGTGGACTCTGCCACTTTCTGCAACTATGTCATAAATCTTATATTTTTTTGTTGAGAGTGGTATTGAAGATATTAGCCAAATATTTCTATGCTCGGGTTGTAAATACTCAAATCTGGATATTTTAGTCGAATCCTCATCGTCTTTTATCATATAGATAATAACTGATTTTAGAGGATACATCTTCAAGGTTTGTAAATTTGGTATGACTATGTCCAGAAGCAAACCTTCTTTCACTTGAATCTTCCTTTCAGATGGAAGAGTACACACAGTCAACATAAAATGAAGAAGTGCTTCACATAAACCCATTAGTGTTTCATTCGAATGGCCTGTCTTTGAATTATTATCTATCTTTGAGATACATCTTCCCATTATAGTATTAATGTACTTGTCTGAGAGGGTTATGTCTGANGTTGTATCAGATCTAATTCGTTCCTTTCCTATGTCCTCTATCGTCGAATACAAAATATTCTTAACTTCGTCGCCGCTAGACATCTCTTGAATTGAATATGCCAATCAAATATGTTTATATCGCTTAAGTTGGGAAACGAAGGATACTGAATGGTTCATCTTTTGAATATGGTATGAATTGAATTAGGTAGGAATCAAAAATGCAGGCATCCCGGGCCTGATGATACATACAAATAGAGATTGGTGCACCGTTAGTTCGTCGAAACCTGGTGAGTAGTTCGTGAGTTTTACAAGCATTTCTGTTTTGGAGCAAATACGTGCTAGGGTAGCTAGAACACTTACTGCTGGCATTCAACTCAATATGTCGACCGATGAATCTAAAAAGCTACTAAAAAGACACGCAAATAGAAAAACGAATCTGGTAATCGTGTTTATAGATGTCAATAATTCAACAGAAATGAGCCTATCATTAGCAGAAGAAAGGTTTGCTTTGATGATACAAACATTTGCTCAAGAAATTAGTATGGCTGTGACTGGATATGGTGGATATGTCTTCAAGTACGAAGGAGATGCAGTTATCGGACTCTTTCCTGGAGAATATGATCAGGTGAAGGTATGTGAGAACGTTTTGAATTGCACGGCTTCCATGCTTGAGATAGTTAAGGAAGTGTTAAACCCAGCCTTCAGACAAAGTGGTTTGCCTGAGATTACTGTGAGAATTGGGTTGACCTACGGTTATGCATTGGTGGTAGTTTATGGAAACAGTTTGGCAAAAGCCCACATTGATATTATTGGCTCTAGTATAAGTCTGGCTTCTAAAATTGTCTCTATAGCAAAACCAAATCAGGTCTTGGTTGGGGAGTCCTTCTATAACATTCTTCTCCCATCCAAGTCAGCATGCATAGTCAAGCTCTCGGAGATTACTCTTGACCCCAGCAAATGGAAGTACTTATCTCATTCTGACCCAACGAGTATGTATCGTGTATATGAATATTTCTGTGACAGTTCTTCTGAACACTCAGTTTGAAAATAATGCGGACCGTGGATTAGCGGTCTATTTTAGTAGATTTAGGGGCAAGAACGCTATTTTCTGCTTATAGACTCAAAGTATGAAGAGGTAAAATCGAAGTTTCTGGTGTGTCCAAATACTTCGATTGAGGTCGGATGCTGGAAAAAGGAAAAGTGGCCAGCGAAAGGATTATTCTTAAAATATTTATCCCACTCGCTTCGAATTATGGATGTTCTAGGAAACCTGCATGTAGTTTATTTCACAACGGGGTCGAAATACATAAAATGTAGATTAAGCGGTCTCCTCATGCTCGAGTAGTATCAACGTCCTCTATCATCTTTTTACCACTTCGGTTTGAGTAATAGAATCTTAGCCATAACATTATACTGAAAAGGAACATTGAAAGAACATGTATCTCTAAGCCGATATTGCCCTGTAAGGGAGAAAGCACAATTATACCGCTTTCATTTAATATGCCAGCTAACTCACCCAATGTCCAAACGATTATGAATATTGAAATCTGAAATTGGAACGTTCGAATGCTTTTTGATAATAAAGCAAGCCACATGAATATTCCCACTGCTATCAAAAGTAACACTAAAGTGAGATTGTCCACTAACAAAAGAATAATAACCGGGTTCCATGCCACAGCCATTGTTTTACCGACATGCAGACTTTTTGACTTAGTCATTCCAGAATAAGAAATCCCAAAGAAGATTAATACTGCAACTGAGAGCGGCTCGAATATTCCTTCCGCTAGAATAGTGAATCCAAAAAATCCAACTATGTGGTATACAGAATGAACAAGTATGAAGATAGTTAGGATTAATACCAATTTTCTTAATTTACCGCTTAGTTTCAAGGTGAGATATATTGGAACCACTGATGCAAATAAAATAAGAATGGCACTAATGAAATGAAGTTGGCTTTCTAGCATTTCCTACTATCAATATGCCCCAGTGTATACAGAAGGAATGGTGGTGATACCAATGTATTTAGCAATAAGGCATTTGTACCTTCACAAAGCTTTGCAGGTCTAATTATTACAAGATTCACTTTTAGCATTGACGTACTCAAGATATATCAAAGTACTGTATGATCAAGTTGTAAAGAGGTTTCGCGAATCAAATGCCATGTTTATGCCTGTTTTACTTCAATAAGATCGAATTTCAGTCAAATTATCATAGATATACCCAATACATTACCGCAAGGTTAAGTGTCATCTAAAATATCTGCCACTTAGATCGTCAAATGAAATGTATCTTTCGATTTGAATTTCGTTTTTCGGTAGGATGGACTCCATTCCGATGAAGCTCTTCATTAGACGTCATAACCTCTGAAATCATAGTGGAATCANAGTAGCATTTCATGCTTAATTTAACTTCCCATTTTTGTCACTTTGATGTGGCCAAATGTTGCTGGATTGAAGAATTTTGATGCTAACACCAGATTTTGGATTTTGTCACTTATTAGTACTTTTCCATGATGTCAGTAGTCTGATATTCTATGAAGTCTAAGTGTGATATCGTTTAAGCCAATGATAGGTAATTCCGCGTAGTATAAGTGGCAAGTGAGAAATAGCTTCGGTGTTGTTCTCAAGCAACTAACTAGCTTCAACTTAAATAAAGGTTCTACACAATTGACACCATGCGTGCTTTTGATCATCAACTGTTGAAGGGCTAGGGACAAACATATATGGAAAATGACATATTCATATTTCATTGAAATATGTTATGTGGGAGTGATCTTTGTTCAGTATGACTGATCCGAGAGGTATAACAAAAGATATACCTAGTTCACCCAAAGAAAGCTGCACTTACAATCTTTTACCATCAGATGGCACGGTGAACTACTACCGAAATGTACTATCAGCCAAAGAATCTAACTATTATCTTGAATATCTGTCAACAAAAATACCTTGGGAGCATGACGAGGTAGTCATTTTTGGCAAACGTATCCTCACCAAACGAAAAGTAGCATGGTATGGTGACTCTGATTACTCGTATACATATTCAAATTGCACAAAACGGGCACTTTGGTGGACGAAAGAATTGCTAGACCTTAAAGAAAAAATTGATTCACTCTTAGGATCAAAATTCAACTCATGTTTGCTCAATTTGTACCACGACGGAAACGAAGGTTTAGGTTGGCATAGTGATGATGAAAAAAGTATCGGAAGATGCACTCCGATTGCATCATTGAGCATTGGTGCTGAGAGAAGCTTCTTATTCAAAAATAAACAAACCAAGGAGATCATTTCAGTTGTCCTTGAACCTGGTAGTCTGCTCGTAATGAAAGATTCAACACAACTAAACTGGTTACACAGTTTACCTAAGTGTAAAGGTCTTCTTGGACCTAGAATAAACTTGACATTTCGGATCATGGTCCCGTGAATTTCCAGTGTTCATATCTTTGTAGACACCGACAGTGAGTTTTGAAATGCACAACTTATTGATGGCCCTTGAACCAATCAGCAGACAGAAAATTGGTGAGAAATCATGCCCGACTTAATATTATCGTTCCCGATGGATTAATTCTACCAGCAATTATTCACGACAACCCTTTGCAACTTATCAATTTTTAGGATCTAATTAAAATTGTTGTCTCTCCCATCAAGGTCTCATTCATACGTCGAAACAATTCATCGTTATCGATGGGCTTTCGAATAAAACAATTTGCTGAAAGTGATGAAAATATGTCTGAATATATCCCATAATACATTTCACCTGCGGTGAAAAAACAGATTTAAGTTTCTTTGTTTAAATTCCTGATTTCTCGGAACAACATGAAACCATTTAGCTGTGGCATATTAATATCGAGGATGACTAGGTCATATACATGAGCCTTGAACCTTTTTAATGTTAAGAGAGGGTCATCAAAGGAATCAACAACGTAACCAATTTCAGCAAGAGCCTTTTGCAACATAAAGCACACATCAAATTCGTCATCAACCGCCAAAATCCTTTTGGACATTCTTTCTAATTCACTCCTAATAATATCAAGCCTCTAGGCCCACTTCAATCTGGATTCACCCTGTTAAAGCTACCTTCATTTGTTTGTAAATGCAAGGCTTCATTGTCCTGTCACGTATTTTGCACGCAGTGAAATGCCACGCTCCTTCAAGTCCGAACAATGTCGCCACGAATCCAATTGCTGGATAAATTATATACTCTATCACATAGTGTAATACTACTAAGTAGTTCTTCTAGTTTAGTAAGAAGTAGTTATGATAAATCATAGACGAGGTTTATTCGGTATAATATTAAAATTGTGTGGGAGAGTGGAGGTAAAATCATTTTAGAAGGCTCCTTTTGGCTTAATTTATTAAAACTCTGAGGCGACCAAGCGATTTAATGATTAAACAGATTATGCGTTGAAAGTTTATTAACTTAAGGCAATCTGTATTGCCGGACATGTCCTAGCTTCTAATTGTTATGTAAAGAGCTAGAACTCACTCAGCAATTATCAATGTAGCTTGTCCTTTATTTCAGCTCCAGATTCTTTAGGTTAGATCTAAGTGACTATATCACTCCCGAACAGAAATCTCGTCGCGGATTAGAATATTGGTTATTTGTGCGTGGGTTGCTTATGAGGATAATTTGGACATTTGTTTGATGAGTTGAAGAACTTTTCCCATGCAAAAATTCAAATTGCGATAGACGGCATATCAGCCTAGAATTATTTGTATTATATGTAAACAAGGATGGATGGGAGAAGAAGATCTTTTTTGTTCTTGATATTGGACCGAGTTTTAAAGTATACACAGCCAGTCTTCTGGACGAGGCTTTCTATACCTTACAATTTTGATTCCTAACCCTGAATCATGACCAATATTTTGGTCTAAAGATACAAAAATTTTATTTTTCCGATGTCTGCCTATTTCTGTGTTCAATTGATTGTCGCGCTTAGATAATATTGATACATATAATCGACTTTGATAATTTGAGAAGTTATTTGGTGGCTGCATTACCTGCAACGCTACTATTCTGATTCTGATTACTTCCAAACTGTGCTAAGCTGCCATTACTACCTTTGGTGGCTGCATTACCTGCAACGCTACTATTCTGACTCTGGTTACTTCCAAACTGTGCTAAGCTGCCATTAGAGCCATTATCGTGGTTCAGGATGGTCTCTGTTTGTAAGAACCTGATCTGATCTTGAGCTAATGCTAAATAATTATTCAGTTGAAGGTCCAAAGAACTGGACGTACATAAAATGGCCAATAATAATATGAAGAATACTTTCTGCAAGTATATCATATACATGTAGTCTTGTTAGGTGTGAGCTTAGAACTTCTATATATAATAAATGTTAGAATTCCAATATTGAAAACTGAGTCTACAGCCGTGAGGAAGGCCACTAGGTGCCATCAGGCAATCTAGCAGGCCGATCATAACGCAAACGTATCCTTTGAATGCTGTACTGCGACCCATCAAACCATCTTACAACCTCGTCAGATATAAGATGAGTATGAATAGTAGCTTCAACGCTAGGTTTCACACCTTCTCGGGTCCTGTTGCGTGTGTTCCGTATTTAGGCAATAGTATCAACTTCATCAGGCCATAGCCCTGCACCTCTAATTTTGTTGAACAAACCCCCTTCGTTTCTCATCTCATCTATCGATAGATTGAAAACCGATATCACGAATTCATGATTGGAATAATAAATAAAAATTGTTTATCTTTTCTTGAGATAAGATTTCGAAATCCACTGTCTTCCATCTTCCATCTGGTTCGGTCCGCAATTATCGTGTTTGATGGTCTTTTTTTTCAACAAGTTGTGGATGACTAATTCGGATCAGTGTATATCGATTTCAGTTCTTGCTAGTGATTATGTTTGAACTATTCTCACGATCCAACCCGTGACAATATTTTGTAATTTGAATCTTCATAACTCAAATGATAATGACGCATAAAAGTTTGATTATTTGGTAACCAGTACCCAATCGCGCTAATATCGTTATTAGAATTATGATGCTTTTTAAGAACTACATACACTCCATGCAACCATGGGCGGTCTTTTGATGCATTCCAAAAGTGTCCGTTTGGAGGATCTATGAAGTCTTTCAATTGTATACCACTTTCTAACATGATCTCTTGACTCTCTTGGGAAGGCGTGAAAAGAAGTATTGGCTTTCCTCCCGTGGTCATTCTACTTAGAGTCTGGCCTATCTCAAAGGCAGCTTGAGATTTATTGGTAAATGGCAGAAGTGCAAACCTATCATTCATGGCAGTAGTTTTACCTAATTGTAGAGGTTGGTAAACAATTGTCAAACTAAATGAAATGACCATTATTCCGGTCGTTACAATGACCAGTGAAATTTTCATTCTTGCTGTAACAAACATAAACAACGAGACTGAACAAAATACTAGCATAGGTGACAAGAAAATCAGGTAGCGGCCATTATACCAGCCTGCATTTGATGTCGGATAGATTTCAGCAGAGCCTCCCATTATCGCTGCTATATCAGTTAAAATAGGAACCAACAATATCAGTGCAGTTAAAAAACCAAAAAGGTATTTTTTGTTTCGAGTTTGTTTGTTTAATAAGAAGTAGATGTATGAGCCAAATCCAAGTATGGAAATTGCAAGCACTGGAATGCCGTACATATTTTTAGCAACATTCCATATTACTGAGAGCGCAAATATGAAATGAAAACGTAGATACTCACTAAATGGCCTACTACTCGCCTGGGCAGCGGCAGAAATTGGGCCTGTGATAAAATATAGTGGGTCATTGAAGCTAACGTAGTTCCATACTATCCAGCATACTATTCCAGTTAAACTAGATGCCAGTGCTAACGGTATGACGATTCTAGACCTCGATCGTCTAACCTTCGAAGAAGCTCTGGTTATAGCTATCACAATCAGAAGTATGCTCACGAATACCAAGGGGAGTAGCCAGCCCTCATATCTAGTGAGGCAAGCTGCTGAAATAGCCAGTCCTCCTTTAATTATCGCTAGATATTGGTTTTTGATGGTGGTGTTGTTCTTGCCAGAGTACATGTAGTACCAGCTTTGGATATAGTACACAAAGATCATGAAGAACATCATAAATGGAGCTTCCATCATGGGGATTATCCCCATATATATGACCGAAGGATTCAAGATATAGAGTATCGACGCGAGCAAGCCTGCTGTCTGAGAGTCAAACTGTACTTTCAGTATACGGTATAGAACTGTAGCAACGATAGCAGTTGAGATAGAACTTACAACAGTTCCTGCCAGACCTGAATGGAACAAAAACTCGTTCATGACAACCGGCAAAAGCAGAAGATGTGTCATTGGCAGCCATACTCCTCCGAGCTGAGTCAATCCAAAGTTTACAGAGTCAATAATTCTCCTGGCTATTACCATGTGGGACACGGAATCTCCGTAATATACTAGAGCACGGTGGTCATGCATCAAAAGTATATATGCAGCCATAAAATACAATCCCACAGTCGAAGTTACAATTAGTAATTCTAGAAACCAATTTTTCGTCAAGATCTTGCTCAGGTCTGATCTAAAATTCCGAGCAAGTGTCACTGCCTAGGTTCCTTTTCATTGAATCTTCATTCGATTATATTAACAGTAGTAATTCTATCTAGTCTTAGCTGGTTCTTGATTATGTAATCGTCATTGTAGTTGGTAATTACATTATGTGCCTCTTGGCAATTGTTAAATGAAACTGCTGATATGGGTAATTTCAATACCTCTCACCTTCAAACTGGTCGTTTTAGTATGAAGAGGTAGGTGTAAAGTTAATTGAATAATGGAGATCTCAAAACTTCTCTGAAAACTTGAATATGATAACAAGGGATACAAAACTCAAAATACACAAAATATCAAATCGATTTTCAGTTGGATTGAATCATTGAATTAAGGTACAAGGATACTTGGTGGACAAGATACTACTTCGATAAGTCAATCATGTAAATTGAGGCTAAACGAGAAAATATACGAATTGAGCTGATTGATATAATTCGTTTTCGGGTTAATGTTTTGAAAATAAGCATTTCAAAATTCTTTGACTAAAAGTGTTGATTAGTATTGCGGATCCACGGCTTCCTTATGAAGTTCTTTAAATGAGGTGAATTAAATTCTTAAATAAGAAGTAGCATTGTATATAGTGGTAGTGAGATTATGACTTGGTTTAAAGATAGTAGTGGACATACCATAGAATCCAAAAATAAAATACATCGGTTGTTATATTGTCCATTATGCAAGAAACTGATATCGAAGGCTGATTGCGAGAAACTGAGGCAAAGCAGCAGAACCAAGAACCTATATCCCGTAAAGCGTTACTATTATTACACAAAGACACAAATTGAAAGCCGTAGTGGTCTTAAGGAAAGAGTGCCAGCACTTTCCCCACAAATTGGGTTGAGTAAAATAATAAACCGAGTTGAGAAAGCATGACTCGTTAATCCAGACTGCAACTCTTCGTTGCCGACAACAATCGCATATCGTCTC
>AF_2010_repII_A001DRAFT_10000074_pt1 | contig 15632 bp, 14 predicted proteins | sample AmaForreplIIA001_FD_9190 | JGI IMG/M metagenome (IMG submission 9190)
CCGTCGGCCCGCGCACCAGAATCTCGCCATCATCGGCGATCTTAAGCTCGACGTTAGGGCGAGGCTTGCCCAGACTTCCCGGCTTGGTGTCCCCAAACCCGCTCACCGTGATTCCCCCACATTCCGTCGAACCGTAGCTCCCGAGCAACGGTATGCCGAGCAACCGGAAAAAGTGCGTGATCCGCGGCGGCATGGCCGCCCCAGCGTAGGTGATGTATTTGATTTTGCCACCCAACGCTTGCTTTACCTTTTCTTTGAGGGCCATTCGCAACCGCTCATGGTGCAAAGCTTTATAGCCGCTCAATCCCCCACCCTGCTCCTTGGTCATGTCCAGCTTTTCCAACTGTTCCCATTGCGCTCGGGTCGTCCCCTCATCGAGGATCGTGTTCCACACCCTTTTTCATCACCCGCGGCACGATGGTCATCTCCGTAGCGGACACAGCCTTGATGACCTTCATGTCTAGCGATTCCTCTGTGGCTTCGATAACTGCGGTGGACCGGCCCGTGACGGCGCTTTTAAGGAAGCCATATCTGCCCAGTAAATGATTCAAGCTTAAAACAATAACGGTTAGCTCGTCTGGTTTGCTCAAAACGATCTCACTGCCGTCGGAAATATTTGACAAAAGATTGCCGTGGGTGCGCATCACGCCTTTGGGCTCGCCTGTGGAACCGGAGGTGTACATGATGGAAGCCAACTCGTCGGGGTGAATTGATTCCAAAATCTCTTCGAGGCGCTCGCTCTTTTGCCTCACCCCAAGAGCCAGCAACTGCTCAAGGGTCAAAGAACAAGGAAGATTTGCACCGCCGCCATCGAGAACAATGATGTGCTGCAAAGCGGAAAACTGCCCCGTAAGGCTCAGCAGCCTCCCTGCTATGATTTCGTTCCCGACAAAAGCTGCGCGACAGCGCGAGTGACCCAAGGTTTTGACGAGCATGGTATCGGACAAGGTGGGCGATGCGAGAACGTTGGGCAAGCCGCCCGCCAGAGTCGCCAAGTCGGCGCAGAGCCATCCCAAACTGTTGTCCGCGACGATGCCCACCTTGTCGCCCTTGGTCAATCCCAGTGCATAGAGTCCCAGGATGGCCTGACGCACCTTAGAGCCTAGCTCGCGCCACGAGATTTCTTCGAAGGCCGTGCCGCGCTGTAATTTAACGCAAGTTTGGTCGCCGAGCTGTGCAGCGCGACGAAAAAATAGCGCACCTAAATGACGGTCATTGGAGTATTCGTTTTTAAGCATCTCTACCGCGGAGCGAAAAGTGACGGTTCAAATCTGGACCTGCCCGGTTGCTCCACTTTCTTTAGTCCATTGATTTCTTCCTAGCGTCGCGCATAGATGTATTGAACGGCTTCCGTGACCTCATCCATGTGCCCTGGAAGGTAACGTCGCGCCGGCACCGCCAACCGCAGCAACTCGACGCCCCGAGCGGTTTGGCTCGCCGCCAGCGGGAGTGCCTTGGTCACACGGATTCCCGATACCTAATAATAGATGAAGGCCTCCAACGCAAGCTTTCCGGCGGCACGTTAATGAAAACTCCGTGGCCTCCCGAAGGAGCGACAAGCGGAACCCACATCTTTAAGCCTGCGCCAGAGATAGCTCACCTGTTCAACGCGGCTCACGACATGGGCATCGCTTGCGAAGATCCCTTGGATAGCCGTGCTCATGGCTTCCATAGTCGCGTTTGGAGGCTGGCTTTCGCCTGCGCCGTTGTAGACCAGACGATATGTTTTGGGCAAGGAACGATAGAGATCATCGAGGGTCCCGAGTCGCTTGAGTTTTCCCCTCTGTAGGATGCCGATGCCATCGGAGAGAAATTCCGCCTCTTGTAAATAGTGGGTTGTTAGAATAACGGTCCTGCCCCACTTTTTTACCGTGTTGATAAGATTCCAGACATCCCGGCGAGCGGCTGCATCTAATCCCGCTGTGGGTTCATCGAGAACCATAATGGGCGGATCACCTAATAGAGGGAGTGAGCGGATTCTTCGAGATGAAAGCCATATTCCCCACCCGGATCGCCCTGATGAATCCAGCTTGCTACCCTTGGGACGGCAAACACTGAAAGCACAAAGCCGGAAAAGAGCACGACTAGAATGAGCCGTTTTCTTGTCACAAAGAGTTCCCCCTCTTTTATTGGCGCCCTGGATTCGAGATGATCTCCTCTCGCTCGTCAACCAATCTCCGGAGCTTTCTCTTTTCTCTAAGCGTACGCTTCGCATAGTACGTGAACGCTATGTCGTACATGCCCTTTTTGTAGTTCCGCCACATGTCCGGATAGCGTCCCTCAATCTTTTTAAGGATTCCGTCGGAGATGGACTCGGTGGTGATGCCATTATTTCTCAGCTCCAGGCGGATCTCCAGAATTTCCTTAACTCCTCTGTGGCGGACGGCTACTTGCCAGTCCTCCGTGATTTCAGAAATATCTTTGAAAATGTCCTCGAAGAAGGAAGGGTGAATATTGCCGCCGCCAAAAACTACCAACTCATCGGCCCTCCCAACAATCTTCGAAAGCCTGAGGCCTGGACGGCCGCACGGACAGGGCTCGCTTATCAAACGAGCGATGTCTTTGGTTCGGTAGCGGATGAGGGGCATCGTGGTTCGAGTCAAAGTGGTGAAAACCACCTCGCCGTATCCCTCTGCATCGGAGTCGACGATCTCAACCCAGAGCTCCGCGTCATTAATGTGGTATCCTTGCTTTTTATAGCACTCGATCCCAATGTAAGTTCCCGCATCCACACTGGCATAGGCCATGAGAAAATCCGCGTTCCATGTTTTTTCCACCCACTCTCGGGCGCGCTCCGTTAGCATTTCGCCGCTGCCGATAATGAGCTTTAAAGGGTAGGCCTTACCTGTTTCTTGGGCCAGTTCGGTCAGTTGGACCATCCATGTGGGCTCGCCCAAAATCACGGTGAAGCGGTAATCTTCCATCCGGCGATAGACCTCGATAGGCTCAATCTTTCCTACGGTGATGCTGAACATCTCGGTCATAGGCAGTAGTCTCGACATGAAGTAGCCTGGAAACCAGAAAGAGAAGTCGAAGGCGTTCAAAATACGGTCTTCTTTCTGGAGTCCGAACAGATAAAAGCTCACGGCAGCCCTTCGAGCAGCCATGTCGAATTCCTCATAGCGATAAAAGAGTTTTTTGTTTTTACCCGAAGTCCCTGCGGTCTCAAAGGCCAGTTGTGGCAGCGCGCAAAGAAACGCGTCCGAAGGAGCATTTAACAGATCATCGGCAGTGGTGAAGAGCTCCCCTAAATCTGCCGGCGATTGGATCCGATTGATATCCATCTTATGGATAAAAAATCTCTCACGATAGAATTTTGAGCGGCTGGCTACGAGGCGTAGCGATCTCCTTAAGGCCTGCATCCGTTGATATTGTTGCCAGGACGAAGGCAGGACCTTCAGAAGTTTCGCTTTCGTCTGCGGCTGCAGAATTATGAGGCGCTTTAATAAACCAAGCATGGCTCTTTAACCCTGCAACCTTTTTTTACTAGGTTCATGTTTTTTCTCCGTCTCAACGGACGAGACGCGTTATAGCTTGAATGGGGTCCTGTGGCTTTGACCCATGATTTCGTACCGTTGTGCGATGGAAAAATGNTGCCGGTACTCTGGCCGTTCTGTTGTCAACACGGAATGCCGTAAATCGGCACAGNNTATCCACAGTCCCTACGACACTGCCGCAGATTATGATACCCCGCTCAGCCTGGCCTCTCTGAATCGCTAGGCCCACTACTGNTTCTTATAATTGGGTAAATCTACAGGATTGGTGTTGTGCGGGCCGAGATCGAGCACCTTGTGGCCTAGCCTTCCAGGTNGGTTANGATGTCTTCTTCAAAGCGAAGCCAGCGTGGTCTAAGCCAATCACTATACGCATGATTCACCTCCGGATGTTGAATACTGTTTTTATCACTGAACCGTCTAGAAATCCCTCCAACGTAGAGACCGGATTGCAGTAAACAGAGCCACAAACGAAAAAAGCAAAAGAGCTAGCATATCCATCCCGGCTCCCCCTTTGCCCGATAGACTCTTTGCTATCCCATCTGCGGCATAGGTCGTGGGCAAAAGTGAGGTGGCGTATTGCATGGCCTTCGGCAGTTCGTCCAACGGATAAAACACGGGGGCGAAAAAAATCAGACAAATGCTGGTCGAGTCCGCGAGGACAGTCCCCGCCTGCAAATTTTTAGCTTGTTGGCTCACGATGATGCTGATACCAGTAAACGAGCTGAGGGTTAAAAGAACTAAAATAATCACGTCGAGGAGGTTGAGCTGAACCTCGATCTCAAAAAGGTAAGAAACCAGAATAAAGCCACTGCTGGTCATAAGCCCGAGCATATAGTCATAACCCAGAATGCCCAGAACATAAGAAGTCCGAGAAATGGGGGTCGTCATCAGTAGCTTGAGTCTCCCGTAGAAACGGTCCTCTACGAGAATGGTGCCCAACCACATAATCGTGAGCATGGAAAACGACAGGAGAATGGACGCAGTAAAAAACCGCAACCCCAGCGCCGGGTCCCTGCGCGTAGACGCGTTGGCAATGTAATAGACCCCGGCAGGAATCAGGAAGGCGAAAAAAAGAAACCTTGCTATCTGATCGCGAAATTGGAAGTAGTAGATACGGGTGATAACGCAGGTATCTAAGAGAATTTTTTTAATCATTTTCCTCTTCATGTTCTGCGGTGAGCTCGAGGTATATGTCTTCCAGAGAGATACGTCTTATGGAATATTCCTCCAATCCCTTTTCCTCAATGATTCTTCTCAGGGTTGCGAAATCCGATTCTTTATGAACGTTTTTGTTCTTCTCTCTTTCACCGTGATTCCTTTCCTCGTTATAGTAGGTCAGACAATAGCTCCTGGGCACAAGACGATAGATCTCTTCGAGTGTCCCATGCACCTTGATTTCTCCTTTCAGTAAAATGGCAATGCGATCGGATAAAAATTCCGCCTCTTCCAGATAATGCGTTGTCAAAATGACGGTCTTTGTCTGCTCCTTTGAATGTTGAATCTGCTTCCAAACGTCCCGGCGGGTGATAGGATCCAGACCCGTCGTGGGCTCATCGAGGATAAGAATCGGGGGATCTCCCATGAGGGCTAGGCCGATCAACACTTTTCGTCTGGTTCCCACCGAAAGAGTATCGATTTTTCTCCAGCGGTCCTCATCGAGGGCTAACTTTGAGATCCACCGGTCAGCCTCCGCTCTAGCTTCATCCCGGGAGAGACCTTTGAGCTTGCCGAAAAAGTAGAGGTGATGGTGCACGGTCAGGTGAGAAAAAAGCGTGGCCTCCTGAGGAATGATGCCCATTAATTTCTTTGCCTTAACTGGCTCTCGAAAAGGATCTATGCCCATGACCCTGATGGAACCCGACGTGGGGCTGAGTTCAGTCGTTATCTGCTTCACAAGGGTAGTTTTCCCGGCCCCATTGGGGCCCAGAACAGAAAGGACCTCCCCCCCGTAAACATCCAGATCGATGCCCCGATTCGCAAGTGTTCCCTCAGGGTAGCGCTTCGTCAAGCCCCTAACGGAGATTGCCACGCTCTCTTCTAAGTGCTCCTTCATCGTTGGTCCACCGGCGTGCAACGGTTCTTCAAGCGGTCAGAGAAGGCTTAAAAAAGCCATCTCCGCGTATTTCTAGGCTATCTCCCCACGACGATGTCGTCGACCTTATTTTGGCAAGAGAGACTTTTCAATACCTCTCCAGCCGACGCGCCTCTGGGTTCGTAGACCCAGACTCCGTCCTCAGGAGGACCCCAATGGTCAAAACTGGAACTTTGGAATATGGCGACTGTGCGAGAACCCACGGCGCAAGCCAAATGCATCGGGCCACTGTCGCAAGTTATAAACAGCCGCGCAGAATACATCATCGCTAGAAGCGGCAGACTCCACTCTCGATAGTGGCTGGATATCTTCCCAAGGTCTCGCAGCCATCTCGGCTTCGGTCGCGGACCCAAGGTTCACATGGACGGATAAGGCATCAGCGCCGAACTTGTTGTTTGTGGCAATCATGATGCGCTGTCAGATGCGTTCTTGATGAATCGCCGAAAAAAGCGGACCACTTCAGCGGCCACTCTCTCCTTCTGATAATCCACCGTAACCACGTGATAAGAATTATCCAGGATCAGTTTTTCTTTAACCGTCGAACCCAGATGCCGCTCCATTAAGTCCACGCTCCTCAAGCTGTGGGAGTCATCCTCCCGAGAATGAATGATTAGGGTGGGCACCTTGATATCGGGAAGGATTTTTTTTACGGTCCGCATCAACTTGTAAAGCTCTGATAGAGAGACCGCGGGAAAGACCGGGTAGCCCAAATGATCATATCTTACCGTGGGATTCTTCACGCTGTAAGGTTCGCCCTCGGGAAAATCAACGAAATATTTGAGCGGCGTATGGATCACGAAGGGCAACATCATTCTCTGCCAAGCATGCGTGTTCCAGCCGTCAAAAAAGAAGCCAGTGGAGAGAGAGGCCAGCGCCGCGACATCGCTTTTCGTCTCGTATGCCAGCAGGAAGGCAAGGAGGGCACCCATCGAGATTCCCGAGACGAATATCGTTTTACAGGAAGCCCGAAGCTCCTCGTATCCCTCTTTCACGGATTGATACCAGTCCTGCCACTTTTTCGTTTTTAAATCCTCAACTGTCGTCCGGTGACCCGCCAAAAGGATTCCACTAACCGTGAAGCCGGCACCGTGAAGCCTCTCCCCTAAAAACCTCATCTCCCCCGGCGTTCCGGTCAAGCCGTGGATCAGTAGACACCCGCTGCTGTCTCCGCGAAAGTAGAATCTGTTCAAATCCAAGGGAGAGGATTTCATGGAACAGATTAACTCGGGAGCATCGCAAGGATGTTTTTGCTCGTGACCTGCTCGAAGCCTTCCTCTTTGAGAAGGATGCGGATCTTTTCCAATTCCAAGTGCGGATGATAGAGAGGAAATTCCGAGCCGAAGATAAGCTTGCCTGTGCCGAGTCGCCGCAACGCCTCCTTGACGATCAAGTACGAGCTGACCGAGGTTTCTAAAAAAAGATTGTCATGTTGGAACGCGCACTCAATGGCCTGGTCATCGGCCGGGGCTAACCCCATGTGACCCAAAATAATTGTTGTGCGTGGAAATTCTTTGGCCAAGATGGCTACCTTTTCCGTCGAGGCGTCCGGATGAAAGACCACATGGGTATAGAACGGCACCCCTAGCTCAGCGCACGTTTTGGCGAGATCCTTGACTGCGTTAGAGGTCAGGGAAAAACGATGGATGAGCGGTGCGAGCTTGAGACCCTTCTTGCCTTGCGCAATGGCCTTGCGGAACTCGTCCACAGCCTTTTCTCCGTGAGCTGGGTTGACGCAGTGAAAGGCGAGAAATTTATCCGGATACTCTTTCACCAGTTCATCCACAAGGTCGTTCGGTATCGGCTCTCCCTTCGGTTGATCTCGTTGCAAGAGATAGCTCGTCATTTTCCGCACGTCGATCATTCCTCCCGGAACGAGAATCGCCTTGTCGATCCCTGCCTCCCTCATCTGAGACAAGAGAAGATCTTTGTTACCATAATCCTCGCGCGTGACGTGGGCATGAGCATCGATGATCATGTTTTTGTACTCCTTAGGACGAGAGAATGCGGTCCCAATCTTCTCCCTTATAAACTCGTGCGTGTTCTTGGATCTCAAAGGATAGGGAAGATCGCAACTGCTTTCGTAGTTTTTCCTCTATCTTTCCCTTCAGATCGTCGCGCTGCTCAGAACTCATTCCAGTTGGGATGAAAAGGGTTACGGTATTGTCCGCTGATCTCACAGAGTACCAGTGGCTTATGCCGGACAACTCCATAACAGAGTCTTCTATTTCTAGCACGGAGATCCGTATCCCCCCCACATCCAGAAACTCCTCCCGCCTTCCCCAAAAACGTATTCTTGGAGAATCGAGGCCGCACGGGCAGGCCGTGTCCTCTATAGAGCCGATCAGTCCAGTCCGGTATCGAATCAGAGGCGAAGATCGCCTCCACAGGACAGTCGCCACAATTTCGCCCACTCCCTCAGCAAGTTTCAGGACAGGATCGTCCGCCGGAATAATTTCTGCAAAGACATATCCGGTGCTTATATGCATGCCATTTTTTTCCCCACATTCGAGGGCGATCGGGCCGCACTCCAGGGAAGTCAGGCAAAGAAAAACATCCGTCTTCCACATGGCCTCGATCCGGCGGCGCAGACCGGGCGAACAGCTTTCCCCGGCAAGCCAGACGGACTTGGGCTTTAGGTCCTTCCCGATCTCATAGCCGACTTCCCATGCCTTTTCGGCCAAGTGGATGGCATAAGCCGGCGTCGTGAAGAGATGATCTCCTTTTAAATCCTTCATAATCTGAAGAGTCTTCTCTGGTGCAGAATAAAACCCTCCCTTGCCGACCGGCACCACTCCAGTCCCCACGCCGTCCTGCAGAATGCGATGAAAAAGGAGTCCAAGATGGCTTACCTCGTAGGGCAAGGCATTGATGACCAGATCTTTTTCACTGACCAACATAGGGAGAGGGGGAGAGAAAGATGCGCCCCGAGTAAACGGCCGAAGCCCACCGCGGTAAAGATCGTCGTCGGAAAATGGGATATAAACCCGCGGCCCCTTTGAAAGGGAGGTGGAGGCATGGATTTGGCAGATCCTTGATTTGGGAACGGTTAGCAACCCCCACGGTTTCCCTTGAATCTCCTCTCTCGTGGTGAGCGGGAGCCGGCTGAGATCCGCAATGCTCCTAATCTCTTCAGGCTTTAGCTTGGCCTGATGCAATTTCTCCCTATAAAACTCACTGCAACCGTAGGCCAAAAAAGCGATTTCCTGAACCTCGGTGAAGGGATTGACGAACTGTTCTCTTAAAAAAGCGCTTTCACTCATCCTGGTCCTCTTTCCGATACCGTTGTAGCTCGACGAGAAGATCTTTAAACGAATCAAAGCGCGGGCGGGCAATCCCTTGTTGATTACACCACGAGTCTAATTCAGAGCCCTTCTTGACGAAGGCGATATCCGATGCCGTGATTGCGCCCCGATCCGAGAGCCCGTCCCCGATACATACGGTTCGGTAACCGAGGTCCCTGTAATGATCGACGACGCCCTGCTTCCAATCTCGCCCATCACCGCCACGGCTGTCCTGCTGAAATGTAAAATGCCAGGAACCGTTGGAACGTTCCAATTTATTACAGGTGAAGGGAACATGAGTTAGGCGTTCCCTCGATAAGACGGCCTCAATGAAAACGTCAAATCCGTCGCTCAGGATCATGAGCTCCATCTGGCGCTCGTTGCAATACCTCACAAAATCATGAAAGGCTGGATCTATGGGGCTTTCGTTATAGACATATGAAACCAGCGAATCGAGGTCGGTTTCGATGAGATCAAAGTGCTGACGAAAATGTTCCTGTGACGAAATATTTCCGCGCACCCATTCCTCTTCAATGACTTTCCACCTCTCGCCATCCGTGAATTCGATCAGGATCGCCTCATTGGTATCGCGGGTCGTAATGGTCCCGTCAAAGTCGACGAAAACGATAAATTTGTTCATTCTTTGCTCACCGCCGCGATGGAATCCTTAAGAATCGATAATGCCTTTCGGAGTTGCTCTCGCGTTATATTCAGCGCAGGAGCCAATTCGACGACATTGCGATAAAAGCCATCCGGTCCAAGCGCCAAGAGACCGCGGGAAAAACACTCTTCCACAATTCTTTTTGCGCGCGCGGAGTCGGGCGTCTTGGAGCGTTTACTCGTAACGATTTCAATGCCCATGACCAAGCCCTTGCCCCTAATATCGCCAACGAATTCATACCTGTCTTTAAGCTCGCTCAGATTTTCGAGCGCTTCGTTGCCAAGTTTTGTTGCGTTCTCCAACAGCCGCTCTTCATCCATGATCTCCAATACAGCCAGGGCCGCGGTTGCGACCAACGGATTGCCCGCGTAGGTAGTGGACATACTGCCGGGCTCCGGGGCGTCCATAATTTCTGCCTTCCCGATAACCGCCGAGCCGGGAATCCCGGATGTCAAGCCTTTGGCCGTACAAAAAAGATCTGGCTCGACTTCGTCGTGCTGAAACGCAAACAGCTTGCCGGTCCTGCCAAAGCCTGCTTGGATCTCATCGATAATCAGCAATATCCCCTTTTTTCTACACCATTGCTCTATTCTTTTGAGATACCCGGGAGGAGGAACAACAATTCCGGCGGCTCCCTGATACGGCTCGATCACCAAAGCCGCGACATCATCCGTCGACGCCGTATCGAAGACCAGATCCAGATGGTCGACGCAAAAGAAATCACATTCCGGAAAGGTCTTACCGAATGGGCATCGATAACAATACGCATAAGGGGCATGAACGACGCTTCCACCATAAGGCCCAAAGCCTTTTTTCCTGCTTTTCTTCGCGCCCAGCGTCAGAGTGAAGTTCGTGCGCCCGTGAAACGACATGTAAAACGACATGATCTCGGCCTTGCCGGTAAAATACCGGCTCAACTTGACCGCCGCTTCTACGGCCTCCGAACCGGTGGTTAAAAGATAAATTTTGTTCTTACCACGAGTCTCTGGTATCAGCCGCAGCAGTTTTTCAGCGAGTTTGATGCGGGGCTCATTCAGCCGGTCGTAACAGGTGAGAAGTTGCTCAACTTGAGAAGAAACCGCCTTTACATATTTAGGATGGGAGTGACCGATAGCGGCCACAAATATTCCCGATGTGCAATCCAGGTATTCCTTCCCCTCGATGTCCCAGACCGTTACCCCCTTAGCGGCTTTCCAGACCATCGGGACGTGTTCCGTCAAGAATCGCGGCTCTAATTGGCGCGATAGCTTGAAATAACGGTCAGTCAGTGTTTCTTCTCGATCCATGCAATTCTCCCTTGCTCATTTTAAAAATGCGCGCAGTGCCGAAACCGATTCTTGGATACTTTTTCCATCAAAAACGATGGAGCCGCAAACGAGGATATCGGCGCCAAGCCGCGCAAAAGTCCCCACCGTCTCCGTATTAACTCCCCCGTCGATCTCTATCCTGAAATTTGGGAACCGAGATCTCTGTAATGTCTTCAATTCCTCGAGCCTTCGAAAGGCCGTGGGACTGGGAGAAACACCGTGAGCCCCCGGCGGTATGTTCAAGAGCAACACCGTGTCCACTTGATCGATCCAGGGCATCAACAACTGCAGAGGAGTCTCCGGCTTTAACGCAAGACCCACACGCGCGCCGCTTTGGCGAAAAATTTCTATGGTTTGCTGAAGCGTCGGCTGTTCCGCGCTTTCGATGTGGAAAGAGATCTGATCAAATGGCCCGAGGGGCATCTGTCTCGCATATCGACTAGGCTCTTCGACCAACAAATGAACATCCAGGGGGATGCGAGTTTTATCTTTTGCCAGTTTAATAAACCCCGATGGAAAGCCAAGCGCTGGCGCGAAGTGACCGTCCATAAGGTCGATATGAACGAATTCCACCTCTGATGACTCCAGGTCTTGGAACACCTGCTCTAAATTCAGGAAATTCGCCCTCATGAGAGATGGAGCTAACTTCATCCGGCTACCCCATTAGGTTACCTTATCCATCTAAATAGACATCACCTGATATGACGACAACGTTTCGCGGGCATTACCGTTTTGAAAGGTAGCGTAGAGGAGCGCTAACCCTTGTCTAAGTTTTCATGATTGCATCCGAACTCTTCAAAGAAAAAACGCCAGGCCTGTATTTCGCCCGGATTATTCATTACTCTTTGACCACTCGAGCTGTTTTGCCTCCCGGTCGCGGCAGGCCGGTAACAAAATTGACTTCCGCGGGGATGCCTGCTTTTTTTAATAACTGTTCTTTTATTTTTATCTCTATCTCTTGACTTGGAATTGTCCCGGACATCAACTCGGCGCGGACCAAAAGGCTATCTCCCCTCGGCACCAATTGATACCAGTTCCCCATCTCCGGGATCTGCATCAGCAGCTCTTCAATAAAATAGGGGGAGTATGCCGCCTCTCGGATGATTACTTGATCCTCATCCCGTCCCCTCAACACCATGCGCGGAAGTTCTAAGCCGCACTGGCACTTCTTGTCGTCGATGAAGCCCATGTCTCCCGTTTGGTAGCGAATCATAGGAGAGGCCGAGCGGGTAAGGTCGGTAACGACAATCATCCCTATTTCTCCCGCAGGAACGGGCTCCCCTGTTTTTCTATCCACCACCTCCACGAAGACATGGCCATTGGCAACGTGATAGCCTCCTTTTTGGTGGCATTCGAAAGCGATGGGCGCTGCCTCGAGAGCCCCGTAAAGATAGAGAACGAGGCAACCCCACCTTTGCTCTAGGCGGTTTCGGAAGGAGGGAGAGCAACCTTCGCCGGCGAGCCACATGAAACGAAGCTTGATGTCCGTACCTAGGCGAATCTCTCTTTCATCGGCAATCTCAGCGAGGTAGGCCGCATATGGCGGAGTGGTGATGAAAACGGTGGCTTCGAGGTCCCGTGCCATCGCGAGGGTACTCTCAGGCGTCGAATAAAGCCCGCCCTTGCCTGCGGGGACCATCAGGACGCCGACACCTTTCTGAAACAAGTTGTGGGCGCCTAGCCCGGCCAAACTCATCTCGTAGGGTAAAGCGTTAATTACGATATCATCGGTACTCAGCGACATGAGCCGTGGCATGTCAGGCGCGACAAAATTGACGAAATAGTCCTCCCACGTGTAGTAGGTGTAGATATGCTCTCCTCCAGTGGTTCCTGTGGACAGGTGGACCTGTGAGATTCTCTCGCGAGGGGCGGAGAGCAGGATGAAAGGCTTTCCCCGCATCTCATCCTTAGTGATAAAGGGAAATTTTCTGATATCTTCTACGGATCGAAACTCGTCAGGCCGGACTCCCTTCGCCACGAATTTTTCCCGATAGAAATTATTGTCCTTGTAAGCGTGTTCCAAAACCCAACGAATCGCCTCCTCATGATAACGCCTCATGTGTTCTTTGGACCACGACTCGATATCCCGGCTGGAAGCAAAATATTTTTTGACTATCGGATGAAGAGGCTCGCCAAATTTTTGTTCGATGAAAGACATAAAGCAATCTTTACCCGGAGGCATTCACTTCAAGCACCTTTCCATCAGTTGATCGAAGAATTCCACGGCCAGATCGATCTGCTCCGTGGTGATCTCGAAGGAGGGAGAGAGACTGAAAGCGTTTTTGTAGTAACCCCCGATCTTCAAGACCAATCCGTAGTTCGTTCCGTTTTTCTTTAGATCGCCTTTCATTCCTTCAAGGAAAATGCGCTGGGTGAGCTCCGGATTGGGCGTCGTACCGTCCTGTTGGCACAGCTCGATACGGAGGGCCAATCCCAAGCCGTCCACGTCGCCCATGATCTTGGGATACTTCTTTTGTAACTCTTTGAGTTGCGACAAAAAATATTGTCCTTTTTCTTTCACCTTGTTCTCGTAGTCTTGCTCTTCCAAGAGTTTCAACACCTCTAAAGCAACGGCCGTTCCTTGCGGGTTGCCCGCATAGGTCGAGTGGGTCGAGCCTGGAGGAAAAGTCTTAGGGTTGATGAGATCCTCCGTAGCCCAAACTCCGGAAAGAGGATTGAGGCCGTTGGTCAGAGCCTGGCCAAAGACGACAATGTCCGGGACAACACCAAGATGTTGGATGGCCCAAAATTTTCCTGTGCGGAAAAACCCCATCTGTACTTCGTCATCTACCAGGAGGATTTTGTGCTCCTCCAGAACCTTCTTTAGGCCGACAAAATATTCCTTTGGCGGAATGACAAACCCCCCAGTACCCTGGACCGGTTCCATATACAGCGCGCCGAACTCACATTCCCCGGCTTTAGAGTCCCAGAAGGAATAGTACTCAGTATCGAAAAGCTTCTCGAACTGCTTTAGACAATACAAACCACAATCTTCGCGCTTGAGCCCGTAGAAACAGCGAAAGCAATACGGATAAGGGACAAAATGGGCCCGGTCGCCGAAGTGGCCGTAGCGCTGCCGGTAGCGATAGCTGGCGGTAATAGCGGTGGCTCCTAAGGTCCGGCCATGATATCCCCCCATAAAAGCAAAGCCGCTGTTTTTGTGCGTATAATTGCGGACGAGCTTGATCGCGTCCTCTACAGCTACCGCGCCCCCCACGTTGAAATGAACCCTGCCTTTTTTGCGAAAAATCTTCTCGCACATCTGAGCGATGCGCGCCGCCACCTCGATCTTCTCGGAATGGAGGTAATGACTTGCTAGCTGAGGCAAGCGGTCCAATTGGTCCTTAAGAGTCCGGTTAAGCCGGTTGTTCCGATAGCCGAAGCTCGCGGTGGCAGACGCCATTTGGAGGTCGAGAAAAGGGGTTCCCTCGGCGTCATAAAGCAAGCAACCCTCGCAGCTCTGAAAAATTTTGGGATCTCCGGTGGAGCGGATGCCATCTCCCCACGAGCAATGATTTGCCTCCAATTTCCCGAGATCAGCTTCAGTCATGGATTTCCATCAAACCGGCTGAAGAGCCGGTCCAACAACTCGGCGCCGAGATCGATCTCCTCGTAGCTGATCTCCAGATAAGGCGCGAGTGTAAAAACATTCTTGTAGTATCCGCCCACGTCCAGAACCAATCCGTACCGACGTCCTCCCACTTCCAACCCACCTTTAAGGCCGTGCTGAAAAATTTTGTCGGCCATTTCGGAATCCGGCGTCTTATCCTGCCCCCGACAAACCTCGATTCTCAGGGCCAAACCTAAACCATCAACGTCTTCAATGATTCCTGGATACCTTTTCTTAAGCTGCTTTAGACGAGATAAAAAATAAGCGCCCTTTTCCTGAACCATCGATTCAAAATCTCTGCTTTCAAAAATCCTTAAAACCTCGAGGGCGATGGCAGTCCCCTGTGGATTAGCGCGCGACGCAGACTCGGGAGGCCAATCTAAACGGTCGATGAGATCCTCCCTGGCCCAGAACCCCGAGAGCGGGTTGAGCCCATTGGTCAGGGCTTTGCCGAAGACGATGACGTCGGGCGTTACGCCAAAGTGTTCTATGGACCACAGTTTCCCCGTTCTGAAGAAACCCATCTGAATCTCATCATCCACAAGGAGGACCCTTCGATCAGACAGTATTTTCCCCAACCCGCCGAAATAACCCCTTGGCGGAACCACGTATCCCCCAGTGCCCTGGACCGGTTCAACGTAAAAAGCTCCGTGCTCACTCTGATTGATCTCAGAGTCCCATACCGAGTGGCAGTCGGAATCGAAGAGTTTTTCGAATTGAGAGAGACAATAAACACCGCAGGAGTCCGGCTGCTTATCGTAGAAACAGCGGAAGCAGTAGGGATACGGAATGAACTGAGCTCGATCCCCAAAGTGGCCGTAGCGGCGGCGATAGCGGTAGCCGGAGGTGATAGCTGAGGCCCCCTGGGTCCTGCCGTGGTACCCGCCCATAAAAGCAAAGTGAAAATTTTTCCCGGTTGCTTTTCGAACAAAGCACAGAGAGTCTTCGATGGCGCCGGCGCCTCCAACGCTGAAATGGACGCGCCCTTTGACGCCAAACCTCTGTTCGGTCAGGGCAGCCAGTTTTTCCGCCAACAGAGTCCGCTGCTCGTGCAGATGCTGACTGTCCAACTGGGGAAGCACCTGGATTTGATCGTTCAAAACTTTGGTGAGGCGGACGTCTCCATAACCGAGATTAGCCGCCGAATACTGCATCTGTAGGTCGAAATAGGGCCTGTCCTCGTC
>AF_2010_repII_A001DRAFT_10000075_pt1 | contig 15621 bp, 20 predicted proteins | sample AmaForreplIIA001_FD_9190 | JGI IMG/M metagenome (IMG submission 9190)
ACGACGGATCTCGGCGAGGAAGGCATCGATCTCGGCAAGATCTACGACTACGACATTATCTTACTTGACCTGAACTTGCCGGATATGTCGGGCTTCGATGTACTGCGCAAGCTGCGCGTATCGAAAGTAAAGTCACCGATCCTGATCCTGTCTGGCCTCGCCGGCATTGAGGACAAGATCAAAGGTCTCGGCTTCGGCGCCGACGACTACATGACCAAACCGTTTCATAAGGACGAACTGGTCGCGCGTATCCACGCCATCGTGCGTCGATCGAAAGGGCATGCGCAGTCAGTCATCAGCACTGACGGTCTATGTGTCAATCTCGATACTAAGACAGTCGAAATCGACGGTGCGCGCGTGCATCTGACCGGCAAAGAGTACCAGATGCTGGAACTCCTAGCGTTGCGCAAGGGAACGACGCTGACCAAGGAAATGTTCTTGAGCAATCTCTACGGCGGTATGGACGAACCAGAGATGAAGATCATCGACGTCTTTATCTGCAAGCTGCGAAAAAAACTCGCTGGTGCATCGGGCGGCAAGGACTACATCGAAACCGTCTGGGGGCGTGGCTACGTATTGCGCGAGCAAGCCGAAGCTGCCGCAACGATTTCCGCCTGACAGAATCCTCGCGCCTTGCCAACCATGTCCGCTTTGGGTCAAAAGCGGACATCTGGGAGGTTTGTGCGATGTCCGCTTTACCCCCAAAAGCGGATATCAGATCACCGTTCGGCCATGTCTGCTTTGTGCCAAGAGCGGACATTGCGTCCATTAGGTCAAGACCAAACTCAAGGCGCGGCCGTCAAAGGTCGCGGATGACACTTCGTTCGATGCGCGGTTTACTGCACTGTGAACCGGGGCGACCAATGTGTTTGGGCCGCCGGTAATACAGTCGACCGAGTGGTAATTACGCGGGGGTGGTGCTCAGTCACTTCGTGACGCGCGGTTCAATTTAAAAACTTCTTTCAGCAATATCCCGACAGCCTCTTCCGTTGCGTGAGTCGCTTTTGCGGAATAGGCCACATGAGGATTTCGTCCGACGCAATCATCTGCATATGTGAAAGGCTTATTTGTCGCCGTATTGGTGATTGTCCCAGCCGCTTCTTCCATCAAAACGCAATTTGTCGTCTGTCCATACTGAACCACCGTAGGGTTAGATGACAGCGAGGGATAATCAAATGCGTGCCACGTATCAGGATACTCAGTCATTTGAACGTCTTTGCCCGCCTGTTTGAGTCGCTCGAAATAGGCTCGACAAGGACCGATCTCAACATAATCGTCCGATATTCCGTGAAAGATCCGTATTGGATGGTCTGTGACGTCAGTATCGCTGATGAAAGTCGTATTGCATTGCGGATAGAGCGCAATATGGGCCGCTGGATCGACCCCACTTGGGTTCCACATCTTATGGAATCTCTTGAGCGTCGCATATAGCGCTGCTTGTCCACCGCGCGAGAATCCCATGACAGCAATTCGGCTCGGATCTACCAACGGATGCTCTGCCAGTACCGCCAGACTGCGATACAAGTCGAGAATCATGTTGAGGCGTCCAAGTTGCGACTGATCAGCGACGGTGCTTGCGATTCCTCGTCCAGAAAATGAGTCAAGTGCAAATGTAGAAATACCCAACGATCCAAACTGCCTTTCCCAAAAATCGGCGTTCACCTCAAAACCACCTGAACCGTGCATGAGGATGACCAGCGGAAGGCGCCCGGAGCCTTGGGCAACCCTCAAGACTCCAGCGATGGTTGCAGGCCTTCCCGAGGCGTCGCCGTTGAGAAACTGTTGATCCGAGATAGTCAAAGTCTGGATCGGAATTGCCTCGATCCACCAGGCAATATCCTTGGGAAGAGTGTTTGCCACTACAACCGATTGAGCAATAGCTATTGCGAACATCGTAGGTACGCTGATCGCCAGCCTTTTCATCGTATTTTCCTAATCGTCTTACCGCGTCGCGTTTTAACTGGTTCCCGGCCCTGTTTTGGAGCGCCGTCTCATTACCCTCCCCGAGGCTCAGGACGAGGCATTGTAGCGGGTCAGGTTAGTGCGCTGAAAGTGGCAGGGCAGTCGGTCTCCCAATGTCCGCTTTGGGTCATAAGCGGACATCGCATTAGGTCCGCGTCATGTCCGCTTTACCCCCGAAAGCGGACATCACCCAGCAAGGCGGCAATGTCCGCTTTGTGCCATAAGCAGACATTGCCGACATAGGCTGCGGTCAGCGGGTCGCAGTCACGACGAACTGCGGCGCGAGCGCCAAGTAGCTTCCGTGCGATACCGTCTGCTCAATCATAGAAAGGATTTTCTCAACATCGAACTGGTTGATCTTGCCACTGCCGCGAGCGTACTCCGCCATATTCCGGATCATCGGCAACAGTCTGCCATCAGTGCCGGGACGGGTGATGACCTGAACGTCTATGCCGGAGAAGGCAGCTCGTGCCATTAAGCCGTAGAGCTTCCTCCCGATGTCTGGCGTCCGGCATGCATGGCTTGCTGCATTTACAAGTGCGGCCCAATCTTTGGAAGGTACAGGCTCGATAATCATCATTGGCCAATCTCCTTCGACGGTGTGCAGCTTGCCGCCTCCCCTAAGGACGCGCCGGAACTCGCGTATCGTTGATGCCAGATCGTCCACGTAGATGAGGGTGTTCGTGTGGTCAGCCGATCTAAAGACTCGTCCAACAAAGGCAGAATGGAACCATCACATTGGTGCACAGTGATCCTCTCGCCAACGCCAGCTGCGTTCGCATTCTTGCGTGTTCGAGAGACAAAATCTGGATTGATGTCCAGGGCATGCACGTGACCGCTCGGCCCGACCCACTTAGCGATTTCGATTGCCGTATAGCCGGGACCGCAGCCGAAGTCGGCAACAATGTGCCCAGGGCGAATGTCCGCAGATTCATAGAGGGCCGATGACGCTGGGTTCCATTGGAACATGCGCTCATATCGATCCAACCTGTCCCGGTCGATGTTGATCCAATGGTCCTTGTAGAAAGGGTCGCCAGCCACAGCCAAACCTTCCTGATGTAATGATTTGGCGAACGCTACTGGCCTGTGTCGGCCGTTGTCGAGACCATCAAATCAATTGACAATCTGATTTCCGCAAGAAGCGAAGGAATATCTTGGCGATAAGTACCGATGTCCGCTTTGTCCCTAATAGCGGACATTAGCTGCTGTCTTTCAGATGTCCGTTAAGTGCCAAAAGCGGACATGGACGCCATTTTACTTCAGGCTCGAAGTAATGGACTGGATAACCGCTGAGGCCATCTTGAAGGCATCACCGCGATCTTTGATGTGGTGCCAGCGCGACGTTCCCGTTCCCCTGTAGCGGCGCTTTCATAAAAGTTTGGTATTGGCTCGATAACCTTCTCGTCGTGGGGATGGGCGCGGAGGATTATTTGATGCGCGCCGTAATCGAATACAGAGACCGGGCTCAGGAATGCCGCAAGCTGGCAAGGTTGGTCCATAGGCTTGAGGACAAGTACGCTTTGGATTGTGCCGCTCAAAGCTGGGAAAGGCTTGCTGACCGTTACGAACGCGATATTGCTGCGGAAGACTGAACCTTCAGCCTGGCATGACTGATGTGCACATCTCGTAGCGAATCGTGATGTTGAAGGCCGACGAAATTTAACGGCAACCGGTGTTGTTTACACTGCTGTTGATTCTGACGGCAAAACTGCGAGCGTGCCTCCCGCCTGTGAGCCACCGTGGGCACGTCATCCGCTCTGACCGACCACTTGGTAGATGAAGCGGGGTGATCGGCGCTTAATCGTCCGCCGAAGGACAAACGCCGTCAATTATTCATACGGCTTACGGGTGTTGGCAACTGAGCGCATAAACCCGGTGGTGAGTCTGGCGAGGCACATAGCCACAAAAAACGTACACACCCGCTTGCAAAAAGTTACGGATTAGGCCGAGGAAAAGTCGCAAATTACGAGCACGATGGTAGAGGGCGCCGGATGGGACGGGGGAGAGTATGTTCGCTAAGGATTTTATCGCTGATGCCGCTTTTGTCGCGCTGGTTGCGTGGGCCATGACCGACGTTCTAGCGCGTATCAGAACCAAGCGTGAGCAGCGCAAGCCAAAGCGCTGAGCTTTCGCGCCGAGTCTTGGCAGCACGGCATATCAAAAAGTCAGTGAGACGTATCCTAAACGACCCAGAATCTACATTTTGTTCGCGCAATTTAGCCACGAATAGAATTGAGCATTTCCGTTGTGCTGCCTCCTTGGGGGAGGGTGTTTAGAGCAACACGCATAGCAAGACGCCATGTGTGTCCTGGCCCCGGCTCGCGCTGGGGCCTTTTGTTATCCACCGTCAAGTGGCCTTTTATGCTTGCGGTCACATCACCGTCGAGGCCTTTCTTTTTTGAGTCTCGCGCAGTCGGTTCAACGTTTCAGAATACCGCTCCACCCAGATAGGCGTAGAGAAGCCCGACAATCACGAACATGCCGAGGATTACTAGGCCAAGTTCGACTTCGTCTGGTGGTTCCCGACGAATCATAGCTTGAATGTGAAACCGTTACTTTCTGATTCAAATTGTCCAATGGTTTAGCCGCGCAGCGAGAGTGAACGCAAAGTAAATTTGGATGCGCTCTGCATAGTCTGATGGGAATGGACGGCGAATAACGGCGGCGACTTCGCTTGCGTTCATTCTGTGTTACTGTGGCACGCACGGCAGTTGTTCGAGCGGCGGCACTGGTCGCCGTCAATGCAGGCCGCTGCTGGTCGGCACCGACCAATTCTTTTTCAACCGACGGGTCCAACTGGCCACGCTGGCGGCGCGCCACGCGATTCCTGCAGCGTTTGCCGCACGTCAGTTCCCGGAAATCGGTGGCTTGATGAGCTATGGCACCAGCATCACGGAGGCCTTTCGGCAGGTGGGCGCCTACGTTGGACGCATCCTCAAGGGCGTAAAGCCCGCCGATCTACCGATCTTGCGTTCTGCCACGTTTGAGTTCGTCATCAATGTGTCGACTGCCAATGCGCTCGGCGTCGAGATTCCACCGACGCTGCTCGGCCGCGCCGACGAGGTGATCGAGTGACGTCGTAATGTCCGCCTTTGGCACAAAGCGGACATCACAACCGTGCTGAGTCATGTCCGCTTTCGGGGGTAAAGCGGACATCGCCGGTCCGAATTTGCCGTGATGCACAACTCAGCCGCCAATGGTAGATCGAGTGCTGACCATAATCCGATTCGCTTCCTCAAGGCGTCGCATTTCCACATCCCATAATGTGCTGAAACCGGTCCGTGTCCGCTTTGGGTCAAAAGCGGACATTGCGCGGTATCAGGCCGATGTCCGCTTTACCCCCAAAAGCGGACATCGATTGAGCGCGTCGGGATGATTGGCACGGTGAGGCCTAGCGTCTTGGCGGTCTTGAGGTTGATGACTAGCTCAAATGTCGTTCCCTGTACGACTGGCAAAGGCAGAACCACCATGCAAATCGTAGGACTAGTGATTTCGTGGGCCGTTGCTATCGGCATCATCGGCATCGGAATTGGCTATGCCGCCAAATCGGAGATGAACGCGGCGGGCTTTGGACTGCCTCAGCTACCAGAAAGAGAGGCACGCGGTTGGTGGCAGGTTAAGGGAGTCCGCGACATCGTTTCTGGAGTTCTGGTAATCGTCGCCATTATCGCTGCACGCGCTGATCTCTGGTGGTTGATCCTGGTCCTCTCACTCATACCGCTCGGCGACGCCCTCGTCGTTCTGACAAACGGAGGCAGGAAGAGCGCAGCTTTTGGAATTCATGGAGCAACCGCGGCCGCCATGATAATCGCTGCGTTGCTCCTTGAGCGCAGTTGAAGCCTGCGGTGGATCACTGGACGACCACGCGGTCGACAACACCTCCAGCCAATATCCCACTCACGAGCATGGCCGCGACGAGCAGCAGCCTAGTTCGAGCACTAGACATTCTTCCGTCTTTAGTTCTCAGCAGGCTTTGTCCCAATGCATTTCAATTTGCGCGGCGGTAGCGCACGATGTTCCGGCTTGCAGATTGCGGATCGACCAGCTGTCGCTCCTCCCGGTCGACCCAGGCGGTAAAGCCCATCCAATAATGCGTAGAACCGCAAACCGAGCAAACGACGGGAATTGGGACGTTAGGTAGAGTTTCCAAAACGACCATAGCGCTGTCCAGCCCGGTCGGGATAGGTTCCTTTGTTCTCGGACATCTGGTGAGAATTCGCGCCACTGCAGTTACTCGCAGCAATCCGGGTACTCGGTGGCACCTAGTGCCCGGCATCCCCCGGCACAAGTCCCTCAGTGCAGACTGATTTCAAGTAGAAAAGTGCCTTTTGACGTTTTGTCGCCGCGTAGCCTTATGCAACTCTGTTCCTGTCGAGCAAGCGCGGCTGAGGCCAAGCGGAAGGTCGGTCCACGGCATCTGCGACGGCATTCCAGATTTTATAGCCTCCATGATCGCCGTCACCCTGAAGCATGCTGGCTTTTTGTCGAGCCAATTTGCTCGCTGCAGCTCCATGACGGGCCTTTAGGAAGTGGGCGTAGATCAGAACCGCTTCGTCCTGCGTTGGAACCCACATGACATCATTTCCAGTGTTGGATTGCCCGAACCTTGAGTATGACAGTAGTGTGACTGTGTCACGCTTAGATTGCAATCACACTTTCGTACCACCCAGCGTTGGGCACGGTGGGACGGACATTCCGAAAGCTTCGATCCCCTCTAGAGCTGAAGCCCCAACCTTTCGGCTAGGTGCTTCGCGTACCATCGCGCTGTAGGGGCAGACCAAAGCAGCCACTCAGCACAGAGACTTAACCAGGACATGTGCGGTGCAACGGCGCATGTCTGCTAAGGGACATAGCGGACATTCCCTCCTATTCGATCAACTCGTCGGCAATGGAGAGCGGGCCTAGTGAGGCTCCGGCTGGCGGGCACCGCCAATACAGAGATGGATGGCGGAGCCAGGATGACTATTTGCGGGCATGGCCGGTATCGCGGCAAGTGAACAGCTCAGCGCCGAGCGACGATCCAGTTTTTGATCGAACAGATTGCCGCTTAAAATCCCGTTGTTCCTTGATGGGGCACGACTTCACGCCTGCCGTTAATCATAAAGCCATTGTGCCCGACGACCCAGCATGGCCGATGATAAGATTGCTAATCGACACAACTGCATAGCCACGGGGGGCATCTATGAGGAAGCTCATCTCATTTCTGGTCGTTGCCGCTTTTGTTGCATCATCTCCAACTGTGGTCGCCGCAAAGNAAAAGAAACAAAAACAAAGCACAGAGGCTGAGGAGATAGCTAAGCAGCACGACAATACCCGACGTGCTTTAAGGGACGCGCTCCCACTGGTGCTGCCAAGCTGGTCGCTCCCATTCTATTTCGGCATGCACCTAGACGAGACGAAGAAGAAAAAGGCCGAAAAGTAAACCCGCCGGACACCGCATGAAATTTGCCATGCCATGCCGCCCGGTGGCGAGTGACGTTGTCGCGCCACGGCGACCCGCTATCGACTTTGCTGGGGGCTAGAGTCGGTGACCGTTGATTCAACCAAGGTCCACAGCAAGCCTCGTCAAGTGACAGAAGACTGGCGCGCTTATCCACAATAGCGCGATGAAACCCGGACAAAGGCGCCGTCCGATCGCTCAACGTAGCAGCCCTGCCGCCACCAATAGTATCCCCCTCTGCGCCGCTGGGCCTCCGCACCAATGATGGCGCCGGTGGCCGCACCAACTCCTGCCCCAATAGCTGCACCCCGGCCACCACCTGCGACGCCGCCAATGATAGCGCCGGTCGCACCTCCAAGAATTGCACCGCTGAACGGGTCCTGAGCCGCCGCCTCCCTAAAAGGAATGACTACGGCCAGTGTTAGCAAAGTTATCGTCCCCAACGTGCGAACCATATCGACCTCCTTCTTCGAATTGGTCGCGGCGAGGATAGCACGGCCGCAATTTCGATAAATCGATTTATATTACCGACATGTTGTGACGTGTGCGTAACTCTCGCGGACGGCCATTAAACGGACCTGCTGCTTTCATCCCGCAATTCCCGTGCCTAGAATTTTTTTCGGACTGTGACGCCGTTCACGCATGTTTAGATTGAATAGAGCGAACATGTGACCAGAGATGGAGGCTCACATGCGCAACATCGGTTTGGGCACCCTGTTCGGCATCGCGTTAGTTGCAGTCGCTGTTGTAATAACCACTTGGTCAATCGAACCAACCGTTGGAAAAACTCCTACCGTTTCCGTAGGCCCACTCGGCCTGATGGGCACCGCGACCAATCTGCCGCAAGCGCATTACCAAGATTTTAGCACGATCTACTAACAGAGCGCGGCCGCTGGCTATTCGGGTCGCTGAATGGGGGTAGGCATATCCAACAAGCGCGCCAAAAGACAAAGGTCAGGACGAAGAAAAAAACCCCCGGCACGAAGCCGGGGCTGCTTGGTTTGTTCCGGGAAATGTTATCCGCAAACCCAAACGAATCCGATCGGGCTCGCCCGCCAGCACGAGCCTACGCCATACGGCCACCATCGGCCGTTCCAATAACGCCGGCCAGTGCCGTACCAAACGCCTCCGTAATAGGGCCGGGCTGCCACTGCTCTTCCTCCATAAGGGCCCCGCACGGCTGCTCCCCCATATGGGCCGCGCACGGCTGCTCCCCCATACGGGCCACGGACGGCTACCCCACCACGCGGACCACGGACGGCTGCTCCTCCGCGTGGCCCATGGACGACTTCGTACGCCAACTGGATGTTGGACGCGGGAGCCACTGCACTAAGCGGCTGCGGTTTGACTGGAATGGCTTCGGCCACACCATAATCTGCAATCGCGACCATGGCGGCGATGACCAAAGGCAGTAGTAGCATCGAAACAATGCGCATTACTAATCCTCAGTTTAAGCTTTTCAGTTCTTTTCACACGACGCCTTACCACTAAACGCCGGCACATGAACGCCGATTGAACGAGTCGGTTCCAAGCGGTTTGTAATCTTGAGTTTGAAGGTCTGCCATCGCGAGAACAGACAAGAACTCGTTGATCTAGATCAATGTTCGAGGTCAAAGAATATGGCCCGTCACTGAAGGGAGAAACCGTCACGGGCCGAGTGGGCAGATCGATCTGCAGACTTTGAACCGTTTTATACTGATGCGGATTGGACAAACTTTTAAGTTGGACTTGCTGCAGTATTGGGGCCCAAAAATCCAATTGTCGGTAGTCGCGACGACTTTTGAGCATTTGCCGCCAACGGCCAGCTAACTAGTGCTCCGCCAATGAGCTTGGTGAGTCGCGCGCCGCTTCCTTAACAACTCCTCAACAATGGCCGAAACGCAGCGACACTAGACGCGCCCGTCTTGGTCAGAAGTGGCTGAAAAATCACATCAAACAACACTTGACGGTACTCAACGCAACGCTTGTCCCCGGTGTCCCCGCCCCGGGCGGTTTTGTTTTGTGGAACCGGAAGAGGCTGACAGCCGCATCACCAGTGTAACCCAGCCCTCAAGAACGGTCCGCCGTTCGAGCACAAGGCCCTGTGCGCTATAGATGCTGGCGACGGCGTTGGCGTGGGAAGGCAGCAGGCCAGACAAAACGACATGGGCCCCGGGCGCGGCGAGGCTACGTACAGGCACCGCGAGCCTCGTGAGGGGCCCCATCAGAATATTCGCAAATATCAGATCGTAAGGCCCGCGCTCGCGGATGACCTGCGCGCGCACACCGGCGGCGCGCACGAAGGTGATGAACGATGCCGCGCGATTCAGCCTGGCATTCTCACGAGCGGTGCGCACGGCCACCGGGTCGATGTCTCCGGCGGCAACGCGCTTGCGCAGCAATTGTGCGGCCGCGATTGCAAGCACACCTGTGCCGGTGCCGATGTCCAGCACATTGGGCGCGCGCCAGCGTTTCATCAGATCATCAAGCGCGAGGAGACAGCCGCGGGTCGTCCCGTGATTACCGGTGCCGAAGGCGAGGGCGGCCTCGACCTCGATTCCGATGTCATTGGCTCTGAGGCCGGCCCGGTCATGAGCGCCATGAACGACGAAACGTCGTGCGCGCACCGGCCTCAGTCCGGCCAGGCTCTCCGCCACCCAGTCGTGGGCCGGGACCCGCTCGATGCTGAGCGCGTCCGCCGCGGCTTCGCCGGCCGCCAGCTTGACCAAATCGCGCAACCCAGCTTCGTCGGGCGTGTTGCGAAAATGAATCGCCACCTGCCAGCGACCAGCATCATCTTCGAACGCGGCGCAAGCCGAGTCCGTAGCATCGAGGCTTTCGCCAAGAAAAGCCGCAAGGCGCCGGGCGGTCGGTTCTTCGCAAGAAAGACGGGCGACGGTGGTAGGGGTATTCATGCGGCGCAAGATTGCCCTTCGCATTCGCGCGCGCAATGGCTATGTAGGCGCCTGTGACCCTCGAACGAGCTCATTCCACCGAGATTGAAGCACTTGCTTTGGCCCGCCGCAGCGGCTGGCCGGAAGACATGCGCGTGCTGCTTGATCGCTACCCGCGCGAGAAATGGGAAGCCCATGCCAATTTGGGCGAAATGGCCCGTTTCTGGCTGTCGCGGCACGCCATGTTCCGCGAACTGTCGGCAACGATTGAAAAAGTCACCGAACAGTTTCGTGCCGGCAGGCTTCCACCCATTGAATTCTCGCGGCAATTCGTACCGCGGCTTCGGTTCGTCCTAGACCAGCTGAATGTTCACCATCGGATCGAGGACTTTCATTACTTCCCGATTTTCCGCGCTGCGGACGCCCGGTTAGCCATCGGATTTGACGTACTGGAAGGTGATCATCACCACATTCACGGCGAGATGGCGCGGACCGCAGAGACCGCCAATGCGCTCTTGCAGGCGCTACGCAGCGACAGCGACAGCCTTCGCCGTTGCAGCGACGGCTACGCGGACGCAAGCGCGGTCCTACTCAAGGGGCTCATCCGTCACCTTGATGATGAAGAGGACCTTATCGTGCCGCTGATCCTCGATCGCGGTGAAGAGGAGCTCGGCGTTGCGCACCACGGCTAGCGCTGTGGAACGGCGGCAGCCATCTGGCTTCTGCGTTCAGTGCCGCTTGAAAAACTGAATCTCGCGCTCGTGCCGTAGCGCTGCCTGCCTTGTTGGAAAGGTGCCCAGGTTTCGACGCTTTCCCGTGCGCGGATTCTTTTTACGCGAATAGAGCCTGAACTTTCCGTCGACGAGTTTACGGATCATCACGATTCTCCATCGCTGGCAACCAAGCGTTAAGAGCCCGCGCCCGCTGTTGTACTAACGCCGTTCAAAGTTTGCGGTTCAGAATTTTGGCAACACCTGCGGTATCGCTATATCGCGGTGGTCCCATCAGTCTGCCAGTTGCGCCTCGGGGAATTTCCATTTGCCGTTCAGCATTTCATCGCGCGGGCGATAGAGCCGCACCATGTAGTTCCAGTCCTTCATGGTGGGCAGGCAATTCGGGATCTTCCCGTCGCATCCGCCGAACTGGATGGTGGCAGAGCCATCATTGCCTTTCGTGGCGCTCATGCTGTTGACCGAATAGGCGTTGTATGGGTTTTTCAGGAAACGGCCGTTGGCGTCGTAAACGGTAACCGACCAGAAGGCGTCGACGGGTACCTTGGCCGGAACCGTAAGCTTGTAGACGGCTGTGCCGTCGTTCTTGCTCGGCGTGACGTTAAGGTAAAGGACGTCCTTCTCTGGGTTGCCGCCCCAAGCCGACGCCGTGGCGATCAAGTGCCGGACACCATCCACCTGGGTTTTAGTACCGAATGCTCGTTGCAGGTCGGGCAGCGTCGTGTTCAGTGCCAGAAGCAGATCACGTACCTTCTTCTGACTTACCGGATCCCAATTGGTCGCCTCAAAGCGACCGGGAGCCTTCTGTTTGACGATCACGGCGTCCTGCAGTGCCTGCGCCTGTTTCATGTCCTGCTGATCGGCGGGATCAGCCAGAATTCGCAGCGCCACGAAAAGATAACGCGTGCCGACTTCCCCTCTGTTGTAAGTGTAGTTGCCGGGACCATATGCGACTTCGAAAACGTAGTGGTTCTCGTTGATCGCGGTAATCGACATGAAGCGTTTGCCCGCCTTGGGCAGCGTGATTCTCACCGGACCGGCGTCGAGATCGAACACCGCTTCGGAATAGAGCATGTCACGGTTTGGCCGTACGCCGACGCCTTCAACCGGCAAATCGCGGACGTGGATGAATTTGCCGAATGCTCCGCGTTTCACGAATTGCGCGAAATACATGTCAGTTTCGGCGCGATTGAAGTTGTCGGTGGTAACTGTCACCGCATTGCCCGCCGACGACTGCGCATGAGCCAGAGCTGAAATGCCGCAGGCCACCAGAACGCCAGCGAGAAACGCTTTACGCATTTTTCCTCCGTTACCTCTGCAGGTCATTTCTTTGGCTTCTTCAGGCTGCGGATGAACTTCTCGGCCTGCGTTTCGCTGATGCGCACCAGCGGCGGAGGAAAATACGTGCCGTCGGCGACATCCTTCGTCGGCCCGTAAAATCGGTAGGTGAGGTTATATTTTTTGTCATTCGGTGTGGGGAGCCAATTTGACTCCGGAATGTCCTCGGGCGGTTTCGGCCCAAAGACCAGGGTGAGCGAGCCGTCATCGCTCAATTTCAGAGGCGATTGCTTGTTGAGCAGATACCGGTTGAGCTGATTGGGAATGACCTTGTAGTCCGCGGTATCGACCGCGATGACCGACCAGAAGTAACGCGTCTTCGACAACGGCAGCGCTTCTTTGGGATAGGTCTGCGTGTAGGTCTGACCTCCGTCGAGGCCCATGCCGGCGAAGTAGACCACTTCCTTGCCAGTGTTCGCCCAAATGCCGGCGTAGTTAGCCACGCTCCGCATCGTGTAGTCGGTCCGATAGTTGCCGATGAGGCGGGGGCGCATCCACCCGTTCACGAGCTTGCCCATCTTCTGGACTTCGCCCTGGAAGGCCGGGATCGCATATTTGCGGACCACTTCGTCGATGCGTGCCCGCTGAGCGGGATCGGCCGCAGCCTTTGCCACTGCGCGCGTCCTTTCCCGGATATCGATCATCCCGACGTTGAGGTCGGCCTCGCTTGCGAGGATCTCTTCGGTTTTGTCGAACCCTTCGACCCCCGGCAACTTGCTGTTCGGAAAATCCACCTTCACGACTATTGGATCGATTACAGGAGATCCGGTGGCCTTCATCGTAACCTTTTTCTGCAGGGCAATTGCATCCGCGGGATTGGCACCCAGTTCGATACGCATCAAGATGCGCGACTTCTTGCTGGGGAGATCGACTCGCTGCGTCCCCTTCGGAAGCGTGATGCCTTTGGCGCCTTTCAGGCAGAACGCGAATTTGCCGGACGGGTGTTTCGGAAAAGTGCGCTCGTTGATGTTGGCTGAAACTTCGCCCCAGCCGTTGAGTGCCTGCACGGTGTAATAGCGTCCCTTGATCTCGGGGAGTTCGATCAAAGTGCAGCTCTTCTCATCGACGGCGACCCAGGCCTCGCTGTAGACAACATCGAGATTCGGATTGGCCCAATCGACGCCGCCGGGCTCGCGGTCGATGATCTGGTTCCACTTGAAGCCTTCCTTGAAATCGAGGTTTTCCTGCCGCAGCACGAGCCAGCGGCCGAGCAGGTATTCGTAGGCCTCGACAACATCCCTGTCGGAGACGCCCCGGGCGGGCTGCGCCTGTGACGAAGCTGTCACGCAAACCAGCGCGAGCGCTGCGAGAATGGATTTCTTCATGATCCCGTTCCGTATTAATTGCGGCAATCCTAGCGTACGCGCTCGGTCTCCGTCAGCGGTCATCGCCGCGCCAAAGCTCTTTGTGGGCTCTCAGAATGGGTTGACGTAGTTCAAAATCGCGATCTGCCGCAGGATGACCTTGCGGATAACGTGCGCCGGCTTGATGTGCTGGGTGTAGATCGCCGCAGCGCCCGCGGTTCCGGCGTAGAGGCGAGATCTTCCAGAACAGGTTGAAGGGCACGATCTTCATCTTCACGAGGATGACGAGGAGCAAGAGGTAAACATTGAAAAACGCGACGATCACCGCGGGGCCTCCGCCTTGCGCGGTGCGGGGATGTCGACATAGGCCCAGATCAGCGCGATCTGCCAAGGGGCGAAGCGGCAGATCAACGTTATCGAGCCGGCGACGGTGACCGCAGTCGCCCATGGATGGCCACGACTTTTAGCGATGTGTCCGGGAAGTGATCCGGCGATGAAAAAGATCGCGATCGCAACCAGTACGAGAAGTACGATCCAGGCAAAAATGTCGATCATGACCAGGCCCTCTCCTGATCCACCGTCTCAACTGTGCCGGCGCCGCGCGTTCGGCCGCCGGCCTTGTGCTGAGACGGGAAGCGTCGGCGTCATTTTTCCGTGTCGACGACCTTCCTCCAGTTATGGTCGGGGTTGAACTCGCTTATTCGCGAGGCGATGCGGCCGGTCCTAGGACCCAGATCCCTTTCGTAAACATCACCGTCGTTGTTGATGATAAAGGTCATGATGCCGGAATTGCCGTATTCGGCCGGGTAAGCCACGAGCCCGAAACCGCCGATCATATTGCCACGAACGACGTAGTCGACGGGGCCACCCGGCGCGTTCGGTCCTTGACCGGTCAGTATCTTGTAATAGTACCCGTGAAACGGCTCGCCGGCGCCGACGCGATAACCCTGTTGTGTCGCGGCAGCGACAGCTTCGCCGAGCGGACTATCAGGCTCGCTGCCCGACGTCGGCCAGTACAGGCCGTCCTTCTTGCCGGGTGAACTGACGATCTTCTGTGCGTAAACGGCCTGCCCAGTCTTGTCCTTGAACTTGTCGGCGTATTCGTTCTGCGCATCGTAGTAGGCCAAAGCGGCCTTGATCGCCCCCAATTCATTGCGGCCGATGCGTCGCGCCAGGATTTCCTCGCGGCCTGCCGCTGTGTCGAAACTCCATTGACCGTCCTTTTGCACAAGCGGGATCGGGAAGGGCCAATCGTTTTGACCCATCACGAGAACGGATGGCTTGCCGCTTTCAGAAACAATTCGATGCTGTGCGTCGTAGGCGGCGAGGAATTCCTGCTTGATATTGTCGTCGGCCACCGGATCGCCTGACGAGACGAGTTCCTGAGACCCAGGGCCGAGAATCGACAAGACGGTCCGGCGGTCGCCGCTTCTTGCAGCCGCCACTAGCGCTTCAACGGCCGCATCGGGCGTATTGAAGCGCTGTTGGGCTTGGGCGAGTGAAGCAATACCGAGAGCAAAGGTCGCGGTAGCCGCCAACAAAGCGAGTTTGCTGATGAAACGAATCTTCTGTGCTTTGGTCATGACGACACCTATCAATGCGAGGCCGTGGATGGAATCCGTGCACCGGATGCGATCCACTGGTCATATGTCATGAATGGCAGGCCGAGCTTGTCGTAGAAGACACGCAAGTATCCGTCGCGGCCACGCACAACCGCATCTGGTCTGACAGCCTGCACCTCCTGCGCCATCACGCCGACATAGGCTTTGTCGCTGCCGTTGTAGCTGAAGCTATAAAGTCCAAGGCCATTGTCGAGATGACCAAGCAGGGTGATGTCGTGCTTGAGCGCGATGTCCGAGCGTCGTCCGCCGCCGCCGCGTCCGCCGCCGCCACCGCGTCCGCCGCCACCGCCCATGCGCGGGCCACCGCCACCGCCGCCCATGCGCGGGCCACCACCACCGCCGCGTCCGCCG
>AF_2010_repII_A001DRAFT_10000080_pt1 | contig 15296 bp, 14 predicted proteins | sample AmaForreplIIA001_FD_9190 | JGI IMG/M metagenome (IMG submission 9190)
AAGTGGCCTAAACAATAAACCACAAAGATTCGTTTGTGTAGTGGCCATTTGTATGATATATATGAGGCTATGTGCCGGCGGAATGTTGTGTCATTGAATACAACCCGCTATATTATTCTAATGACGGCGTCCGAGCTTTGATGGTAACCTTTAATTTACATTATGAATAGACCATACCGACTAGGTAGAATGATGAGATGATTTTTCAACCACTTTAACAGTGAATACTTTGTAAGATATCATGGCTTTTCGATTTGCTCTTTCCACAGTATCGAAATTACTCTTTACATCATTAACTACTGATTCGCTTCTCGATGCATTTCTACAAACTATCAAGTACAAATAATTTTTCATATCCGTGTGAGTTGGTCTTATACGGTCCTCGATTGCATAATTTGCTCATAACTGTATCAATACATCTTGCATGTAAACTAGCTGGGAGAGGTTTCCCGACACAAAATTAAATATTTGATTTCTTATATCCTTAGTGCCGTGTCGCCAAGAAATAAGGTTGTTCTCGCTTTCGGAATTTTGGGAGGATTTGGGGTCAGTGTAAGTGTGGTGCTCGTAGCAATCGGGGGTGGATTCTCGGCCCCACTTTCTTCTTTTCTCAGGCCCCCGAGTAATGCTGACTTATGGACCGTCGGTGAAAATATCCGTCCTGGAACAGAATTGACATATTCCCTCACTGCGCTTGGTGGTCACAGTTCACCCTGGAGTAGCTTGGTTGGACCCAATTCTCTTATAAATGCAACGGTCACACTTCATTTCATCAAGTCAGAGGGAAATCTTTGGAATGCTTCTTTTTTCATTGAAAATGGTACTACTAGCAAATCTGGCACTATTTTACTTTCGAAACAACAACTTACTAATGCAAGTCCCATTTCCCGAGATTTCAGACCCTTCTATGAGCCAATTGAATCATCCCTCTTAGAGATTAGAGATATCGATCTAGACGGGCCAAAATATTTGGTCCAAGGGGCTGAGTGGAATACCCTTACCGTTGGACCCATCGGATCGACAATTTCGGCTAAAATTCTTGATAGGGAACAAGTGCAAACAAAGGCTGGCACCTTTACAACCTATGTACTTGGTTACACAGCTGGCATAAAGCCTAGCAGAATTTGGCTTTCTCACGATCTACCACTCCCAGTGAAAGCAGAGGTGTACAATGCGCAAAATGAGCTTCAGTATAAATTTACATTGCTACATGCGAGGCTCTAGTTTCCGAATTCGGTTGGGATTAGTACTATTGATTATCATGCATACTAAGGACTTGATAACAAAGTGCGAGTCAAAAAACATCTACAATAGTTTAGAATTTAGAAAATAGGCTTTTGTTGATAGTTTGTCTTTAACACATTGGTATTTACTACTTCAATTGATCTCAACCCGACTCATGCTTTTAACTCGCCTTAGTAGATTGACACGCGACAACAGTTAATATTAAATGCGTCACAGTTTTTTATTGAAATACATTAGGACGTCATTTCGATGGATGTAGAATAAGAACAATCATGCTTCATGTACAAGATCTAAAACTACTGAATCGCGCTAGCTTAACCTTTTACGATGACCACTTATTTTGATCAATAGAACCAACTCTCGGAATGTCTTGCCGACCAATACTTTTAAGAATGGTGTCAAGCAATTGTAATGTCTACGTTGAAATCATCCATCAAACCAGTTTTGACCTCAAGATTCAGGTGGTCGCAAGTCTCACCTTCAGTGATTAGTGGGATGGATAGGTTGACTTCATGAGATCGAAAACCATCTTATCATATCTGTGCCGTATCCGGAAGAGAGTCGCTGTTTTGGAAGATCACCAAACTTTGATGTACTTCGATCCGGTGAAAATGTTGGACGTCCAATGATAATATTAGAATCATGCATGAGTCGTTGATTAATTACTTCTCTCAAAATTTGAAATCTATCATTCATTCTGAGGAATTGTAGATTAGTAACCTTGTTCAAAAGCTCTCAAAAGCATATATTTCAGTACAAGATCTTCTTATTCACATTTGAAGAGAGATTCTCGGACGGCCATGCCAGTCTTCGTTATAGTATTACTTACTACTTCAGTTGTTACTTCAGTTATGGCATCTCAACTAGTGCCTTTCAAAATACCTCCATATCTTATACAGGGGGTAAAAGCGGCCAAGCCCAAGGCGTCTCTACCAGACCAAATCACATCTCCAGGCAAGAGCAATCCTGGTGTGTCTTCGATATCTGGCAATGCACCAACGGGCTGCATTAATTATAATCCTGTTACAAGATCAATTACTGTCAGCTGTACCAATCCCACAAGACTCACGGATGTAAATAACGTTTTACACGATAATAGCATTCTAGCCAAGCAAACTCCTGACGGGGTATGGCTTTTGAGTGCTAATTTGGTAATAGCTAAAGGTGCGATCTTCCATATTGACTCTACAGATACTAAGTGGCTTAAGATAAATTCAAAAGTACCAGGAAGTTCCGGCGATGGTAGCAGCTCAAAAAGTGTTCGGCCGTCGTATTGGATTGATGTTCATGGCAGTCTAAAAATTGATTCAGTAAAGATAACTTCGTGGGATCCAACTACAAACTACTATGCCATAACGAATGGATCAAGAACTGGAAGTGGTGTATTTATTTATGGTTCGCCCAGACCTTCCATAGTAGTTGAAAATAATGCAACAGGTACAACAGATATCACAAATTCTGAAATAGCGTATTTAGGCTATGAAGAAGGGAAACACAAGGGTGGTTCAGGTCTGAGTTACTATTATGGTGGTGATGGGAGCATTATAGAGAACAACGACATTCACCATGTATATTTTGGATTGTACACATTTGGTGTTGGCCATATGGTTGTAACCAATAATATCATCAGAAATAGTGGCCACTATGGACTTGACCCCCATACAGGGACACACGATATGATAATTCGGAATAATACAGTATTCAATAATAATGGAAGTGGTATAATTTGTTCTCTTAACTGTTATAATATATTAATTGAAAATAATAAAGTGCATCATAATGCAGAAGACGGAATAGACTTTAGTAGGAATATGTACAATTCTATTGCAAGAAACAATATAGTATATGACGAAGCGAAAGGCATTTTTGTTTCACAGTCGCATAGGAATCAGATTTACAATAATAGCGTTTCAAATAGTGGAGATGGCTTTAACGTAAATTCAGGCTCCTCAAATAACAATATGTACGGAAACACAATATCGGATTCTAAATCACACGCTATTATATTCACTAATAGTTCCTCTGCCAATACTTTCAACTCGAATAAGATAATCGGTAATACCCCACAAGCAATAAAGGTCGCTCAAGATTCTACATCCAAAAACACCATTACGAATAATCAAATAATTACTTCACGAGGTGAATCAAGTTCAACTCAACCATCCAATGAGCAAAGCTCTTCGAAACACCCTCATAGCTGAGAATAGGACTGAATTGAACAAGTGAACATCAAAGGTGGTTACTACGTCAGGATAGTAGACAATTTGTTCAAATTTCAAAAATGAGTCAGTTGGGAAAAGCGGTGATAGTAAGAAGATCTGAGAATAAGTCTTTAATTTTTCTTGATTGTCGTTAGGAGCTCACTTTGTCGTTACTAATGACAACGCCATTTCTTTTTCCTTTGATGTTCCTGTGGGATGTGAAGGCTTTTTTGGAAATCATCTTTTTAAGTATAGCATAATTATATTTACTTTAATGTATGTTTACGTGGTTCTCTTCCAAAGGTAGCAATAACTCCATAGCAAAAAGAAATTTAATTGCCCTTTATAGCAAGATAAGCAATCAATATAGCGATCGTACCGTATTAGAAGGAGTTAGATCTTTGGTACCGACAAACCTGACAAAATCGACCAATTACGAAGGAAAACAATTCATGATTAAGGCATTACTGGATTGGTTCAAAACCGATTTTATGAGTTGGACTCCAATTGATCCAGTTTGTGAAAATTATTCGTCCAACACAGGTATTAGAGTACCTATGCGAGTCGAGATTACTGGTGGTTCATCATGGAAAATGCGAGCAATGGAGATACATAGATGTAACGTATGCGGACACAGGAACTTATTTCCCAGATACGGTGAGATTCTAAAGATAGCTGCAGCCAGAACCGGTAGATGTACCGAATGGTCAGCGCTTTTTGGGGCCATCATGAATTCGTTGGGGATGGAGACAAGAATCGTCCACGATTTTCTGGATCATTGTTGGAACGAAATTACGATCGATAGCATTTGGGTTCATTTAGATTGTACCTTGGAATATCCGATTTCATTCAACCATCCTTATTATTATGAACAGAATTGGGGAAAAAAGTACGAGTATGTGCTTCCTTTTTTTGGAGAACGGCATATGGATGATGTGACACAAAGATACACTCAAAATTGGGACTCAATAAGTAGGCGAAGGGGGAAAAGTCCGGCATTCTATGGCATTTTTAGTTGATTGTTGTTCGTTTCACACAGTTAAGGTTCATTAAAGTCTTTATTTCACCGAACTCATCAAGATAATGTGACACATAGTTAGGCATTTAGATGATAGAATTTGAAGATCCGGAAATCAAGGATTGCCAGTTGACCTCTTTATTCCGGCAACAAAATCGGGATTTTAAATGATGCTAACAATGGCTCATTATTCTTAGCAACTATTGTGAGAATTATTTGATGTGTGCCTTCTGCCATGAATGAATAGTTTTGAGAAAATGACCCTTGATTAGAACTTATGTTTTCAAATGTAACATAATCGTTCTTATTATTGATCGTGTTGCTGGTATTAAAGTTTGCAGTCGCATTTGTGACTAATGTCATACGAATGTGGGATATTTGTAAAGGTTCGTCATTCTTTGAATTGGTCGCTTGAAAACTCAGTTGGGTCAAGTTTCCGACAAAGGGATAGGGTGGCGAATAGCTAAATTGGATCTTGATTTTATTTAGTTTATCAGCCCATGTCTGGATGTTGTTAGAGTATGAATTCGTTATAGTACATGTAATAGATTCACCGGCGCTAATCGTCCCAGAGCAATTAGGAGAGAGAATTTGTCCATAAAATCCAGATATCCGTGGAGCGACAACGGTATAATTCCCCGGTTTCAATGCCACATTTGCGCCAGCTGACGAAATTTTTAGCAATAGTGACTTAGAGCCGTTGCCAATGACGCTGGCAACATAATTAGCTGTCATAGCACAATCAGATGAACATTTTGAATTATTGACTTCGTTGAATATCGTCAAGTGACCGACTGAGCTGGAACATGTGTTCGTCTGACCCCCTGGCAATATTCCTATTATCGGGATACCCACGTTATGAATAATAGAAGTCTCACATGTTTGAGCATTCAGCCCTAGAAGAGGAGCATTCATTGGTGCACTTATACCGGATAAAACTAGAAGTGTCAGGATCAATGATGAAAACACAATGGACAGATTTATGAAAGCTGTATTTGCCATTGCAAATCACCTATGCAGGTATATTATATATATCTGACAACCACTGTCCCGCGACCTAATTTGATAATCTGCTCTCTATTCCAAACGCCCATAAGTCATGGGTAAAAAAGTACACAGGTTTGTACTTTTCTCTAGCTACAGAGAGAGACAGCATCAGTCAAATTACTTGATAGCTTTCTCGCCTCTATCTAATGTAGCTATATTGATTGCGTCGTCCAGATTTGATATAAAAATTACTCCATCTCCATGCTCACCAGTTCTAGCATTATCAGTAATCGTTTTTAACACCGCTTCAAGTCGATCATCAGGAATGATTAGCTCAAATTTAGACCTAGGAATCAAGTCATAGGATACTGGTAGACCTCTCCACTGTAAATGGAGCTCTCGCTGCTTGCTCCATCCAAGCACATTAGTGATTGTCATGCCGCCTATGCCAATCTCTCTAAGATGCTCCTTAACTAAAGGCAATCGCTCCGCTCTTACGATGGCTTCAACTTTTTTCATAACAAGAATGAACCTTAGAGCATTCTTTAATATTAAGTTTAATAGATTTAGTCCAAAACAGGCTATCTCTGTTCGCCACGGCTCTAGATGGTAGGAGGCATGTAAAGGACGCACAAATCGAAAGATTTTTTCGATTTATGTTATTTTCAATATACATCATCTAAATAAGACCTAGCGTTCTTCCTATTGTGAAGATTAAAGGCGATGAGTTTTCGACATATCTACACCACCTTATATTAGAAGCAAAAAAGATTAATATTACAATCCCATTAGTGATATTGCTGTTGTAATTGTAATATTAACAGTTTTTATAAATAAAATTCCTTAAATGAGTATGGAACATTCGCATTCGCTATGTCTTATGGAAGGAGAAAGATCTTTTCCAGCACTCTATGATATGATAAATCAATATCTCTCTGATGGATATGCTGTTGTTTACTCAGTTGAGAGTGATCTTAAAAAAATAGTATTACGGATGACCAATTTGGGAATAGCAGTCGAAAAATTCATAAGAGATGGATCACTAAAACTCGTAGACAAGAATCTATTTTTATCGCCGAACACTGGACCACGCGAGCAACCTCTAAATTCATTGCAACTGCTTACCTCTGAGCTGACTAAATTCAAATGGGTCTTGTGCATTGGATCAAATGATATATTCTTAGAGCTAGATAAGAGAGAGAATTTATTAGAGTATGAGAAAGCATTGTCCTCTACCGAATTGTCGCTAGAAATTGTTTGTTGTTACGATGTGCGATTAATTGCTGGTTTGTGCCTAGAATATCTGGTCAAGATTCTAAACCTGCATCAATACACTCTTCATCACCATCACAGTCAATTTGTGTATCATGAATGGCATCCGCGTAAACTCATTGACCTACTAGCCAAGTGTATGGAGAAGGCACTCGGAAAAGAATCATCAGACAGATTACTCAACATCCTCAAAAAGTTGTACAAAATCGATGATCATTCGTCCATCCAGTATCAAAATTTCGAAAATCCAATTAGAGAGCTGCTTGGGAATTCTGCAAATGTGATTCTTAAAAGCCTTTTCGAAGAAATTAAGTTGGAAATTGGTTTCAGCAGAAATAGCATGTACTAAGACATCTGTCCTAAAACCTCTGACATAATTCGATATAAAAGTCAAACTTCCATCTGGCTGTGGCAGATTCTAAGTCGAAATGACCAAGGTGCAACAAATATCGAAAAAATATTGGGTTTTGAACATGGAAAATAATATAACGCTCAAAGTACTTTATAGGTAAAATAAGTGAATTACACGTGGATACAAAACCTAGTTTCCAGCTAACAGACGAAGAAAAAGCGGCTGGACGATCTGCAGCTATGAAAAGAATAGAGGCTTTCATACTATCGGAAAAAACGGATTCTGTTTTATCCTCCTTAGAAGCGCTGAATTTACAAGCCACGTTTTATGGTTCTAAGGGGATGGGAAAAGGTGAGAAATACATGGTAACGTATGGTCTAGGGGCAGGCACTGCAAAAACATCATATTCGAATAGGAGCACAGTTGTTACTATTGTGGAAGAATCAGATGTTGAGCGTGTGGTTCTAGCAATTAAAGAATCAGCAAAGACTGGCAAAAAAAATGCTGGCATAATAGTGATTTCGCCCGTGGAGAATATGCATACAATCTAAGACTCTGTTATTATTTTTAATTGTATTTACTATTTGGATCCTTAGCTTTTTCTTCTAACATTGCTTTTATATTTTTAAAAACCTTTTCAGAAAGTTGCCTACATTGTGTCACATAAACGACCGAATTTTAGCTCAATATTTCTTGATACAACCAAAACCATCAAAATTCTATAAATATATTGGCGATATTTGCTATAGATTCTACCTCGCTCCTTTCATGAGCACGAACGTTTATGAGGACAACGATATGGGATCTTGGATAAGAAGAGGCAACTTCCGCTATGCTTCGAAGAAGTGAAAATGCCTTTTCAAAACCCAGTGTGTGAATAAATTCTGTTGCATTATCCAAAATAATGGTTGCTGAAGGATTTTCTTCTAACGTCCTTCTCGCTGCTTCCAAGAGTATGGGTGTCTGGTTTAAGGAGATTACTAATAGACCTTCCTCAGAAGTATGCAATGGGCTTTGCGCAGATGCTGACAAAACGTAAACTTGAGCACCTTCTTTGTTTCTAGCTCTATAATAGAGATTACTGCCTCTTCTCGTCATGACAACAAGGCTATTTTTGTTAGTAATAGCAGTAGCAAAGAACGAATCTAGAATTTGAAATGATTGTGTGAGCTTTTCTTCCCTATTTATGTAAGCACTAGTATTGAGGAGCATAAGTGGCCCCTGGGAATGACTCATTTCACGTTGCAATTCAGAAGAACTTTGAACACCAATATCCACTTCGTCAGGATTGGTCTTGGTTTGAACAATCGAAGAGGTCTTGACAAACTTTTCGATCTCTTTTTTGGCACGACGTTCAATCTCTGCCAATGGTGGCGTTAACCTTTTAGAGAGTAGCATAGCAGCTGTTATCGCTGCAGCAGCTGAAACTGCCGAAGCAATAATGTCGTATATGATCGCCTCTTGGACAACTGAAATTGACTCGTCATACATGATTTTTGCTATGGCCGTATTCAAATCAACAATCTTTTGATATGTTAAAAGTAACTGATCAAATTTATTCGCCTCCGGGCCGTCGAAGTCACTCAATGCTTGTGCTGATTTATTTTCATTTGATAATGCAATGGTGTTATCTCTCTCTGTTCTGTAATCTTGCCAGTTTTTATGAACTTGATTAACTAGTGAAGCCTCATAAGGAATCAAATAATCCTGACCACGCTTGTTTAGTATTATTATTTGAATAGGAAAGTCAGTTATTCGCTTATAACCGAACAAGGTCTGCATGAACTTATCTTCAGTTTGTTGGATATTGGTTGATAACAAATGCTTCTCAGTGGCATTATCAGCTAGGATGTATCGTTGAACGTTTAATCTCATTTGTAGCAATTGTGCATTGCCGTCGTTTAGTCCGACTTGAATCAAAAGTGCACCATAATAAACATTTGAAATCTGTTCTTGTAATCTGGAAATGGAATAGATGGAAATAACTGACAATGTTAGTATTGGGATCAGTGCAATTAGTGTAAATAGCAGGACCAAAAATGTCCTAAGGCGCATGTGAGATCGCTTTATTATGTATAGGCGTAGTTTAAAATCATTGTGAAAATATCGCCATGACTAATTGATAACCTAACAAAGAAAGGCCATTTATGGATGAGAATCTATATAACTAATTATCCTAGACTACTTGAGCAGAGACAACTTAAAATGGAACGTGTGAGGTCATGGATTAGAGGGTTTGACTCTCTGGCCGGCGGAGGGTTACCTAGCCCAAGTTTCTTGCTGCTCGTGGGCAATCCTGGTACTGGAAAATCAACTTTTTCGATTCAGTTTCTATTGAATGGGGCAAAGTTTGCCAATGAAACTGGCGTTTATGCATCCTTTCTTGAGCGAGAGGAAACTTTTATACGAAATATGACTCAAAGTTACGGCTTTGATTTTAATTCCCCGATGCAAGCAGGAAAGCTTCACTATCTGGAATTCTCACCTTTATCTCCGATAGTCATTTCAGATGTCTTTGCAGAAATAGCTAAAGTGGTCTTGGAGAACGGCGCAAAGCGACTAGTAATAGATTCTTTGAACGCTTTGCTTAGTGATCTTCCTGCAGCAGAGCATAGGAGGATGCTCGAAATCATCGTTAACAGGCTCATTAAGGGAGCAGGTTGCACTGTCTTTGGTATAGTAGAACAAGGTATAGGGAAGCAGGAGATTGGGCTTGGCATTGAGGAATTTGTTGCGGACGGCTTAATTATATTCGAATCCTACATAGAAGGGTTTGAAGTTAAGAGGCGGGCGGTCATTAGAAAATTGCGTGGGACTGAACACAGTTCAAGATACCAGAGTATTCTACTTACTCCCAAAGAAGGAATCGGTTTTCTACAGATGGTAGAATGAAATAGAAGTACGTGGAGCAATTTGAAGATTAGTCAAACGTATCTGAGCACTTTGGTTGGCAAAATATTCGTAATTCCTCTTCAATGCTTAATAACGAAAAGCTTATTTTTTTCGAAAAGCCAATAGGTTTTCTAAAGAATAGTTCGAATTTTTCTTCTCTCGATTATAACACCTTCCGTAATATTTGCAACTTATGCATGAATCACTTGGTTCGACAATGGGTGGTTTACCTTCGGTTAGAAGTGTGTACAAAACTCTGGCTCTTCTTACGATCTCTTCAAACATTCTATTACTCTTGGTGACGCTGAACTCCTCGGATCTTCCATCCACTGTGGCGTATACCAGAATACCGTGGAATTTGTTAAAGGCGAACAAACAAGCGTTTAAATAAAGTAAATCCCGTGGATGGGGAAGCTCAGGAAGGCTAGATACGGCTTCAAATTTAACTATAAATTCGTTGTCCAGAATTAAATCGGCTGTGACCTCTATTGTGAGCTTGTTGTCTACCTTGTATTCGTCAACAATATTTCTAAATGAATGCATGACACCTTTCCTAATCAACGTAGAAATTCGGTCTATATTATCCCCAGGAAGCGGATCTTTTCTTTCAAAATATGATAAACGTGTGCATCGCGAAACCTCAGTTGCATGTATCTTATGAGTATCGTTATCAGCAAAAAAGTCTTGAGCTGCGTCTTCTTTAACGTTATCAAGAATTTTATCGATCATTTTGTGTAGTGTACTGTATGCTGAGACTAAAATATTTATAGTCCTTATCCCGCTTCTTCCCAAAATAAAACAGTTTGAAAGAATAATCTGATATTATTCNACCTAAGGCTTGCATCAACAACTATGGTTANAAAAGAAGTACCTTAACTATAAGGTGAGTATAAACTAAAACACACTGGTNAATTTTTAAATCCTTTGGCTTTTGAATCTGAACAATTTAAAATAATTTAGCGTCACTGAATTACTGGAGGTAAAGATAGTTATTCAACTACATTCAAAAAAAGCACATAAATTTGAAAAGNTAGGTTCTAATGGCAAAACAACTTAATTTCTGTGATTCTTAGGCCATACTTTCCTCTTTTTTAGAAGTCTGAAACATGGGNTCAGTATTGGCTANCGGATCGAACATTTCCTTAAATTCTAGATTGCTTCTTCCCCTTGTTCTTTACTTCCTATATCGTAAGCCTCAGCAACATCATAGACAAAAACTTTACCATCAGAAGCTGAACCAGTACTTATTAGTTTTAATACGTCCTCGATAATCGATTTCGAATTGGAATCAGAAACGACAACTTCAATTTTTGTTCGAGATCCAAACTCGGGAACGTATCTCATGACTCCTCTCCCTATAGCAATGGGTTCGTTTTTTGCCCTACCTCTGCCCTTAACATCATAAACGGTTAAACCTCCAACCCCGTGTTTGCGGAGAAGATCGTTAACTTCATGAAGACGCTCATGAGGAATTATCAAATCGATCCGTTTCAACTATAAACGTTAAAGTATCATGTAATAATAACTTTTTTTCTTGGATTTAAGCTAGACAAGTAAGAAGCTAGATAAAGATAATTACTGCTGAACCTGCCAAACTGCAAATAGTCCCTGAGCAAGTCCACATATTCAAATCGCATCACATTAAATGGTAGAACTTGATATCCGGACTTAATTGGGGAGCGTAGTCTCATCTTGGTAGACAATAATGATTAAAGGTTCTTTCTAAATATAACTGTGTTTTTTCGGACCTCTAGTTCACTCCACATATGATCTCTCTGCGTGCTGTGTAATGTCTAGACCGATCTCTTCCTCTTCTTCTTTCACCCTCAAACCTATAACCTTATTGATAATCTTCATAATGATGATTGTCCCTCCAAACCCGAGTGCCGCAGCTACTGCAACACCCAATGCCTGAATACCCAGTTGTAATGGATTTCCATATAACAAGCCGTTTGGACCTGCAGGATTTATTACAACACTAGCTACTAAGCCTATCGCCAAAGAACCCACTATACCTGTTATCCCATGTACAGACCCAACGTCTAGTACGTCATCTATTTTGAAGTGTTCTTTTAGTAGCAAGATCCCATAGTAGGAAGCAAATCCTAATACAATGCCAAGAAAGAACGAGTTTTGAGCACTAATAAAACCTGCAGCAGGTGTAACTCCTGCTAGTCCCGCAATCGCTCCATTTATGACCGCCGTAGTGGATGGCTTCTTAGACCGTCTCCATGATAGCCCTATCCAGACGATAGCAGATGTTGCAGATGCAATCTGAGACACTAATAGTGTATTTCCAGCTAATGATCCGGAGGAAAGGGCGCTACCTGCATTAAATCCAAACCAGCCTAACCAAAGCATCGAAGCACCAATCACCGCAAGAGGTATATTGTGCGGGACCATAATATCTGGACCAAAATTTCTCCTTCTTCCCAGCACAATTGCCGCTGCGACTGCCCCCATACCCGCACTAGTATGAATGACTATTCCACCTGCAAAATCAAAAACCCCTATGTGCGCGAGCCATCCTCTGCCCCAAACCCAGTGTGCTAGGGGATAATATATGAAAATACTCCAAGCTATAATAAAAATGACAAAAGCGCTCCACTTCATTCTTTCAGCAAATGCGCCGGTAATTAGGAGTGGAGTTATGACTGCAAACATCATTTGATACGTAGCAAATGTCACCCCGGGGATCGTAGGCGCGTAATCAAGTGACTTGTTTACAGGCACACCATTAAAAAAAGTCCAGTTGAGACCGCCAATAATGCCTCCTGAGGGAGGCGCATAAACTAGTGTGAATCCTATGACGAACCAGAGTACAGAAAGAATTGCTAGGCCTGAGAAAGTTTGCATCAAGACAGAAAGAGCATTTTTACTTCTAATTAAGCCGGCCTCAAAAAAGCCTAGTGCTGGTATCATTAACAATACTAACCCAGTAGAAACGAGCATCCATGCAGTATCACCAGAATCTATAGGCATATTGTAATATCACATTCAGATGATCTACCCGATTATATTGTTTTCTTTTCTAAGCCTCAAGTTAGTTTTAGTATTTTTTCAAATTTATCGCTCCAACTTTAAAATAAGTACATGTTTATTCACATCGATTAAGGTCGAAATCTACGTTTTAATCTCGCTGTCAACACGCCTGCGATTATCATTTAACCAACCAATAGTTATGGAAATAGGTTCAATCCTAATTGAAATTGATCGAAACACCAGACATTATACTTATGCTAGCAAAACCAAGCCAAGGATGAAAGTTTACGGGATACTATACTGAATGCGGGCTAGAGTAAAATAGATATGATGCTGTGCCACACTCAAGAAATAGGTTACCTAATTCTCATAAAAGAATTGGATCAGAGAATAGATGTTGATTCTTCATAAGACCATACAACAGACCAGGCGTCTTTACAATAACCCACAGGGTTTGTGCCAACATTTATCTAATCAGTCGGTAAACGACAAAGGTGGAAGGTTAGGAAGATTGCCCTGCTTTATATTACTTGGGCTAGAGACCCTTAATGAGAGCAATTCTCCTCAACGATCTAGTTGAAAGGAATTTATGAGATTTATCACAATTTTGTTGACATATTATTGACTAATGCTCGATGGAATAGAGCTTGTAAAGCTTTCCAGTTGTTCTGTTGACATATTTCCAATCTTGAATACGATTCTTTAATTCCGCAAATTTAGTTTTGATCGTAGGATGAATCACACTATATACATCTTCCCCTATAGTAATTCTATTAGGTTCTGTGATTGAGGTTATTTTTGATGCTATGCTCATACAATAGCTGAGTATATCAATTGGTGAACTCTTCTCATGTCCGTATTGGACAATTGTATTTTCACCCTCATCTATGCCAATCTTCAAACTGAGCTCTGGGTAGTCATATTGATTCAGTATGGGATTTATCCCGTTCCTGACAACTGTTATCATTGATTGCGCGCAGTAAACAGCATTATCACACGCAAGTAATTTATTGTAGCTCGATGGGAAGAATGAGATTACCGCATCCCCAACGTATTTCAAGACATATCCTTTGTGACTCTGTATTACCGAAGATACTTCGTACGTAAATGCCCTGATTATGCTTACGAGCTTATCAACAGGAAGTGTCATACTCATACTGGTAGAACCAACCAAATCCACATACATAATTACAAGGGGAATTTTAGAGTTCACGTAATTAAGCAGAAACTCCTGAGCTGGTTTTAAATTTGAATCATACTGATAACGCCTTTTAAGAGCCCTCCACATCCTGTCTTGTGTTTGAGCCACAAGCGTATCCGTATCAACAATTATTTGTTTTTGGTCTTCAGAACCGACATTGCTATTGGTATTGCTCTTACCCATTATCATGTCTATTATCGAATCGTGGGAACTAGATAGGTGTTTGTTAGCATGCATTTCTCTGACGTCGTCTATGAGGTTACCATTATCTGTTTTCTTATCTGAAGTATCCAAGCAGTCATCACTGAATAATGTCGATATCTACAATTTAAACAATCTCTTGAGAGGCAAAAGGAAATTTCGGTGGGGTGTTGAATAAGAAATGGCACACAAAATTTTCAATGGTAATCATCGTCGCGAATCCAGATAGTTATTTATTATTCAAACTCACTCGCATGCCGTATTAAGCAAGAACAATAGGTTTCGTCTTGGGGTTTGTCACACGGAAGAAATTGTTCTATCAGCGTGGTAAAAGAAACAGCGTTACGAAAATTTTAACACGTAAAGATCAGTTCAAATTCAATATCCCTTGATTTGTATATGAGATTGGGACCATTTACCGATTTGTACAGTTAAGAACAAGTACAGTTTATCGCATTTCGATCTATAATTGATTTAACAGTTTCGAAGATTTTGATCCACATTTGCCATGTTAGAATACCGGTGTTCGTGTTTCGCCTACTTGGATGATATGATATAATCAAAGTCTTATCACCCTGAACGGGATATATCTTATTATGGCCAAATACCAATCCTTTAATATTGTAGACGTTGCAATACGCATCGAATGCAACCTTACCCAGAACTAATATGACGACAGTTGTGTTCTCAAGTAGTATAGTTTCTGCATAGAGGTATTGGGAACAGTTGTACATTTCTTCTCCGTTGGGTTTATTTAGTGGAGGAGCGCATCTTACGGCTGCAGTCAGATAAACATTACTCAAAATTAGTCCATCATTCCTCGATATACTTGTAGGTTTGTTCGCGAACCCAGTCTCGAATAAAGCACTTGTGAGCCAGTCGCCGGAGCTGTCTCCAGTAAAAATTCTGCCAGTCCTATTTCCTCCATGAGCTGCTGGGGCCAAA
>AF_2010_repII_A001DRAFT_10000081_pt1 | contig 15187 bp, 13 predicted proteins | sample AmaForreplIIA001_FD_9190 | JGI IMG/M metagenome (IMG submission 9190)
GAAATCGCGAATCTATATGAAACAATTGGTTTCATTATTTCTGGAAATATCTGTTTAGAGAACACAAAGAATAATAATATTCTTTCAGGCTAAATTCTTCGGCTGTTATAGGCTTTAATTTACGTGCAATGCGTTTAATTGTGATTGCTAGGAACACATTCGCAATTGCTATTGCAGCCTACACTGCAAAAAGAATATTCTGAGAAACATCACTTGGGTAACATTTCTTAGCATTATCAACGGTAATAAGGATCTTAACTAAAGTCAGAATCGCGGTTGTAAACACTTGACCTATCGCACCTCCTATAATCCTCATCATTTTAGATAGCGGCTTTACATGTTTGATTTATTATAATTTCATCTTGAAGCTTTTTCCACAATATTTCTCCAACAAAATAAATAAATGATCTATAGTCCATGTTATACTGCTTTCATGGGAAGTGCTACCAAAATATAATGTCGACTGAAACGGGAGGGACCGAACATAGATCTGATGTCAATATAGAAAAAATACTCGTTCCCGTAGACGGTTCAGAATTTTCATTAAATGCGGCGAAATATGCAATAAGAATCGCAAAAGATGAGAATGCGCAGCTCCTTTGTATTCATATAATTACTCCCCGCATACCTTATGGCTATTCTACTTCGATACCTACGACAGACAAATCCCACGCTGACATAAAAGACAAAGTTGAATCTTGGTTCGACAAAGTAAGACAGATAGCAAAGAATGAAGGTTTGCCAGCAGTGAAGACAGATGTTTTAGTTGATGTTAAATCAGTTAGCGAATCGATTTTAAATTATTCTGCTAATGAGAATATAGACCTAATAGTCATTGGAACTAAGGGAAGAACTGGACTAAAAAGGTTCTTGATGGGAAGTGTCGCAAACGCTGTGATACAACATGCTCATTGCCATGTACTTTTAGTTAGATAAATAATGATGTTAGGATTCTAGCCTCTCAAGTCACAGGGATCCGATGCCAAATTAAGTTTGGATTTAGAAATTATCGCCAAAGTTGTGCATGTGATCATCAACGTCAGATTGGGGATCTCTAACTCTTTTCGTATGCTCCCATTTATGAGTTCGATGATCAACTTTTTTTAGATGTTCTTCTCGGACATGATGAAGTCTATCTTTTTCGTGAATGAACTCTTTACCACACTCATGGCACTTCATAATCGGATGGTGGTGAACATGTCTTGCATGCACGATCAAATCATTATAACTTCCAAATTCCTTACCACATTGATCGCAAATATTTTCATTTTGTTGTTTACCATGCGTTAGAATATCCAATAGAAACATCTTGTATGAACTAAATTATACCTGTATATTAAAACTTATGTGTATCGTATTGGTGATCTCATACTACTTAGCTACTCAACGCGTTATTTTCTTGGTCGATATTAAAACATCTGTTATAAAATTAGCACATTGCTATTGAAAGCTACGACAAAGGCAGAACGACGTAAGATTAGGGATAAGAACAAATAGTACGGCAAATTCAATACTGTGTGGATTCTTGCAATCTAAGGAGCTGCATAATATTGTCAGTATTAGCCATTGTCGCGTCATCTACGATTATCAGTTTTCCAGCAGGGCCTGACCGATACGCATACTCTCAATCTTCCAATACGAACTCTACTACTAAAGAGGCCAATATGACAGTCGACCTAAAAAATACACATCCTTCACCTTCAAATGTAAAGGCTGGCAGTAAATTTGAAGTCATTTCCACGGTGATTAATAATTCGCCGGTCACGATAATGTTTCCTGCAGGACCTTGCGATTCGCCTTTATTCGCACACTTCTACAGAAATGTTCTCACAAGACACGTCCAGGGCTGTACAGCGACTTCAGCCCCGTTCAAATTGAATTCTGGAAAAGAGGTTACAATAGCTGGTCCAAGTTCTGGAACGACTTACCAAGCAATTACAGCCGGACAGACTAGAGCGACTGCTACTCTATATTACAAAACAGAGCAAGGACAGGTGGGTAATGTCACAAAATCATTTGTATTCACTATAAGTTAGCTCTAACAAAACCTAAGGTATACACAAGCGGAAAGTTNAATTTAGTAGGTATTTTAACGGTATTTCCTAGTCCGTAACCAGGTTTAATTTTATGCTTCTAGTACTCTAGTGACACTGCATGCGCCTTTTAACTGAAAGTGGTCTAACTCTTAAAAATGGCCAAATCGTAGCTAATTTGCTAATGTGAATATCTTCTGAATGTATATCCGTTCCTTACCCGATAGGTTCCTTACCAGGCAAGGGATGGAAGCTGAAGAGCTAACCTTACAAGACCGACAGGCCACTTAAGACGCTATAATCACCAAAGCCCTAAGCTTTAGAAGTGACTCCATTCCATCGATTCCGAGTAATCCTATTATGGTCTCTTTTAGATCCATATTGTGGATCCTTTCTAAGACAGACCCCAATGAACCGTACTGTGACTTTATCTCACTAATCTTTTCTTCAACCATTTGATCGGTGACTTTATCTTCACCTATCAAACTCAATTTCACAGCATGAGTTTTTAGTAACCATCTTACGCCATCAACTAGTAACAGGACACTAACAACTTCTTTTAGATCCATGTCCGGAATTTTTTCTAGGATAGCAGTGAATATAGGATACTTCTTTCTCAAGTCATCAACCTGTTCGTCAACTTTTTGTTTGCTGGCATTTTTGTGTGAAACGCTCATAAACCTAACAGTCTACTAGCAGTAATTAAACATAATGCTCTATGAGTTCATTGTTGAACGTAATTGAAATTTTTATTAGCTTCCCAGACCTCGGTAAATCAGAATTTACCATAATCCTCGTTGTTCCTTGGGATTCTCTGAAATTTTTATGCTACTATGTTATCAAGTGTCTTATTAAATGGCTATTTCGCTTTCAATAGGAAGTTATTTAAATTTGACTCTAAATTCAATGTTCGCAAATTCTCTAGGGAGGTCTCACCCATAAAGATTTTGTGGAGTCAAATCAAAGTTGGTATCTACATAAAATAATGAATTCCAATGTCTTAGCAAAGAAGCCCACCACCGATACAAAAAAAAGAAAGTGTTTAAAACCTAATCTAGAACTGGCTAGAAGGGATCATTAATGTTGAAATCAGGGTTCAGCAGTTCTTGCTATTAGGTTACCAGTCAAATAGGGAGCCAAAAAATCCTCTATCTCTATACCTATTATCTTGATAGTAGTCATCATAATAGTCATTATAGCCTCCTTCTCTGTAATGATATCTGTTATAATGCTGATCTTCGTAGCTCCTTTGCATTTTGGCTATCTTGTCTATCTCTCCTCTATCTAACCACACTCCCTTGCAGGAGGGACAGAAATCAATATCTACCTCGTACCTTTGCATTCGTTCCATTTGAGCTGAACAATTGGGACACTGCATACGTGCACTTATCCTTTCTTCCATTATATAAATAAAACACGTGAGAATGACTACTTTCCTTCATTTAGACTCACTCATTTCAACAATCTTACAATATCAAGAAAGATTGTTGAAATTACGAAGGAAGTATGTTGCTGTTAAATAAACACGTTTCCATCTTTGACAAGTGATCTATAAGAAAGTGGAACAATACAAAAAATGCATCTGCGTATAGAGAACATCAGTACCCATTGGGCTGAATAAAGTGTTGGCTGACGGTGTATCCCATAGTGTTATATTGATGTGAGCCGCATCTCCTGGCAAGGTTTCCGACCAACCACCACTGATGTGGACTTACCTTATCTAGATTTAGCAATATATGATCTATCCTTTGTAATTACTAGTTATAGTACAATAGATTCCGCTGTCGCTTCGGTCACGAGCACATATTGTTCAGAAAAACTTTCTAATCATACGAAGCTGTCTCAAATTCGAACATGTATTAATGTTATCACAACTTTACTTTTTGGATCGTCTTTGTAGAATATAAGCTGGCTCATTTTTCCATTAAAAATACCTGGATGTAGAATTTAGATTAGGATAGGTAAAAGCATAATTATTTTCTAATCCCCGCCGTATAGAAAATGCATGCCAGCAACACTCTTTGTTCGCTTAAATCGTCAACCTGAGATCGACATGGTTTCATGGAATCGTACTTCAACTACTGTATTCCTTTTGTAAATGGATATATAGAATTGCACTATATACAATGTAATGTTTAACCGGATAGCGTTTCTGGTCGTAGCTGCACTACTGTTGACAGGTATCGTATCAATAGCTTTCTTTAGTTCTGAGACAGCGAATGCGCAAAGCAGGCATATAATTATAATCAAGCGAGGTAATATGACAGGCAGTAGCAGCCAAAACCAGACAGGAATGATGATGGGCACTAACGTCACAGGTTCTATCCCAATGGGTCCCACTATAGCTAATGCCATCGCATCACAAATTCATGTCAGTTTAGCCAATGCTTCAACAACTGCAGAAAAAGCTGTAGGGCCAAATGCACACACTGCTGCAGCAAGAATAGGAACAGTTCATGGATTTCTAGTGTATATGACATTGGTGTATGATACGAACACTCGCACATTCCATGGAGTGCTTGTGGATCCTGGAAATGGCAAAGTGTTAGCCTCTACTCCAATTCCATTTGGTGCTTTGGGTATGATGATGGGCGGTGGTGAAATGATGGGTCAAGGTCCAGGAATGATGGGTCAAGGTCCAGGAATGATGGGTCAAGGTCCAGGAATGATGGGTCAAGGTCCAGGAATGATGGGTCAAGGTATGACGAGGGGGTATCCCTAGATCTCCATTTCAGACACTGACGTCCAAGTCCCTTTATTTTTTTAGACCATTTCTGTTGCGAAGTGAAACGTGTAGTATTCTATAGTCATTTAATAGTGAATCTACCAGATCAATAATAATTTCTGACAAGCAGTATATCTCTAATTAACTTCTTCGATCCCATGCCCTTGTGAGGCCTAACATCAACCCAGCAGCATTTCTCTTTCCAGACAGGCTTATAATACGGAAATTGCTCTACTGCATTTGGGTAAATGTTCCGCTGCGGCGAGTATCTTATCAGTTCGCTAAATTAGGAAAATTGGGATTGTCCTGACTACTCTCTGTCATGTCAAAAAATAGCAGAAATACTAGTAATACATATTATAACTCCCATATACAGATCGATTTCAGGTTGCTATTTCTCTATTTATGAAATCCCGAAAATCAGGGTCAAACCATTTTTCTGACTAAATCAACTTCCAATGTTCTTTTATTGTTCCTTGTTGGAATCAGTTTCTCATCCTTTGCAGCCAACCAGACCATTCATTATCGTTTAATACACTTCTCTTTCTCATATCATAAGCATGAAACACTTAAATTATAACTTGCGAGAATAAAATTGTGTCGTTTGAAGAACGCAAACGAATTGTCAAAGAGTTTCTTGAAGAAACATACAATAAAGGAAATCTGAAGACCACCAATAACTTTGTTACTCCAGATTTTGTATATCACGCTCGTGGTGAGGATATCGAGGGGATTGAATCCTATAATGAGTGGGTTTCTTCCGATCGTAGCATATTTCCCGATATTCAATTTACTATTGTCGAAAGCATAGCAGAATTAGATAAAGTTGCTTCAGCATTTATAGTCGAAGGTACACAAGAAAAGGAATTCCGTGGCCTCCCTGCTACTCATAAGAAATTTGAAACTGTAGGGATGAATATATTCCACTTTGAAGATAACAAGATCAAGGAAGGATGGGTAGTAGTCGACGCTCTTACACCAGCATTACAACTAGGTGCGGTTAAGCCATTATTATCCGAAGCCGACTAAAAATATTATTCAAACAAAACAACAGCCTGTAGAAAAATTTGAGAACTAACTTCTACTAAATGTAATGCGCAATGGAGTTAGGTTTTCTTAATGCTAATAATTTTCTACAATTCGTGGAAGGATTGAATTCAGCAAACATTTTCGGTTTGAGCACACATACTTGATATACAACCGTCTACCTCTCACAAGGAGTGTGGCGCGAAAGATTGAAGATCATATTCGGAGTGAAGTCAAGAAATTTGGCACTATATGTTTCCCACTTTTAGACTCTGAAAATTCTATTGGAGCAGCTTCGATAGCAAAGAAGGTTGAATCAATGGGAGCTTCCGCAGTGCTTGTAGGTGGATCCTCCGCAGTTGATCAACTTGAACTTACCGAAATAGTATCCATTATCAAACGGCAAATCAAGATACCTGTTATATTATTTCCTGGCAACGTTACAGGAGTATCGCCAAATGCCGATGCAATTCTGTTCAGCACTTTGCTTAATTCTGAAGATCCATACTTTATAACTGAGGCCCAAGCTCTGGGGGCGCTTTCAGTGAAGAAATATAATATTGAGCCACTACCAACAGGTTATCTTATTATCGGGGAAGGCACTACTGCGTGGTTTATAGGACGCGCTCGAGGGATTCCTTTTAGCAAGCACAGAATTGCAGTCATGTACTCGATGGCTGCTCAATTCCTAGGAATGAGGTTTTTGTACCTTGAAGCTGGTTCAGGTGCCATTCAAAGTATCCCACCTCAAATGGTATCTGCTGTAAGAAAAAATTATGAAGGAATTCTGATAGTTGGAGGCGGGATCCGCGCTCCAGAAACTGCTAAGGAAATCGCTGATGCAGGAGCCGATGTTATTGTGATTAGTACGATGATTGAACAAGACGGATCTTGGGAGAATAAGCTGTCAAAAATCATCAATCAGATAAAAAAATGACAACAACACCAAATACATCAATGATCGTCGAAGCCCAGCTCCGCCTTAGAGACATCCAAATGCCTTCATATTATCTAAGTTATCAGTACGACATTCTAAGAAAAGTAGACATAAGTTTTGGGCTTGCAACTCAGGCCCGAAAAGTTGGCCTAGATGTTGCGGATAGGGTTGAACCAAAAATCGCCTACGACCTTGCAGACAGAGTTGCCAAGATGCATAATATAGAAATAGCTGACCGACTTCGTGTTTTGCTTGCACATTCTACCAAGGAAAAGGCAGCGCTCACTTTAGCCGAGGAAATAGCCTTGGCAGAATATGGTGATGGAGATTTACGGACCAGGTTGGACAATGCAGTACGTGTTAGCTTGGCTATAGTTACCGAAGGTATGACAATTGCCCCTCTTCAAGGTATAGCTGACGTACAGATCAAAAATAACAAAGACGGGAGCCATTATCTTTCGATCTCATTTGCAGGCCCTATAAGGTCAGCTGGTGGAACTGAAGCAGCCTTTACAATGTTAATAGCAGATCATGTAAGAAAGGTGACAGGTCTTGGAAAATATGCGGCCAACTCCTATGACGATGAAACTGGAAGGTTTATCGAAGAGCTCCGAATATATGAACGTGAAGTAGGGAATTTCCAGTTTAAGGTTCTAGATGAAGACGTAATCAAATGCATAACCAGCTTACCTGTTGAGCTCGATGGAATAGACACAGATCCGGTCGAAGTTTTGGGCCACAGAAGCATGAAGAGAATTTCTACAGATAGGGTACGGGGAGGAGCTCTCAGAGTTATGAATGATGGTCTGATTGGGCGGAGCCGAAAATTACTCAAAATGGTTGAGACATTAAAGTTACGCGGCTGGGATTGGCTCAAGAAGTTACAAGGAGCTATTCAAACAGGCACTGACGACGCTGCAACTCATAGAATGTCTGAAGTCATTACGGGGAGGCCAGTACTTTCAATGAGTAAGAAAATCGGTGGCTTCAGACTGAGATATGGCCGGTGCTTCAACACTGGTTTGTCCACTATAGGTATACATCCTGTTGTACTTGTATTATTAGATCACGCAATAGTAATAGGTACGCAAATCAAAATAGACGTACCAGGTAAAGCATCTTCAATAGCGGTTGTAGATACCATTGAACCTCCACTAGTTAGGCTTTACAATGGTAGCGTCATACAAGTGTCCTCAATAAAACAAGCTGAATCTATTAAGTCAAATGTTGAAAAAATACTTTATATGGGTGACATACTGATAAGTTATGGAGATTTTCTTGAAAATAATGCCCAGTTGCTTCCTGCCAGCTATGTAGAAGAAGTTTGGTCATTGCAGCTGCGAAAAGAAATATTGGCGTCACACGCCTCGACCTCAGCTACTAATGATGCAATCACTGAAAGACTTATCCAGTTGTCAGATAATTCGCAATCTATACTACCTAGTGTGAAAGAGGCATTTGAAATCAGTGAGCGCTTTGGAATTCCACTTCATCCCAAATATTCATTCTACTGGGATTGCGTGAATGTAGATGAAGTTTTATTGTTAAAGGATAAATTGTACAGATTTGGTGAAGGCTTGACTGATGGTCATGAACCCGTAGATTCATCAAAAATAGGAACATTACAATTCTCAAATGACCTAAAAATAAAAGAAATTTTGGAAAGACTAGGCATCCCTCACTCATTAAGCGGCGAAGAAAACATTATTGAGATTAATGATCAAGATGTGGTATACTCTCTGACCAGATTGTTGACTCCTGATTCATCCGTTAGAGGATTAGAATCCACCAGCTCATCAACGGCTGGTACTCCAGTTGAAGTTGATAGAAGAATAGGAACTAAAAATGTGTTAGATTTCATTTTAAAGACATCAGGAATTGAAGTAGCAGCAAAGTTTGCTTCATCAATAGCAGTAAGAGTAGGGCGTCCTGAAAAGGCAGCAGAACGGAAAATGAAACCTCCTGTTCATGTTTTGTTTCCAATTGGTGTAAAAGGGGGTCCGACACGTGATATTTTAAAAGCAGCCAACGATGATTCTTTTTATGCATTCTTTTTATGCCGACATTGCAAATAGATTTTGCAACAAATGCAAACTCCCTTCAATCGGTATGTGCTGTCGGAATTGTCGAGAGCCTACCCCAATTCGAACTCTATGTGTAGCCTGTAAGGAAGAAATTATAGATGGTACTAAGAATGAGCGGTGCTGCAGGTGCGGTAAGGAAGGGAAGACCTACTCACCGGTGAACTATTCACTTAGAACTGCTGTTGATACTGCTCAACAAAAACTCGGCATCGTGGCTGAGGAACCACTCAAAGGTGTTAAATCTCTGATGAGCCAAAACAGATCTGCAGAAGTATTAGAAAAAGGAATATTGAGACAAAAATTCAATTTATTCAGCTTCAAGGATGGAACTGTAAGGTTTGATGCGACTAATGAACCAATGACACATTTTAAGGCCAAATGGATTGGTAGCTCAATTCAAAGGTTAAGAGACCTTGGTTATACTCGAGATTGTTTAGGTCAAGATTTAGTATCACCTGATCAAATAGTCGAGTTGTTGATGCAAGATGTCATACTACCATTGGATTGTTCAAATCATCTGCTCAACGTAGCCAATTTTGTGGACGAGGAGCTCGTAAAATTGTATGGGCTTGAGCCCTTTTATAACGCATCCACTATTGAAGATTTGGTAGGCCACATAGTAGTTGGATTAGCTCCACATACATCGGTAGGTATAATAGGAAGAATTATAGGATTTACCAACTCCCAGGTTTGCCTAGCTCATCCTATATGGCATTCTGCAAAGCGTAGGGATTGTGATGGTGACGCAGATTCTATAATGCTGCTAAGCGATGCATTTCTAAACTTTTCATATGATTACTTACCTGATAAGATTGGCGGTCTTATGGATGCCCCATTGCTCATTCAGCCAATTGTATTACCAAATGAGGTACAAAGACAAGCTCATAACATAGACGTCGATTCGGCTTATCCGCTTGAATTCTATGAATCTACTTGGAGACAAGATAAAGCAGCTGATTTGGCTGAAAAAATAGAAACAATCAAGAAGAGGCTTGGAAACGTGGGCCAATTTTTTGGCTATGGATTCACACACTCAACTAGTTCACTGACGACTAGTATTCAACGAAGTGCGTACTCTAGGTTAAATTCTATGGATGAGAAATTGGAAATGCAGCTGGCGACTGCAAAACTAATCAATGCTGTAGATCCTGACGAGGTAGCCTCGATGGTACTAACTACACATATCTTGCCTGATATAATGGGCAATATGCGATCATATTCATCGCAGTCTTTTCGATGTAGTAATTGTGGCGAAAAATATCGTCGAATGCCACTTGCAGGTAAGTGTATAGAGTGTCAGAATGAACTTTTGCAGACAGTGACAAGAGGATCAGTTGAGAAGTATGCTGGCATCGCAAGCAACATATGTAATCAATTCAGAGTTAACGAATACTTGCGAGGCAGGGTAGACTCTCTGATTATGGAACTAAAATTCATTTTCAAAGAGAGGCAGAAGGAACAGTTTACACTCACCGACTTCATGGAGAGTTACTAGCTCTATAGAAAAGGAGCAAAGTAGGCATATAAAGATATTATCAGCAAGAGATGAAAATAAGTCAATTTTTGCTAATTTTGATACCTTAACTTTGTTGATAAGATTTCTTACTCATAAAGAAGTAATTGCCTAGGGAGACAACTCGAATACCACTTCTTTAAAGTGACGAGTATTAAGACAAGAGAGGCCCGAAACCATAGTTAGCAGAATCATATTTCAGAATAGTATTTAACATGCCTCGAATCCTGATGGTTTAAGTTAGTGCGATGATGATTAGATATAATGCGATGGATGCGATGCCTAGATACCTTATTTATTTGAAGAATCAGGACTACATCTCTGGACAGGCAGGTTTGTTGCTGCATAAAGCCAGAAGCTTGGTTTCGGATATGGGAGTCGTGGTACGAGATACTCGTGTTGCAACAAATCACATTGAATTTGATACCAGCATCCCTAGAGATAGTATGGTGGATGAGGTAGCTAGAAGATTCTCAGCCATTTCCCCGATATCAGAGTACGAACTTATTGTCGAAAAAAAAATGTACAAAAAAGAATCAATTTTGAAAGCAAAAGAATTTTTCAATGAGGAAAAGTATTGGAGAGCTCACGAGGTTCTTGAGTCTGAGTGGAAGGTAGCCAGTCATGGGGAAAAAGACTTACTAAATGGGATCATATTAGTCGCCGCTGCATTTGTTCATGACGAAAAAGATGAGAAAAACATTTGCATTTCAATATTGGATAGGGCTATCAAGAAGTTTTCAAAGGCTGAAGGATTGTACTATGATATTGATATAGATCAAGTAAAAAAAAATGTGTTGCAGATAATTGAATCAAGGAGGGTTCAAAGATTCAAAATATAAACATTTATTGTGCTTATCGCGAAGAGAACATCATACTTTCTCCCCTTGATCTTGATTGATTATGAAAATATTTCATTCGATCCTCTGAAATTAGGATAGAATAGTTTGGCTAAGATGAAAAAAATATTTGAAGTCCCACTGTGGTTTCTGCGACGAAATGAATCAGATATCATTAATTGTTATAATTTTCTAACACCATATGTTGTAAAAGCGACAGGTGGCACTATGCTAAACTTTGGCTACTGGGGCGAGAAGTCAAATAACCCTATTCAGGCCCAGATTGATTTATGCAGGATTGTTGGAGAGTTTGCCCAACTCCATTCAGCAAAAATAGTTCTTGACGTTGGCAGCGGGTTCTCTGCACCGGCACTTTATTGGAATTCTGTATATAAACATTTGAATATCATATGTCTCAATGTCAATTTTCTCCAATTAAAAAAGGCCATAGGTCTGGTTAAGGGAAGTTACACTGGTAACAATTTTATAAGTAAAGAAAGGAGCCACCTAGCTTTGTCTTGCGTCAATCAGAGCACAACTGACAATATATCTCTCATAAATAGTACTGCTAACCAATTGCCTTTCGAGGATAGAAGCATTGATAGAGTAATCGCCTTAGAATCTGCTCAACATTTTAGGCCGCTGATACAATTTATACAGGAATCCAGAAGAATACTAAATGATGATGGGTTACTCGTTGTTGTAATACCTGTCGTGACAACAACTACAAAATTTGAGGAGGTTAAAAGACTTGGTCTTCTATCCTTTACTTGGGCCTCTGAACATTATGAATTTGACTTTATCAAATCATTGATTAATAATTCTGGCTTCAAGATTATCGAAATCCAACGCATAGGGGATAATGTATATGGACCTGTGGCAGACTATTACACAAAAAATAGAAGCAGAATAAAAGACATGGTACTGAAGGAAATGATATCATCTCCGATATCAGCATATCCCAAGAGACTTGTTTATACACTTGGCGAACGCGTTATCTATCATTCGGCTCTAAAAATGAAATTTGTCGGCCAAAAGGGGTTTATTGATTATGTTTTGATAAAGGCAAAAACATCATGATTTCACTTGTGGTACTCGGTGGAACTAAAAGATTTGATGTTGTATTGACTTCATTATCGATTATGAACGATTACAAAAGTATCTTTTGTTATGCTTCCTCTAGTTGATATAGCACCTCAGAAGTCTAAGTATTTATGCAATTTATTGATGCCGCTATTATATGTTGATGTACCCTAAGACTAATGTCTGAATTAATAAATCACCATAGAGTTCGGATAATGCCATCTATCTTATCGTGACAGGTACTACATATTCTAAAATCGTCAGTTGCGGTTTATAACCAGTTCTTTGTCCGTCATGGATAATTGAATAGTTGCTGTATTGCAACGACTATCGTTCCTATTTATCCTCTTGTTGCGCTGCTACCACAGATCTTTTCTTTTTTTTGATGCCTTCAGCTTTTAGCTTTTCTAATTCTTGCTCAACGGATTCCTCTATGTTAACGCGCTCCAATTCCCTTTCGATAATATCGTCGTTCTTGTTAGTATAATCTGTTAAAATCCCTGAATCGATCATCTCGTCTAAAGCTTGTGCTCTTGCCTTCATTTTTTCTGTCTTCTCTTCAGCCTTGTTTAATGTGATACCTAGGTCGGCCATATCCTCCGATACCCCAGTCACGCTCTCTTTGATACGTACTTGTGCCTCAGCTGCAGAATATTGTGCCTTTAATATCTCCTTTCTCGATCTAAATTGCTCCACTTTTAATGCCAGTTGCTTCTCTATTTGTTCTAACTTTTCCTGTTCGGTTTTCATGTCTGCTATTTGTTTTTCTAAGGATCGAAATTGGAGCAAATTCACATTTTTTCGTTCTAACGCAAGTTTTGCAAGATCTTCTCTATTCTGTTCAATTGAACGGCGTGCTTGTCCCTCAAGCACTCGAATATTTTCCCAGAGTCTTGTTTTCTGCATTTCCAGCTGTTTTTTAGCGGTGATTACTCTTGCGATATCCCTTCTTAATTTGTTTAGGGTTTCTACCTGTTTTGTATAAGANTAATCAAGTTCTTGCCTTGGATCTTCGAATCTATGAAGTAGGCTATTTAATTTCTGTTTTAGTAAATTAATGATGCGATTAGTAATACCCAATGTAACTCTTATGCATATTTATAACAATATGAATTATTAAAGCTAAGCAAACCTCTTACCACAATCGAATAGATATGCACACGAGCTCAATTACCGTTGAAATTTTCCCAGAAAAAGACGAATAAGTATTGAGTCTGGTTTCTCAATTTTGGTTAATGCTAGTCAACTATCTTACTTTCTTATAAGAAATAAGAACCAGTACCCTTCTTATTTCGTAATATTCATTTGTAGTATTCCAATTATTCCATTAATAAATTAGGTTCCTGATCTATTCTGTGAGGGATTTGGTTGATGTTCATGTTTTTTTTCTTGTTCTTGTTCTTGATTTAGTCTCAATTAGTAATCTTCTAGTTCTTTATCCGATTGCAACCAGAACTGAAATCAAAAACCCCATTCTGACCCTTTGGTACCCGACCTTCAGACCCTTGGCCCAAATTGTGGGAATTCACACATACATTTTCATATTTGTTAGAATTTCTTAATTTCTTTCATCTGTATCCAACCTCGTTGAATCGCCTCAATTTGCTATCTTGAATACTTTCGTACCTGGCCTAGATTTCCGTGACCTGTTAGCCTAAATCCAAGCAAAATTCTAGATTTAGAAAATTGCTTGATAAGGCATGAGAAATCTCCCTGCAAAGCAGTCTTGGATGACTGGATCGGATTTTGGGCTTCCCTGTCCTTTCTTGTAAACAATCACCGTATTTTGTAATAAGTTAGCGATAAGCTACGATTGTTATGTTACTAATCCGTATAACTTTTTTTAATAACACCTGCTCAATTTTGTAATTTGATACAAACTCTTAAAAATAATGATTCCATATGAAAATACCCTTATAGCCGGTTTTTGAACGAACCGAATTTCTCATTCGATACCATCTAAAAGGAGGTGGGTCGATGGCGACTGGATAAGAAAGGATAACCCCCAGAACATTACCCCTTAATAAGAAATCAACCGCAATCGTTGATAGTGTGAACGGATTTTATCGTGTTTAGTCAGGATATTATATGATTTATTTATTGAATTTATGATCTCTGAACTTATATCTAGTCATCACCTATTTTTAGTGTAGGAGGAAATAGGAAGGACTTGATGGTGAATTTAAACTGTCCTTTTGTTTCTATTGACTTCCATCATATTCTAATATTAAGAGGTTCGAGTACTGGTGTGGGGCTTTCACAATACTACGCAAGAAAGATATTTGAATAGCCATATTGTTAATACTGTCTTAGTCCGTGGATGCCGATTTCCCCAAAAACAACATATATTAGGTGTGTGAAAGGAGTTTCAGAATTATTCTTACTCTTGATAGTACGTCGGGTATCTCCGAAGCGTTACATGAGCTAAAGGATACAGCGGTTTCAAGAGAGCTAATGAGAGCACAGCTAGGTTTGAACCCAAAAATCAGGGGATAAGGATTCTATTTTTTTAGATACTCATACCAATATTTCTAGCATCATAGTTGGAATATGAAAAGTGATTCCACATTAATATTATATCCCCGGTAAAGAGCGAAGGGCTTAAGCTGATTATTTGTCAACATTTTAATTAGGATGTTGCAGCTCGGTTGTTATGCAAGGAGTTCAAAAATTAAAATGTACATCTTGTGGTGTGATGTTCATGTCGGAAACTGACTCGAAGACCTGCCCATCATGTTCAGGCGATCATTCGCATGGTCATGAAAGCATGGGTGGTTGCGGCTGTGGACACAGCCACTGATTTTTTTTAATTATCTTAAGTATATTTGATTTAAAGATATAGAATGAAAATATGCATTTAATTATCTTGTTCGTAACAGCCAATAGAACCGCTATATAGCAAATAGTTGACTTCTTGAGTAAGCCTCAGTTTGCTTCTGTAACACAG
>AF_2010_repII_A001DRAFT_10000082_pt1 | contig 15079 bp, 16 predicted proteins | sample AmaForreplIIA001_FD_9190 | JGI IMG/M metagenome (IMG submission 9190)
AAAGTCAATATGGCTATTGGCCTGGCTGGAATCTCCCCGGTTAAGAGCTATGTGGGCAAATTCGACATTTATGGCAAGAGATTAAGAGTGACTGAGATTGCTGTCGTGGACGAAATCGCATCTGCTGCGGAATTACAAATGGGTAAAATTGAGCGTGTGCCTGCGGTAATAGTCCGAGGCTACGATTATGAAGGAAAGGAAGATTCTTCCATCTCGACACTTTTGAGGACTAGAGAAAGGGATCTNTTCAGGTAAGCGAATTATCTCCGNACTTCATCGCTGGGCGCTAACTACTTAATACTTAATATAGAGATGTTGTGATGAATTCACTATTCATATGAGTACGAATCGTGCCAAATCTCCGAGTAAAACTATTGACGTTAAGGGTTTATACTGTCCAGAACCTGTATTCCGTACAAAGATCGAAATGGAAAAACTTGCAATAGGTGATGTAATAATGGTGTTAGCCGATGATCCAGAATCTGAAGAGGATATTTCATCTTGGGTCAAGAGAAGTGGGCACGATCTCCTTTCCATAAGCAAGGATAACCAGGTCCTTGAATTCTTAATCAGAAAGGCCAAGTGAAGAATGACCGCAGTTACTAGTTCAGATATAGTGAACCAGATAGGAAATACTCCTCTTGTCATGTTGGATGCGTTTTCTAATGCCAACGTAAAGATTTACGCGAAGCTAGAATGGTATAATCCCTTTGGATCGGTGAAAGATAGGGCTGCGTATTGGATGGTTAAAGAAGCTGAAAGGAAAGGCATCTTGCAGAAGGATAAGAGTGTGATTATTGAACCAACTTCAGGCAATACGGGCATTGCTCTGGCTGGCATCTCTCGAGCACTAGGGTATAAAGTCGAAATTGTCATACCGGATAAGGTTAGCGATGAAACCAAGAAGATTTTAAAGAGATTGGGGGCCACAATACACGAAACTTCCGATGATCTCTGTCCAAGAGTCGGTGCAGGTACTGATCAGAGTATTGCACTTGCAATAGCAATAGCTAAACCCAAGCCGGATATCTATTATATGCCAAACCAATATGAAAATGATGCAAACTTTTTAGCGCATTACGAGGGGACAGGTCCTGAAATTTGGAGACAGACCAATGGAGAGCTAACACATTTCTTCACTGGATGTGGGACTGGTGGTACCATAACAGGTACTGGGACATTCTTGAAGGAGATGAATCAAGACATCAAAATAATTGCAATCCAAGCCCAAAAGAACCATCTTCTTCAGGGTTTGAGAAACTTTGAGGAATCGTCTATGCCTGAGTTATTTACTAGGCGTGAATCTATAGTCGATGAATGGATAACTGCTACGAATAAGGAATCATTCGATTCGGTGAAGGATTTAGCCTCGAAAGAAAGGTTGTTAGTGGGTCCTTCCTCTGGGTCGGTCCTGGCATCAATGTTAAAAGTCGCTGAAAAAATAGATAAGGGGAACTTAGTGGGTGTATTCGCCGATGATGGAACAAAATTCAAAAGTCTATACTGCCAGCAGAGTGTATTTACAGAGGCGCAGTACAACAATGCGCTCAACAATGCCGAAGAGATGGTAATTACTCGCTTCGATACAAACTAGCACTAGTGTTTATATTTACATGATGTTGACGTTCTACCAACCACTTTTCCACGTCTAATGCTGCCATACATCCAAATCCACCAGCAGTGATTGCCTGCCTGTACCTATAATCATGAACATCCCCAGCCGCGAAGACTCCCTCTACACTCGTAGCAGAGTTACTCTTAAGAGCAATGTATCCTTTTTCATCCAACTCTAACTGCCCTTTAAATATTCCCGTGTTGGGATCGTGACCGATTGCCACGAATAGACCACCTGCTGTTATTGTCCTTACCTTACCACTCTCCACGTCACTAACTACTATTGACGCTACTTTCTTATTTCCCTGTATATCAACGACTACATGATGCCAAAGAAACTCAATCTTGGGATTTTCAAAGGCCTTATCTTGCAGAATTTTGCTTGCCCTCAATGAATCACGTCGATGGACTATCTTGACGGATTTCCCAAACTTTGTTAGGAAGGTAGCTTCTTCAAGGGCTGTATCTCCCCCCCCTACGACAACTATATCCTCACCTTTGAAGAATGGCCCGTCGCACGTCGCGCAGTACGACACTCCTCTTCCTGCGAATGAGTCTTCTCCCTTTATGCCAAGCTTTCGAGGTGAGGCCCCTGTGCATACGAGAACAGCTTCAGCTTTATAGGTTTCAGCATTTGTCGAGAGCTCAAACGGTCGTCTACGAAAGTCAACCTTAACGACTTCGTCGTCCACAGCCACTGTGCCAAATCTTTCAGCCTGCTGCCGCATGTTCATCATTAGCTCAGGCCCAAATATTCCATTGGGAAATCCAGGATAGTTTTCTACTTCACTAGTGGTCATAAGCTGGCCTCCTGGCAGTGAACCTGTTATTAGAAGAGTTTTTAGCTTCGCACGCGATGTATAAATTCCTGCGGTGTAACCAGCAGGTCCTGAACCGACAATTATTACATCAAAGAGGCTTAATTTTCCCGAACTGAAGGACTCTTCACGACGAACCGCCTTAGACATGTATTGTGAGACGGGTGTGTGCGGACCAATTAATAATTTGTTCGGATTGTTAATAATATAGAGCTGACACAAGATCATTATACATTTTAGAGGAGCTGTCCCATAAAAATAATGAACCTTCTACATTCTTTGTGGTGATGGTTAGGCACAAAAATCTGAAGTCTGAAGCCACATCATTTTTGGTTTCCTAACAATAAAGTTTCCTTAATTGCTCAGACTTTCAAGCGAATATCTGCTAAATTTTTAACTCTAGTGTTAGTCTATTTTGCCAATGGGCTTGGTGAATACGACAATTCCTTGAGCTTACCCATGGTCACTTCAGCTGCCTTTCTGCCTGATAAAAGCATAGAGCCAAATGTAGGCCCCATACGTGGCAATCCATGCGTTTCTGTGACTGACATACCGGCAACAACCAACCCTGGGAAGATTTCGTCTGTATGTTCTAAAACCGAATCCTCTCCTCCTTCTACCCACATTGGTTCCATCCCTTTCAGATTTACATAACCGCGGTCAGTCAAACGTCTGACTACAACAGAATCATGGCCGGAAGCGTCAATCACTATTTTGCATTCAAGAGCCACAGGATCTACACATGTAATGTTCCTTGGAAGGGCAGATACGGGCATCCAATTAACGACCACACCTCTCACACGTTCATTCTTCATCACGACATCGTCAAATTTTGTTAGTTGTAGAAATCGTACGCCTGCGTCACATGCTGCGGCTATTAATTTAGAACAAGCATGAGGCCCCCATGTAGCAAATAACGAGTCATTAATTCTTCTATATGGCACGCCGATCTCATCCCAAATTTTTTGTGCAGGCGCCCTTACTGTAATTGGATTCATCATGTAACCGCCTACCCAGTATCCTCCTCCCAAATAGTTATTCTGTTCGATAACAAGTACGCGCGCCCCCAGTTTGGCGAGTTCCTTGCTTGCCATAAGGCCAGCTGGTCCAGCACCTATGATAATTACATCAGTATTTGAATACTCATTAATGGTCTCGTTGAACATGCTAGTAATGGCCCTGGTTATTTCCGATTCGGTTACTTCAGCAAAGATCTTGGTCATAAAGAAATATCTCTACAATGGTAATTAATACATTTTTAATCCATCAAATTTTGCATTAGAATTTTACACTAGAGACGAATGTCTTGGACTTCGTGCTAAATTCATTTAAAGGCAGATATGAATTCGTGATATACTTCGCGAATTCTATAGTTCACAGGCGTAACTTTGAATCCGTATGCACAGATAAGCTGACGACCATTCTTAACCTTGCGGTTATCGTGCGAGTAAACTGCTCTGACTACGTCCATTAGCACATTACCTGCGTTAGTTCCATCATTAGTTTTCACCAATATGTCAATCGTCAATTTACTCCCCATGAATCCTTCACCAGAAATCCAGTAATAGCTATTTCTAGAATCTCCAAGAAAATCAGTATATTCAGTCGTTCCAGTTACGGATTCAAAAATGTATGGAGCCTCGATGGCTAAGCAGCTTTTTTTGTTGGCTTTGTTGTCTAATTCGATTTTATCATGACTCATCTGGGTATTTTGTTTGCCCCCAACATCTAGCTGGTAGGTCCTTCTCACAAGAATGCCTCTTTCGACCAGTAGATCAATTATTCCCTTATGCAAGGAAGTTCCCCCAATTTGACTTTGCAGATCATCGCCGACAATCAGGACACCCTTTGCTGAAAATTTCTTTGAGAACTGTCTGTCGGAAGCGATCCTAGTAGGAGTAGCATTGATGAAAGCTATTCTTGAGTCAAGACAGACATTCGCATATTCTCTCGAAGTCTTGTTAAGGCCTGAAGAAATAAGGTTCACGACTACATTTGTTTTGGTGTCCCGTAGAACTTTCCTAAATTCTGTACGTGAAGATATAACGAATTTATCACGGTTGAATAACCCTGAATGGTTATCTGCTAGCAAGCCAGCGCTTATACGAACTCGCTCCCTTTCTGGTCCACCGTGGCTCTCATTTTTTCTCTGAACTATATCATTTAGATCCTTGTCAACCTTGTGGGGATCAATATCAAATGCTGCTACAATTTTGATATCCGAAGGCTGTAGCCCGCTAATTTTCTTGTGCCAGAGTCCGATTTTTTTTCTCTCATTGGCATAATAGTCAAGCCCTCGAGCAAATGATGTACTCGCATTACCGATTCCTAATAGGGCAACTCTGATTTTATGGGGCATACTGACTATTGTTTAAAATCGGAACGCGATTTAACCTTTGTGAGCAACACCAACTCAAAATGTCAAACGTCAGGGTACAACATATGCATCATTTAAATACCGTATGTGCGAGAGTGATTTGTCACGTATGGTTACGGCAGATCAAGTTATGTCTTCGTTGAGAAAGGTGGTAGACCCTGAGTTACATAAAGATATAGTTTCGATGGGAATGATAAAGGATCTTGAAATTACTGATGGCAAAGTAGGATTCACGCTTCAACTCACCACTCCCGCCTGTCCCTTTAATAGCGAGATTGAACAGGATGTTCGAAATTCGATGGAAAGCATAGGAGTTAAGGATCTGAACTTAAAAGTAACAGCCAGAGTTATGGAGGGTCGTGCGATTTCACTTGACCAAATCCTGCCAGGAGTAATGAACATAGTTGCAGTTGCTAGCGGCAAAGGTGGCGTCGGGAAGACAACGGTATCAGTAAATTTGGCGCTTAGTTTGGCTAAAACCGGTGCAAGAGTGGGACTGCTTGATGCTGACATCTATGGTCCTAGCGTGCCACTTATGCTAGGCATTAGTCAGACCCCAGAAGTTACCAACAACAAGATTCAACCTATCATGTCGCATGATTTAAAGGTCGTATCCATGGGTTTTTTCTACGAGCAATCACAGCAGGCGGGTATATATAGAGGTCCTATAGTTTCGGGGATAGTCAAACAGTTTTTGACAGACGTCAACTGGGGAGAGCTAGACTACCTCATTATTGATCTACCACCTGGAACTGGGGATGCACCCTTAACTCTCGCGCAAACAATTCCCATTACGGGAATTCTAATCGTAACTACGCCACAGGAAGTAGCCATGAATGTTGCAGTTAAGGCCCTCGGCATGTTTAACAAGTTAAACGTACCTATTGTGGGGATAGTCGAAAACATGAGCTATTTTCTGTGCCCACATTGCCAACAGCAAATTTATATTTTCGGCAAGGGAGGGGGTAAAAGGGTTAGTGAAAAATTCAATGTTCCATTTATGGGCGAAATACCCCTCCACTCGCAAATAATGGAGGGAAGCGATTTAGGCGAGCCCGTAACCATATCGAAGACTGGTTCGATTGAGACGAAAGCTTTTACGGACGTGGCTAAAACGATAGCTGGTAGAATTAGCGTTATAGCTGCAACCATGAAAGACGAAGAATCCCCTCGTGATGAACAAAAGACTGAAACTGAATCACAAAATTTATCTCAATCCTGAAAGCCTGCGCAGCTTGAAGGAGCCATTTGGGATGCTCCTTGAGAGTCAAAGAATTAACAGGAAAAGTATCTTAAAGTTCACTAAAAAGGCGGCTTTGGTTGTATCAGTAGGAGACGCTACTACCGATCGGCTAGGGTCTCTAGGAATCGTACCTAATCTATCAGTAGTCGACGGTAGAGAACAGAGATTCCAGCGAGCTATCAGAGGGGGTGAATTTCTCACTAGCATATTGAACCTTGAATGTACCAACCCAGCTGGATACATTACGGAAAACGCAATTCGTGTACTCCAGGTTGCCATAAGCTCATGTGCAAGCACGCTGGTAAGAGTGAACGTGAAGGGTGAAGAGGACCTTCTGGTCTTGCCGATCTTGATGATGACTCCTATCGGTTCGACAATAATGTACGGACAACCGTTCAGAGGTATAGTGATAGTCTCAGTTGACTCATCGATGCAAAAGAAGGCCAAAGATTTAATGGAAAGCCTGAAACTTGTCTGGAAATGGGGGATATGATGATGCGGTGGCTGAATGAATTTCTCAATATAAGTATGATTGCAATTACAGCTCCTGATCCCCATGTATTATTGGAATTTCGACCATCGCCCCACTCACCATTTTATTGACACGATAATACAACCTAAAACGAAACTCTAAACATCGGGTGCATTTGGGAGCAAACTGCTATATTTTGTTGTTTTTTGGTCATGAGCTTGCCAATATTCTACTGACGGGAAGCTAGATTGTAGCCAAAACTACCTTTCGAACGATTAGTGGGTTCAAGTTCAAGTGTTTAATTCAGGTCATTTGGAAGCATTCCTGGATTGTTCTACTAGGTCCCTTTCAAGGTGTTATGGCACTCACATAAACACTTGGTCAATTTCACATCAAACGAACAATCGTGGTCACCAGGAGAAAAATCATTGACAGGCCAAGATTCCGGACATTCTTGATGTCTGCCGCGTTTACAAAAGAATGTTACTGTCATAACTAATATGAACTTCATATCGTTCTTAATGCTTTCTGGAAGTCACAGCTCTATGTTAAACAATTGAGGAGCATATATTGAACCATCTCTAACCAGCTTCACCTTTGCGACTGAAAGGTAATGAGGCCAAATGGTTACCATTATGGAGCCTTCAGGAACACCCTCTGGTACTCCAATCATTACAATATCATTCATGTCAACACCATACTCTATTAATTTGCGATGAGTAGCTTTAATGATATCCTCAGGCATTCCACTGCTATAAACGAAAATCTTGCCAACGTAATCAATTTTATTTACCATTAGCAACTGAAAAGGTAGTGGAATAGAAAAACCTGATGCTAGAAATTGAATGTTAGGCTGCGCAAAGAAAAGCCAACCCAACCCAGTGACTGTTCCTTTTCAGTTGCTTTTCCCTTAGACTTGTATTTCAAGTTGAGTTCTCTATATCATAGACGAGGTGCGGATACTATTTGCTTCAATTTTGGGTTGATTGTTATTCAGATCTTTAGCAACAGAGCGACTCGACCTAGTTGATGCCTGTTTCAACAGATGGTATGATGCAAATTGCCATCTTCTGAAGAATACTGAGTTCCTTCAAACCTGCTAGAAATATTTCGATATCACTAAGCTAGCCGCTGTTGTATGTATGAGTTAACATTGCGCTACGAGTAATACTAAGGTTGAGTATCTTTTTTCATTTACCAATTCAATAAGCATAGGTCCATCTCAACTCTCATAAGATGAATTGTTGAATCCCGATGAATGAATAAGGTGATGTAGAATAAATTAGTGATGACTTGGCTCTTCTGTTTGCTCTTTTTTGGAGTTAAGTAATGTCCACACGCCCAAAGCAATAAATGCTGCGCCAATGGCGAGAAGTGCGTAGTCTACGATCAGAATTTCTTGCCATGGCTTCGAGAATAGAGCAGCGATCATAAACAAAATAGCAAGTAAGATTAAAGCGATCCCGGTGATCATTTCTGAATTTATATTAAACATGACGAATAATGAAAGGCACCTACTATAAAAAGTATTTTTCGTTTAGGCCTATAGAAATCAGATTTTTTATCTGATTATTCAGTCAAAACTTTCCTATACTTATTGAGGGACTAGAGGCACGTAAGATTAGCTGATACTATTTTATCTTTGCTTCAGTAATAATGCCTAAATTTGCACGTGCCATGCTGTCTGAGACCAAATATTCACATCAAGTGTATCAAGCGTATCGTTAAGGCTTAGCAAGGTATCTTCGGGATCTTTAACTATTGTGGCAACAGTACGAACATTAGAATTTCCTGATTAATAATTGTAGGAATTGCGAGAATAAATTAATTGAGGCTGCAACTTTTGCTAATTTAAATTCAATATTTTGAGGTAATCGTATATTCTAGAAAATCCAATGTCCTGTGATACGAATCTTCCTCTTGCTAAATACACATTGTACATTTGCTGTTGATTGTAAAATGACGGAGATCGAGAACCTTGTCAATTGTGTGATTACCATAATTTCCAGTAAATCCGTACCGCATATCGATATCCATTGTTTCCCCTTGACGGCTGCGCGAACGTGATATCCTGTTCCTTGTATCTGAGGTGAATGGCATTTATGCCGTTACATCTTGCAACCTCTAATTGCGTCTTCATCAAAGCCGTATGCGTCTTCCCTCCCAAAGGGATGGATATACAGGAGAGCTAATGTACATTTTTATTGTATATCTCTTTTACTTATTCTAATAATCTGATGATTTCTACAAGCAATTCGTGTCCTTACTATGCGCGAAGCTGCCAGATCGTTTATCTTAACTCTTTCGCTTGATACGTGTTGATTTACGGCGATATAGTCGAATACCTAGGATTTTATTGGTTCTTTCTGTTAATGGAAACAACGAAGCATAGGGCGAGACCACAGGGCCTATCAGCTCTGCTACCTTTCCTACCATCTTATTTCTTTCGTCCACCAGGATTTCTCCTAGTCGAATATCTTTGGTCTTAGTGCGAAGTATTCTAACAATGATCCTATTACTCTTTGCCAAATGCATTACTTCCCCTACCTCCTCAAGGTCATTAATGCTCATAGTTTCTTAACCTCAAGTATTTGAACAAACTATCCTTTGGTTCTACTTCTCCATCTTATTGATTCATTGCTATCGAGATTTGGATCTCATCTTGCTTTTTTGGAGCAGCTTTATTGCAATTTCTACCAAAATTCCCTTCTTTTTTAGTGTTGGATGTTTAGGCAGCGTAATATAACCGGATTTCACAAAGGACCTTCTTGGATATCTCGCATTCTCTGAGGTCTCTTCTGTCACAGGCTCATAGCCTGCCTCAGTAGCCGCCTCTAGTAGGTCTGTGACTGTCGGATCAAATACAGCAAGCTCCCTTTTTATCTTGCGCCCCTTTCGTCTGTTAAGAGTCTTGTTAAAGTAGTCAAGCCAAATTACAATCCGTTCGTAGTCTTTCAACTATCTAAAGTCATCATATTGACAATATTATTATTCCTTTGGCCCATTCACATTGCTAGATTTAGCTCCTGCATTCAAAAGATTCTGCTAAGCACCTCCCCAGAAGGTATATACTTTCCCATATCTCGTCCGAGCAGCCGAGGAATTATGATGCCTTAGATCCTTACCTGATGTGGTTCTGCATTAGATTTGTTGTGAGTCTTTTGGAGCTCAAATTGTATAAAGCGGATGAAAAGTTGCCAATTATTGAAACTCATTAAAAAAGTGTGTGATTGTCCACTGAGGGAATAAAGAACATTCTTAAAAGCCTTTACATCAATGCGTTAAAGATATCTAGGCACCTTTCACAATGTCCAAATCTACTAAAGACAAAATAGATTCTCCGATCGTCCAAGGTGCAGTCAATCTGCATAAATTTCAGCCTGGCGGAACGGCCATCTGGACTATGGTTGGAAGGGACAGAGAACATTGGGTTGATGTAGACCTTGGTTTCTGTTCTTGTAAAAGATATTACTATAGAACTTTATCAGATGGACAAAGCTGTTATCATCTAAAGAGTGTAGAATTGGCAATAAAGACTCAAAAGTATACGACTATTGATTTCCATGATTCTGAACGGAAGTTCGTTATAGAAGCCCTCATCTCGGATTTAAAAAACTCGCTATTGAGTCCTCAACAGTCGGACTAGTTGTTTTCATCTTCTACTAAACATTATACCGCTGCACGTTCCGCATATGCGATTCCGGGGTCATTAAGTGTTCGCCTAAACATCCATAATGTCTTTAGAACAATCTCATGCGACTTCTCTTATTAGATTAATTCAATCACAGTCATTTTTATATGGTGTGCGTGAATATTACTTAATCACTGCCCCAATTCGTTCTATTTCAGAGGAATCTATACACCAACAAATCTTTGCTCATAGATTCCATGCTACACAAATGACATTAAAAAAATGCTGACTTAAGACCGTTTATTTCTAAATGGTTTAATATTGAGTTGACCACACATCTCTGTTCGTGCCTAAGCAGAATGTACTGATCGTTGGTTCAGGAGGTCGAGAGCACGCTTTGGGTTGGAAGCTATCGAAAAGCAGTATTGTCGNCAAAATATATTATGCNAGTGGGAACGGAGGGACCTCTCCAAATATCGACATCAACCCAAATGANTTCAAAAGACTTTCACAATTCGCGAAAGTTCATAGCTGCTTTACGGTTGTAGGGCCTGAAGCCTTCCTAGAGGCCGGCATTGTAGACTCGTTTATGGAGGAGGATCTTCCAATTTTTGGTCCTACTAGAAGAGCAGCGATGTTGGAATCAAGTAAGATATTCTCAAAGAATTTCATGAAGACTCACCAAATACCCACAGCAAATTTTTCCTGTTTTTCGGATGTGGAGAAGGCAAAAGACTATGTTGTTAGACAAGGGAATCAGCTTGTAGTCAAAGCAGATGGATTGGCAGGAGGTAAAGGAGTTGTAATTTGTGACAGCTCTAGCGATGCTCTTGATGCGTTGGATTCCATGATGATCCAGAATAAGTATGGAACTAGTGGGCAAAAAGTAGTTGTCGAGGAAAGGCTATTCGGAAAGGAGGCATCTTTTATAGTTATTTGCGATGGAAAAACTATGCTGCCTCTGGAATCTTGCAAAGATCATAAAAGATTATTCGACGGGGATATGGGTCCCAATACGGGTGGCATGGGCAGTTACTCACCCACGTCCATCATTGATGAGGAAATGGCAACCAAAATTGCTAAGAAAATAATGCTACCTGCGCTCTCTGCAATGAGTGGACGCGGAAAAACGTTCAAAGGTTTCTTATATGCAGGGATACTTGTGGATTATCTTCTAAGGGAGCCATTCGTTCTCGAATTCAACGTAAGGATGGGAGATCCAGAGTGCCAACCTATAATGATGAGGCTGAACTCAGACCTGCTAGAATACTTGCAACATGCTAGCGAGGGAACTCTTGACACCTTGCAACCTATCAGCTGGAAAACTCAATCAGCGGCATGTGTGATAATGGCGTCGAAGGGCTATCCAGGGCCCTATCCCAAAGGCGAGATTATAGAAGGCATTCCGGTTCATTTGGATTCAAATACTGCGATTTTTCATTCCGGGACCACGCGAGATGAAAAGGGAAATGTGCTAACTAATGGAGGGAGAGTGTTAGGGGTATGTGCATTAGGATCAAATCTGTACGAAGCATCTCAAAAGGTATACTCAGAAGTCGGCAATATAAAGTGGGGGCGGGACAACCAGTACTTTAGAACTGATATTGGAAAATCATCATTGCATGATTAAAAATGAAAAGTCCTTCTATCTGTTAATAAAATATCCAATTTCTTGTCATGGCATAAATGAGGGACCTGTTCAACTACCTGCGAGTCATAGGCTAGTCCTACGCTAGTGATTGAATTGCCTTTGTTTGCTAAGAACTTGTCATAGTAGCCATAACCATATCCTATCCTGTATCCACTAGTGTCAAATGCCAAGCCAGGAACTAATAGCAGGTCCAATTCGTCTGAAACCCTCGATGAACAGGAAGGAGGCTCTTTGATACCAAACTTATTAGTATAAAGATTTGTGTTTGCTTCAATCTCATAAAAATCCATTCTATCCTTGTTTATCTTTGGAAGTGCAACTATCCTATCTATATCAAAAGCCCTTTCGATAATTCTGAAAGTGCGTACCTCTGAACCAAGTGGATAATAGCTGGCTAGTACCTTGATGCTCCTGAATTCACTTAAGGCCATAAATCTTTCCTGGATCAATTCACTCTTTAATTTAATTGCACTAGGCAACATAGAGTTACGTTCCGACAGCATATGTCGGCGCATATTGGCCTTTAAATGGATCAGTCCGGTGTCTGAAGACTTCATGGGTAAATAAGATCTTTGCATAGGGATGAGGCTGTTACGGTATTTTTAAGGAGCATTGAAACGGTCATTGGCCCTACACCCCCAGGCACAGGGGTTACCCAAGCAGCCACCTCCTTTACATTTTCAAAGTCTACGTCGCCGACCAATTTTCCTTCAAACCTGGTTATTCCGACATCAACAATGATCGACCCTGGTTTGACCATATCCGCTCTGACAACAAAATCCTTTCGATTTCCTACTGCTGAAATTACAACGTCGGCGTTTTTTATTTTTTCGCTCAACAATTTTGTCTTTGAATGACAAATTGTTACAGTTGCATTTTTCTCTAGCAACAGGAAAACAAGCGGTTTGCCTACTAATTTACTTCTATTTATAATAGTTATATCTAAAGATTCGAGATCGATTTCGTGAAAATTTAAAAGCGCCATTATGCCTGTAGGAGTGCAGGGCTTTAAGGTTGCTTTTTGATTAATTAAGAGACCTGAATTGTACGGAGTCAGACAGTCCACGTCCTTGCGAGGATCAAGAACAGTAAATACGGAAAATTCATCTAAGTGTGAGGGGAGAGGCAACTGAATCAATATGCCATGGACTTCGGTATCTTGATTTAGTGCTTTCACAAGTTCGAGCAGTTCATTTTGTGTACATTTCGAAGAAAGCTTGTGGTCTCGCGTTAAGATACCAACAGTTTCGGCAGCTTTCTGCTTATTTCCAACATATATTGCAGAACTTGGATCATCTCCGACAAGTATAGTGGCCAGACAAGGCCTTATCCCTTCAGTCTGAATTTGACTGACTGCCCTCTTTACATCTGATTGCAAAAAAGCAGCAGCAGATAAACCGTCCAATATTTTAGCCGTCAAGCTACTATTAAATTCTCAAGTAATATTTTTATTTATGGTTATGAAACTGTAAACCTACTACAACTTCTACACCCTAGTATCAATTACTGAAATTCTGCGGCCGTTTATTTTCAGCGAACCCTCCGAGAATAATCGTAGCGCTTCAGGATAAAGAATATGCTCAGCCTCCAATATTCGTTGAGCCAATGACTCTTCAGTATCATTATCTAAAATCGGGACAACTCTTTGCATAAATATTGGTCCCGTGTCTACACCTTCATCAACAAAATGCACAGTACATCCGGTTACTTTGGCCCCGTAGTTAAGAGCTTGCCTTTGAGCATGTATACCAGGGAATGAAGGAAGGAGGGAAGGATGAATATTCATTATTCGCATTCTATATCTTCCGACTACGGCAGGGCTTAAAATTCTCATAAACCCAGCGAGGCAGATAACGCCGGTCATTGAGTCCACATTATAATCCTCCAAAACTTTGATCAATTCTAGTTCAAGTTTCTGTTCCTTCTGTTTAGTATTGGACAGAATATGTGTGGACACTCCAAATTCATGTGCAGCTATTTTGAGGCCGGGAGAGTCTGAACGATTTGAAACAACGACTTTAGGTCTAACTCTCTTGATCCGACCCTCTTTAATTGCACCAAGAATTGCTTTCATATTACTGCCCCTACCTGAAATCAGGATTGCAAGGTTTATCAAAGTTGTAGATTTTTCNATGTAGTTTCTTAAAAATAGCAATGTTGGATAATTGTATGTTAAAATAACTGGCAACGATAACAATTAGGTCGTTCCCTTGAGGACCTTAGTTAGTTTAGATAAATCTTGCATTGTCATTCGGACTGACAAGGCGTCAATATCACTCGATCCTACTAGAAATGTTCCATCTGATTTGGCTTTCGTTTCTCATGCCCACTTAGATCATCTTAGCAACGCTTCCTATAGATCTTCACCCCTAAGAAAAGTGCTAACATCTAAGGAAACAATGGACATCGCTCTTGCAAGGGGATTTATTATTGGAGAAATACACGAAGGAGATAACAGTGTTCAGCTTCTTGACACGGGTCATATTCTGGGCTCTAGGGGACTCCTAATTGATCACGAGTTGTATTACACAGGTGACATTTCAATTAGAGAACGTGCCTTTATGAGGGCAGACGAAGTTCCGAAAGTAAATACACTCATAATTGAGTCGACATTTGGCAAGTCCAAATACATTTTCCCGGCTGTGAGTGACATACTTCACAAAACTAACGAAATTATCTCTCGAATGTATGACCGAGGTACTCCAGTACTATTAATGGGTTATCCATTAGGTAAGGCGCAATTGCTTGCTTATCTGTTCGAGCACTGGGAGCCATTCTATACCCACGATTCTATCGCTCAGATGAGTTCCGTTTACAGGAAATATGGAGTTCCATTGAAAAATACCGTGATTTTTTCAGAGGCAGATGAGAAAGGATTACTTGAAAAGACAAGGCCATGGGTTATGGTTTGCCCAATTATGAGTTCAAGGAGTAGTTTTGTTAAGCTTATGCGAGTAAAATATGGCGCTATTACCATTGGATTCAGCGGTTGGGCAGTTGACAAGGGATATCGAGCTACAATGGGCTTTGATTTTGCTCTGCCCCTAAGCGATCATTGCGACTACTTGGAACTTTTAAAGGTAGTTAAATTATCAGGGGCGAGCAAAATTTATACATTTCATGGTTTTTCTACAGAATTTGCAAATTCACTCAAAAATTTAGGGTTTGAGGCAGACTCCGTAAAGAGCCATCCAAAAAGGGTGGGCTATAATGATAGGCAGCCCTCCGTTAACAGGTTAGATTCCTTTTTTTAACCAAATAGCATTCACTCAG
>AF_2010_repII_A001DRAFT_10000083_pt1 | contig 15068 bp, 15 predicted proteins | sample AmaForreplIIA001_FD_9190 | JGI IMG/M metagenome (IMG submission 9190)
GACGATATCGGCTTGGATGGCTGAAGGCAGGCCTCCTCGAACGGGCCATCGCCAGAGCTCGGTCGCCCGAGCCCATGTCTATGAATGCCGCGACTATCTGTGATAGACGAGCCGACAACAGTGGGAAGCGTTGCATGCGTTTTGAAGGCACCAAGGCCTATGTCGCGACCGACGACTTGAGGATTGCGGTCAATGCCGCTATCACCCTCGAACGTCCACTACTCGTTAAAGGCGAACCCGGCACCGGCAAGACCGTGCTGGCTCTGGAAATTGCCAAGGCGATCGGCGCGCCGCTCATCGAATGGCACATCAAGTCCACGACCAAGGCGCTCCAGGGTCTTTACGAGTACGATGCCGTCTCGCGTCTTCGCGACAGCCAGCTCGGCGATGAACGCGTCAAAGACATCCGCAACTACATCAAGCGCGGCAAATTATGGGATGCCTTCATTGCCGATGAGCGGCCGGTTTTGCTCATTGATGAAATCGACAAGGCCGACATCGAATTTCCGAACGACCTGTTGCAGGAACTCGATCGCATGGAGTTCTTTGTCTACGAGACCGGCGAAACCGTGAAGGCTCGACGACGGCCGATCGTCGTCATCACCTCAAACAATGAAAAAGAGCTGCCTGATGCCTTTTTGCGCCGGTGCTTTTTTCATTACATACGGTTTCCGGACGCCGAAACCATGCGCGCAATCATTGAGGTGCACTTTCCCGGAATCAAACAGCGTCTGGTCGCGGAAGCCCTAAAGCTGTTCTACGAAATCCGCGAAGTGCCCGGGATGAAGAAAAAGCCGTCGACCTCGGAGCTGTTGGATTGGCTCAAGCTTCTGATGGCCGAGGATATCGGGCCCGAGACCCTGCGCGAACGCGACCCCAAAAAGCTGATCCCTCCACTGCATGGCGCGCTGATCAAAAATGAACAGGATGTGCACCTGTTCGAACGACTGGCGTTTATGGCGCGGCGGGAAGGCCGATAGTCGCCTTACGGCACCGGCTGATCTGAATCGGAAACAGTCTGGGCTTGCTGCGGCACGGATTCCACGGGCTTGCGCGCGCGGGAAACAGCGCGGTAGCGAGCGACCTCTTGCTCAATGCGCTCCACCGGTCGCGTGCCCCAGTAAATTCCCTGCGCCACCATCCGGCCCACTATCCCCCCCGCCCATACGAGCTCGTAGGGCGCAAACAAACGCCATGCTTGGTCGCCATCGATGATGCCGCGCGCGACAAGTTGGCCCGCCATCGCCGTATTGTTGAGGCCGTGGCCTCCGAAGCCGCTTGTCAGCCACAGACCGCGTTCGATTTCGCCAATCTGCGGCATACGATGAACCGTGCGCCCCAAGGTGCCGCGCCAGATGTGCGCGATACCCACTTTGCCTAAAGCAGGAAAGGTGCGCCGGATGTCGTTGGCGAGCCCCCGCGCGACCAGACCCGGATTTGCCTCCCACGCCCGCATTCGCCCCAACCACTGCAGGCGATCGCTCCCGACGATGCGGTAGTGATTGTCGGCGCGATTCGTGTCGCTGACCGCACCGCGATAGCGCACGATATCATTCAGAACCTGTCCGATCGGTTCGGTGACCATCACGAATGTCGTGACGGGCAGCAAAGTCGCAGCCAACCGCGGCATAAGTGCGCCGAGATGGACATTGCCGGCGAGCACCACGTGCGCGGCGCGCACCCGACCGGCAGGCGTGACGATGCGCTTGCGCACACCGGCCGGATCGAGCGAGACTGCCGGCGTATCCTCGAAAATGCGGGCCCCTGCTTTCTCGGCCAACGCGGCAACGCCGAGTGCATAGTTATATGGATCGATGTGAAAAGCCTGCCGATAGTGCACGGCACTGAAATATCGCGGACTGCGCAGCTGGTCGCGCACGCGCTCAACCGGCCAGTATTCAACATCGGCGCCGATCCAGCGCATGCGCTCGACCTCGTTGCGCAGTTCGGCTGCGTTGTCGGTCTTCGATACATGCAACCACCCGTTGATCAGATCGACGCCGGGCATTCGGGTGTCGAGGATTGTGCGCCGCACGTAGTCGAGGCCCTGCTCGGACAACGCCCAGAGCTGTTTGGCATGATCAAGGCCGACGCGTTCAATGATGCCGTCGATATCTTCGGAGTATCCCGGCAGCACGAAACCCATGTTGCGCCCCGACGCCGCCCACGCGACCTGCCCTCCTTCAAGGACGACAACCGACCAGCCCCGCTGAGCGATCTCGCGGGCGACCGTGAGGCCGGCAAGGCCTGCGCCGACCACGCAGACATCAACATCGAGGTCGAGGTTGAGCCGCGGTCGTTCCGGACGTGAAACGCTGTTGGTCTCGTACCAGCCCGCTTCCATGCTTTCACTTTCGCTTGCTTGCGGTCGCTACCTGGTTGTACGCGGGCACTCTGCCTTTGGCGTTGCATGCTAAACTGTTCATTCGCAGTCGACATCCCATAGCATGACCATGCGCCGACTTTTGCTATTTCGTCACGCCAAGGCCGAACGCTCCGAACCGGGGATGGAAGACCGCGCGCGAAAATTGATGGATCGCGGATGGAAGGACGCCGCAAAAGTCGGCGCTTATATGGCTTCCCATGCCCTTGTCCCCGACCGCGTGATCACGTCTCCCTCTGCGCGCACTCTGGAAACCTGGAAATCCGTCGCCAGCGCGTTCCGCCGTCCCCCGGCGGCCACCCCGGTCGAGCGGCTCTATGACGCAACCGCTCAATCGATTCTGGCTGTCGTAAAGGAGGTCGGTTCGGCCACGCACACGCTTCTCATTGTGGGGCACAATCCCGGCCTCCACGACCTCGCGATGATGCTGATCGCCTCCGGTGATGTGCAGGCCCGTGAACGGTTATGGGAAAAACTGCCGACATCCGGCCTCGTTATCATCGATTTTGCCTTTGACGACTGGGGTAAGCTGCATGCCCAGTGCGGTCGCCTCGAGCGCTTCGTCACCCCGAAGTCGCTTGGCTCCGCGAACTGACCTATTCAACGCGTCTCCGAAAACGTGTCATATTGTACCCTCGCAGCGAAAAGAGGGGCGCTGTCATGTACAAAAAGATTTTGGTGCCGGTCGACCTGGCCGATACCGATCTAGCGAAGCCTGCGTTGACGACCGCGGTCGCAATGGCCAGTGAATCGGGAGGATCGATACGGCTCGTCAACGTGCTTGCCATGACGCCGGTGATGCTGGCCGAGTATGTACCGCCTGACTTTGACGTCCAGCAACGCACGTCCGCTGAGGAGGCACTCGGCATCATTGCCCGCGAATGCGGTCTGGACGCCGCGCACGTTTCGGCGACCGTGCGCCAGGGCGGCATCTATCACGAGGTCCTTGAGGAAGCGAAAGCATTCAACGCGGATCTGATCGTGATGAGCTCGCACCGCCCCGCCATGCGCACCTACTTTCTCGGCTCCAATGCCGGGCATGTCGTGCGTTATGCAAAGTGTTCGGTGCTTGTCGTTCGGCAGTAGAGCGCAGTCCTCGCGAAATCACGGCGGCGGCATGACCTCCTTGGGTAGCGCCTCGGGGCTATAGGTGCCGGGGCGATTGCGCCGCAGGAAGTTTTCGATCTGCCAGAGATAGAGCGCGAGGAAAGTACCAGCGAACGCGGCACCGGCGTAAGCTCCTGCATGCAAAGCCTTCACGGCACCTCCGGCGAGCCCGAGTGCAACCGCCACAAAAATTGCTAAACCTGGCCAGTAGATCAAGGGGCTGGTGCCCCGTTCAAATCGCGTCGGCGACATTGCTCTCGCAATGCGCCGATGCAGCTCCCTCACAAAATCCGAGTAGGATCGATCCAGCCGCTCCTGCTCGACCATACTCTTCCAAGATGTAGATACGATCTTCAGTCGGGGAGCGCCCTCCCCCCAGAGCTCAGTGATGAAGCGGTGTGATTGCATGCTGACTGGCCGGAATGAGAGGCGCAGTCGGCTTATGTCGCGGTACGGGATGTGTCCCGACACCACGCCAGAAGTCCAATCGATCCCGTCCTCCGAAAGCGTAAAATGCCGCGGCGCACCCAACACCGTCGCTCGATAGGAGTAGGTGACTGCGTTTGCAGCTGTGTCCGACCGCGCCTCGGTCACACCCTCGCTCACTTCCGTTGCACAGTTCTGTTCAACTTCCCATTATTCCCAAGCCAAGCCTGTGAAAACGCACACGGTTCAGCGGCGAATGTTCACATTGTCCGCGCTGTATAATATCGCACCTCTCAACTCGCGCACTCGGGGCTGCGCCTGCAATGAGGTCGCAGCCCTGCGATCAACGTTACGGCGCGGAGCACCGTTCGACGAACAGCCCGTTCCTCCCCACTAAAGCTGCTGATGAAACACCGCTCTAAGAGGGGCAAGCCTGTCGAGCTTTCGCAGATCGAGGCTCACGGCAAAGCCTAATCCAACGAACGCGCGCTAGAATGCCTGCCGTCGCGGCGATGACAGAATAAGCGCGCCTCCTTATATAGTGTGGAATGCGCACTCTTCTCGTGGCTGGACCTTTGCTCGCGTTGCTGGCGCTGTCGGTCTGGTTCGCCGCTGCGGCTTGGACTCGCATCGGTGGTGAGCCAATACCGCTTTACGGGTATTTCGCGATCGTTGGAGGAGTTTTGTTCTCGCTGCTGGTCGGGGGCGGCCTGATGGCGCTGGTGTTCTATTCCAGCCGTCATGGCTACGACGACGACGTGCACCACTTCGACAAATAGCGATTGATTTCAAGTCGAAAGGGCAGTCGGCTTCGACCTTCGTCGTATGGGTCGGCCGCACGCATGTTGTAGTTGAACATTGCAACCAATTTCTTGTTTTTTGCGCGCGACAATCCTTTAGTTACGAGCGCCGTTTATCCGGCGAGCAAATAGAACAACAAGATGTGTGGCAGCCGCACGCCGGCTCGGGGAGGCTCCAATGTGGGATCAAATATACGATCCGCTGAACAGTAAATTCTTGTCGACTTGCGCCGCGGCGCTGCCGGTAGTCACGCTGCTTGTATTGATCGCTTCCAACAAGGTGAAGGCTCACATCGCAGCGCTTGTCGCGTTGATCGTCGCCAACTTCATCGCGATTGTCATCTTTACAATGCCGGCCGACATGTCGTTGCGCGCCACGGTGCTGGGCGCAGTCACTGGATTCTTCCCGATTGGCTGGATCGTACTCAACGTCATCTTTCTTTATCGCCTGACGGTTGAGAAGGGCGTGTTCCAAACGCTGCAGACCGCCATAGGCGGCGTCACCGAAGATCGCCGCCTTCAGTTGCTTCTGATTGCATTCTCGTTCGGTGCCTTCTTCGAGGGCGCATCGGGTTTCGGCACCCCGGTCGCGGTGACCGGTGCAATCCTGATCGGACTCGGTTTTTCGCCGCTTGCAGCGTCGGGCCTGTCGCTGATTGCCAATACCGCGCCCGTCGCTTACGGCGCACTCGGCACGCCGATAGCTGGTCTTGCGAGCGTCACCGACCTCGATCCGTTTCTTCTGGGCGCGATGGTCGGGCGACAGCTGCCATTTTTCTCTCTGATCGTGCCGTTCTGGTTGATCTGGGCATTCGCCGGATACCGCGGCATGAAAGAAATATGGCCCGCGATCCTGGTGACCGGCGTTTCCTTTGCCATCCCGCAGTTCCTCATCTCGAACTTCATCAATCCATGGATTGTCGACATCGGCGCTTCGCTCATTTCAATGGCCTGCCTCATCGGCTTCNTGAAAATCTGGCGGCCGAAGGTGGTCTGGACCTCCCCCGCCCTACGCACTCGTGACGATTCCGCCGCCACGATGCCCAAGAAGCCGGTCAAGGCTGCACGGGAACCGACCACAGCCGAGGTGTGGTTCTCACTGCTGCCCTGGATCATTGTTTGTGTGATCCTGCTGTTGTGGGGCACCAACGCGGTCAAAGGAATTCTGAATGCCTACGCGACCTGGAATTTTCCTGTTCCGGGCTTGCACAACATGATCAACAAAGTTGCGCCGGTCGTGCCGGCGCCGACAAAGGAAGCGGCGGTGTTCTCCTTTACCTGGCTGTCTTACACCGGCTCCGGCATGTTGATCGCCGCTATAATCTCAGGCTTGCTGATGGGCTTCACACCAGTCCGGCTGGTGAAGGCCTATGGCGAGACGATCCGGATCTGCGCCTATTCGCTGATCACCATTTCTGCGATGCTTGCGATTGGCACGCTGACGCGCCTGTCAGGGATCGACGCTACCCTCGGTCTCGCCTTCGCTGGGACCGGGGTACTCTACCCGTTCTTCGGCACCCTGCTCGGGTGGTTAGGCGTTGCGCTGACGGGTTCGGATACCGCCTCAAACATTCTATTCGGCAACCTGCAGAAGATCACATCGCAACAACTGGGCCTGTCGCCGATCCTGATGGCGGCTGCCAACTCTTCGGGCGGTGTGATGGGCAAGATGATCGATGCACAATCGATTGTCGTCGCATCAACCGCGACCAACTGGTTCGGACATGAGGGCACAATCCTGCGCTTCGTATTCAAGCACTCGATTGCGCTGGCATGCCTCGTCGGTGTTCTGGTGATGCTCCAAGCCTATGTCTTCACGGGCATGATCGTGAAGTAAGGAGCCTCGCATACGCGCAAACCAGCCCTGCATCGAAAGATGCAGGGCTTTTTTTAGTCGCGGCTATATAGTCCGCCCAACGCACCCACCGGAGCGCGATCCCATGTCCAAATCAGCTGTCCAGGAACAATTCGGCAAGACTGCGGCTCACTATCTGACCAGCAAGCCACACGCGGCCGGAAAGAGCCTGGAGCGCCTGGTTACCCTCACCTCGCCGCAAAAAAACTGGCATGCATTGGACGTCGCCACCGGTGGTGGCCACGTTGCTTATACTTTCGCTCCACATGTCGCCCGTATGTGGGCGACCGACATTACTCAGGAAATGCTCGACATGGTGAAGGGCGAAGCGGCCAAGCGCGGCCTCGCCAACATTCGCACCGCCTATGCCAAAGCCGAGGCGCTTCCGTTCGAGGACGAAAGTTTCGAGCTCGTCACCTGCCGCATCGCGCCCCACCACTTCGATTCGATACCGGAATTTCTCACCGAGGTGCATCGCGTTCTCAGACCCGCCGGCCTATTCGCGTTGGTCGACAACGTCGTTCTGCCTGGAAGCGTCGGCGACTACGTGAACGCTTTTGAGCGCCTGCGTGACCCGAGCCATTTGCGCGCGTGGACCATGGACGAATGGCGTAACGCCCTCGGCGTCGCAGGTTTTCGGATAATTCACGAAGAGCAGATTTATAAAACGATGGAGTTCAAGAGTTGGGCCGTCCGTTATGACGCCATTATGCAGGCACTGTTGCGCGCCATGCTCACCCAGGTGACGCCCGAAGTTAAGGCAACCCTCGATCCGAAAGGCAGCGGTGCGGATCTCACGTTCCGGCTTTGCGAGGGTCTGTTCATCAACGGGCGCGTTTAACTCTCAATACCGCTGTTGTCGCTGCGCTTCACCGGGCGACCGCGAAACTCACAACTGGCGCGCATGCGCTTCGATGCGTTCAGGCACGGGCCGCGGTGAGCCAAGAGGGCGAGGCGCGCGAGCACCTGCTGAGCCGCCGCGCAGATGAAATTCGCACCGCTGAAAGACGTACAGGCGAGCTCGCGCTCGAACGCGACGCCCTCCAGACGCGGATCGCGGATCTGGAATAAGAACGCATCCAGCGCGAATCAAAGTTTAAGGAAATCGATCATGCGCGCGCCACCTTGATGGAGCGTAGCGCCACCCTCACCCGCGAACTTCTCAAGCGTGGCCTCGCCGCCGAAGGGTTCCGGGCTGCAGCCTTCGGCGCCAAGTCCGAGGAGTTTGGCGTGACCGGCAAGATGCCCAGTGGCCGGAAAAAAAGTAACGGGGATTTCCTCTTTCGACTCCGCACCAGACTTCGGGAACCGTCTAAGGCCCTGTTCATTTATCAGGGAAGATACTCGTTCGCGTCAGTCGTTGAGAGCGAGCAAAAGAGTGTTTGTGCCATGCCCTACCGCGTGAATGCTGATTTACCGCCGCATGTCCGAAAACGTCTGCCCGAGCACGCCCAGGATATTTATCGCGAGGCGTACAATCATGCTTACGCGGCGCATGCCGGCGAATTCGATCGCGAGAAGCGAGCACACATGATCGCCTGGGCTGCGGTCAAGCGATCCTACGTCATGGCAGACGACGAGTGGGTTCCCGCCAAATAAAAGTGACGTGCCACTCGCGGTAGGCAAAGCGGCGGCACATTGCATCAACGGCAAAGCTCGCGCGTTGCTCGATCGAGTCCGTCCAGTGTGAGTGGGTACATGCGTCCGCCGATGAGCTGATGAACCATGCCAATCGAATGCGTATAGGCCCATTCCTTTTCGGGCACCGGATTGAGCCAGACACACGCCGGGTAGGTACGCGTCACACGCTCGAGCCAGACAGACCCAGCCTCATCATTGTAGTGCTCAACCGAACCTCCGGGCGCGGCGATTTCGTACGGCGACATCGATGCGTCGCCGACGAAGATCACCTTGTAGTCATGCGGATAGGTGTGCAGCACGTCCCACGTCGGCGTCGTAGCCTGAAACCGGCGACGGTTCTCTTTCCACACGCGCTCATAGAGGCAATTGTGGAAATAGAAATACTCCATGTGCTTGAACTCGGAACGCGCGGCGGAGAACAGTTCCTCGGTCGACTTGATATGCCAGTCCATCGAGCCGCCGATATCGAAGAACAGAAGAACCTTAACCGCGTTGTGGCGCTCGGGACGCATCAGAATGTCGAGATATCCCTTGTGCGCTGTACCCCTGATGGTGCCATCGAGATCGAGTTCTTCAGGGGCGCCGGTGCGCGCGAATTTTCGCAAGCGGCGTAGTGCAAGTTTGATATTGCGCGTGCCGAGCTCAACCTCGTCGTCGAGATCCTTGAACTCCCGCTTATCCCAAACTTTGACCGCACGAAAATTCCGGTTGGCGTCCTGTCCGATGCGAACGCCCTCGGGATTGTATCCATAAGCGCCGTAAGGAGAGGTACCGGCCGTTCCGATCCATTTTGAGCCACCCTGGTGGCGACGCTTTTGTTCCGCGAGCCGCTTGCGCAGTGTCTCAAGCAACTTGTCGAGACCGCCCATCGCTTCGATCTGCTTCTTTTCTTCCTCGGTCAGGTATTTCTCGGTGAGCTTTTTCAACCATTCCGACGGAATGTCGGCTTCGACTACATCATCGAGCGTTTCCAGTCCTTTGAAGAAATGGCTGAACACGCGATCAAATTTGTCCAGATTGCGCTCGTCCTTCACCAGCGTCGCGCGAGAGAGAAAATAGAAATCCTCAACCTTGCGCGAGGCGAGATCGGCATCCATAGCCTGCATCAGCGTCAGATATTCGCGCAGCGTCACAGGTACNCCCGCCTGCTTCAGTTCCTGGAAGAACGTAACGAACATAAGCCTGCTTCTCTTGCAGCTCTCTCACGGGTAACGGCGGGAGNATTGGCCCTGGTTAAGACATCGTCAAGGCCGAAGGAGCGATCGGCCCCGGCTGACGCCGGCCTTGATTNGGCCTAGACTTGCCCCCGTGAGTACTCCAGGACCGCGGCCGCATGACACGTATGAGTCNGACGCCATATTCGATGCAACCGGCGTNCNCTTGCGATCGATCCCCTACACTCCGGCCAAGGTTAAGGCCGCGATGACACATGNCATCTGAGGACAACAAATGAAGCGCCCCACCCGGGGCGCTTCGCACATTTTTGAAGAGGTTCAATGCCAGTCGCCANTCGAGTCGCCATCAGTTTCGCCGTCACCCTTNCCTGCAGCTTGCCAGCCAACGCGGACGTGATGAAAGAACTTGCTCCCACAGGAAAACTGCGTGTCGCGATCGCGGTCGCCCCCGCGCCATCCGCGCTTTANGCGGTNAAAGATGAAGCAACCGGCCAATACCGAGGTGTGACNGTGGAATTGGGAGCGGCGATGGCAAAAAAACTCGGCGTTCCCGTCGAGTTCGTTCCGCATCTGGCTTCGGGTGAGATTCAGAATTCGGCGGACGCCAATCGCTGGGATGTCACATTCATGCCAGTCGACGAAGAGCGAAAAAAATTCGTCGACTTCGGCAACGCCTACCACCTATTGCAAAGTACCTACCTTGTTGCACCCGGCACAAAGATCACGAAAATTGACGAAGTAAACGAGCCGAGCGTACGTATCGGCGGTGTAGCGAACACCGCTACTTTTCGAGCCGCTCAGCGAACCGCCCCGAAAGCAACCTTCGCTACGGTACCAGGTGTCGACGCTGCAGTCGCCGCTATGAAAGCCGGTGACATCGATTGCATCGCGCTTTCGCGTGAGTCTCTTTCCGGACTCACTGCAAAAATCCCCGGCTCGCGCATCCTCGAAGGCGAATTTCTGAACGCGTCGACCGCTGTTGCCGTGCCAAAGGGGAAACCAGAGGCGCTTGCCTATGTGAGCCAATTCATCGAGCAGGCCAAGGCGGCAGGATTGGTGCGCAAGGCATTTGATGATATGGGCCTGAAAAATTCGCAAGTAGCTCCGGCCGGGATGAAACCATAGTCTCGACGTGCTATCCGAGAACGGGCGGCGTACCGCGCCGCCCGATTTTTTTTGGAGTTACCCGATGGCAGATCAAACAGTATTGAAAGAACTCGCTCCCACCGGAAAATTGCGGCTTGCCATTGCCGTCGCCCCTGCGCCCTCCGCGCAATTCGCCGTCAAGGATGGCGACACTTATCGTGGGGTGGCCGTCACGTTCGGTCGCGCACTTGCTGCAAAGCTTGGGGTGCCGCTCGAGATCATTCCGCATCAGGCTTCTGGCGAAATTCAGAATTCTGCGGACGCCAATCGCTGGGATGTAGCCTTCCTTCCAGTCGACGACGAGCGCAAAAAATTCGTCGCATTCGGTAACGCCTATCATTTGCTACAGAGCACTTTTCTGGTTGCGCCCGGCTCAAAGATCAATTCGGTGAAGGATGCTGATGCCAAGGGAGTGGGCATTGGCGGTGTAGCCAACACTGCAACCTTTCGAGCCGCCAAGAGAGCGACGAGCAATGCAACCCATATTGATTTTGCTGGAGTCGATGCAGCTGTGACCGCGATGCGCGACGGCAGGATCGAAGCGATTGCGCTTTCGCGCGAGTCACTGTCCGGACTGGTCGGAAAGATTGCGGGATCCCGAATCCTCGAAGACGCATTTCTCAATTCGAGCACAGCTGTATGCGTGCCCAAGGGAAAGCCGGCCGCGCTCGTTTACGTAAGCGATTTCATCGAAGAAGCAAAAGCGTCCGGTCTTGTACGCAAGGCGCTCGATGAAATGGGACTCAAAGCGTCGCACGTGGCGCCAGCGGGGATGAAGGCTTAAGCTGGGGCATTGCGCATCGGCGGCTCGATTTCCGGCGTGCGAATATGCTCTGGTCGTATGCCAAGCGCGAGCAGGCGACCGGGGATGCGCCGCAACAGCGGCCACTGAATCATCTTCATGAAGAACGGCGCCTTCGGCCGTCGACCTTCCAACGCCGGGCCGATGATGTTGTTTTGCAGCACTATCTGCAGGCGCTGGGTGAAGCGCGTGGGAAATTCGCGTCGTCGCTGGACTTGCTCGAGGGTCTCGATCGAAACGGATCCGCGCCGCAAAGGCTGCGCGAGAATATTCGCCGCAGCAACTGCGTCCTGCACCGCGAGATTGATGCCAACTCCACCGATCGGAGACATTGCGTGAGCGGCATCGCCTATGCAGAGCAACCCCGGGCGGTACCAGCGGCACAGTCGGTCCACGGCGACCGTCAATAGTTTGACCGAGTCCCAGTTTTCGATTTCACCGAGCCGATCTTGCACGGATGGTGACATTTCGCCGACCACCTTGCGAAATTTGTCCAAACCGGCGCGTCCCACATCGTCCGCACTGCCTTTCGGAATGACATAGGCGCACTGCCAGTAATCGTTGCGATTGAGCATCACCATCATGCGTCCATCTTCAATGTGGCCGAAAGTTTCTTCGGAATCGCCCGGCCTGCGTGACAGGCGAAACCACATCACATCCATCGGCGCACCATAATCATTACTTTTGAGGCCGGCTTCCGCTCGTACGGTTGAATGGCGGCCGTCGCACCCGACAATCAGATCTGCTCGGATTTGAAGTTCACCTTCCGGGGTCTTTGTCTGCACACCGACCACACGGCCGTTCTCTTCAACTAAATCAACCGCTTCCGTCTGCATCCGCAGATCGAATGTCCGATAGCCCTTCCCGTGATCGGCGAGAAAATTGAGAAGATCCCATTGCGGCATCAGCGCAATGAATTTGCAACGAACCGGCAGATGATCGAAATGTCCGACCACCAGCCGATCTTCGCCGATCTGCAATGTAATCTGCTTAACGACTGAATGCGGGAGCTTTAGAAATTCATCGAGTAGGCCGAGTTCGTGCATCATCTCGAGCGTGGATGGATGAACGGTATCGCCGCGGAAATCGCGCAGAAAATCGCCGTGCTTTTCTGCCACGACGACGGCAACGCCGGCTCGNGCCAGCAGGAAGCCAAGCATCATCCCGGCGGGCCCGCCGCCGACAATGCAACACGTTGTGCTGACCGTGGTCACAGACACTCTCTGCGCTGGCTCGTTAAGAACCGCGGCCCTGCCCGGTTCTGTGTCCGCGCAGTTTACGCCTGCTTGTCCGGTGTCGTCACCACGAGCCCGTCAAGGTTTTCGGTGACTTTGATCTGACACGACAACCGCGAACTAGGGCGAACATCATACCCGAAATCGAGCATGTCCTCTTCCATTGGAGATGGACCGCCGACCTTCTCGCGCCAGGCTTCATCGACATAGACATGGCAAGTGGCGCAAGCGCAGGCCCCTCCGCACTCGGCCTCAATGCCCGGGATGTTGTTGCGGATCGCGGTTTCCATGACCGTCGAGCCCAGTTCGGCTTCGACAGTGCGGCCCGCCCCGCTAGAGTCGTTAAAGGTGATCTTTGGCATTTGGAAGGATAGCAGGAATGAATTCGTCGTAGATGACGCGCGCCTCTATATAGTTATTCGCGTCGGGAAGCCATCCCCTGTTATCGCAGGGATTGCATCGCCGCGATCTCGGCCCGCACCTCATCGACGGCCTGCGCGAGTTGATCGATTGCATCGCCGCAGTCGTTTGGGGCGCGGCCCGCGGCCTGTTCGGTGGCGGCCGCAGCCAGCGCGACGCGACCAGCACCGATACCGACCGCGGATCCTTTCAGGGTATGCGCAAGCGTAGCAATCGCAGGCGGCGCGCTCTTGCGCATGCGCGCCATCAACAGTTCGGCCTGCCGCTCGAACAGCTGCAGGACCTCCTGTTCGAGGCTACGGTCGTTGAAAGTCATGCGTGAAAGATGCGCGCGGTCGAGCACGGTATGCGTCGCACCATTACGTTCCACAGCTTCAGCTGCGGCCCGGATCATCCCACTTCCGACCGCTTTATTTGTTTCGGGGACTTTGGCCTGACCGGGACCAAATCCAGGTAAATAAGCGGCCTGACCGAGCAGCCTTGTGTCGGCCACAAATGAGGGTGGCTAAGGCCGTGCAATCGGACGGCGCTTTTCCTTGCCCTACCATGGCCTCAATTCGGTCCCCCTGTGGATATCGGGACGCGTTGGAAGCCTAGTATTGGCTATGGTTAGCAGACGGTTAACGATAGTGAAAAGCTCATTGCCACCGTAGTTTCTTTCGGTTTGCCAAGGCGATAGGATGATGATTGGGCAATCACTCGGGGACCGTGGGGGTCTGCGGCACTGCGGTGTCGTGTCCGCGGCTTAACCCTGTTTATCGTTACGGTCCGGGCCGCGGCGACGAGTCCGGCGTAATGGCGAGGCGACAACCGAGATGGCGAATATTCCCCAGAAGTCAACAGACGCGACCGAAGAGGTGCTTTCTGCCATCCAGGAGGCCCTTAACGTTCGCGCCCCCGAGAGCAGCACCAGCCCGGATGCCGACAAAGAGGCTACCTCGGCAGCAACATCCCCCGCCTCCGAGCTCTTTCCGCAGGATGCGCCCCAAACCTGGCCGCTCGGCGAGAGCACGCCACGCCGTGCCGCCAACGATGACAGGGCCGGTATTGGCCAGATTCTGCAAACCCTGCGCCACCGTTCCTCCCGCACACCTTATCTCGCCGCCGCGGTTGGCGGTTTCATCTGGGTNGTTGGCGGCCTCGCNATTGCCTCNCTCTACGGCACGGAGATGCGAGGTCTTTTTGCGCCGTCGGGGGTCGGNCTTGCCGCCNTCNTTGCGCTCGCCACNNTGCTNNTCGTGCCNGTGCTTTTCTTTTTCCTGCTCGCNCACATGTTCACCCGCGCGCAGGACATGCGCGTCATCGCGGAATCCATGGCCGAAGTGGCGATGCGTCTTGCCCAGCCCGAGACCATCGCACACGAGTCGATTGTCACGGTCGGTCAGGCTATCCGTCGCGAGGTCGCGGCAATGGGCGACGGCGTCGAGCGCGCGCTTGCCCGCGCCGCCGAACTGGAAGCGCTCGTGCACAACGAGGTGTCCGCGCTGGAGCGTGCCTATAACGACAACGAAGTCCGGATTCGGGATCTGCTGACCGAGTTGAGCAATCAGCGCGAAACCCTGGTCAACCAAGCCGAGCATGTGCGCAATGCCATTGCCAGCGTGCATCTCGATCTGGCGCACGATGTCACGTCCGTCGGCGATCTTGTCGCCGACAAGGTCAACGAGGTGGCGCAACGCGTTACCCGTTCGCTCACCGAAAAAGGAGAACACATCACGCTCGCGCTCGGCCACGCCGGCGATTCGATGATCGATGCCCTGAGCGAGCGCGGCTCATCTCTCCTCGAACGACTTGAAACCACGAGCGACCAGGCGACCACGGCGATTTCGTCGGCAAGCGACCGTCTTTCTGCCAGCCTCAATTTCAAAACTGAACATGTGCACGACGAATTTGCTGAACTTGCCGTACGGCTGCAGCAGATGATGAGCGCACGTCTTGATCAGGTTGCACAGGGCTTTGCGGAAAAATCGTCCGGCACTATTGAGTCCATGGCAAGTCGTTCGCAGCAATTCACGGACGCAATCGCTGAGACAAGCTCGCGCCTTGCGGAGTCAATTGCCTCCCGCGCCGACGAGGTG
>AF_2010_repII_A001DRAFT_10000084_pt1 | contig 14884 bp, 15 predicted proteins | sample AmaForreplIIA001_FD_9190 | JGI IMG/M metagenome (IMG submission 9190)
CACGACTTGAAACAAAGATTTACAGTTATTATTGTAACGCATAATATGCAACAGGCAGCCAGGGTCTCGGATGAAACTGCATTTATGTATCTTGGAGAATTGATAGAACATAATTCTACAAAGAAGATATTTGAAAATCCTGAGAAAGAGCTTACTGAGCGTTACATATCCGGTAAATTTGGCTAGAAACCTAGGTTAGGTATCATTTGTTTGACTAGGGTCTTGGATCTGGGTATAGATCGAATCAGAACTATTATTATGGATATGGCAAAATTATCTGAGCAATCAGTGTTTGCGTCAATTGAATCCTATGATAAGGGAACCAAAATAAAGAAACAAATATTTGAATGGTCTGAAAAACTTCGGGTTCTTCAAGATGAATCATCTGACTTGGCAGTTGAATTGATCGCGCGTTATCAGCCTGTTGCCACAGATCTGCGGTTTATTAGATCATGTATGGAGATCTCGTATGGATTTTCTCGCTTTGGCCGATATGCGTATGACATTGTGGAAGTGCTTGAGACAATAGGTTATGGTAACAATTGTGATAAGACTGCTGTTCTTGAAATGGCTAATACTGTGAGGGAGATGATCCTGTTAAGTGTGAGAGGCTTAGAAATAAGAGATAAAGACGCATCTGCTAAACTCTATGAAATGGATGACACAGTTGATGCCTTATATAGGAAGTATCTACGGGAGATTATTGCTCGAGACGACCAAATCAGAGAAAAAGCCGACCCACGTTGTTATATCTCAGCGCTACTAATTTTAAGATATTTGGAGAGAATTTCAGATCATGCCTGCTATATTGGGGATTCAATACGATACAGCACAACAGGGATCTCTAGCCCAAGACGGTGACTATATAGTTTAATATGAAACATATAGTGATATATGATTAACTACCATAATACACTTATCAACGTGTTCTTCAACAAGATTCTTGTTGAGTCGACTATCCGAAGAAAATGAGGTAAGGAAGATACAGTTTACAGGTAGATCTACATACATATTATCTTTGCCTAAGAGATGGATGAACGACATGCATCTTAAACCTGGCGATCCTGTCACAATTATTCGTGAGATAAATAATTCTTTATCAATAGTACCTAATGCGATACGGAAACCTATTACAACAAACGAGGTGACTGCATTCATGCTGCAGGATCAGAACGGAAATTCATTGAAACGTAAGGTAGTTTCAATGTATCTGGCCGGTTATAATATTATACACCTGAAATCAAAGACCGGTAGAATAACCCCTCTGCAACGTGATGCAGTTAGAGAAGTAGTTCGAAGAAATTTGGTAGGTACAGAGATAATCGCTGATGCCTCAGATCTAATTACAGTCCAGGTGTTACTAAATTTGCCAGAGCTTTCAGTTAATACTGCTGTCAGAAGAATGTTTTTGATTTCAACAGCTATGCACAAGGATGCAATGACATCTATAGCTGAACAAAATCACGAATTAGCAAGAACAATTTTGAAATCGGATGATGAGGTAGACAGATTTAGCTTGTATATATTGCGGAATTTAGTGATGGCCACGAAGAATGAGAGGATGCTTCAAGAGATAGGATTAAGTGGCCCTTCAGATAGTTTGAGTTATAGGGTTGCAGTACGTAGTATAGAGCGTGTTGCAGATCACGCTGCAGGTATTGCTAATAAGTGTCTTAAAATAACGGAAAAAATTTCGAAAGATGTCATTCAGAGATTAGATCGGATGAGTAAGATGTCATTAGCATTACTTAATGACTCAGTTGAAGCGTTTCTAAGAAGAGATTATTATCTAGCTGATAGTATAGTTGATAAAACTGAAAGCATACGTTCGTTAGAAAATGAGATAATTTTGCTTCTCGACAAGGCCTCCTCCACGACAACTCGTGAATCTACAAATGTGCAGATCAAGCTAATGTTGGAGGATATACGAAGGACGGCTGAACACGCAAGTGACATTGCCGAAGCAGCTATGAATGAGACAGTGAGTGAAGTGATCGAAAAAATAATAATCCATGATAATGGGGCCACCTCTCAATGATATGTACACGGGATCTGATATTATAAAATTCGTATATATTGATCTCTTAATTGTCTAACTGATCTAAATCCTTTAATTCTATCCTCAATTCTTTTAATCTTGGTCCTACGGATATAAATTCAATTACTTTGTTACTCTTTAAGTTTAAAGAAATGAATTGTGGTGTTATTCATACTTGTTTTTAACTGATAATTAGTTTTATCTTATGAAGAATTGAATCCATCTCCAAATGATCAATATTTGGTCTATTCTTAAACATTGAGTGAACCGGCCCCGCTCCGTCATCCAAAGTGCGTGGAATAATGTGAATATGGACATGTAATATTTCCTGCCCTGCATCCACACCATTATGTATCGCAATTGTCGATGCATTTGTTCCAGTAGCCTCTTCTACCGCTGCGGTTACAATCCTCAGCAAATCAAATATTGAAGATGAATTTATTTTATCCATATCCTGTACCTTGGAGTAGTGTTTCTTTGGAATGATTAACGTGTGCCCTTTGGATAAAGGAAAGGCATCAAGAAATGCAATAGCATTGTCATTCTGAGTAATGAATCTTGCGGAAATGTTACCATTTACAATTTCGCAAAAAATACAATTTCTCCCTTGGCCTTTCAACAATAATTGATATCAGACCTCTTACTTATAAAAGACATGAACAAGAACGGTAATGATCTTCGTAGGAGTACCAAGCCAATTTATAATTGATAAAATTAATAATTGATTTTGAACTCTTCAAATTCTCCGATATACCTTTCATATTTTGTCTCTACATCAATGACCTTCGCGTTAGTTGGACCTGTGTGGCACCATTCTATCACCCGTCTTACGTCTGATTCGTATCCTTCTAAAAGCACTTCCACCCGCCCATCTTCTAAGTTACTAACCCAACCCTTTACATTATTTCTTGCAGCTACTATTCCAGTGTTTTGTCGGAAATATACTCCTTGCACCTTACCATTTATCAATAGATGTGCTCTAACTTTTTTGTTGTTAGGATGCTCAATCCCAGTAAATCCAGATTGGGAGGGCAATTGTGATCAACTAACTCCTGTACATAAAAAATAAGATCTGGCTAAAACTAGTCTAGATTATGTCGCCCCCTTCTTCCATAAATAATCCTTCGTACGAAGTACCTTTTCTAACCAGTTTAAAATCTTCCTTGGAGGTCTTCATTATCACAGGCGGTTTGATTTGACAGTGAAAAGGCATATTGAACACAAGGGAGTACGCCCCTACATTATAAAATGACAAATACATTCCTACGTCTGCTCCCTCGAGGATCGAAGTTTTTGATAATGGAAACACATCATATGTATCACAGAGCCTTCCAGCCAAATGGATACTTTTTGTGGGCATAGTAGTTCTTTTGAGTTCGCTGTTGGGTAGTGAAAGTAATTCTTGCGGGTACTCTTGCTTTAGAAGAGCAGCATCTAACAACAAATGATAGCCGGTATCCAATATGACGATCTTATGTTCACTGAATTCCTTGGAATTCACAATTTTAGAAATCAGCATCGACGATTCGGCCACCAGAAATCTGCCACTTTCAATCATCAATTCGAATATTCCGTGGCTGCTTGCCATTTGGTTAAGCCGAGGAACCAAGTATTCTGCCATTTTTGTTGGGCCTGGTACCGGCTCGCTATAGAAGATTGGAGTCCCCCCACCAATATCAAATGTGTTGACTTGGAAGTTTGGAAACTCCTTCTTCATCTTTGTCATGAATGCATCCATCTTGTCGAGTGCATGTATAAAACATGAAAAGTCCGTAATTTGTGATCCCAGATGAAAATGAAAACCCTCAAATCTTAATAATTCGTTATTCATGAGGTGCTTAATGAGTTTAGGAGCACTATCGATCGTACTACCATTGAATGGTACACCAAATTTGCCATTGCGATAAGAAGCACGAACACCTGCCTTCACTCCTACCTCGGGATTAACCCTGATCATGGTTGGGACTTTCACTCCTACCTTCTCGGCGGCTTGCGCAAGATTTGTCATTCCATGAAATGAACTTACTACTACCTTTCTTATGCCAGTTTGTAATACCTCTAGGTATTCCTCATATTCCTCAGTAACGCTTGTGTATATGGCATTTTCAGGATCTGCCTTGCATTTTTTTATAAAATGAAGTTCGCCGACTGATGTCAAATCAAAAGCTATACCATCAGTTATGAAGGTACGTATGATCGCTGGACTAAAGTTCGCTTTAATAGAGTAAGCAATCTTTAGAGGTCCAACAAACTTGTTATATGCTTTATGTAGTTCCTTGACTTTTGCATGCAGAGTTTCCTCATCGATCAAATATAGCGGCGTCCCGTACTGGGCGACCAAATTGCTGATGTCATTGGGTTTTACAAATCGGTTCAACGCTGGTGTCGTTGGATTTAGGTTTTCCACCAGTTGGATCTGAGACTTCTCCACCAATTTCTTTTTGTTAACTTATTCGTAATCATATAACTTAAAAACATTGCCCTGATCTTTTTTGCCCTTTGAATGTCATTTTTTCTGATCGTTTTCATGTCGTCAAATTTGGCGATTCCGTTTATTGATTGTAAATACCATCTTTAAAAAACTTGGGAACTATTATCGTCATTAAATAATCGATCATGGAGTCTGCTGGGTGGATCGTTTCAACAACGTATACTGTATTTCCTCATTTGGATGAAAAGGAATTTTGTAATGCATCCTCCTTTAAAATCCTTTACACGGCTGCAATTGACAGATTTATATAAAGATCTTTATGTAGGCTGTTCCTAAACATCGCGACTAAAACCCTTGTCTATATATCTTCGGTTGTAGTGAATATATGATCATGATGATTGAAAAATGAGGAGGCATATGTGTAACGGTATTAATGTGGATTATTATTTTGATTCCTACTTGTGTTACTTTTCAGAATTCTGCGCCAAGAGTTCAAATTCCTGTGGGAATCTTTACTGATGATATAGTCGTAGAGATATCCAAACATATGTGGGAACACTTACGATGGATGTTCGATCTACCTTTATGGCACAAAGCTACTGTGAATATGCCCTTAGAACGCAGGATCGAGGATTGAAGAATTGTGCTGGGTCCATATGCAACATGTTCTGGAGCTTCCTTAGAAAGGCAATCTAATAAACCACTCAATAGTATTCCGATTTTATAGTCACAACTCTATTTAGCAATTTTGATTTGAAGACAAATGCAGTTATTTCTCTCTAATCTAGAATAGATGAAGCACCTAATATTAACAGAGGAAAAGGAACCTATTTGCAGTACTCTATAAAATAAATTAGAATGTTATGATGTGGTTGACTAAACTAACTTACTACAGCTTTCTGATTGGAACTACGATCCTCGTTTTCATTTTCTTTTAAAATACCAAATTGTGTATATGGACCATGATATCTATATTGTCTTCCAAGCCTCACTAACAAATCCAATAACATAGCAGAGCCATGGTCGCCGCGCAGCTTAATTTGCGTCTTTTTAGGACCTAAAATGTCTGAAATAGCTTAAGCTGCGGTAGTTTTTTCAATTTTGTGTCTCTATTTTTGCATTTAAATCTGGAAGATCTGAGAGAATAACAATGTTCACTTACATCGTTAATCAAGTTCTTAATATCTCAAAACTAGATAATATATTTAAAGGAACAAAATGACATGTTATTAAGCTTAGATGAGGCCCAGTTTTATGCTAATAGATTGCTATGGATAGGCGTACCCCTTTCGATAGCTGCAGGCATAGGAATTCTCGTGCTTCTTAACTTCTATATTCGTAGGTGGGTCAATAAGTTGAATAGACAAAATAGGAATATTGTGGGAAGAATATTTTATTTATTATCATCGAATAAACATTCATCTAAATTTCGTTGTACGAGCTGTACGACCGAAGTGGAGAACAGGGCATGCAACAATACTCCATCTCCAAAAGAGCTGCCGGTGCCTTTGGTAAATACTAGCACGGGAGATCAAGGATAGAATCTCCACGGCAGTTTGTATTAGATTGGTGTTGGAAAGAAGCCCAGCTGAATATAGGTGATCGGAATTGTCATTACAAATTGCAAAGATCAAAGGAATCCCTGTAAGGGCACATATTACTCTTGCTGTAATCGCTTTTTTAATGATCTGGAGTCTTGCAGGAATAGTATTGCCTGAAACTTATCCTGGGTTACATGCATTTGTGTATTGGATAACTGGCATATTTTGTTCAGTCATTTATTTTATATCAATACTTCTACATGAGTTATCCCACTCTCTCATGGCAATTCGATACGGACTTAAAGTACGTGAAGTACTCCTCTTTATCTTTGGAGGTGTTTCTGTAATTGGAGATGAAGATATAGCCTCCAAGAACTCTAGTATAGAGTTTAGAATTGCGATAATAGGCCCCATAACAAGTCTGATCATTGCTACTGCACTCGCAACCTCATTTTGGATACTTCTCTACCTATATTCAGGATCGAAAAGCACGTTTGAGACTGGAAATTTGGGAAGCATTTCAGTAATGATGACCTCAAGCTTACTTCAATTTGGTGCACTTTTCAACCTGCTTATTGCTATAATTAATCTCGTACCCGTCTTTCCTACAGATGGCGGCAAAATACTTAGAGCAACTCTCTTCAAATCCAATGGAGATTACGAAAGATCCACACAAATCTCCGGGAAGATAGGGGTGGCTATATCTTATGGATTCATGGGGTTGGGATTATACCTGACAATCTCAGGGTCATATCTGAGTGGCATATGGCTATTGCTTGTGGGTTGGTTCTTAAACAATTGTGCTAGGTCCTATTTAGCCAAACATAAAATAATGTGTCTTCTATTTGGAGTTCGTTTATCTACCTTTACAACCGGAAATGTTGAGATCTTAAGTGAAGATTGCAGTGTAAATGATCTAATAGGTCGTGGTAATAGGTCTGAGAAGGATTTATTTCCGCTAATGGATGAGCGCGGTCATTTTAGTGGGATTGTTGCATACAATAATGCATTGAGTGTTCGATATAATGAAAGGAATTTCGTCCATTTAAAGGACATCAAGACCCTACGGTCAGATTTGTTCGTTATGGATATGGATGCAACTGCAGTAGATGCGCTAAAGAATATGATCAATTTTAGAATAGCCACCGTATTCATATGTAATGAAGAAGGAAATTTAGTTGGAATAGCTGAGAAGAAAGATATCATCAAAGCTGCGAGAGCAAGAAAGCAATTAATTTAAGTAAGGAAGTCACATGATTAGGATCGAGTTTAGATGTGGAGTTATTTATAACAACTAACAATATCTAAAAATCCACGAACGTAGGACTATTATTTTTCTCATTTACAAGCTTTGTGGTTTCTTTGTTATTAGTATTTGTGTTCTAAGCAATTTTACAAAATGAAACTCAGCAATTGCTTATCTTTTCAATGCAATATCATCCCATAACAAATTGTGGAGAAAATACGTGATCATTTCCAATATCATTTAAATATGTGACAAAACTTACCAGAAGGATGGAGTACCAAAATAGTTCTGCAACGAGTCAAAAATATATAGTCCCTAATAAAATTGTCGTTTGTGAAAGCTGTCTTCATTATGATCATATTTCAGAATTTTATAATGGAACTAGGTATTGTCTTGAATGTCTATCTGACCATGCGTCGTGTCCAGTGTGTAAAAGCGGCTACCATGCTGTTAATATAACTGACTGATTCCAGCTGTATAAATACTGCCACTACGGCGATCTCGGGATTAACTCACGCTCATTTCGGGCCCCCTCTACAAAAATTCAAGCATTAAAATAAAAGGAAGTTTTTCACCCTCTTTGGCAATTATTTTATCTTCCTTGGTGTATTAGCTGTTAATCCAGGCTGTATGTCACTCTAAACTTTGCACAACCCAAAGTATGGAATGCCAACACACTGCCTACAAATAGCGGAGTGCAGTCCCTTTAAGGTACTGGGTTTAATGAAGGCATGAACTGGTTTGGGCGAAGTAATGTTATTGGAAACTCACCTATGCGAGATTCAGCAATAAGTGCAATGGTGACGTTGTTACAGAAGAGGGATTGCTAATTTAACTGGCTTTGATGCGGTCAGGGTTGCAGTCCTTACCCAGAGTTTCCCGTCATCCAGTCGAGGAAGTAATATTGCAGCTTGGAGTCCTTAGAGTATGGGGTCCTTAACTAAAGCAGCAGTGTGTTGAATTTGTTACTTTTGTAGAAAGCTTCAGAGGACTATTAGGGAGGCGCTACTGAGGCTTGATGGAATGGTCGTGCTCGAGTTGCTAAAATTGATCCAACTCACTGAGGTAGAACCGTGCTATAGAACCTGTCTTTGATATAGTCTTTATATTAATTATTTAATAGGTATTTTAGAATATCCTGATCCACACTAAAATTATTTATGGTATGTACGTCAAGTTGTGCAATGATAAGTCATACTTTACTATTGTGGATTAATGTATCGAGACCGTTACCTTCGTTATTTAGTTTAAATTTGATGTTTAGCTTAAAATGATGCAGGACGTTCACTGCTCACAAATTCTAACATGAGTTGATTATAAGCAATACTCTGGGCATTTACAAACTATAAGTTCAGAAATATTTTAACAAAAGTACGTGACAAGGATTAAGGGACTCTTACTTCATTAAATGTAGGGCATAGTGATATTTGTTCTGTCCCATTAATTCTTTATTTTATGCAAATAATCCTGAAATAGCAATTATGATGGCTGGTGAAAGTTCAAGGACTACACATCAAGCTCCTGTAGCAATAGACACCTGTAGATACTTGGGTGCTCTTATCATAGGACTTGTACACGAAAGAAGTAGTAGTAGCAATATAGTAGCACATATACAACAAATTAAACAAGTGATGGATGATGGTGCAACCGCTCTGGGTTACACTGGTCTTTTGTAGATAATTATGAGTGGTTGGAAAATTATCTAATTATCTCATCCCATAAATCATCTGAAATCTTTCTAATAGGTGATANNCTCCTATAGTAACAAGTCACATATACAAAGATAACGTTGAAGCTATATTCCTATCTATTTTTGGGGGCTCAAGTAGGGTACAGGATCTAGCTGGCAAATATGATTAGAAAACTTAAACTTGCGAATGAGTTCAAACAATTTCAGAATACGGATGTCATTAACTGGGCGGAAAATCGGGCCATGCCTTGATTGTAGACGATACCAGTTCCGTATGATTGGGCTTATCTTATTCTAAATGAAATCGAGTTGTCACTTATATCGAAGGCAGGTTTTTGCTCATTTAAATCTTCAAACATATACTCAATTAACTTTTCAAGATAGGTGGACCACCTTCTACCCATGTCATGTTGTATTACAAATGTTTGAACACTACCTGTGGTATCACGTCTGTATCCAAATCCTGATATTCTTAGCCATGATTCTAACATGTCTAGAAATGCAGGTATACTGTATTCATTTTTCATTAATCGAGTCATATCCTTCATCTCGTTCTTTGCTATGTGTTCTGATAAAGCATCTACCTCTCGCTCGCTCAGTCCATTCATTATCCTTACTAGCAACGATTTGGGAAATGAAACCATGCCCGCTTTAGAGGCGTACATATGATATTCTACATGGGATTGAAATATTTGGCTCGCTAATGTATTGAGGCTGATCCTTTTCTGGTCAGATTCGTCACGCAATTGCCCAAGAATCTCACTATTGAATCTGAAAGTTACATTTCCGTGGTTAGCCTTTGTTGTAAGCATAGGGCTAATGTATTAATGAGGCTAGTTATATAAATCTGCTTGCATTGCAAGCAAACTAATATGTTACACGCAGAGTAGTGATGTAATCAAGTATAAAAATTACATTTAACGAAAATATGACTACAATTCTTACTTGCTTAATATATAGTGGATAAATGTCTCATTTTATAGGTCAAATTCGGCTAATGCAATCAATCAATAACAAGTCTCATGCATTTAATCTCTAAAGTGACCTATGGATCATGATTGTTGATGATGAATTTGATATTATTAGCGTCTTCAAACAAGCATTGATGAATAAAGGCTTTCATGTATTCGGATTTACAGATTCGTTGTTAGCATTAGAACACTTTCAAATAAACTTCAATAGATAGGGGTTAGTAATATTCAGATAATTATATTACAAGCAGATAGTGATAATACAAAGGATAAGGATCACATTCAATAAAATAAATGTGAACACAATTCTTGCTTGCATAGTATTCCCGGTTGATAAATAGTAAATGATACAAAATACCAACATTAACGATGCAATCAACCTATAAGTCTCCAAAAACCGAATCAATATCTAAAAAGACTGACTGGATAATGATAGTCGATGATGAATTCGATATTATTAGTATCTTCAAACAAGGATTGGAGCGCCAGGGCTTTCGTGTATTCGGATTCACAGAACCGGCGTTGGCATTAGAGCACTTTCAAACAAATTATAAAAAATATAGCCTTGTAATTTCTGATTGTAGAATGCCTGGAATAAACGGCTATGAACTCGTCAAGAAAGTCAAGGAAATCAAATATGGGGTAAAAGTATTCCTTATGACAGCTTTTGAAATAAATGATGTGGAATTTAGGAGCGTCTTACCAAATGTCGAAATAGAAGGCTTCTTACAAAAACCTATTTCATTGGCTAACCTTGTTAGTACCGTCAGCAAATACGTACCTTCAAGATATGAAGTGAATAAGTTAGTAAGTTAGTATATCGCTTAGGATATTGTTAATGCAATTATTGTAAGATATCAGACAATAATACAATACAAAATTGATTTAATATAACCATTAAAANCCATTTTAGCCATCTTCATCTAGCTGGAATGAATACTTGTCATAGTTTGAATGGTGCGCCTCATATCATTGGTGACTAGAATATTTCACAATAACAACACCCGATAGATCCGCACTTGACACAATCAGGTCTATATTTTATGATTCAGTTACATCTGAGCGTCAAGAGAACAAAGAGGAAGATGTTAACAAGAACAGAATCTTGATTAATGGCCCTGATCGGATACAAATTCTAATCAAGTCAAACTCAGAGTGATTCATTATGATTCATGATCTCGAAAGCTTGTAAATTCTCTACTCTATATTTGAGTATATATGGATGAAAAAGCAGGAGTACGTACAACCGGAAAGGTATGTGCATAGCATGCCACGCTAATTTTTATATGTCATTACTTCTAGCTGATGTTATTGAGTGCAGAAGATAATATACGATTGATGAAGTCTTTGGATGATGCATGGAATAACCAAGATTGGGGTACATTCAATAAACGTCATACAGAGGATGTCATCGTGAGATGGCCGGGTCAATCTCAACCGACAAGAGGTCTAGAGTCACATCGGAATGAAGGAGTGCAAATGTTCAAGATGTTCCCTGATAATCATGTGCAAAATGATCCTTATAAGGTCCTGTTTGGACAAGGTGAATGGACCTGTTCAATTGCGATTTTCGCTGGTACTCATAAAGGTCCTATGATGGCCCCTGGAGGAAAAACAATTGCGCCCACAAACAAAAAATTTCAACTCGATTTTGTACTGTGGCCCACTGGAAGAATGGTCAAATTGATGAAGAGAATCTCCTTTACGATCAAGTGGGAATGATGAGACAACTTGGTTTGATGTAGCAAGGATCTGAGTATCAGAGTACTTGGTTGTAATATCTTATCAGAAATATTTTAACAATAGTACGTGACAAGGATTAAGGGGCTCTTCATTAAATGGAGGGCATAGTGATTGTTGCTCTGTCCCATTAATTATAGTTACTTTCATAGTAGATACCCTCTATCTAATTACTTTTCATCGTTGTGATCTGCCACATAATATCGATAAAGGGTCGGGGATCAATACATGGTTGTCAACATTAAATCATTCTTGATCCTAATGTGAAGAGCTTCTACACACTTGATTCATCCTACAAGTAAAGAATAATAAGATTCTATTACTTGTTTTGAGATTGTTGTTATTTTTTAGTATCTAATACGCTTTGAATAGGGATTGCAAAATATGCATAAGTGCCTATAAGCCATAAGGTTATAGTAACAATACATTAGCACAATTGCATTAAGGCATTATACTTTACGACATAATAAGATCGAATACACAGTAAACTTTTATAGTTTGTGGGAAAAGAATAATTTACCATCCCATAACTCAATAATTTGTGATATCGCATTGACAAATAATCCACTCGCAGTCTTCGATTCTGGCGTTGGATCATTATCAATTATTAAAGAATTACAAAGAGAGACTCCTAACGAGGATCTGCTCTACTTTGCAGATAGGTTCCACTTTCCATATGGACACAAGTCACATACGCAACTGCAAGAAATCATTCTATCATCGATAAAATTTTTAGAACGCTACGATCCTAAGGTGATCATTTTGGCTTCTATGACGCCATCTATCCAAATATTACACAAGGTTATGGCACAAGTTAATACCCCAATAATAGGTGTGATGCCGCCTCTAAAGAGGGCAGCTAGGTTATCAAAGAAGAAGCATGTTGGCATTATGGCGACTGAAGGAACCATTGTTAGTCATGAATTATCTGCACTGATTCGGAAAGAAATAGCTCAAGATGTCCGCGTGTCCAGATTTAACGCTTCGCCGATAATAGAGTTAATTGAAAAGGGAATTCACATGCTTGATAAAAGGAAAACATACGATACGATATCACAAATATTGTTGAAAAGTTTAGAGGATGGTAATATAGACGTGGTGTTTCTCTGCAGCACTCATCTTCCATTGATACAAAACTATCTCGAGTCCCTATTTCCACAGGTAAAATTTGTTGATCCCTCAGCTACCGTGGCCAGAGAAGTCAGGGCCTATCTGCGTCGTAACAAATCTTTTAGGAGAAGCGGCAGGGGGAGACTTAAGATAATCGCTTCAGGAGGAAACGCTCAGTTTGAACAAACGGTTCGATTAATGGGCATTAGAGAACCTATCAAGGTAGTAAATCCTTGATCCAGCCTAAAAACAAAGTTTAAGAATGCTAAAATTGTCTAAGAATTATACAGCGTGGAAACGTATGTGCAGATATTGAGGCCCAAGAATGTGAGCTGTATTATACCGGTAGCTGCAGCGATCATCCTAAAATGATGCAACTCTTCAATCCTATAGGCAGTAATTGAAAGGCGTAAAATTTACTTGTCTATTTGTTTTCCTCCTTCAACACAACCCTCACCATTTTACCAATCCAGGATCCAGGCAAGTATATTCTTCCGGAATTGTCAGAGCTCCTTCCAACCCGTTTGAGAATAACTGTAGCTCTTTTTGAATTCGTTTTTTCTCGTTTGCGTTTGATCATATATTATCCACCTAAATTCTTACTATTTGAGTTCTTATGATAGTCTAGCTAGTTATTATATTTTGTTTTGTCAAAATTTCCGGGAAGCTAATCTAAATCGAGTAATTGAAGTACAATAGATATTCATATTTGCTTGGCAATCTTGTAAAGTTGTTATTTTCACCCTACCTATTGGTTATGAACAAGGTACATTCNATGTGCAGCTTATTGATTGAATAAATAATGATGGATTTTGATATCCTAATTTGTATCGTGAGTTCAAAGATGACCAATTATGAGTATACTGACAAAGTTACATTTAGAATCGAATTCTTATTTGTAACAAACGAGGAAAATTAATTGGTTGTAATTTGTATGCAACTAGAATAGTCTGTAAAGCATATATAATCTACGATGGTAATTCGCTGTGATATTTTATGAGTATAAAAGTCGAATACTTTAAAGTGAAGTAAAAAACAATATAATAAAGACATAAAAATTGATAGTTAGATAAGTTATCCCAGAAACACAGCATTCAATTTATTTTCAGAAAGGTTAACAACTCATCGTTGATCGGGAACAGCATAATGCAGAACCTTGAATGGATTTGCGTGATTTGAGATAAAATTCTTAGAATCTATGGAAATATACTAAGGGCTATATGGAATTCGATATAGCTTGCCGCTTCGTCATTCGATCACTTTTTTCAACTAGTAACGCTTACAACCTATGAAAGCAGCGATACAACACCAATAATTAGATACACCTAGCCTATTTTCTGATAGATTCCGATGATGATCTAACAAATGCCTCAGCTAATTCAACAGTTAAATATTTGAAAGCCATTTGAACAAATGACACCCTGTGACATAAATCTGTAAAAATCTTTTGTAGTCAAACAAATTATTTTAATCTACATATATCACCGCAATGCTAGAATTTCTTATTGTTTGGAAGGCGTGGAGAAGGTAATAAACCAAAATGGAGAACAGAATATGAATACACTGTATATAAAGTGTATGATTGGAATAAGAATTTGGCAGGTTATTTCTTTCCAAAGTATAATATCCATCAATTAGAAAGAGCTGAAGGACAAGTAGATGAAAATAATGTCAAGGGTATTAATGAGGATCTTATCATTGAAAATCTACACAAAACACATAGGGTTGTTAAAGGAGGCAATCTTATGGTACCTATGATTAAGCTAGATCTTCTTGACAAGTCCGATGGAATTGATATAGGTTATGCGATAAATTTACTTCAGCGCAATCTTCAGCGGATGGCTAGATGGGAGGAATGGCTAGTACAAAACCAAACTGAATTCAAGATAATTGGTAGTGCAGTGTATACTGCTCGAGAAGATAGAAATATGCTTTCAATTGTCCTTGGAATAGACTCAGATATCACGCTGGGAGAAAAGGAAGTATGTGTAGGATTATCTCCATTACTAAACAGACTTCATGAAGATGGTATGTTGTGATTATTAGTGGATAAATTATCTTAATGNAATAGTTTATAGCTCTCTATTCAANNTGTTACTNTATGGCANAAACGACAA
>AF_2010_repII_A001DRAFT_10000086_pt1 | contig 14839 bp, 16 predicted proteins | sample AmaForreplIIA001_FD_9190 | JGI IMG/M metagenome (IMG submission 9190)
CAGGCAAATGGCATGGCATATGTGACTAATATGAGCATAAGATCCGGTCCGATTACAGAACACATTCTCTAAGAATACCGTAGAACAATTCAACTGTTCCGGATCAAACCCAGCCCGGATTCTCTAATCATTGCTGGTACAAGAAAGTTAATAGTTGAATGAAGTATCTTTTTTACATATGTAACCTTATAAAGGCCTCGTACGTGCTTGTATACCATATTGCAAACCTTGCAGTCTCATCCCTGGCTCAGAATGCTCCATATTTTTCTTGGAGGAATATGTATATTGTTATCACTAGTTATTTTACTGTATATAGGCCCTGCAATACTGACGATTATTCTGATTCTTTCAGTAATTTTGTTAGTTATTGGTATTGAACGAATTGCGGTGGGGATTGCTATGCCATCATCTCCTAAAGGACCCCGCATATCTAATATTGGAATTGGGCTTGCAGTGATAGCCTTTTCGATTGTACTAATGCAATTCCCAATCTTTACTTCGGCTATTTTGGTTGTTCTCGCTGCTATTGCTCTGCTTATCAGTGGTGTATCTAGGATAATTCAAGGCTTTACCAACAAGATTTCTGGTTCCTCTAGGGCCTTTAGGATCGGTGTGGGATCTCTGAGTATTGTAGTAGCCATATTAGTGATAGCCCATCCTATTTCCTTTGGACTAGTTCTACTTGCTAGTATGATTTCCATTGTTATTCTGATAAGCGGTATTGAGATGATGGCACTTGGGATATCTGGCAGAGAGCGATTTTTGATAAAGAGTGCTACTAAACAATAAAAGTGCGTAATATGGATAAAGGCATAGGAATTGCGTTTGGTAACCCGGAGTCTAACTATGGTAGGGTTGCAGCTTCTTTAATGAGCCATTTTGTTCTGGTAATAGCTACTACGTTATTTTTTCTGTGATATTGAAATCATTGGTATAATCCAAGTACGTGCATTCCTAGAGGCTGGTTCATGTTAATGCGTTGTATAACGATTCATGACGATTTGAGAAACATGCCAGAACCAGAGTTCTCAACTAACCTAATCTCTAATAGCAGGCACCAAATAAATCGTGTCAGATGTGACCTTCTTTTTCTGATGTCAAGCTTTGAGCCCTAATGCAATCGCAGTAACAAAACATCCCATGAATGCCCAGAAAACTGGATCGCGAAATATTGGTTTCATGATAACATCTCTACTAAGCTGAGAAATATAAGTGCTCAACTCAGCTGAATATCAANCCCCTGTATATAGATTACCCTAGCCGGGTGGCTGGTAAGGAGCTGGCTAATGCGTTCCATGGATTATCCGGAGGGCTGTGGCTCCTGAGCACAAAAACCTTGGTTATCTACGTTGTGGCATATCTCGGAAGAGTTCCAAATCTGTCCCGCTGCTACTAAGTCGTGCCTAGTCATATTCAGTTCATTTACTGCTCCTTGCGAATTACCCGTTTTGGAATCATTGATAGCTTGGTCCAAATGTGCCTTAGCATCTCCGAGGGTAGCTGACATATCTGGTCCAGTTCCAGGAGAACCAACCTGAGCAAAAGTAGAACGCGTAATAGCCGACACTCCGAGAGCAACCATTGCAAGCATTATAAGAGATCCTGCGACAACAATTGTAAGTTTGAATCCCGCTGACATAGCCTACAAAATTACTTAAATTTCTCGTATATTTAAAGATTGTAAGCATCAGACCCGTAGAAGCACTCTATGCAATGCTGATACAGAGCGAGTAGCGACAATAGTACTTGAAATATGGGCGATTATTTTCGTAAACCAAACGGGTCCGGTTTTAGGACCCTACTTGATTCTATATCAATCAACCCTTACTATTCGTTGATACTCTAGTTATGCCAGAGCAGCGATAAACAAACCTACTGTTATGGAAAGAAGCCTTCGGGATCTATCTTAGAGTTTTTCGCAAAAAAAGCATCTGTCTGGTTTTGAACCAACTCACTGATTTTTGTTTATGTGGAGTTTCAAACGCTGAATTTGGTCCAGAATTTATTTAGAAATATGTTGGGATTGTCGAATGCCAAGAGTGATGACAAGGAAGAAGAACGACAAGAGCAACAACAAGATTTCTTCCTTAATCGTGACATGAAACATCGCTCAATGTTTGATTTTATTCACTCTAATGATTCGTATATTCATTAATTCACAAGACCCACATGGAGTCTGACAAGATACCAATACTGAAGTACGTGACGGCAATTGTCCCTCATTTTGTACTTTCTAATTCAGTTTCCCTTAATGTCGCGAGATAATGACCAACTCAAAGCAATCCGTATCCCAACTATGACTGCGAGAGCTAATAGATCGGATTCTGTTGGAGCTAGTATAGTTCTAATTACATCACTACCCACTGCAAGGTCAAGTGCAAGTATAAGGCCATTTCCTACGTATTGTTTAATACCCTCCTCAGCCTTTGTTTGTTCGAGTGGATTTCTACGTAATAATTTAATATACATGATAAAGCCACGTATAACCGATATAGCAATAACTACTCCAACTGCAATATCTATACCAAATACAAGATATCCCAAGAAGGGCTGGAGAAAGTTTTCAGCACTCAAATCAGAGGGTTGCATCTGGCATTATAGATTGAATTGACCAGCAGATAATAAAGTTACCATGTTCTATCCATAACTAAACGGAATTATTTTCAATTCGAATGCACCTTCTTCTAATACTGTACTAATTACATAAACAAAAGATCAGTTTAGATGGCTCATTCTTCTAATCTGCAGTTTAGTCAATGGCAAAAAGTCGATACGACAGTACAACAATCGCATAATCCAGAATAAATTGCAGAGAGTTGGCATCTGCACCAGTTCTCACAAATACGTTTTAGAATTCAATAGGTTTAAATATACATATTCTACAACTGGAAATTCTGATTACGTAGAATGAGAACATCCGGAGAATTTATTAGCCCAAAATGGTTAAGAATTTTCCAAATTGTTGTAGGTGCCGTTTGTGTCGCGATATCCATCGCGATAATAGTAAATATTGCTATGAGTAGATTTAGCAATATTGGACTTTACTCCCTCATCTTCGTGGCGTCAATAGCATTCATCATAATTGGAATCGAACGAATAGTTGTAGGAGTAAAAACAACCTCTCTGAAGAGATCTTCAAGGATAATCAGCATAGTTATAGGCGCAGGCATTGTTGGATATTTTGGTTCCGGGTATTTCTTTCCAGATTTCATGACCAAGTTATATGTGCTAATCCTTGGACTAGGACTGTTGGCTATAGGTGCCTTAAGGATCATTGACGGCATAAGAAATAATACTTATGAAAGATCATCTAAAATATTCACGTTATTTACTGGTGGCTTATGCGTTGTTGGAGCAATAATAGTGTTTTTGTTTCCTACTACTGGTTTCATATTGTTGATGCTGATTGTGTCAATTATCTTTTTTATTAATGGCATTCAGATCGCGTTTGTGGGTTTAACGGGAAAAAAAATAGCAAGGGCAAGTTTGTGATTTATTTTGTTCGTGGGGCATCTTTCTGATTTATATCACTAGAGAAATATTTTGCTTACAAGTGGTGACCTAATGCAAATGCAAGTAGGGTGAGACTTGAAATATTTTTTAATTAGAACGTTAATCATTTGCAGCCTGTGGAGTTAGACTGACAAGAGCCCAACACTGATGTGCTTAATCGATCAATCGTTCATGTGTTGATAAGTCTCGAAACTATAAGAGTACAGTGAGAACATGTGCCGGTGCGCCCCAAGCTTCGGCCACGATCTACCAATGCCCAACTTAGCTGAATTTCTTACCTATATAGGGGTGGAGAGCCATACTTAGGGATCTTCAGCTCTTGGAGAGTAAGCGTGTTTTCATGTTTTGAAACTCTTCTGCAGTCAATATTCCTTTTTGTTTCAAACTAGCTAATTTTCAAGTTGTTTGAACAGATCATCTTTACTTTGGTTCGCTGCCGCATGCACTGCTTGCGCGGTTTGTGCTGCTTTTGCAGCTTGTTCAGCTTGTGCTGCCTGAGCTTGCGCTTGTTCTATTTGCGATTGCTGTTGTTGAGCCAATGACATTGATTCAAACTGTCCTCTGGCTGCGTAATTTCCGATCATACCGCCTACCAGCATCGCATCCAATACCATATGGCATCTTGGGCACTTGAATCTATTTATTTTTATCTGGTGGAGAATCAAGACACGTACCTTGGTCGAGTACGTCTATTCTAAACATCAGAAATGTATTCCTAAAATTTGGATCAAATATTAGATATGTGAGACTCAATCTATTGAGGAAGTTTGAAAAGACNCCCTAATTGCTGTTACTCATCGAAGGTAAGCAATTTTTGAAGATATATGCCAAATACTGTTTGGATAAAACTATGGGGTAAGTAAACGATTTATGCAGATATCGATAAATATGAATGAACTATTAACATAAACCGGATAGTGGAATGCATGATGTCTGATTTCATTGGGAAAAACCACCATGATTTTTGAAGCGAATAACTGGTATGGCAGAATGGATTGAAAGTCTCAGCATTGAATTCATTGTAATATGTCTTGTATTATGCGCATTCTTACTCATGTCTTTGATAATATATATTTCGCCCATCATTGATAGGACAATCACGGCGGGCTGCACGATTACGAGTGGTTCCATACTAACAAAATGTACCACAGCTACAATAACAGGGTAGCAGCATTATTGCGGAGCGTGAAGAGATTATTGGTATGATGGCTTCGACGATTGATATCACAATTCGGGTTGGACATTTCACTTTCATAAAAAACCCTGAAGAAGGTCTTGCGTTCGTTCTCATGGCAGCTCACTCGAACCAAATGGGTTATATGCATCTGCCATTTTCCCTTAATGGAAGAACAATTTATGGAATATCAAATCCTAAAGGAACCTATGGCAATTCTAGATATCCAATTAAATACTTCTGAAACTATTACTGCAGAAGCAGGTGCAATGGTATACATGCAAGGAGATATCGAAGTCAAGACAAAGACCAGAGAGGGGGGAGGATTCCTTAGAAAGTTAAAGGTGAGCGTACTTGGCGGCCAATCATTCTTTGTAAATAACTATATTGCAAATATGGATGGTTGTTCCATGGGTCTAACGGGTGGACCGATAGGTGACGTTGTTAAAATGGAAATAAATCCTCAAAATGGTTTAATAGTTCATTCAGGAGCCTACATTGCTTCTACCTCCGGTGTAATATTGGATACTCAATGGCAAGGTTTCACCAAAGGCCTATTCGGAAGTGAATTATTTATGTTAAAAGCTACAGGCAGTGGAAATATATTTGTTAATTCTTTTGGAGCAATAGTACAGAAACAATTACAGAAAGATGAAAAAATGATTATTGATAACCATCACATAGTTGCATTGAGTGAAAATTCAAACTATACCGTAAAAAAGTTCGGAGGATTAAAAAGTACTCTTCTTGGAGGACAAGGGTTAGTTACCGAAATAACAGGGCCAGGCTCTGTATATTTTCAAACCAAAAATGTCAATGACTTTGTAGAATATCTGGGAATAAAAGAAATGATAGAGAAAGCTAATAACTCATCGGAAAGTGGAGGCAGTGGAATATCGCTAGGGGGATTTAAAATTGGTACATAAAGGACTGTACCCTTTAACACATAGAATATGATTTAGAATTAGGAACACGTATCTAAACAACACTGGCTAAGATTTCTATACATTGCCAATTACACTTCCGTCATTGCCTCTTCCGAAAAACTGAGATTACTTCCTAGATTACGAAAGTTCAAACTACTAGAATCATGTTATTCACATTCACCTAAGAAATGCGATCGTTAATTATAGATTTTATTCGTTCTATTAATGATTCATTATCGATCGGTTTCCTGATAATAAACCTTTCATCCAGCTTGGCAAATCCTTCTAATTCAGGACCTTCATAATAGATATCGCTCACTGCTGTTAAAAGACAAATCTTGACTTTACCATCTACTTTTGAAACACGTTCGCGAAAAACAAAACCATTCATAGTTGGCATTTTAAGGTCTATTATAGCCAAGTCATACCGACCGGGTTCAAAACTCTCTAATGCCTTCAAAGGACTATTGAACGAATCAACTTTGAAGCCATTGTCCTCTAGAACTATTTTAAGTGTCAAGGTGATATCATATTCATCATCAACTACAAGAATGCTCTTCGTTCCTCTAAGATTCTCTGCCATTGTGTTTTGGTTTCGAATAGATTTCCTACTAACATCATAGCTACTGCTAGTAGTTTGCTCTTCTAAATTGTCCTCAATCATTTTTGTCTTTTTAATCGTATTTTCTTGGATCAATGATACTGAGAATTTTAAACCTTCTGGATTCGTTGCAGTTGCTAAACATGTATTTACTAATAAACGGATAACCTGTAATTATTTGCGTCATTAACAGACCAAAGAAGTATAAAAAGTATATAAACGTAGCGATATATTTGTCATATTAAAGACACATTTAGTGTAGCGATATATTTGTCATATTAAAGACACATTTAGTTCTTAATATAGGTACCTTTCTGACATAACATAGCTACCTAGCATCTAGTCCTGATTTTATTCATCCTCATCACTAATAATAGCGTCCAATAGAATGTATCAGGTTAAAGACGCAGCTAGTATAAAACTTATCTTGCAAGTAATCCCAAGGTCAGCGTTCATTTGGGTGCAAGTAACTAATCTAAAGAGTAGCACAACAAATGTCTTGTGGCTAACCCTAAGTTGTTTATCACTCAGATAGCGTTAATCAGATATTAATTTCAGCAGCTTTGTATAAGATTCTTTTGTGATCTCACAATTTGCCAATCATAGTTCCAGAGCCGACTTTGGATCTCTTAGGTGTGAGTATATAAAAAATTCGACCTCAAAAAAGATTCTTGCAAGTGTATCTACAGACTGTATCATCTTATATTAAATAATATAGAACTATTAACATAGAACTATTAACATAGAACTATTAACATAGAACCAAAAAAGATTCTTGCAAGTGTATCTACAGGCTGTATCATCTTATATTAAATAATATAGAACTATTCATAAACGCGTAAAACCCTTGAGCAATTCTTGAACAATAATAATATTGACGATAAATGAGGGTGACACATCATGGATGCTCATATCTACTGGACTAGTACTTCTAATGGTACCTGCTTTGGGTTTTTTCGAAGCGGGGTTAATCAGAAGCAAGAACTCGCTTTCTTCACTTATGCAAACCTTTTCAGGACTCATAATTCTATCAATCCTTTGGTTTATTATAGGATTTACATTGGTATATGCACCCTCTCCTTCAGGTATAATTGGAGGTCTAAAGTGGGCATTTTATATTGGTGTACCACTCAATAGTTCGCTTGATTACGCACCCAGCATTCCTGGAGTCACATTTGCCACATACCAGATGATGTTTGCAGTTATAACCCCGCTGTTGATTACAGGTGCGTTTGTCGGCAGGCTAAAATGGAATGCCTTTTTTGTGTTCATTATAGCATGGAGTATTTTCATATACTATCCGCTAGCACATTGGGTGTGGGGAAAAGGTTGGCTTGCGAAGCTGGGTGTATTTGATTTTGCGGGCGGAATTGTTATTCATACAAGTGCAGGTATGGGTTCATTAGGAGCTGCTCTTGTTTTGGGAAGGAGGAAACATTTTGGTCCAGACATAATGGTACCCCATAATATTCCTCTTGCTGTCATTGGAGCTGGAATGCTATGGTTCGGCTGGTTTGGATTCAATGCAGGTAGCGCCCTTGCATCGGGAGCTTTGGCTGCCAATGCGTTACTAACATCACAAATTGCATCCGCAACTGCCGGGTTGGTCTGGCTTGTACTTTCATGGAAACTATCCAAGAAGCCTTCTGTTACTGGAGTTATAACTGGAGCTATTGCAGGTTTGGCTGGGGTTACACCTGCTGCCGGATTTATTAGTGCCCAAAGCGCATTCTTTCTTGGAATAATAGTAGGCTTTGCATCATATTATGGAATCTTGCTTATTAAACAGAGACTAAGAATTGATGACGCCCTTGATGTAAGCTCAGTTCATGGAATCACCGGAATTATAGGATCTTTGGCTATTGGCATAGTTGCAAGTACTATAATTAATCCCTCAGGACCAAATGGTCTATTGTATGGAAATGCAGCGCAGTTAGGTATCCAGGCATTGGGTGTTGCAGTAGCAGCTGTTCTTGGCTTTGGAGGAACTATAATAATAATGAAGGTTATTAATGCAGTTATCGGCTTAAGAGTTAAGCCGGAAGAAGAAGAAATTGGTCTAGATTCTACTCAGCATGGTGAACGAGCGTACGGTGACGAATGGGGAGTGAGCGTATAATGAAAAAAATAACTGCTTACGTAAGGAGCGAACGGGCACTAGTTCTAAAAGATCAATTTAGGAAGATCGGGATAAGCGCCATTAGTATCGGAGATATAACTGCATGGACTTCATCAAGGAAAGTTACATTACAACGAAGAGGAATTCCTGTATCGTACGATCTTGTCCATAGGGCCAAGATTGAAGTCTATGTTAAAGATGATATGGTTGATTTGGTGCTACAAACGATAACAGATAACACCCGGACAGGTGAACTCGGCGACGGTATTATAGCTGTTTCAGATGTAGAACAAGTAATTAATATCTCAACTTCAGCCAAAAATGAGGATGCCTTGCTCGACCATTAAGAACCTATCCGAAAAGTCCTGCGTTTCACAGGTAATCCGTGCACGAGCAAAATGTAACATTCCAATATAGTTTTATAATTTCTTTCCCCAGCGTACTAGCAATCGTCTAAATCTATTCATCCAAGAATGTGTTCTTTCAACTACCAGTGTCTAGATCTATATGTTGGTAATCTTTTCCTTTTTCTTTGTGTCTGTATTCCTCTTCTTGTTTTTGACCTAATATGGATCGTATGAGCGTTAAAGGTAACTTATAAACTTCTGCTCTAAATCAAATATTAGCAAAGTACATCTGAACTCACTAACAAGAAGATCCTTAATTTTTTATTAGTGATTTCTTCCGGTTTATCATAGGTATTGACAGGAGAATACCTATTAGATTCGATTTGATTAACGAAGAGAGAAGGTAATGGAAAAGTAAAAATGTAATTCTTTTAATTGGATACAATACATATAGTCGCTCTAGGATAGTTGTACATACCACCTAATGCTGTACGCCCGACAAATGAAACTATAGCCAGTTTCCATTTCTGAGGAGCAAGGATAGTTCCTAATTTGGCAGATTAAATCACGTCACCAGGCTAGTCATCCTCACAGAGGTAGAGTATTTGCTCACTTCCTCCATTAATTTGAGGGCTTCTTGCGCATCTTCTCAACCTCGGTGAAGTATTTGATAACATACCGCACTCACTAGATATTGCATTTGGGGGCTATCATCATCGTTCCAAGATACCCAAGAAATCATCCACTGTCATAATCCGTTGAACCAATCATTCTAAACCTTTTCGTGACTGGCAGTTATGTTATCACCGATGGACTTTTAATTCATTGGTATATTTTACCACAAAACATTTTAAGACTCAAAAATTAAAAAAAATACAGCCAAATCAACATTAATAGAAAGATAATTTTAATTAAGTACCCTGATAGATATTGTAAATAGGTTAGCAAAGGAATTGAAGCCCTGCAGTTTTTGTTTAGGAAGAGGAACGTCTCCTTGCGCTAGATGTGGCGGGGTTGGTCGCAACTTCATATGGAATACTCCTAAACGTAGGAGTGACTACAGAATTTGTGAATCATGCAGAGGTATTGGTAGCACCCCTTGCAGACATTGCCGTGGACGTGGAAAAATATAGCAGAGTTAGTGATCGTATAAGACCAAATAGACCTTTAATAAGAAAGAAGCGACATTGCTAAATGATGTAGATGCTGGGTAGCTGAAAGATCATATTCCCGAATGATTCGATTTAGATAATTGTTAATAAGCTGTGATTGAAATTGGATAACTACATCGCAGTATTGCATTTTGTTCTTACCTACCGACGTGTTGAAATTTCGGATACCCATGTGAACTTTAATTAAATGTTACTGATTCCTGATTACTTATTGCAGCTTGAGTCCCCCAATAACTTAAAAGGTCGGAATCATAAAAAAATAAGGTTGGAACCCTTCAAATCTTATGGACCTGGCGGGCCTTGTGGCGTTGGCATTGAAGTTGTATTTCCTATCGTACCACTTGTTGTGTTACTACCTGTAGTGTTACCTGATATTGTCTTACCACTAGTAGTTTGATTACTGTGCATACTCGTCTGTCCTAGTGCTGCCATACTTCCAAGACTCATTACTGCAAGTGCACCCCCTACCAATACACCTATTGCCACAGTTGTGAGACCTAACATGAACATATTAATCATATCGTCGTAGGTTACAAGATGATATAAAAACTTGTAGCTAAATTCCATTTTCGGAATCCAAGGATGGAATCCGCATCTGGAATTCGTCCTCACCCTTATAATCAAATGAGGTTTAAAGCGAATTAACGAAAACAATGAATGACTGCAAAAATATAAAATCAAAAACAACAACTAAAACCGTAACCACGACCACAACAGGAAAAGCAATCATAGTAGCAACGGCTATTTTGGCAGTAGTGGCATCTGCTGCTATGATCACGATGCAAACACAAGGCTTACAGCAAGTATTCGCCCAAAGCTATAGTAGTAATACCACTGCCCTAACAGGTGGAGCATTAGCAAACAAGACTGTGATGGTCAATCCAAGCCAAACGACCAACAAAGTGTTCTGGATAAACACAGTACACCTTGATGGTGCAACAAGCCTACATGCGGCAGTTGCAAATCCACTTAGCGCACAAAATACACCGCTTCATCCTGCAGAGACCCCACCCGCAAAATCGACTATACCAACAGGAGGAGGGTTCATCATAGTACCTCCTAACAAGGTAGGATCATGGGACTTTAGGTCATTTACGTTCGCTCCTGATCAAATAGTCGTTAACCAAGGCGATAAGGTTACACTTCATTTCATAGGGGTACAAGGTGTACTTCATATGATAACTGTCGATGGAGTAGGAACATTTGCGCTTCATAGGGGTGAAATACACACCGTGTCCTTCATAGCAAACAATCCGGGAAGCATAAGATTCTGGTGTAGTATACATCAACCAAACATGGTTGGCGAGATATTGGTACTACCAAAATCAGTGTGATATAACGATGCCAAGAAAAACAAAAATGATACAAGCTGGTATTCATAGTGGATATAAAGATATTATATACACTACGAATATCTCCCTTATTTCTTTTCCAGAAGCAATCTCAAACAGTTTTCCTTCGTTAGTTGCTAATTTCAATAATAAAATTATTGAAGATAATGAGAAAGAATATGCACTCGTACCATTGATACCAAAAAAAGGTTTTAGAAAGTAAGGACAGTATTGTAGATGATTAATCCCAGAAAGTTTTTGGTCTATGGAATTATCGCTATCGCGGTTATCACATTATTAGTATCCTTTAATACAATTCTAACTAGATTTTCTAGTAATAACGGAGTTACTGCTGTACAACCAACGGTGCAGCCTATTGCAGATTTAAGCTCAAACTCATCTGCTATCGAGCAATTTAGAGAGCAATTCTATGGGATTGAGTCTAATCCTAATTCAAATAATTATGTAACAGAATACAAAATGCCTCACCCTTGTGAAATGCCGTTAGGAATTGCGGTAGATAGCCAAGTCGGAAAGGTCTGGTATATATCTACGAAGCAAGGAGTGCTTGGAGATTATAACCTTATATCAAAAAAATTTGATAAAGAGGTTAGTATCCCAATTTGGAGTGTACGCAAAAATCCGATAGATTTCTCGAACGTGTGGTCTCTCAAAGTGGGCCGAAGTAGAAATAGTATTTGGTTTACTGACGAGAAGCAAAACTCTATATGGAGGTATACTAATTCCATTGGTTTCAACATATATAAAATTCCTGAAATATCACCGGCGTTTGGAACTATTTCTCCCGTATCTTTAGACCTTGATCCAAAGGGAAATGTGTATTTTGTAGGTATGCACTCGTCAGCGTTATGGTTTGGAAACTCTACTCTGATGAAAAACAATACTTCAGACGGTATAATAAAGATCCCAATGCCTGTGAATAGCCTTGGAGGAATAGATTCTAAACAGATCAGTATTGGTTCAATGACTTTAGATAGTAAAAGGAACAGTATATGGATATCTGTCTCAGCTTTAGAATCCCAAGGAGAGGTTTTGCGTTATAATATAACATCAAGAACTTTTAATACATTTGTTTTGCCTGAACAGTTAAGTCTTCCAGTAGGTCTTGCAGTCGACAATAATGGTAATTTATGGCTAACAGACCACGGAACTAGTATATTTTACATGCTGGGTACTAACAGCCATAACGTGACATTGTTTGCTACGTCTAAGGCCTCACCAAAGATATATGGCTTGAACAATTCTAATAGCCTTCCAGAAGATTCTAACACTCTTCCATATTGGATGGAAAAGGATCCAGTTGATGGATCATTGTGGTTCAACGAACATCAAGGGAATAAACTAGGCAGATTTGATCCTGTAAATAATACTCTATATGAATATTGGATTCCGACACAAAATAGACTATGGGAAGATTGTCCGCCTACTAGTAAGACCTGTGGGATAGCCAATGTTCTACAGTTCTCAGTTGGTCAGAATGGCACGACGTGGTTTACTGAACTATCAGAGAATAAATTAGGGAGCATAGATCCAAGGGCAAGTAATCATAATGATAGCCATCGAATGCCCTTTTCTATCTCAACTACTACTCAAGAGCTAATAATTAAAAGAGGTCAAAGTGTGGTAATTAATGTGAATGTATCTACAACTGGCTCTACTTCTTCAAGTAACCATATCTATATGGTTTCGTCAGGAACATTTACTCCCACTGGCGATCTCGGTAATTCAACTGGAACATTTAGCGAGCAAACCTTTACTCTGGGACCCATTCAATCAAAGGAAGTTTCGTATATATTCACTCCTGCTCCAGATTTAGGATTAGGAGAATATACGTTAATGCTAGGTGCACAAAATGATGCCATGACCATAATGAAAGCAGTTAAAGTAGATATTGTTACTTAGTCATGTTGGTAATACAAGCATCAAATAATTCTAGCCAAGATAGCAGCTATATTACAGTTGATCATTTATCGTAAAAGTATTGAATCTTTATCACGAAGGAGTAAATATTGAAAGTACGAGGTTTGTAATGCACTTGGCCTTTTTGGCAGTGACAAACCAATATTCACATCTGAGTGATTAACCACCAAGGAAATGGATAGTTCATTCATTTTACATCGTATTACTTTGTGATGTATTTGAGTAAGAGTTAGAGATGTTTTTCATTCTTACTACCTTCGTAGGGCCTCCAGTGGAGACAGACGTGATGCCTTCCAGGCTGGGTATACTCCAGCGGCCATACTCAACAGTAATGAAAGTAGCCAGACATTAAGAAGATCATTTGGGGCAAATATGGGTGCAAAATGAGATGTACCTCCACCACCTCCTCCAGGTCCACCACCTGCTGGTGCTGCAGATGTCAGTAAATACGCTCCAGCGATACCCGTAATAATTCCTAGAGTTGCCCCAATAATACCAATTAGTAGTGCTTCGGTCAGAAAAAGAGATAAGATAAATCTGTTCTTGGCACCAATAGCCTTCATAGTTCCAATTTCCTTTATTCTTTCATGTACTGATGTGTAAAGAGTAGTAATAATTCCAACAGCTCCTACTAGTAATGTGATAAATGCTATGCCTGTTTGAAATGCACTACTTCCACCCTGAAATCCCTGTATCGTTTTAAGAATAGCCTTTGGAGTAGTCACTCCAATATTGTTACTTCCATATAGGTTAGTGATCTCTTGTTGTACAGCATTTACAAAATCTCCAGACAGTGCAATAACTGCCATTTGATCATATTTTCCAGCCTTTTGGAATAAAGAGTTGGCAGTTTCTAAATTAATAATTACAGCCCTGTCTATGTAAGTATTCCCAGTAGGCTCCATTATTGCACTTACCACAAAGCTTCTAGACTTTTGTGTAAGTTTTCCTGTCTTAGAATCTGCAAAGGAATATGTGCCTTTAATATTTTGGCCTACTTGTACAAATCCTGTCTTTCCAGGTGGGTTGGCTATAGTGTCACCAACAATCATACCAGTAGGGTTATTTGGCTGTATCATAGAACCAGGTGCAAGCTGCAAGGAAGGGCTGATTAAGTGAAGTTTCGATGGATCCATTGCCAGAACAGGAGTAGTTAATATATTTCCTTGAGCATTAAGCTCAAGCTGTGCGGTATAAGTAGGAATTACATCTTGAACGTACGGAAGCGATTTTATTCTATCTACTACCTGAGAATTAAAAACTATAGTTGATGGTGGAGAAGGTCCTCCTCGAAAATTAATTTGTCCCGGACTTACAAACAATACGTTGGGTGCTAGGATACTCAGCTGTTTGTTAATTAAATCAGCAACCCCAGCACTCATTCCATTAAGTGCTACCATTAGAGCACCACCTGCTACAACCATCAAGATTGTTAATATAGATCTAGTTTTCCTTTCTCTTAGAGCATCAAAAGATAGGATGAATATTTGTTTAAAGTTTCTATGATTTTGATTAGGCTTACGCTTGATTTGTGTTGCTGGTATACGTTTTTGTCCTCCTGTTGGAGTGGTAATTCCGTTGCGTCTGAGCTCCCCTTGCTTAATGCCCATCTTTAGAACCTCACTTGCATAATTGAATATGTTTACCTAAGGAGCGAATCTCAGACTAGTTGTTCCTGATGCGTGTCTACCTGTCCTGGTGTCTGTCAAATGTAG